>Ga0210040_10007794_pt1 | contig 12850 bp, 10 predicted proteins | sample CryGeyCG12114_NA_FD_185462 | JGI IMG/M metagenome (GOLD analysis project Ga0210040, IMG submission 185462) | Groundwater microbial communities from aquifer - Crystal Geyser CG19_WC_8/21/14_NA (SPAdes) (version 2) | ecosystem: Environmental > Aquatic > Deep subsurface > Groundwater | place: USA... | reverse complement strand
TCAAATATATAAGTTAGAGGGGGGCATGCATAGTTAGTAAGTATAATGCTATCAAATCTACAGACGAAACCGGTGAGTGCAATGGCTTCATTTCATGAATTCTTGAATATTTGAACTAACCTGTGATTTTTTTTGTCTATATTCTCCCTTTAATATTTTGCCTGTCAATATCTCTTTCATAGTAAGTCAATATCTGGAGGCTTTAAATACAGCTGTAGATAAATTGCAAAGTAATGTTTATTTTAGTCTTATCTTTTTTTGTCTACCAGCTTTATTATTACACAACCACGTCTATCAAGCCTGTGAGTGTGTCAATAGGAAATTGTTCTTTGGAAGTATGACTGTGGTTATATCAACTTTGCCATAAAAAATACTGTGAAAATTCGCGGTCATTTAATGATAGTTACGGACCATCTTTCTCAAAAGCAGCCAGAAAGAGGATTTATTTTTACCGCATTCAAAAACTCTGATAGAAGAACAATGCAAACAATTTAAATTTATGCAATATCAAATAACACAGGCGCCAGGCTGAATTAAAAGGATCATCATGATTCAAGAAAACGATACAGAACCAATTGATTTTGCGTTAAAAATATCTAAACAACCATACAGCTATTTACAAAGTTACAAAAATTGTTGCATGCAACAAAATATAAATCACTGTTGAACTAATCTATGAGACAGTTTATAGGCTTCAATTAAGTGAAAGTGAAACAAGGATGCGTTCTGAAGAATACAATGGTTCAATTAACGAAAGAATAATGCGTGCGTAACAAAATAAAGCAAGCATGATGAAAACTTATTTTGAGCAACTCTGACTACTTGTTCAATATTTAAATGACTTACGAGGACAGTTTTCTTCATCTGAATTGTCAAATTGACAATCTCGTAGGCCATCACACACTCTTTCTTTGCGAATGCAACTTCCATCATATGAACAGGTAAATTCGGTTGCATTGTTACATCCTGGCTTTGGAGTTGGTATAGCTGAAGAGTTTTTCAAGTAAAATGTATAAATTTTTTTTCAATGTAAATATGATCCATTCTTGTGAGACCAACAATATGATCAACAAATTTAAGTAGACTATTATTTACTTTCCTGCTTAAACCTTCTGGGATTGTAGTAGTTTTGTTAAAATATTCGAGCTTTTCAACTAATAAGAACTTAAATATGCTGATCATTTGATGGTTACAAATATCTTTAGTAAATTTTAAAATAGAAATACTCAAAAATGTTATTAATCCTTGGATTTCTGAAAGTGTTAGATCACGAACTTTAACTCTTCTTGCTTCAATATTGACTAAATAGTTAGCGTGCACAATTTATTACTAAAAGTGGTCGGTGGTCGCCTACTAAGCTATAAAAACCATACACTGATAAAAATGAAAGCTAATCATGCACTTACTTGGTTTTGGTAGACAAAGCTGAGGACTTTCATCTGAAGTGCAATGCCGAATGCCATCACAAACCAACCGTCGATCAATGCAAGCACCGTCCTTACATTTATAGTGGGTTCGTGGGTCACATGCTTTTGAACAAAAAAAAACGAAAAAAAAATCAGGACCAGTCTAATTTCATGTTTGCCTACATCGTTAGTAGTCTACTTTTGGACTTGGACACTGTTATTATTCTCATGTAATGAGATTAAGTGCAAAAATAAATAGTACTGGTGAGTTTTTGTATACAAAATCATAACAGTCATGCAGAAAAGGGTGAACTACTTTACTTACTAGAAGTAAAATTTCGTTAAAGTGTTCACCCTATACCATAAACACCAAAATTTAAAACGTGCTTTTATTTACTTACCCTAACATTACCAACATAAAATCCTACTTCAAAGCAAAATTAAACCGCGAAATTAACCAGAATTAGAACACCAAAGTACCCGTAACTTATATTATCAGTCAGAGGATAACCATCACCATTAACTAAAGTTAAAAATAAAATTATAAAAAATTCAACATTTGATCGCAACCCAAACCAACTAGAGAGCATTACTAAATATTACCGAAAGTATCGATAAACTTTCCCATTAAGCGAACTACTGACAAACTAGCTGACATTCAATTAAAAGTAATACCCGCATTCCCACATGAGAAACTGCATTTAGTCTCAAACAAATAACTATACTGAGGCCTGCACAGCGGAAGAAATCCAAAATAGCAAGCCCGAATCGAATGTACTAGTGCACACATAAAACTGCCATAACTAATCCCTGTAGAGCATTAACGAAACGAATAATAAACCCTTCCCTTTTATTTACATATATACAAACACTAACAACCATGATGGCAGTGACGGACATGATGATCTGCAGATGCAGAGGTAGCAAAAAAATTACGTCATACTGGAGCTCCATGTCCCCGACCCGACAAGAGACGTGACACATAAAAAAATAATGTCTACAATTTATATGCACAAATATGGAACTAAATGAATAAATAAATGCACAAACATGCCCATCTTCCCCATACTTGGATAAGAATGTTAAATTGTAAGTATAATATACGGACAATGGACAATGGACGAAATTGTATTTGTTATTATTATTAATAAATATTGACACTGGACGTGGACCGAGAATGAAACAGTGACAAAAACTATCAGTGGTAGTAGTGAAAAGTAAACTACGTAGGAAAATATTCTACCAACTCTACAAAAAAAACATGTATATATTTTGATACTATCGGAAAACCTACGACGATACTGTCCCGGCCACTCGACATCATCACAACAGTTATCACAGTGCACGTTTATAGAGATACACCGACCAGTTTTTCTGCAATAAAACTCGTCCGAGTTGCATTTCCTTTCTGTGGGTGAATACATTAGATCCAATGGTCATCATAATCATCGTCTAATACTCATTTCTATCATGATGATTTAGAAAGCGATAATTCAATTTGTACTACAGCAAAAAAATATTGTAATGGCTTCTATTTCCAAGAATGAAAAGCAGTAATATAACAAAAGATTAAAGAAATTTTGAAGACTGTTGGTGAAAGGAGCTAAACAGGACTAACGAAGAATGGGCAAATAAATTTCAAAAATGATGTACCCATCCAATAGAAACATATAGTAATTCCAGCAAAGGCGCAATTTTTCTTTTTATGTATTTTACCCATGCTAAAATATATTGTCGTACCAACTCTACTTGAATGGCGTAACTCTATCCTTAATCCTTAAAATGTGGAATCTTACATGCCAGTGCTTTACAAAAACCGAGCTTAAATCATGCATGTCTAGTAACTAAATAGGTATCAAGAAGAGTTAGGGTGGTCCCATAATGCCCCTATTAAGAACACCCTCATAAATTGTAAGTGTTTTTGAGGTAGGTTTTCCAAGGAGGAATAAATTTTCGAAATCTTCACTAATGAAGATGAGTCAGATTTGTTTTTTTTTCAGGCGAACTCACAGTAATGGTCTGTCTTCTTGTCACAATATTTTTCGTCGGAGCCTCCATCAATGAGACAGTCAACTTCACCATTGCAAACGAGAAACTCTAATATGCATCCACCTGAGTCACACTCCCACTCAAAGGGTAAACATTCTATTGTGCAGACAGGTTACCCACAGACGGACACATGTGGACACATTAATAGGAAATCATCAAAAAGATTTGAATAAACACGGTTTATGGCAATCATAAACGTTAAGTTGTGACTATGGCTTTAAATGATAGCATAATTGACATGGTTCGTGTTTAATGGAGGTGTTCAATTATCATAAAGTTACAATAAATGCTACAGATGTGCACAACTGTCACTTGTACCTCATAATGTATAGTTTGTAAAAAAATGTCGATGCCGAACAAATCATGATTTAGTTTTCAAGAAATAAATTTAGAAAACGTCTGTAAAAGTCCTCATTTGCACAATTTATCTAAAGTGGTAGGTAGATAAATATGTGCAAATGTCTCAGTATCCTTAAAAAAATGTACAAATACTATAGTTAAAGGCGAGCATGAGGATGAAAGCCGTACATTTCCCATTTAGTACTATTCAACGAAGAAATGGATGAAGAAAAATGTTTAAACTAAAGGTAAAATAAGAATGAATGGGATGAACCATAGATATAGTTGAAAGAAGTTTTTTAGTTTCTCCTTGTTATATGACAATAATTAACTTGCCATTTTTATTTCCTAATGAGGTGGACCGTGAAATGTCAAAAGATCTAGTATTGGTCACCCTCAATACAAATACAGCTTATGTAACATGTCATATTTACCAAAAGCATTGTCGATAAAGAATGATTTAACTGACACATAAAGCAGTCATAAACGTGAATAAAAGCTAATGAAACAGGATGATTCATGAGGTCTTTTTCATTGTACTATGATTACTACAATCTTTCACCCAGTGCAGGACGCAAATTTTTACATGCAAATTTTTGCGTAAGTATTACCCAAGATCAGAGAAATTCAGAAATAATTTTCTAAGCAAATGACACGTTGAGGTTGAAGCAAAATTTACAATCGCTCAATATGTTGATACAACCACTCAATTTAGATAAAATTATAACTAAAACGTATAGAAAAATATCATTACCAGACTCAACAAAAAGCAATAAGTGATCATTTTACAACGTGGACATTATGATGTTGCTGGTATATTCCCTTAGTACGAACCCGCACTACAAATCTAATATTTGCAAACAGATAGTGATTGATGAAATGTAAATACAGGACATTAGGCTCAATATTTTGACCTCTGAAAGACCATATAGGTCAGACATGTAATTGACTGATAGCCAAATGGATATTAAACACAATACAATTCATAAAGTAAACGTAGACTATTTCACACTATTTAAGTTGGAAATATTTTAACCCAATTATTTCCACATTCTTACAACAAAGTATTCAAGGAAATCATAGAAAAAGATGAAATAAGATAATGACTATAAAAACAAAAGCAAAATAGAGCATTGCCATAAAAAATAGCATTTCATTTTTACCTTGTGCGTTGCTACAATAGACCTGACAAGTTACCAAGAAGAGCACAAAAGTGAGCCTAAGATGAGCCCAACTCTTCACAAAGAGTGAATGATTGTAACTGAAGAAAGACATTATTCTGGACAAATGAATAATACTCAGCTCTGCACTTCACATATTAGGCCCATTGAGAGAAGTTAATTGTATTACTATATACTTCCTTGCTCCCTAACTAACTAACACTCACTCGGGGTTATGAGCTGCCAATCATTTTTTGTGCAATTACAATCCACCTAAACTTGTACAGAGACTCGAACCCCTTTTTTACTCACTCTCTCATGTAATTACTACGCTTGCTACAAAGAAGAAGTCACACTAGCAAATGATGATAAATGATGAGGAAACTTGAATCACTTGGAAATCAAAGTCACTAAACAAGTGCTACTAATCGGATCATCCAATTCCCAAATCACAACATCAGTCAGCCCTACTATCTTTAATCAGTTGCCATTTATGGATACGAACCATTGGAGTAGAGAGCTTTCTCTCTCCAATTCACGGACTGACTCCACTCTTTGCTAATGTGAGAGTTATAACTACTCAATACCCTGGACTAATATCTTGTCTCCATCATCATGGAACATACACAGCGGACAGAGTGGAGTACCTATAGTTAACCAATGCATGCAATGTACCATGTGTAGTAAATAAAGTACACGTAAAAGTAAAGCAGACAAATCATTGCTGCTGCCTGCATTGTAGTTAGTTGCACAGTGAAAAGACTGCCTTGCTGTAGTTAGTTAAGTTTGCATGCAATGAACTTAACTGAAAGCTAACCCCAACATTTAGCCCCACGTCATTATCTGGCTGAGCTCACAAAAATCTCTCAAGTCATAATAAAATGGAATAGGATATCACATAGGGAGTGAATCAGTGGAGTAAGTAAAAAAGTAGAGAATCTCTGCCTGAATGTGTGTATGTGTTACTACTAACCCTTGAGCGAGAAGATGAAATTAAATCCCTATAGTGGACGCAGAGAAACCACAGAATATGATGTAATAATGAAGCCCACCCTTCCAGTTTCCACCACGTTACATATTTTTTAAGTAAGTGTGAGAGATAATGATAAATCCTAGACTTGAATCGTGAACGAGAGGATGACCATAGTGCCCCATTAAAAAAGGATATTGCAAACCATCATTGTCATCCAGTACGATGGATGGATCTGAAAGTCTATGAATGAGCTCTTGTTGGCCCGTTTTTTCAGCGATTAGTGAGATTTTGGTTAAGAGATAGCACGATGAAGGACTGGAATAGATCCCTGTGAAGTACTTTGACGCTGGCTTTCACTCATTTTTATTAGATGGAGGGATGAACTGCTTAAACGAAAGGCTTTCTAGACAAAATCATGTTTTTTACATTAACAGTAATTTACGATCTTTGAAAAATTTCATGATTTCGATATCATTTAAATCTGAGCAGACTGCTCTGAATTACATTTTGGCACATCACCATTTTCAATATTTTTTGCTGCTGTAGCTGCAGAAAATTTACAAAAATAATTCTCATAGTTGATTTGCTATACACACATGCATGACCGATAACGGAGAAGTAATAGTAATTCATATAATTTCCAATAATTGTAAAGCACGAATGAAACTTAGGCTTCACAATAAGTGACTGTAAAAACATATTGCGGTTATTTATTTCCCTTTGCTCCATGTGTGTTGTTATTCTTAATCGAAAAAATCCTATTACAAAATAACATGAAGTGAAATACATAGCTAAGAACAGCGTTTATAGCCTTAGTTGGTAAATTATTTTAAAGCCATTTCTCTGACACAAGAAGCACGAACCAAGGGATCGTGATTCTTTCCAACTTTGCCTTCTTGATTCCTTCCTAGTGATATCAAAGAGTGCGAGACAGAATTGAATGGACAAACATAACTCATTTATTTCAAACTGTGTACATTGGCATAAGCCGACCGTGGCCTATGGTCCTGTAGCGAAAGAAATATTTCTTCATGTGGCTCAAAAGCCCTGTATATCGTTAAAAGTAAAGCACAGGGGTAGCCGTGAATTTCACACCAAAGAAACTGGATAGAAACATTATGAACTTCTTTTTCTCATGGCAAGCACAGAAACATGAAGGCACCCTTCGGTAGCAATGTGTCAAGATTTTTTCCTTTGCTTTAGACAAGAACAAGGTATGAATATTAAAAGAAGATACCATAGCTAAGCAGATAGGCATTAATTTACTCGCATAGTTAAATACAATTTGTATGGGTGGAATTGCATTTCAGTTTGACCACCTGTAGAAAATTTTTCATAGGCCCAAATTATGCAAAAAACGCTTTTTGGTGCGGAATCTATTGAACTGCTGATCTTTGACACCTGTGAAGTGGCTAGGATAGACTGTTAATGTTACCAAACATCATATTAAGTGATTTAGAGGGAAAGAAAGGAGTGCTATGGACATATAAAAACCACACTCAAACAAAATTGAAAAACATGATGATAGGGTAACTGTAGACACTCCTTGTTTGTTAACTTAAAAAATCTTGCAGGCTTTACAACAGTCTGAGCAGCAGTAGTAACAATTAACATAATTACACTGATTTTATCAGGTAATTGAGCTTAGCATTGCCGAGAAATTAAAAAGTTGAAAGTTTGAAAGTTAAAATTGGGATGGAATCATTATATTCACATTCGCAACATTGCGCCTTCTGCCGTTAACGCACACTCATAATTTAATTTTTTTTTTAGAATTTTGGACATCAACATCAACGAAATCAGCTTGAAATCCTGAATTCATAATTTTAAACTAAATGTCATCATTAGTGCTTTAATGCGAAAAACTTTCCTAATAACCATGACTTTATCTTTCAACTCAACCCTGTGGGAGTTGGTACCCAATAAACGAAAGGGGGGGGGGGGGGGTTAAATGATTTATTCAGCACTGACACTGCAGCATTTGCCAATGTGAACAAACTATTGTGCACAACCTTGACAGCTACACACAACTTTAGTAGGTACATAAAATTCAGGGCAAACTATATAATTAGCATGTCAAACTTACAGGAAAACTCACATATTGTAAAGGAAGTGTGCCAAAGCGTTTTTAGGTGAAATATGAATATTTTGTCTAGACCTTGTCTCACGGACTATCCTAACTAAAATACACGATTATAGGTCTGGTGGCACCAATATGTTAGGTATTGAACCTCACATATTTTTGTGACATTTACTAGATGACCGAACTGACAACTACAAAGATCATTTATCTTTAAGATTACAAACAAAAACAAACACTTACGCTTGGCAGTGTGATCACAATCAGCCTCGTCCGTTCCATCCAAGCAGTCGTTGTGATAATCACATTTACGTGAATTTGAAATGCATTTGGTGATGTCACAAGAAAATTGACCAGGCAAGCAGTCCGTTTCTGTAATTTGAACAAAGCATGATAATTATTTCCTATGCAAGAATTCATCCACATTAAGGAACTGCTTAGTAGAATTTTTTTTTAAACTTTTGTCATTATTATCAATTATTGCTAAATTTTGTTAACCCTGTAGTTTGACCTTATTCAAATGAACTAGAGATTTATTGTCCAGTCTAATCTGCATAGTTAATGGTTGACAGCACAAAAAGAAAGAGGACACAATTATCACCCATAATTGGACTGTTATTATTGTGATTAGAGTGCAAAATGGAGTCAGCTATTCACACTGCAAATTATTGTTTAACCAGACTTTCCTCACCATCACACAGTATAAACAGACATATCATTACACCTCATAGATTTTAATTGACAGACATGTAATCATGGGAGTCTCACGGAGGAAAAATAAGGAGTTACTCGCATCATCCCTTCTTGTGGCTGACAACCTTTGTTAGACTAATTAAACATGAATTATGGTCTGCGTTTTTCTCCTTTGGTAAACTATGTAGAGTTATTGCATGGCGAGGTGCCATATCACATATCATACCATCAGTAAATGAAAGGGTTTAAGCAAAGAGAGATGATCCTCTAAAAGCTAACCATGTAATAGAGTCTATTAGTATTTTAGTAGTGGTATTCCATTCAGAGGGTCTGATCACGCCAAGACGTTGATAAGATTCATTACTGTTGCGAGTTATGTTCAACTTGTTGTATATGGTAGTTATTTAATTAAATGTATTATGATCAACATAGCACTCGCGCCCGGAATGAGTCTGGGAATCATAATCATAATATAGCAGCAGGGAACACACGAACTAACAATAGAGCCAGCCAAACATGCTTTCAACTTGGTTCAATAAAATAGTAAATCATTCCAGCTGAATAGCTGTGGCTAAAGTTTAAAGCTCATTGGTCAGTCAGTGACCGAAACTTTACAATTTTCACATGCCATGCTCTAGACTGAAGGAGCACACAATTCATGCCGAGATGTAATTAGAATATCTCTCTCATGCTGGTATTAAAGACAATACAGACGGTAAATACATGCAATAATAAATACCCTGAGCACATTTTTCTGCACTTTCATCGTCTCCTCCAGGACAGTCTGGAGTACCATCGCAAACTTGGTCACTACAAATATAAGTGGATTGATCGAAGCAACGGACTTGGTCATCGGCCCGACATCCTTCTTTGTAAGATGGTGGTAGTGGAACCAAAGTCTTGTCTACGTTTGTTACCGGCACTAAAGGGGGTTGTATTGTGGGATTCAAGGGTACTTCGTTGTTAGGAGATGGTGGATATGTCACAACTCCGCCAGACCCTGAAAACATTTAGAAGATATTGATATAGTAATTCTGAACAGAAATTATTAGTTATAAAATATGCAGATCAGCTGACCAGCAAGTGAAATTCCACATTTGATGGAAATATATAATATTTTTACAAGATCAACTGACTATAAAAAGTCTATTAGGGTCCCGTATACTCACTCCTATCTTATAGGATTAGTTTAGCTGGATTTAATGCTTCCAGCACTGCTATTTTTAAGGTTTCAAATTATTTCTAAATCTAGATTCCAGTAGTCAAGAACATTATCTAAGGTCAAAGCTGAATTATGAAAGTTGAAAACTGATATTTCAACGTTCTTCAAGAAGTGTATTCGGATACGCAAGAAACAACAAAACGTCACGAACGAAATCGGGATTTGCTATTATGTTTTAAATTTGGCTACTTCCCACTACAATATAGCTCAATTAATCATTTTGTTGAAGATAAGCCAGTTTCCAGTATTTTGCATGACATTGTTATTCAACAAGTTTATGAGGCAGAACGCTTTGCCAGCCGTGAAATGTTTTTTTCTAAACTGTTCTTTTATATGAACCTAGTTTCATTTTCCTCCCAATGATATGCGGGTGATACTTAAATTACACAAGTTTTTTTACAATTTAACTGGCAGTTTCTTTGTTCCTGTTTCTAATTTTGAATAAACTGTAATTTCGTGAAATGTTACTTTACTTCGGAAGTATCGCCCATGTGTTGTGAACATTCTCTTTGTTATCCTATTAAGATGCCAAATATTCCATCAACGAATAAATATCTAATAGATGTACCATTGGTTTGGTTCTTACTCCGATTTAAGTACCAAAGTAAATATTTAAACACACGTAATGTGAGATGCTTCAGCAAATTGCTAGCACATTCGTTTGCTGCTTGGAATATCTAATTTCGGCTCGTAATTTTGTTTGTTTTATCGACTCACAAATATGCATTCTCACCGTGTTAATCAATATAACAAATCTGTCGTACAAAAACCAACACACTACACTACAACCAGAAGTTAATAGCACATTAATTCGTCAAGTAGTTAGTTCACATTCGATAATACAAATTGAGTTTTAATGAATTCACAAGTAATATATTTTTTTCGTTAAAAATTGCCATGTCTTGTCTTCATGAAGTATCCAACTTATTTGAATTTATGGTCGACTATTCCAGTGCAGAATTTATGGAATTGATATAATTTGACAGTTTATATTCAAACCAGTCCATAGGAGTCCTATAATAAGACTTCTAGGATTTCTATATTTTCTGCACTACCATACTAAAAAAACCATGCTAGACTCACAAGACTACACAGAGAGTGTTAGCTTGCATATGTGTAAACAGAAATGCGCTGCTACATGTACGCAGTACGTACAAGACAAGTCAGAATGGTAAAGTTGACCACGCTGGCCATCTATGAAGAAAAGAGAAAAGTTGAAGTTAAAAAATTATTTACCAATTTCTGGACAGCCTTGTTCATCCGTATTATCTCCATCTCCACAGTCGTAGTTTGAATCACATCTTTTGGAAATATCCAGGCATAAACCACTTTGACAAAGAATTTTATCAGCTCCGCAAGGATCGGGAACCGCTAAATGTATTGTCCATACAAATACTCAAATATTGCGTTACCAAAAAGTTTTCATTTTTTCAGTTTCAATCTAAAGCAATGTACATCAATCGGAGGTTTGCTACAAAATACTATTGAAAGATAATTGTATTTTTTTCTAATGCATGCAATGCAAACTCATGCAAACTTGACAAAAAGAGAAGCCAAATCTTCGCTAGGATTGCATATACACAATAGGGCTTAGGGCGTACGATGCGGCGCATGAACATTTTATTCATCAAATTTCCTTGAAATTGAACTATTACGAAATTATAGTCTAGTACAGTAGTACTGAAAATTACTTAGGTTACCATTTCAAAAGTAACAATATTCACATACCTCCAATATCTCTAACAGAAAAGTTTTCCCTTCTAACACGAAGTTTCCCAATGCTTCCAATATCCAAGTATGCTTTCAATTCCTTTTGTACACCTTGAACATTTGTTCCTATGATCCCGAGATCAAATATTGCACGTACGAAAGCTGGATCTTCAATATTTCTGCGAAAAGCATTCAGAGAAATGTATGCAACCAATTTATACTATACTGTATGCAATGGTCGATAATTTCACTAGTGTTTACTCAAATCTAATGACGCGAAAGCCTTCAACATCAAAGTCAGTAGTCTTAAATTCATTCTCCATGTAATCCTGGACAATACCAAAAGTAGAAGACAAACTCTCCCTCAAAGCTGGACTCCAAGTCTGGCCAATAGTCATTGTCACTCGATAAAATCCTGAAGCAAAAAAAATTACAAATCCACATCCATATTGAAATTATCCATATTATTGAAAAATTTATAATTGCTACGGTTTCTTACTTCTTTCGAATGGGTCAGCTGCATCGGCAGTAGATGACGGAGTTGTACTAGATTTGTCTTTATCATCAGTGACATACAGCTGATCGTATTCATCGTAACTACCAGAACCTTCCAGTTCGTCTCCAGAAGAGATGAGATCTTCATCATCAGTATTGGCAACTCGAACATTTCGTCTCCGAGAACTGACTTGAGCTTGGGAGCCGGTGAGCTCCATAACTTTAGGACTGGAAACGCGGTCATGATGATCGTGTAATCGTGATATTCGTTCACTTTTGTTTCGCTTATGGGAATGGAGATTACTTTTGCTTGGAGCAGACTGTCCGTGAATAAACTTGACACCACCAACCTTCCCAGCATGAGGTGAAGACGATACGTTGTGAGAATTTAGATGATTAAAATTGCGTTGATGGTGGTGATCGTGATTCTTATTAAAATTGTGAAGCTTTGAGCGGCCATGATGAGCTCTAGGTTCTGATAATATCAAGTTGTTCCGGTCATTTTCCTCGAAAATTATATCGCTTTCAGATTTCTGCAAATGTAAACAATAATACCGTTAGTTGAAAATTAGAAACAAAATGCATCCTACCAATTACCCTCACACATTTTTCATCTCTCACTTAAGCTTCTCCAATAATGAAGCCACTATGGACAAATCTTATTGTTGCATAATCTATTTATATGGGACAAGCTCACCAACACACGTTTTCAAACAACAAAAC
>Ga0210040_10007793_pt1 | contig 12851 bp, 13 predicted proteins | sample CryGeyCG12114_NA_FD_185462 | JGI IMG/M metagenome (GOLD analysis project Ga0210040, IMG submission 185462) | Groundwater microbial communities from aquifer - Crystal Geyser CG19_WC_8/21/14_NA (SPAdes) (version 2) | ecosystem: Environmental > Aquatic > Deep subsurface > Groundwater | place: USA... | reverse complement strand
ATTCAAAACTATGAATTGCGGTTTCGTGAAATTTGTACTACATGGTCTGAGATTGGCGTCTGAAACCATACGCCACGACAGGATCAAAACCAACATAGCGTGCGAGCTATCTACGAAACACATTCTTCTGAATTTTTTCATCAGTTTGTACTACATACACGAGTGGATTTGGTTTGAACCCTATAAGGAATGAATACTTTTCCATGCACTTTATATATATAAAGCAAAATGTGTGATCAATAAGTTCTTTGCAATGTTTTTTGTGCCCAATTAATTTAATTGAAGAGGCAGTTGCATCAATTTGTAAATTTTGGAGCCACTCACCCCGCTTAAATATTAGTTTAGAAGCGCATGATATAAATGAATTATTTGAATTTACAGTCACTGAAGACATTAACTATTTTTTATATAAATTGTTTTACGTTTAAATTTACTGAAGTATTTAGTCAGTCATAACTCGAGTAACTGCTCATTATTTTTAATTTTTAAAATTTCAAGGTTGCTACAACAAAAATTAAAGTGAAGTGTACTGTATAACTTTACTTTTTTATGCTCATGCAGTTATTCAAAATTCCTGATGAATACTACGAGTGTCTAATCGATTTTTTGTTAAATCATTAATGTTACTATGTTTCGGTGCAACCTTTAAAATTCCATCAATATGTTGTCCTAAAAAAACATTCTTTGAGCCGTCATAAAGGAAACTACACGTATTATTGATAAGGATTTGGGATATATTAGCAGATGCATGCTTATAAATCCAGTGCTCAAATATATGGCAATTAAACTATAATTTTAAATTATTTTAACAAACTTTGTTTTCCAAAAATGATTTGCATTTAAGGATATATTGCCAAATATTCCACTGTCAACAGTTTAACAATCCCGATACTTCAATTAGAGTACACGCGTAATGGTCCTAAAATTAGGCTTATGGCTTACCGGCACGGTAGTAAATGTATGCAGAACTTGATAGGCATTTCGTAGCAATATGTGTTGTAAGCGCATGCAATAAAAAAAATTGATGACTATTATGTTGGGAATAAATGATCCTTTGATTGCTGAGGGGCTCTACAGAGGTTTAAATTAAATTATACATTAAAATTAGATTTAAGTGCGGCATGTTATTATTTAATATCTCATTAGCCAAGTGGCAGGGAATTTAAATGCTTTCTAATCTAACTAATGCATGCACTCACCTGGATATGCGAATTTAAATTTCATGTTTGTAGATTGAACACAAACTGATTGAATGGAATAGAAAGAGTGAATGAAAGAAATGTCAAAATATTAGCCTGGAATTAAAAAAAAGATAATTTAGTGTTCAAATTGTTTATTTTATAGCTTATGCGGACTTCTGCTAATTTGGTCATCCAGAGTTCTTCTCGTTCATTTCGTACAGAAATTGAATATGAAAAGGGATTATTTATTTCAAATATACGTAACTTTAATCCTAACTGGACAAACTAGGGCACAGCATTTGTTGCCTGTGTTTGATTGCCTAGAAATGCAGGAACATGTCCGCGATACACATATAGTCACAAGAATTAAGGGTAACGTGCAACTTCTCAATAATTAGCTTTTTTTCTTAAAAAATCTGATTATCATTAAAAATTTTTATTGCAGATTTAGATGCCGAGATTAATGAACAAAAAACAACTTTCAATCTGTCAGTTTTTTAAATTCAACATTAGATAAATGGGACCATATAGTCATTCTCATTGCATCAATGTCATTTCTCAAATTGTACAGTTTGTTTCAACAACCTCATGTAAAATTTAAACCACAGATGTTTCACAAAAAAAAATTTATTTTTCCTTTTAGGTCATTAAGGAAACTAAAATTGATAACAAAGGAACTAAACCTACCTTGTTATGGATTACTGACTCGATCAAGAAACTCCACGATTGTGATTTAAGTTAATGAAGAACTTTAGTTTCGCTAATGTAGATTTTTATTTCGTCCAAAAATTTGGAAACGAGTTATACGAAGCATATGTATGTGGAAGTCCTCCCATCTTAAGAGTAAATAAATTACAAATCGGTAAAAATCATGTTTCCAAATTCAATCGAAGATCCAATTTCAGGGGCAAAAGAGTAAAACTTGCGATTGCTGTGAGTTTAAATTAGGTTTTGTTGTGGTTCACTGCGGTCTTTCTTGTCTATTCGTTGCTGGAACTTTTCTTTTCTTTATGGTAGAGGTTGCTGAATGCTGATAAATATGACATGGGCGCAACATGGCGATTATTGCCATGGATCGAAAACGTTGCATGATTAGAGTTTTCTAAGCGAAGTACATAGATTTCGTGGCGCAAGTGGTCATTTGTGGTTTCAACTGAAAATTCATTTGTTAACGCTAAAACATTCACTGGATGTTGTTTAACAAGTTTAGAGAGTCTGTTCCCGAAATAAGGAATGTTAAGCTTTTCAGTCAAAAGTATTATGGTACAAGTAAGTTGTGTTGGGAAACGAACTGGTTCATCGGTAAATCTTCTATTCCAGTATAGAATGAATTCCGCTTTTGTGAATTAGAAATAACTCAAATGGCATTAAAACCATCAATAGCAATAGCCTAGACGACAAAGAATCGTGAAGGTTAAAGGGAAAGAGTTCGTTAACTATAAGTAGGTAAGTTACTAACATTAACGCTTTTCAAACACTCGATCCTGGCTGTCAACATTTTATCGATTCTTTCAAGTCTTTTCAATTTTTTAGGTGACATTAAGCTGTTGGTGCACATAAAATAATTTGATGAGCTTGACAATTGTCAAAGTAGATTAACATGCTTTTTTCTGCAAAAAGTATGCCTGCAGATGCAACAATTCCTAGGAGCAAGAAAATAAAAGAAGACAAAACAGTTTCCATTGACAATGTTTCAAAGCTTGAAATAAAAAGGTATCTTTTGGGCGGACATTCTGTGACTTCACCAGTCGTGACAGTTACTTTCTCATGTCTTTTCAGCAGGCCATTTTCATAAAGCTTGATAATCCTGAAATTCAATTTTAATGACCGAGTCACACAAATTTCATTATTGAACAGATTTATTTCTAAAAATCTTTAAAAAACTACTACTCACTTAGCATTCCAATACTGGCGTAAAAAGTTGCCTTTTTGCGTCAAAATTCCCATGAAAATTCCCTCAGATACTGGCAATGAATTTAACTTATCACAAACCAATGTACCCCTTATATGGTTTCTTATAGATTTCCAAAATTTGTCAATTCCATATGCATATGATTCCGGGAATGTGACAATTGCAATTTTTTCATGAAATACTTTAGTCGGATTGTCATTCAAATTTGCATATTGAATAGTGCTCAGCTTATGGTTCAATAAAGATTTTTTAAGCTGTACCTGGACATGTGGAACTCAAATGCTCAACCTTGACCCATGATAAACTTTTAGAATATGAACAATTAACACCAGTACATAAAAAGACTTGCCTGAGAAGAATATGAGTTAATGTGGCTAATCAGTTTGAAGTTATAACTGTCCAAATCTTTGAGGGTCTGCACTGGGACTTTAAAAGTAGAGAAACTGTAGAATAGTCGAGCATTAAAAATTGCATATGCGAAAAATCCAAAAAACAGCAAAGAGTAATGGACACAGCGTGCTAAAAAATGCTTCGATGTTCTTGGGGAGCCTAACATGGAACAAATTGTTTTAAAAAAGCATTTGAACCCAACTCGAGAAAATTCAACAACGCATACCTTGTTGACAAATTGAGAGAATTCCCCATAAAATAGAGAATCTATAAGTTCTGTCAACCCAAGAACGTAAAATTATTATTTCAGTCGCGAGAATAATGAGCAAATAGAAAACAAAAATTCCACTCCACAGTAGCACAGAAAATGAATCCAAGTAAATATTTCGAACACTTTGCACATTAGGTTGAACAAAGTACACATATTTTCTGAAAATATGTAGACAACCGAAATGTATTAGTAGAATGTTTATAATTTCATATATCTTTCACATTTTTAAACTGGCTGAAGGTTACTTTTGTTTTCCAAATGGTACTCCCCAAATTGTTTTATTCGAAATTCAAACCCCAAAAAAACCCAAACCCAGAAAATACCCAAACCCGGAAAAAACCCAACCCCAGAAAAAAATCTAAACCCGGATAAAACCGAATCCGAAAAAACTCCAAACTCAACAAAACAGAAACAAACGCAAACCCAAAACGCGTGACGCACCCTGTTTGTTTACTAAGGTAAATCTAGAATGATAAACATATGTATTAAAATGAGCTCGCTTATTTGTCAATGCAATAAACAAAAGTTTCAACAGGTGATAGAATCTTTAATTATTATGGGCCTAATTGTGCTTAATATACATGTGATTTTATGTTGAATGAGACGGCGCCGTCAATAGTCAATAATGGGAGCATGAATGGTAAACAATGAGTTTATAAATAATATATAAATATATTGAATGCTATAAAGAAATAAAAGAATCACATATTTTTGTGCACAAATGTCAACAAAGATAAAGAATTTCCGGAGAGTTCAGTTCTTCGACTGGAAAGAGTAACCCCAGCGCTGGAAAACATCCTCTCATCTGTTGCCTGAGAAGCAGGAATAGCTAATACTCGCATGGCGATGTTTTTCGAAATTGGAAATCCAGTCAAATTTTTCCAAAATTCCAGAACGTTAAAAGTCATTAGTGACATTCCTGCATAAAAATATTAACAATTGCAAGATATCGATATCGATTTGATGAACAAATAAGCAAAAATTTCATATAGTCATAGTTTATTTGGAAAAAGTTGAAAAACACTACCTTTTTTTATCTATTTGAAGTTTCATGTAACGATCATACTCATCATTGGGTGTGCAAATCATCTCATCGTCGGAGTCCTCATAATTGACAAACTCTTCCAAAGTTTTTACGTCGTTAGTGTTTGGACTCGAATTTGCTTCTTGGCTTGTCAAATTTGAAACAATTGAGGGGTAGGAACCCAAAACGTCGGCGCCGATGGCTTCTTTTTCCTCGAGAATCATTTGTTTCAATAGTGTCTCGGCTCTTTTTTTTCAGCTATTGGGGCAAATTTCAATCCTCTGGAGCTGCAAAAAAATATAAAAGTAACTGTAATATAGTAGCGTTATATAATAAGAGGTTGATATACAAACTTGATCATACCAGGGCTTAGAATACAAGCCACATATTGAGAATCCTCTATTAAAATATATTCTTTCAACAGCTCTTCTTTCGTGCTTCTTTAAAATTTTGATTTCTTCATTGTCATACTCTTTAATTTGAAAATTATCCCTTATTCGATGAAACCAGAACACTATTAAATGAACTGTTGGCACTTTATCGGAGCTCATGATTTCTGAACACTGTTTCAGAGGTGTTAGCAGGTTGATCATCTCCTGCACATATGAATCATTAATGCCTGAAATCCGATCCAGCTCATTTCTGTCCAGCAACAACTTTTTGACCTCAGATGCAACCTTTATGTAAGACTCCATCATGATTAATTCACTATTCCAACGAGTGGGCACGTCTTGTTTGAGGGAAAAAGGCAGTTTCGAATTTAAACCAGAATGTTTAAAATATGTAGTCAGCTTTTTTATTTTTGCAAGGGCGCCCTTGGTAATCGGACATAGCTTGGAAAAGTCAAATATTGTTCTGGCAGGATATGGTTTCCCTCGTATTTTTTTCTCTTGAATTTGAGCAACCGTTGGAACTTAGTCGTTGAGCAACCATCTGACTAAACAATTCAGATTGTGACAAGCACATTTACATCTTTTGTCAAAAACTTTAACAACATTTGATCCCAAATCCGTTACGCAGTAGGAATTTAACATATATATGTGGAATATTTTCAGTTGTTTTCGAATTGTCTTGAAATTCCACTAGTCCAAGTAGATTACATCGGAGAATCCAACTGTTGTCAATAAAATGAATCGATAGAGAAATAAGAATTCGTTGTTTATATTTGTCCGACCACATGTCTGTTTAAAATGCAAACACTGGATAAGACGGTGCCGTCTGTGAACATTTCGAAAGAATTGTCTTCTGTTGTTCCACAATGGTTGGCAAGATTTGTTTCCGAAAATGAGTTCGATCATGAATAAACACTATCAAAGCTTCTGCAATTCGGCTAAAACCCTCTCCTACCACGGTTTTGAATGGCCGCAAATCTTTGGCCAATCCTATTGCTGTTTCTCTATTTAAATTGGCAATCTCTGCTGGAGGAACCACTTTATGTGCAAAACTTGTCATTTTTGTTGGACCTATCCCCACAATTTGATTGAATCGTTCGTTTATTTTTATTGAATAACCTTCAGTTTTTTCTTTGTTTTTTTTCTGCAGATGCAGAACAAGACACTTCCCAGTGTCTCTTCATGGTTGTTATACCATTAGCAGCTTTGCATTTTAAAATACGATAACAATTGGAACATTCCATGAAATCAGTGACAACGTCGTCAACAATGACTTCTTTGAATTTTTCCCACACATATGACTGTTTGTTTTTCCTATCTCCAAATTTCAATTGAATTCGATTGCTTTTAATACCCAAAAGTTTCACAATATCTTCTTTTGAAAGTTTGTTTTCAGAATTGCTGGCATCGCCAGCGCCGGCTGATTTTTCACTATCTTGTTCTTGTTCCCCCTCCATTTTTTATTGTGCATACAGTGATCTTCTATATTATACTTTCCTAGTTTAACAGTGTCCACAAAATAATTTTCAGTTTTAAATACATCAACCCAACTGAATTTACAATTAAAAAACGGTTCACAAATTTTGTTTAAAATGAGTCTCATCAAACCAGCTACTAGACTTTTAAACTCTCCTGGCAAAACGCGGAAGTAATACACCCAACATTTTCTTCCATGTTGAGTTGAATATGGTAATGGTAATAGTATTGAATAATACGCGTGGCGTGCATGTGTAACAGCAGCAGTTGCAACAAAACACGAAAAAACCCAAGCCGAAACCAACCAAACCAAACACAGCCCGGAGAAGCCCAAGCTCAACTAAAACCAATCCCAGCCCAAACAGCCCAAGCCCAACTAAAACCCAACCCAGTCCAAAAAAAGCCCAAACCCAACTGAAGCCCAAGTCCAGCCCAAGAATACCCAGCCCAACCCTGCCCATGCAGAAAAAAACCCAACCCAGCCCGGCCCAAAAAATCTAGCTAAATCAAAAACCCAACCCAGCCCAGCCCAGGAAGAAAAAAACCCAACCCAGCCCGGCCCGGGAATTTTAGCAGAAGACAAAAACCCAGCCCAGCCCAACCCGGGTTGGGCGGGTTTGGGCTTGGGTTAATTGGGCCCTGGGTTTTGGGTTTTTGACTCACCTCTAGTAAGTGGACATAATCAGAGGCCGTTAGGCTTCGTTTTCCTGTAATGGTGTTTTAATAGCATATAATATTGTTGAAAATTCAGTATATAATTGGTTTCCCGTGAATTGAAATAAAAAGTGTAAAATATTTTAAAATAATGCATATGTTAGGTCCAGAATAAAAAAATTTCACGTTATGTTAACTTCACCTTTTTAGATGTGCCGTTTTAAATTTAGTACTTTGGGTCTAATAGTTCGATATTTGTTTATCAAATGAACTTGAAATCAATCACGTTAACTTCCTTCTTTGTTTTCCTATTTTTTAGGAGTGCCATTTCATGTTTACCACTTTAAGGCTAAATATTGATTTATGAAAGGAGAATAAAATTATTTCACGTGAAACTTTCCTCATTTTTTCACTTCTAACAACCACTATAATATTTCTATCACTTCATAATTTTCCGCACCTTTAAAGTGTGCGTTTCATAAGTACATTGCATTGAATGACTTACGCACCTTTCAGCAATTCCATTGTCAAAGTCCAATAATGTACACAAATTAAATCACTTTGAACGACTTGCACACTGCTGATCACCAAAGACCCATAATGTACAAAAATCAAATTACATCGAACGACTTGCACACCACTATGCAATTGTGGAAAACATAGCACATAATTTTGTATTCATTATAATGGGAATATGAAAAACTTTAATCAAATGAGCAAAAATTAACTAAATGCTAAAAGCGGCCTTTCAACGATGCAGTCTTTATCAAGAAATATATGTTGAAAATTTCAAGCGAATACATCCAGTAGTTTCGCCAAAACCGTGAACACAAAATTTCATTTTTTAAGCACCAAGGGGTTTTCAGACAGGTCACGTGGTCCAAAAATAAAACATTTTTTCTAAAATCAGTGATGTACTTTTGGGTTTTGAAATTTTTTATGCAGGGAAAAATCGGGCAGCTTAACATTCCCAAAAATTTTGAGTTTGTTTGGCTTTGTAGTTTCCGCGTGAAAAAATAATCTTCAGTTTTTGACTTTTTGAGACCCCGTTTGTGGTATATTTTTATGAGAGGTCTCACGCCCTCTAATAAAGCAAACATACTGGTCAGAACTCCATTAAAGAAAATTGTGAATGTCAGAGATAAAGAAGGGACTAAGCTGACTAAAAACTGGTTTTCTTTGGTAAACACTCCATAACTTTACAACTTGTTATAATGTTTTTGAAGCTCCCATTTAATCCCATTCATTGCATTTCGGCTATTCTAAAATGTTTTCAAAAAATTACTTTTCCCACCCATGCTGTGTTAGCTATTATAACGTCATTACACTTTTACTTGTACACACACATTTTACACTATTTTGCTGCTCCTTGACAGCTGTATGCCCTACGCACTGAACTATGAAACAAGATGAACCATACATTCATTACTGTCTGTCTGTGAAACGAAAGTTTAGGAAGATAACTTACAGTTGGTTGAAACTACTACTGCTGAAAATGAATTTGAACTTATTAGATCATAAGACTTTCCTTAATTTAATTTCTCAGTGATTGATGACCAATACTTGTCCTGTTTGTAAGGAAAACATTTCGAGTGTGTTGCTAATGCGAACGACCCAAAAACAGAAATGGGATAACAGCTTGAAAATCTTTCAGTTTACCACTTGAAATAATAGAAAAAGCAAAAGAGTGAAAAAATGCAGCATTCACTATCAGAAACATTCTTACCCACAATCTTGCACTATGAGCTGACAAAATAAACCAGATAAAAATGATTAAAACGAAGTAAAAAACTTCACCTAGAGAACTTTTTTGGCCCCTATGCACACATTAAAATCAACCTTTTTGCGTAACACAGATTTTTTTACTATTGGTAGTCAGTCAGTTTGTAGTTTACTAACAAGAACAAGTAAAAGCGAACGAATAAATGAGTAAACTATAGTTAGCCTAAAAGTTATCCAAAGTCGAAATGAAAAATATACCTCGGAAGAGAAATGGGGAAAAGCTTTAGGAGAAGCCAAAAAGAAAGTCCCTAACCATAACCTGAAATGCAAACTCAGCAAACATCAGCACTTTTTAAAACTCCTAAAGAAAATTATGTCTACAAGATTTAGGGTTGGTAGGAATAGCAATAAGGATGTTAGCAGAATACAATAATTCTTTGCCACCAAGGTCCTCTAGCATCTAGGTCCTTCGGTGACTTCAATTATTTAGTTTTCTTTCTCAAGTATATTTATGTAATTGATCACACTGCATTCCAAGTTGGTTAGGGTTATCGTTACAAGTATCTTGGTAAAATTTCTCCTCTTTCCTTTACCTAACTAGTTGTTTTTATAAGCTAACAAGTTTTTTCAATAAGTTAACTAGTTTTTTCATTTCTTTCTTTGTATTTTTTTTGGTTATAAAACTGCAATGCAGTGAATTCATTGATCACATTCTGTAAACTCTGAAATATCATGTGGAAAAAATAAATATACGTACTTAATTTAGTCTTCTGGTACTTTTAAAACTCGAAAATAATAACATTAGCATCATTGGGACCAGAGTCTCTTAGAAGTATTCTGTTTAATTAAGGCAATTGCTGCATCTATTGGCACAAGCAATATAGTAAGCTTTTAATTTGAAATGGAAAGGAAAGTCCATCATGAAGTTTGTGAATATTCTATACTTCGTACGTCATATGCAGTTGGTAGTTAAAATGTTCAATAATTCTGAAAAACGAAATGACAGATTCGAAACGGTCGAAACCCTTATCATAGTTTACTTTTCACATAACAGTAGTGACACCTTGGTTGTAGTAATATGTTATCGCTCCGAATGAATCCATTCTTGAAGTCACATATGATGAAGTATACTCATCATAGAGAAATAAATTTATCTTTAATCAATAATTTTCCCTTTCCTTGCAAACTTTGGTACATACAAACTGGCTGTGTATCTTTCATCAGGTTACATAAAGAGGCATTAGAAAAACAGAGAAACCTACGCATTTTTAGTCAGAGATATGGACATTTTACTTGGGTAAAATTTGAAGCTTTAAAAAATAAAGGAAAAATACTGTATAATTGATCCCTCGCGTCATTGGATTTCATTCTCTTCTATTTGTCTACCTATTTGTCTTTATTATCTGACTGATTGAGATTACGAAACCATCTTGGATGGATAAATTTGTAATTCTTTAGTATGCATTATAAGTTAGACTTACAAATCCGCCACGATGACAAGTAAGACTGCAAAATTACTGTCTGTCATAATCCGTTTGTGTTAAAAAGTTATGCTGTTATGCAAATATTAACCCTTAATAATGCAGACTTTCCATAAGTATAAATATGCCCCTCATGACACAACACAAATACTTTTTACACTTTATAAGCGTTAATGTATCTGTAGCGATTTCGTTGAAGCTTTTACATGTTTTGAAATTAACACAGTGTCGGATAGTCCGATTGATCCATACAAAACCTAAAGTATAGACAGATGCCGTGGTTTTTCACGTATTTTCTCTGCAGCCCAGCAATGGAATTTTTCAACCAGAAAATTTCTTATCATGGAAAAAATAAATTAGCAATTTAAAAAAAAATATTCATTTGTGTGAGAATTATATTCCCGACCTTATTTATAAATTTTATCTAGTTGCATGCTGAATGTTTCCGTAAAGTTATTACATTTATTTTTGCGTTTCTCGACTAGTGTGAGTTATTTTTATGTGAATGCTTACTCGTGAGGTGGGTCACAATAAATATTTAAAGGCCCATTTAATGAAATTTCAAGGTATAAAAATCTAACCACCCTCTTTTAGTCTATTGTGGTTAATATCTGGCGATCAAAACTCTTTGGTATCATTTTGAAGATCTAGCTTTCTAAAATACTGTATATTATACGTCCAGACCCGGCAGGCAGTGGTTCCACGACTTAATTAAAATCCTGTTCATAAAAATATGTGAGTTCTAAACTGGCTAATGGGTACGACTATAACAGCAAGGAAATAGATAATATCTTCCTAGCTTTACAGTCATTGCAATAATCGCTTATGTAAGTGAAGTTTAGTGAAAATCTTCGTTGTTTTATATTTTTTAACAATCACTCAAAATACCAGTATAATACCTCAAAATACCTCAGCCGATTTCAACATCTTTATGATAGCTAAAATTAAAGGCTCATGCACTGAAAACAGTTTGAAAATCCTTTATAAAAAGCTGTATTTTCAGTTCTAGCAAAGAGATTTTTAGCCCTTGATTTTAACTATCATTTGACACAAAAGTTGTTGAAATCGGCGAAAGGTAAAAAACGCTGATTCTCATTTCACCCCTTTTAGGAATTAACTCGTGTAAGTGTAAAGCTTTTTTTGGGACACCCAAAGAATAGTTTTTCGAGAATTTCTCGCCAACTCTTGATCCGATCGGGATGAAACTGGGCATGTATAAATTGTTTGTTAGTAGTAACAGAATAATGAAAATTATCGTAATCTTGTCTGCTCTCTTAGTTATTTGTAACCCCAAAAATCAACGTGTTAAGTTTTTTGGGGACGGAGTGTAATATGCTGATAACTTATTGGTTAAAAGTAGAAAATGTTTTGAAATATCTATTATAGATATTTCAAAATATTGTAGATATTATCTATTATGAAAAGGGAAGTCTAAAATGTCAATAAAACTCTAAGTGTGGTCCAGATGACTGTATGAATATAAATTATTACTCGTATTGAAGTAAGAACGTAAAGTGAGCCTACATGAACTGTAAAAGGTTGAAGACTTTTAATAAACCGCTTCATGTATTTTTGATCTTCAGAACTCCAGTTTTCTAATTTCCATGACCGATATACTTTCTGCACCAACAAGTGTGTCAAACCTGCCAACTGTATCAAGAATACCCAGACTGCACACGACAGTATAGAGCATAAGGCCGCCCCAAAGCATTCGATCTAAAGTCGCAAAAAAAAGTGTAATTTGAGCATATTTTTAAATTTTGTGTCATAAATAGACACAGACAAGCCTTGGTGGGCCAAGTTGAAACTTCTTCTGTTCTATGGATTTGATAAACATTAATTTCTCACCGGTGTTATACTAGTATGTGATCTAACTAGAAAATAGTTGCTCCCAACAGCAAAAAAGTAGAGGATCGTCTGAAACACTTCAGTGAATCGTCTCCAACACTCGTTAATAAGTTTATTGAAAGTCATGATCATAAAGTACAAGCCAGTGAGACCTTCGGGCGTTCTCAAACTGTTTTGTGTCTTGTATGGTCCTTTATTCAGCCTGGAAGTAAATTAAATATTTTAGTATTTCAAGTTGGACCATAAAGAATAGTTACAACTATCACATTCATATGACTAGGATGACAACAAAACTACATAAAGTAAAACATACATAGTCTGAGCGCCAAATGTGAGGACCGCAACTCCTGGCACTGCATTATGAATGACACCGAAAATAACAGAGGACCATCCAGTGCAGTACATCCAAGTATGAATGATGGTGGACGCTACAATTAGTGACAACTTTAAACCGACGGGATAGCTGGCAGGAACAAGTGAAGACAGGTAACAAATGTCAC
>Ga0210040_10007792_pt1 | contig 12852 bp, 13 predicted proteins | sample CryGeyCG12114_NA_FD_185462 | JGI IMG/M metagenome (GOLD analysis project Ga0210040, IMG submission 185462) | Groundwater microbial communities from aquifer - Crystal Geyser CG19_WC_8/21/14_NA (SPAdes) (version 2) | ecosystem: Environmental > Aquatic > Deep subsurface > Groundwater | place: USA... | reverse complement strand
CATTTCAGATTTGCTCAAAAAGCGAAAGAACTATCAAAAATATTCCGCGATCAACCTGAAACTTCATTAGAGCGCGCTATTTTTTGGGCCGAATATGTCATGCGCCACAATGGAGCCCATCAACTGCGATCTTCAGCGCGAAAATTGAACTACTGGCAATATCATTCCTTAGATGTGGTCGCATTCATCGCATCAATTCTTCTAGTCATTTTTTACACAGTTAAGAAAACTTGTTCATACATTTGTGGAAAAATTTGCAGAGCCCAAAAAAAGAAACAATCCATCCATATTGGTAAAAAGTCGCAATAAATCAATCAATCACTTTTCAACAGAGTACAAACAAATCTTGTCAAACAGGTTGTTCTTTTATTATTATTATTTTCATTTTAGAAAACATTTTTCATCCACGCATGATATCAACTAGAAAATATATAGATATTTAATGTAATATTTAATCAATATTTATCAAACTCTTTAGCACAGACTTAAAAAACTGATCTTTTTTAATCTACCGCTAAATAAATATAGATCCCCTGATTGCAAATTATTTTTTTTATATCGTTGCGTGTTTCTTTAACAACTCTAAACGAGTTGTCAAAATACACAAGCATACGAGTACAACATAATTTGCAGCCATTCCGCGTAATAAAACTAAATTAAGTCGTTACATATTTTTGTACATTTTCTACAGTCTAAGGTAGGTTCTTCTTTGTTTTAAAAACTTTTTTTTAGCTTCCTTGTACATTTGTGGAAAACAAGCAATCATACACACAATCACTCACTCACAATTATTCAGTACCGTTAATTAAAAATTAACCCCACCAAAAATCCCCTTTTAAAGAGAAGCCAATCAAGAAACAACAATAATTTATTACAATTCTTAAGTTACTTTTCTATAGTTCATGCATTGATAAAGATACTTCTAGTTATTTAAAAATTACCTACAGAATACAATGTAGGGTCCCTGAGATTAATACGTTTTCCAAAGTAAATATTCAATGCAATTTCCCAAAACAATAGATTCCATTTCATTCCAATTGTTTTCATTGAAAATTAAATCCAAATTAATTTGAACTAACCGACATTTCCCTGAACTATTGCATAAGTTGAGCCGAGCCAGAAAGGACAATTATTAATTGTTAGCAAGTAATGGTAAATCCTGTGTAGTAAGTTAAATTGCCTGCGTTTAAGCTCCACCAATAGACACTTTTAATTTAATACTCCATAGTTACAGAAGGCAACCTTACATTTAATGCAATGGATGGAGAGCGTATGATGAGCTCACAACTACTATGTTTCTCATGCAAAACCATAGTTTTTCAAATCTATAATAAATCACCTATTGTGACGTGAGGATATATCAATATTTGTCTCCATTTTGGGAAAAAATAACTGAATAATAATTATCCTGAAAAACATTTTAAATATACCCTTAAAAAATTTCATCCGATGGAAAAAGTAAAATCATCCTATGTTTTTACGCACAAACTCAAATATAATTCCTGAATTATACCGTCAAAATATTTTTAAAACCTGATCAATTGTTATAAAAGTGGTAAGTTTACTACGCAATAATTCTACGCATAATGGCATAATACAAAAAAATTGGTACACCCGGGTAGCTGATTACAATTGCACACTACAACTAGCTGCAAATGTGAAGCCCTGAGAGAATACAGATTTTCATTTCCATTATATGTTTGTATGTAATAATATAATAATAATAATAATCTTTACCTCAAAAAAAAAATCCCTGAACAATTTTTCGCAGTATATTTGAGTGCATTGACACTCTTGACTAAATGAATACACTATAATTAACTAACTTGTTATTAATACACTCACAACTCACACACCTTTTATGTCCTGACAAATGCAATTTTAAATGTAACACACATTAATCTAACAACAAAACTACTCTATAGAATATTGTACTACAAACTCACAGAATCTTCCTGTGACTCCTTTTGAAGAAAAAAGGAACTTGGATATAACAATATTTACAAATCAACAATATACCGGTATCATTCCTTATGAAAACAATCTTAGTATACAAACTAAATATATTAATAGTATTTCTAAAGTTTGTAAAAGCTTAAATTTGTACTTTCGAGTAGAATCTTCGTTTCTTACTAAATCTAAAAAAACACATTTAAAACTACATCATATAAAAAAGTACTGCGTAACTAAAGTTTAAAACATTCACAAGCTCTTCCATAAACACATAGCATGTTCTTTATTTATACAATAAACATTCCCTCACAAGAAAAAAACGAGAAAAATGGATAGGTTTTTAAGGTAAAGTGAATTTTTGCCCAGCATGTACGAATTTGCAAGAAACGGCTTTCAAATTTCAGCAAGCTTTAAAACATTAGTTTCTTAGTTTGTTAGAAGATTCAAGGCAATCATATTGAACTTGATGTGTAGCATAGCATTTGTTTTCAGAAAAAAGAATCAGTGGCTATATAATCTACTCTTCTGTATTAGATGACTTGAAGGCACTCATTAATATTAAACCCAAAGAAAAATAATCTTTCTTCCCTTGATTACTCACTTTACTTAACGTACGAATGCCGACATGTATTTAGTAAAATTAAAACCATTTTTCCAATCTCAATTTCCAATTTCTTTTTCAAAACAACCTATTTCCTTACGTACATCCTAAAAGACACTTATAAACTATAAAAAAATTCAGCAGCGCAAATCTGCCACCACTGTTTGTAACTTTCATGAGCCTCACGTTTCTTGAATAACTGCAAAATAATTATTATTTATTCCCCTGAAATTTTTTAGTCCCTACATTTGCAATATTAACATAGCCAGAAAAAAGATATCCATTCTCACTCGCCCAATAATTAATAACAAATTATTAAAACCATATGATTACATATTCAATCACCTACAGATTGTTTTTTCACAATTACGTATATCCATTTTCGGAAACACACTGAGCTTTCGTTTTCAATTTTTTGGAACTTCAAAAATCCAAAAACAACACACTAAACTTTTAGGGAGAGTAAATGGGCCAATTAATTTTGTTCATTTACAGCGTTTTTACTACAACTATCTAAATAACCACGATGATTATCACACTTAATCCTATATGACTTTGTACTCTTTGAAACCTTAATCAACATGGGTACGTTTCGTAAATCTGAGGAGCAAATTCACTTTGAACCAAAAAAAAACAAACTTGTCAGGTACTTGATAAAAGTGTTTCCAACGAATCAGTTCTAAACGAGCATTTCTTCCCATTTGAATTAGATTTTTTACAACAGCTACTCATAGTTCATTCATAGCATGGAAGTTTTAGAAATCAACTAGACTAATCAATCGGGACCTTCATTCCAATGATGGATTCAGCTCACATATTTACTAAATTCGTGCACACGTACCAAACGGTACCTTTCTAACTCACACAGAGGAAAATTATGCATTTTGTCAAAAACCTTTCCAAGTGCAACTTCAAATAGTGATAACTATAATTTCCCCCAAAATCATATAAAAATTTGATGTCCTTTTCTTTTGTACTTCATTATCCAGGTTCACGTTACGGATGTTGTGAGTCAATTGACCACAATCATAATTAACATCTACATAATGTATCTAAAAAATCTACTGATATCTACACGTTTTCTTGGACAAACCGTTGATTTCTACCATGCACTACTAAGCAACATCCAATGTAGCATGTAGTGGATTGCTATCCCTACAAATCCCTATTTTCTAAAACATTGTGCCACCATCAAATCATCAAATATCCATATTAGTGATATTAGTAAACGAGAGAGAACTAGAAACAAAATGTATAATGAGCAGTTGATTCCAAATGTAAACATATACACGTCTGGTTTGTCATCTAGTGCGTCCGACTGTAACACATACCCGTATTGACGCTCTTCTTATATTAAATATACTATTCTTGGTTACAATAGAAAGCAGCTGACGACGCTAAAAGTTTCCAGTTCAACAATTATCATAAAATTATCTAATATGAACAAAACCCAACCTGATTATTACGAATATCCACAAAAAGCTTGGAACATTCTTTGTACATAGTGTAAGCACAATAATACATTATAAATTCATCTGAATGCTATCTATTATTTATACAAAAAATCAAACAGTTTCAGTAACAAGTAACAGCAACATCTTAAAACACAAGTACTACATAAATATACAGTGAATAACACTGCAAAACAAATAAATCTATTCAAACACTATGTCAATAATAAATATAAAATCTTCAGTCAAGTTGCACTTACAAGGTTTCAGTTTGAGCTGCCTCTGTTTCACAAAACATGCGGACTTCCCCACATTTCCATGCATTTTGTACCCATCTCATTTATGCACACAAACACAGAACGTACATGGTATTTTAAATCAATAGTGTACGAACGCGTTTCTAGACGCATGATTTTGGACACCGGGAATATATGACATCGGTAAGTAACTAACGAAATTACGCAAATTTCTGTACTCCACTTGACTACAATATCCGTTTACGTCCTGATCACCATTTCTGTGAAAAAAAACGGGTAACTTTAAACATTGCCAACCAAAATATTGTTCCCAATATCCATCAAAATGATAAATTTTCTCACCACCATAGTTCTCAGCATCTCTGAAGTTAGGTCTACAAAGAAGAGGATCATTAACCCCAGCCTCAGAAGGATGGTGATTTCCGAGAATTCCCCCATTTATCTCAATATGGCCTCCCTACGAAAATAGATTATAAATTGTTTCGAAAAATTTACAAAGCAACAAATAGTTTATGAACATATAGTATCATTTCTATGATGAACCCGAACCAACCTTCGTATCGATATGAGCATCTGAAAGTATGTTTTCAATTTCTTTCATCTCCACTTCATGGTCCGGTCCGGTCGGTTTCTTCTGACGCCCAGGACCAAATCCATTTTCATTCACAATCGATACTACACATGTGATTTCAAAATTATTAAATTCTCATCTCACAAAAAATAATTGATCCAACAAACTCAAAATATCATACCTCCAGCAGCAGGACGAGAAATCAAGGGAAAAAATCGATTGCGGCATAATATTATAGACATGCAAATAATGATGCACACTACGGACAATGCAATTCCAATGGCAATACCTATAACGGGAAAAAACAACAAAAAATATTATTCCCCACATACTTCAAAATGCAACATGAGTCACAATGTACATACCCAAATGCTGTTGATTCTGAGCATTGAACAAGCCACCCTTATTTGAACTCGGTTGATCTCCCATAGGCGGATCTTGTGGTTTCTTCACTGAGAAAATTTGAACCAAAACAGGATCACAGGATACTCCCACACCAGCTCCCGTCTCAGCTTTCACGCAAACAACATAGTTCTGATTAACTGTCAAGTTACTCAAAGTAATGGAAGTCAAAGGTGTTGATCTGATTGTCCAACTCCCATCTGAAATCACAACACAACTCACTCTATGTATTCTCAGGTCATTGTTTGGCACATAGTATAGAAACAAAGAATCATTAGTTAGTCAGTATACCTGATAAATCCTCGTTAGTAACCAAACTCGTCACGTCAATTTCAACCATATTGTCAGTCTCCTGTTCCTTTGAACTGGAGACTCCATCCGCCACTTCCTTGTAGTAGACCCAATATTTTAGAATCACGCCATTTGAAACTCTTGGTGCAATCCATTCCACTTCCACAACCGTTTGATTTCGAACCTTCCAGTTCAAATTATGAGGCTTACCAGGAACTGTGTTTAATCAAAAAGTATAACATACCAGCCATATCATAAACCATATTTATTTGCCATTTCCTTTAAAATGATAATAATTACAGTACGCTAGCAATAACTTACGGCCAGGTAGTGTTCGAGATTCTACTTTGTGGGAGAAAGGTCCCACTGTGTTGGATGCATCTGACATTTGAACCACAAACTCATATAGAGTGAACGGAAGTAGGTTGTGGATGTCAACAGATTCTTTTGTACTGTCCAATGAAAACATGGAAATCAGTATTACGATTTTAAAACGGATATGTAGAACTAAACTAATGGTAAAATTTCGTTCCATACCAAAACATATCACTATTCTGACAGCATAATCCGTAAAAATTTACCTTCGAACAAACTTGTAGTCCGTGCTGTCAAGTTTATTATATTTCACAATAAAGTAGGCATGACCAAGCGTGATATTTTCACCCTCCAACTCCCATTGTAGTTGAACAGAGGAAGGACTACACGAATTACACACAATTTTAGCTCTCTTTACATGCTTTCAGTAATATTCCTAGAACGTAAAGTCTAATCTCAAATATTTACCTGAGTGGACGAGCAACCAAAGAAGATATCGCTGGCAACCTTTTACCACCCATACCAAGTAGAAACCCGTCTGAATTAGGAACTGTTGTAATATGTTTTTTGGCCACTTTAGACTCCCACCCATCCCCAAAGGTTTGAAGACAAATCTCATAGGACGTAGATGAATCTGAAAAATTCAAAAATAACATTACACACCAACATACAATCAAACTATAATCGTTCCAACTCCACACTTCATGTTCATGTAACTACAGTTGTTCCCGTTTCCATCAATACCACAAAACTAATCCCAACAAAAACTACACAAACGTAATCAACGCAATGAAATTTACCGCCAAACCACAAAAACACTCACCAAAATCAGTAAACATATGCTGTGTTGACGACACGCCATAAAAGTACCAAGGTCCAAACATGACCATATCGCCCACTTCATCCAAATACGTAGAATAGGACAAACGAAAGCCTTTGACTGTAATCTCATCATCTCTTCGCGGCTCAATCCATCGAACAGACACCGTCGAAGCATTTACAGTCCCTACTTCCAATGTAGGTGCAGCAAAAAAGTCATCAATGACTGGCAAAGACACTACTTTTCCTGACGACATATTATGATGAGTCCCATTTCTTTCTCCACTTATTTCAAAACTAGCAGCGTCTTGTACAGATAGCGCGGTAAAAGGAAACCATTCCAAGGCTTCTTTGTTTTCTGGCCAACCCACTGAGTTCCGAGGAATGATCCTGGCCTCATAAGCATAATCGCTGGGATTTCGGGTTGTCCCTGGCTCTGGAATTTCCGTGGTGATCAAATATTCTGTCGCTGCTCCATCCACATAGCCTACATTTGTAAAGTCCCCAGACAGCTTTCTCCACTGTACTTTGTACAAATAGATGTCTCCCCGAGCTTGAGACTCATCCAAGGGTTTCCAAATCAACCGAGTTTGCCCTGGAGGCCCCAGGTTTTCAAATCGCAGTCGTGGTGCACCCACTGGCGCTATAAAAATTTATTTTAATCTTTATACACATATTCATACAAAACACCATTCACAACGTGTTGAATAAATTGCAATGACTTGTACCTTCCTCCACAGTTTTGCAGTACACTCGTGTTGACTGAGCACTAGCTGATTTCCCTGAGTAGCTTCGTACGTATATTGCTAAAAATGAATTTCATTGATTAATACCATCGTTTGTAAATTGTCAAAATGTATTCCAAAGAGCAATCACAACTTACCGTATAAGGTATGAGGATTCAATCCAGTAACAGTAAAATTTGTGAACATTCCATGAGTAACTTTTTGACGTTCTTCACCACCTTTAAAAATAACAATTAGTAAACATGTTAGTTCATCATGGAATAAAAATAGTGTATTTTCATTACGAAATACGATCTAACAGTACACATGGTACATGATTTCAAACAGTCCTCTCTAACAAACATAAGTCTTTCATAAGAACTTCTTTTTTGTGAACAGCTCATTTACTGGGATTTTGTTGCAAAACAATGTTAGCTAACTTTGAAATCAAAATCAAAACTAAGGATTACACAAAGCATGTATTTTTCAAGCATCACTAGGTTCTATTTAATTCGGTCCTGTTCTATTACCTAGAGACATATAATGAATCGTGAAAGCTTTGATATCTGATCTCGCAGCAACACTCCACTCAATATCCACGAATCTAGAATAGTTCTTCACACAAATCAAGTCTAATGGTGCATCTGGGGCTTCCACATTATTCTCCACGACAAGTCGAGCTGTCCCTACTGCCCAGACTTGTTGATCAGCTGTCACTTCACATTGGTAGAAACCTGAGTCGTTTTTTATGGTGTTTGAAATGACCATGTCATTTCCACGTGTCTGAAAAAATATCACAAATGATTTTAAAATCGTAAATACAAAAACAATTCACATTATCCTATACGAACAGTACACTGCCCCCTGTACTACCCCTGTACTATCTTCATTCCGAAAATAAAAACTAAATTCCATCAACTTATTGTACAATCAGCACCAAACAGAAAACATTAGATGTGTTGCGGAACATCACGATAGTGCAGAGTGCAGAAGTGCAGATAGACAAATTGTGTACCTTCACGCGTCCTTTTCCAGTCTCCACTAGCTGCCCATCTTTGTACCAAATAAGTGAGAAAGGTGGTGTCACCTTGCACTCAAATCTAACAGTCTTGGCAGGAGGATATTCATAAGACTTAGGCAGCCTTAGAACGGCTGGAAGGCGGATTATTTGTACGGTCTGCAATAATCAACAGAATTTTACATCAGCACAAACTAACACTTCTACAGATTCAAAACTTTATATAATTCTCGTGCACAACCACATGTTTCCCATTCAGCTATATTTAAATCGCCACCCACATATTAAACATTTTAGCACTTACTTTGGTTATTGAATGGCTATATCCATCAATTTCAGCTACACAGGTGTAATTTCCACCTGAACTCCGGTCAGTGAAACTTGTCACTTCAATACTACTCCAACCAAAATCTCCATCTTTGATGACCTTGCTTTCATGCGAAAAGCCTGATTCATTCTCTATATAAATAATTCCTTTCGTCAATACACTTGCAAACTAAGATAGCTAAAAAAATATCATTGCCATACTAAAGTCACACTTACGGATCGCATGAGTTAAAACCCAGGTCAATCGAGGAAGGGGGTAACCTGAGACAACGCAGTCCAACTGTAATTTTTTCCCCTCGTGGAGGATAACTGTAGTATTCTCTACAAAACTAGGAGTATCAAGGAACTTTGGGAGCACAAAATCTTGTTCGTGTCTATGAGCCACGTTTAGCCGCACTCTAGATGAAACCCGGTGACTAAGATAGTCATTCTCAGCAGTACATCTACAAACGACAGACATTAAATGCTTATTCACTGTACTGTATTGCAGTAAACCCAAATTTTCAAAATAAAGATGGCAGCGGACATTATCCGTCTCACTATACAACTCATAGTACACACACCTGAATACACTAGAATCAGATGGTTGAGCAGGTTGAATCAAGAGGGTACCAGAAGAGAGAATTTTGTACCTGTTCACAAAGAACCAACACATTACTATACTAACTCATCTATAAACTCCGATCAACTACAGTCTAGCAAAGTTTCAACTCACCGAGAATTAAAATCCTGAGTAATACGCATGTTGGAATCATGAAAATACCATGAAACATGCTTGGACGTGAGAGGAGGGGATGAATGAATTTGGCACTCGAGTAAAACAGAATCTTCACTTTTAGCATTCTCTACTCGCTCCGAACTTTTCTGCGCTACTGCTTGCAGAGCTGAAATACAAAACAAATTCCCCATTAATAACATAAATATAACCACTACCAGCCAAATTGCCTGACACATTTTTCCCCTTCATTCAATAATTTCTCCGATGAAAACCAACAATTACTCTGCATGCATGCAAATGAAAACTAAATCTCATAATTTCACCTGTGAGCCGCAAACAAATATATGAAAATCATGCCAGGCAATTACTATAATTACCCTTCAACGTAGCACAAAGGAATTGTTTTCCTCCCTACAGTGTTTAATCTATCACTACAGCTCATTGCTTTCAGAAGTTGCAACAATAATTGTCTAGGAATTATATAAACACCTCAAAACAAGAGCCATCTAATTCCATGTGTGCCAAAGTATCAAACAACATGATACAATAAGACCTTATCGTTATTAGTCAGTATCAACTTGCTAAAAACAGGAACAAGATACGTTTTTAGTCATGATTCAAGTGCGTGGCTAAGTGAACGCATGTCATAGATCCCCTTCCTTGCTAAACTAAACTATACTCGTTCTTTTACAAAACAAGGACAGACTCCAGGCCATCGACATTGATTCCGGAGATTATATAAAACAGCACGAACGCATAATTTTGGAATTAGGTAGTTACAATTTTTGCTCCATTTTGTATAAAGCACGTAAATGTAGACAGGTTATTATTATCATGTGATGATTTTTGAAATCCAATACATTCACCTGGAAATGGGGTTTTCTTGAATCTACTATAAGCATTCCGTGGATGACGTTTAGCTCCTATCATCAACAACAGTATTGTTTTTCTTGAAAGCATACAGAACTATTTTTAGTCAGTACATTAAAACACGACAGATATTATGTCCACTACCCACTAATTATCTTATATCCACCCATCACGTAGAAATGTTGCTCGCATTCTATACTCTTTCCTGGATTCCCCAGCTACAAGTACACACAAAGACATTTCCTAACAAATATGATTTATTAAGCTGCAAATTTCTTGTACAATAGCCGATCCCTCTTTCTATCTATCATCACTCTGACTCTAGTCAAAGTCATCATCAGTTATAGTTACAAATCAAACAAAGTAATGACAACGCTAGCACAATATTCCTCACAATTACAATACTAACATCTAGAGTAATATAACTTCCAGTAGTAACTTAAAAAACTAACCAGCTACTAAAAGATAGAAACAGTTGGAAACTTTATGGAAAATCCCACCTGCTTAAAAACACAAGAGGGGGAAGCTTTGTAAATTGGCCATTACGATACTGAAATGATTACATCATTTTAGGGCCTCATGCAAGTATGAAAACGGCAAAAATAGTTCCACTATTGCGTGTCACTTAGAATGTATGAGAGAATATACGGTAATTGCCAAACAACAACTAACATTCTAACTACCATAGTTTCCAACTAACCAACGATACCTCTAGGTTGTTAAATCTAAAGTACCCTAATTGCGCACATCCATGTCTTTTATCAATGTAAGTGTGTAGATTCGATCCGTGGGAATGAGGATTTCAACCCTCCACAGTCACTCATTTCTGTTCCAATAACAACAACGATGAAAAATATTTCACAAACTAATAAACAATCTCCTAAGTACACTTCACCTTTCTCAATTTCAACTCTTGGTACCATAAAATCCTAAAACTAACTACAACCAGTACATTTCATTTGTATTCTACAAAGCAGCTCTAACTTTCAAAGTTTTAAACCTTTTTCGACTAAAAAAAACATTGTATCAAACTTCAACAGCCCAAAACTTTCCCAGTTAAATGCATTGGATTTCCCCCGTGCCCTTGCATATTCTGCTTTCAGTTTTTCACCCACTCACTGGCTAACTATATACTCTAACTTACTATACTCTAGTCTATTTGTACATATATCTTCACCCTTTGAATGCAAAAACACACGAAATCCTATGAACTGGAACTCTATTTTAAATCCAAAAGGACCTGACATCATCTTTTATTTCCACTTTCCAATTCTCAGCTCATTCTAATTCCAGTCACTAACACTTTCCCAATGAGCCTCCAATTCTCCTAAGCCATGAAAAAGTTCTTCCTGAGGGTTTTAGTCCCTGGCAATTCAACTGACACAAAAAATTTAGAAACAAAAGACCGGCCATGTAACTAACTACATTACTATGTCGCAAACAACATAGTTACTTACAACTACCATCAAAAGTATAGGCTCATTTCGTTGGTTAAAACATCACGTACTTCACAGACAAATACAATAAAAAAATGGACCAATGGGAAAACATCATGTTGTGGTGAAAGTAACTTGGCTTTGAAACAAGCGAACAAGGATGTGCTTTCCATAATAATAATAGCATGACATCATGAGATGTACGTTCCCCGCTCAGTTCAATCTCAGAATCAACATTTTCCTTGGCATCAATTGTAAAGCACAAAGTAACTCCAAAATCCACTGTTTGGCGACTCCATCAAGTTTTTCTCGTAAACAAATACATTTAGGCAACTAACGTTTCCAAACAGTCTTTAACTTCAACTCATTATGTAATAGCCAGCAATGTCAGTTAGTTAGCCAACTGAGAGTTGTCAGTTATATTTACGCAATGCTATACAACCGCTGGTAGTTTTCACCTAAACCTAAAGTATATAAAGGCGAGTCTATGTTCACCAATGAGTTTAGGTGCTTACGACGTAAACTCATTGCGGAGCATAATCCGGATTCAGTATATACGGAAGCATTACAATGCAAAACTCAGTTCCATGGCAAGGAAATCCAAACTGCTGTCATTGTCCGATGCAATGATATTCTATTTGCTAAGATCCAAATTGCCAAGAAACAGAAAATAAATATATCAGTTACATATCAGTTACAGTACTACAGTTACAGTACTACATTTGAGTCTATTCCATGGTTATGCTTTTCCAAACTTAACTAAAAAATGATTAGTTTCCCTTACACTTTGGATTTATCAAGCTTCAAAACTTAATTAAGTGCCAATTAGGTACCCAAGTTAACATTGAAATATGAGTAAAACTCATCCCATTGCTTTCCTGTTAAACAAACAATTAATCCTTTATTACAGGAGCAATAATTAATTTCCTCACAATCCAGAGAGGGAATTCTGCTAGCATTTTGGCCACCCAACCTAAATCTCGTGGTTTCGACGAGATTTTTCTTAGTAGTTTTAAATAACGCGAATGCGTGCTGGGGTTGCATTCCCAGTTGGTTAGGGTTTTCCTTCTAAGTCTCTGATGAAGGTTTTCCCCTATC
>Ga0210040_10007791_pt1 | contig 12856 bp, 14 predicted proteins | sample CryGeyCG12114_NA_FD_185462 | JGI IMG/M metagenome (GOLD analysis project Ga0210040, IMG submission 185462) | Groundwater microbial communities from aquifer - Crystal Geyser CG19_WC_8/21/14_NA (SPAdes) (version 2) | ecosystem: Environmental > Aquatic > Deep subsurface > Groundwater | place: USA... | reverse complement strand
GTTTCGCCAAAACCGTGAACACAAAATTTCATTTTGTAAGCACCGTTGCGTTTTCAGATAGGTCACGTGACCCAAAAATAAAACATTTTTTTAAAAATCAGTGACGCATTTCTGTGTTTTGAAATTTCTTATACAGAGAAAACTTGAGCAGCTTAACATACTCAAAAATTTTGAGGTTGTTTTGTGCAGTACTTTTCGTGTAAAAAAATAATCTTTATTTCTTGACTTTTTGAGACCCCGTTTGACGTACATTTTTATGAGAGGTCTCACGCCCTCTAATAAAGAACTTTTATGCAAGATATTGTGCAAAATGTTGATGTAATACAAGCTAGTATGAGAGTATGACTAGCATCCTGTCAGAGGCCTTTTATGTTTGTGTGCAGTGACAAAACTAAATTGGCTGCTTAGAAAATGCCATTTTGATTTTATTTATCCTGTGCATTGGCCTGAGTGTTTGTCATTTGTGTAAATAAATTGAAAGGAAATCGTGGTTTGTGCGGCTGGGTCTGTTAGACTGTAATAATTCATGTTCGCTGAATGAAATAATGGTAGTTTTTGGTAGCATACAACTGGGCGATGGAATATATGGACCAAAATTGAACATCCAATGGATAGGCACAAAAACTAGTGAAACTTCATACAAGGGGGTGGTAAGCTAACTTATAATTTAGTTGACAAGCTGTTTGTACAGAACTGCACAAACATCTGTCTCTGACAACTCGAGTGTCTGCAGTTTGTATGACATATACTGACTGACATCTTTGATTCCTCATTGTATAGGACGAACCAAAAGGAAAGGTAATTTTCGTGACATGATTGAGATGGAACACATTATGGCATGGCTTTTCGTTAGTTTGCCTTCCAGTCTGTTAAGAAAATAATGTAAGTATGCATAATAAAGGATAATTTAACGTTACAATATTGAATCACGCAATTAAATCTCGATAATGCATGTCTAACATGGTTGCTGGCCTGAGATGGTCAATATTTCTCCCTACATAACGTGCTCAAATTTATATCATAATAAAACTTGCAACTATTCTCATCAACAAATCCAGTGTCTAGCCGGCAATTAACCATGCATTTCAAGGCTGGTGATTTTTCAGAAACACTTGCGGTTAGCAGTTAGCAGTAATAGGAAAGGAAACCTTTAGGAATACTTCTATGGGGCAGCCGGGGCAGCATCGTAGCTGTCGTGTAGCAGAATCAGAATTTAGGGCGCGAAAGTCCACACGTGTTAGATTTTGTTGTAGCTCTTAAAAAGTTTTGCAGGAAATAATCAAAACACTTCTCGGATTGACCATATTGACCATGGTGATAATCTACGAAGTTAACTGATTTCGCAATTTCAATAAAGTTGTTAACGATCGTTCTCTAATTAATTTCTAATTAATTTAGTGGTTGCAACTGGTCCGCTAAACATGAAAAACAAGCCAGTAGAGGAAATGGGAATGAAGAAAGCTAAAAAAGAACTTGGTGTAAAGAAATGCAAAGTCGCAAAAAAGAAAAGTATTGGAAAAAAAGTCAAAGCTAAGAATACAGTTTATCAAACAGATAAGGCAGATAATTTCTTCGTAGTTCCTTGGACCTCGACGTAAGTACAAAAGGGCAATTTTTATTTAGTTCATTCCTCTCTCAGATTTTTGAATTATCATCTAATTTTCTATTTGCTATATTATATTTAAAGTGACGAATGGAATCGGGTATGTCAGAACTTTTTAGATGAAGATTACGAATCTCTGATTTCGGAAATTAAAGTATGGCAAGAGAGAGGAAGTGCATTGCCAGTCGGAGTTGAGACAACGTTATTATTAGTTCAAGCTTTCCTGTATGACAGTCATGTTTTCAATTCATCCCCCATATCTGGCGTTTCTGAAAAAACATCAGATATTGAATTAATCACTTCACATTCTAACTTAACCTGGTTGGAAGATCATGTTCGATCCCTTTACTCCCTATCAATCATCAGGTTTCTAACTTGTTATTGTGGAAGTTCTATATGCTTCTGGCAAATGTTACATCGTTTTAATTTTTATGCAGATTTCTGAATCATGTAAGCCATCTGGCTACCAAAGAAATGGGCGGAACAGCAGTCCTCCCCATGTTTAAGCTTGCTTCACAAGTAGATGTCCCTGAATGGATTGTAAATATTCGCCATGAAGCTGCTCACGGAATATCGTTGCCATCTATTCAAATTCTTCGACTCGCCGCGGATTTTATTAAAAAATGGCTCAAGGTTTGTAAATCACAATGTAGAAGATTTTTTACAGGATCTTTGGCAACTAACTTGCTTTGCTTTGTAGGATAACTACTGGAAATTAACCAGTCAAACTACTGTTGATCACGACGAATCAATGGATAACTCCATAAATCTTTTTTCGGGCAATATTTCCAATCATGAAGCCAATCAAGAATCATTTGAATCTTCTTGTAGTCAATTTATCTCGGCATATATCGCATGCAAACTTTTCAAGTTTCGTGGAATGTCTACAATTACAGACGAAGAGATTTTAAAACTTTTACCTGGACTTGCTTCTCCATTGAAACCAAAAACAGCTGCGACTGCATTGAAAGCAAAGTTGGCCAACTTATTAGAAAGGAATGTTTCGTCGTTTTGCAAAGTTTTAAGTCAAAAGCTTGTTCCATCTGAGGAGTTTTATTCCGATTTTTTAACCTTGTCTACAAGAAATAAAAAAAATCCGAAGACGACGGATATAGATCCGTTTGAAGACTTTTCTGTTTTGTGGTCTCCCATCATCAAAATGTTACAACGGAAAGGAAAAGTCGCGAATATTTGCTATGATTTGGCGAAAAAAATCGTATCTGCGGATGAGCCGAATTGCAGTGAATTTACTGTAACAATGTATTCAAAATGGATAGAGGCTATGTTGGAAACTCTAGAATCTTCGGGGAAGATTGGAGGCTCGAAAATCATAAATATTTTAAGGCTGATTCTTAAATCGAAGAACTGCTTAGAATATTCTTTTCTACCAAGGTATGAATTATGTTCCTTGCAGAAATTGTCCTGCGTGGCGTAAAAATTAGAGTACTAGTACACCAAACACCACCTATTTACAAGTTGATTTGATGTCTTTTTGTAGACTACTACACGTAGCAGAGAATCGAATTGGTGTCGAAAAAACTCGTCAACTGGAAACCTTGCTTACAATTAGACACAGTGAAAGTATAGTGACGTCGACAAAAAAGCTGTACACAGTTGATGTAGACACGTTTTTTACAACGGACTATATACAGCAACCCGGATACATTAAGTCATATGAAAATGGGATAAAACACGATGGTTTTCAGATTGGAGAAACTGAAATAGGAGAGACAAGCGAACTCGAAAGATTTTGGCCAGTGGATTCCAGAGGTATTTAAGTCAAATGTTTTTTATGATTCAGATTCAAGTTTCATGTTTTTTTTTGCCTATATATTTAATTTGATTGCATTAGGTGGCGAAAGCTTTTGGAGACATATTCCACTGGGAAAGACTTTGAATCAGGACTATTAATAACATGTAGTTGGATTTTTAAATGTCTTAGTCTTAATACTTCACAATAAAATATTATATAAAAGTTAAAGATTGTTCTTTCTAGGATATCTCACTTGTTACATTAAACTTTTTGCAATATTCATCTTTCAACTCTCTTCTCAAAATCTTTCCAGAGGGTGCTTTTGGTATTTCTTTTACGAACTCTATTCCACCCATCAGTTGTTTATGGGAGGAGACAATCGGTTTTAAAAACTTATGAACGTCATCTTCAGTCAGTTTAGGATCACCTCGGACAATGTATGCTCGTGGCAGTTCACCAGCTCCCTTTTCATGAGACGGAATCCCTATGACAGCAACATCATCTACATATGGCAAATCACGAAGTATATCCTCTAGTTCTGAAGGAGCCACCTGTAGTCATAAAATGAAGATATTATTACCGGTAGTCAACTACTATAATATCTTTGCTATTTCAGTCCATATCTCGATTTGCATTATTACTTGAAGTCCTTTCACTTTAATCAGCTCTTTCAGCCTATCTACTATGAAACAGTATCCTTCTTCATCATACACTGCCACATCACCAGTATGCAGCCATCCATTCGTATCAATTGTATTTCTTGTAGCCTCCTCGTTGTTGAAATATCCTTTCATCACCTTTTCAAAAACATTAGTCTTATTCGCAGTTTTCATGTTAAGTGGTGGTTTTGAAGCGTCAGATTGGGTTGGAAAGTAAACAAACATACCTGAGGTCCTTTCACACAAAGTTCTCCTGGTGCATTTCTTCCTACTGTTTTACCCGTTTTTGTATCCACAAGTTTTGTCAAAGTGCTCGCTACAGGGACGCCGCATGAGCCGGCCATTTTGTTTTTTGTGGAAGGCAGCAAAATATGAGATGCAGGAGACAACTCAGTCATTCCATACCCTTAAAAATAACATGATTTTAAAAATTATCATTCATTTTGTTTACGTTTATTATGTAGTGTGAATTGCTCGACCACCCTCTTGAAAAAAAATGTATTTGTCCGCCTTATTCAGTACGCTGGAAATCAGAGTTTTTCCGATAGGGGCTGCAGCGGCTACTATAGTGTGTGCAGCTTCAAACTCTCGCTTCCCATATTTCTCGGAATGGACTATGTGGTTTAGCAATGGTGTCACCAAGTGAAAGCATGTAGGCTACAATTACAATGTCATATGCAAACAAAACTTTTACATCTGAGAATTTTACGCGACGAGACAAAAATTCGCATATATAAAGTCACCTTATGTGACCTCACGGCGCGCAAAAAAGTATCTGGTTCGAATTTCTTGATGCAAAGTGTGTGTCCCCCAAGCCAGCTGGTCATGTTGAGTAGACAAGAAAGACCATAGGAATGAAAAAATGGCAAAAGCCCCAAAGTTCTTTCTTGCTCTCCCCCTTTTACATATTTTTGCATTAGGGTGGTTCCCAATGTCGGGTCCAGTTGCTTCAGATTTGTAGTTATGTTTGAATGCGTGAGACATACTCCTTTTGGGGGACCTTTATTTTAGTTTTTAAAATGTTCATGAAATGAACTATCAATTTTGGTTTCCATTTTTTTCAGTTAAATTAAAAAGTGCCTCTAATGGTTTCATGTTCTCAAATGTAGACAGTATAAGTTTTAATCATACTATATGAGCATACGAAAAGCGATTTAATTTGATAATTAAATTGTAATAATTTCACAACTCATTCAGTTTTTTGTAGTACAACACAACAGATGTCATGCCTCACTCATGCGCCAAAAGGTGCAAGCATGTAAGAAAAATGCGGCAAACTCTTCTTTGAATTTACTGACTTACCTGTGGTGCCACTTGAATATGGTAGCACAGCAATTTTTTCTCTTGTGTTAACTTGTGATCCTTTAAAAAATTCTATCCCAAAAGTATCCTGTTTTATCATTTCCTTAAAAGTGTGGCATCCTTCTCTTGGCTCCCCAACAACAATTAAAGATCTAATTGTTGGGCTCACTTCCTTCACTTTTCTAACGGTGTGCAAATATTCCTCATCACAGACCACAGCCACGGCCTGGGAACTTTGGAGCTGCCGTCGAATTTCCTCTTAAATCCATTAAAAAAATTTATTTATAGGATTCATCCCTTTTTCTGATTAGCTGCTCATATACAGAATGTAATTTTCATTTTGATCAGTTTCATCAGCATGCATGTATCATGCATGGTATGGTGGTAACAGTGTTTATTGGAGAGACAATGCATAGCAATGCATAGTACTATTTACAATCAACCAGCACGTAATCTCAAATTCTTATCACTCCCGTAATGTATGGAGCAGACGTAAAGCAAATACAAGTTTATGAAAACAAACATAGCAGGGCCAGCAGTCATATATACATTAAATATTCTGAGAATTGTAATGTTTAGAGTGTTTGTCAAAAATCTGATTACCTGCTGTATATGAGGGATTAACTGGTGAAGCAATCAATCTGCATCACATGAAAAATGAAACATGATTGTAATTATTGGCAAATTGACAACCAAGAAATTTACGATATAGTGACGTTCTAATTTAAAAAAAGGACAGAAGGATCTCCATTTTGAACTTACCCGGCGTCCCAAATGCCAAGCAACACTTGCATGTATTCTGGCCTGTTAGGAAGCACAACTCCGATAATTTGGTCTTGTTTGAAACCCCCTTTAATTAAAGCGGCTGCGAATCGTTTCCCATTTTCAAATGTTTCATTATGGGTGTACTTGACACCCGTTTCAGCGCATTCCTGTAATTTTCATGAATTTAATAAAGTATACAGGTGATTTGTTATGAAAAGGAATAATATGCTTACGAAAGCTGTCAAACTTCCGAAATCTCCCATTTCTTCCCGTAACAATTCAGGCATGGTAAATCCTACAACGGTGCTCACATCCCCCAGAGGGGATTTCACCCATAGTTTTTCATCATCTTGTGGAGCGGGCTGAGATGATGCAGAAATTAATCGAACTGAATTTTTAAATTTTTGATGTTTCTGTAAAAGGAAGGCAAAACGTTTGCCCGTCACTGCGAATCCGTTCTTCATGATTGATCATATGCTATTTAATGTAAGAAAAACGCACATAAATATGAAATATTGCTAATTAGCATTAACTAATAGCAATAGCAGTCTATTTGCAAAGTCGCAGAAAGATTAACTTAACTTAAATGACATACTCGCTCAAAACTGATTATGTATGAATCACGATAATATATTATGGAGTTTCGCATCACCCATACTTGCTATTACTGTCGATAAATGTACACATACCATAATCTATACAGTTAAAAGTTGTGTGATACAACTGATACAATTGATCATAGTAAGTCGCTGCGTTGCATAACAATCTTCAATAACCATATTGAAACTATATAATATATAATTCCTTTAATTCCATTCCAGCAAATAATTTCATGGACCAGCCAGTCATCTTATTGAATGGTAATGCATACATGCAGCAACAATGTTTTGCTGTAATTCCTGGGCTATGTACACTACCTTATACACGAAATTATAATGTATTGCAAATCAGCCAGTCAACTAAGCCTGCAAACAAGCCAAGGTCAGTTTTTCTTGACCCCTTACACTGAACTCCGCTCATTGAAACATACCAACAAGCCCGGTCAGTTTTCTTGACCCCTATAGACTCCGTTCATCGTATCAAAAGGAAAAAAGGCAACTGGATGTAACGCATTAACAGATTTGGTAAATATGAAATGAAGCGATTAATATAACTAGTAAAATTATGATTTAAGATAAAGCTATGAATTCAGGATGTCCTATGCCATTTATTTATATGAAATTTCGAGCAAGGTAACGTAGTGTAGTACACAAAGATATGTATGTAGATACAAAAATTATTTTGTTACACTAGAGTTACTTTCTTGCTCTACTGTCATGAAAGAGCTTACTAAATGAGTGCCAGATGAATAATCTGGAACAAGAAGTTTAGGATTTCATTATTCACTCCGCAAGATAATGCAAAGTAAAGACTAGTCTATAGGACAATGCTAAACAATGGTAAAAAATTTCAATATGCAAAATACGAATCAAATGTAAGCATGTAAAGTGTATTTGTATGATCAAAATTTTATAAGTGACCTACGTTTGAGCTTAACCTTTCTCAAGCGATGTGACAATATTGTCAAAGTGCAAGATTTTTTGGAAAATATTTTAAAGTTGACATGGTGATTGAAATTAATAATTTTCGCACCATTAATGTGGGACAAAAATTCTTGCAGACGTATGGAAACTTCTTTGTACCACACAGGCATTTCAAGTTGACGAGGTTGCACAAAGTTTAAAAACACAAAACAAGCCTGAAATGGAATATCCAGACACTCCATCCATGACGAATATGGTTCTCAAAAGAAACAGACTGGATTTTTCAGACACTCCTGTAGGGGACAGAGATGAACACGCAAAAATACAACTTTGTACCGAACTGCGAGAAGATGGCAAAAAATCGACGACTAAAAAGTTCATTCATTAAAAAATCTAATTATAATTGCAAACTTGACTTCTATATACATGCAAGCAATTGAATCCCTATATTTTTATTTAAGGAATACGAAGAAGTTAATTCTAGAGGTGACCCTACTAAAGGTGAAGAACGTCCCAAAAATCAGAAATGAGGTGTCTACCCCCTTTGTACAACTCAAAATGGGAAAATATTTATTTAGCACTCCAATTGAAAACAAAACAGATGCGAGCTGCATAGAAGTTTTTCAATTTCCTGTGGAGAATAAAAAAACTAGTAAAAGTGAACCAAATGAACATTCAGATATGAAAGCGAAGAAACTTAATTTAGGTAATGGAAATGACATCTTGTCAGTAGAAGTTTGCAATCAACGTTTGACTAGAAGAGCTCCATGCATCGGCAGAGTAGATATTGAAGTTTCCAATCTAGCCCTGGGCAAAGCCAATTGTCAATGGTATCGTCTGAGCAATTAGTAGCCTATCATTGTGCAAATTTGGATGAGGTCTTTCTTTGATGAAATGTACCTGACTGGAAATGGAGGAAGTTTGAAAAGAATTATTTGTGTACAGAAAAATCTTGTATAATGTTTTGGCCTTTCCTACTTTGAACTTTGTGGAATCCACTCAAGCAGCAGCATCTAATCGTTGCTGCGTCCTAAGTTTTTGATTTATACTGACTTTGTTCATTTTATTTTTGTCAACAAAATTTTTTGAGTTGCATGCAACATAAAAATTTACTCGAATAATTGTAAAACAAAAAATGAATAGAAAAACATGATCCTCTGATTGCAAAAACAACCCATTGTTAATACCATTTACGAATACGAATACTTATGAGCATAAGGAATGTTATTGAATTTATTTGTTTGGCAACGTAACGTATCGTAAACTATGTTTTCGTGGACAGTTCTAGTCATGTAGATTGTGCTTCTTCCTATAATCTGCTGCTAACTCCCTTCTTAAAATCTTGCCTGACGGAGCTTTCGGTATTTGCGAAACGAATTCAATTCCACCCTGAAGCTGCTTGAATGTGGCGAGCATAGGTTTCAAGTACGCATTGATTTCATCATCAGTTAGAGATTCTTCTGTTTTTACTACGTATGCCCTGTATAACATAATAATTCAATACAATCAAAAGGAATATGAATATTAAATAGGTGCAAGGTATAAATAAAACAAATTCGGCTAGACCGTGTGTATTTCTCTCATATTTTCCATAATATATTCATACCTTGGAAGCTCTCCAAATTCTTCATTGGGTACTCCAATTACTGCTACATCACTAACTTTCTCGTGTTTTCTTAACAAGTCTTCAAGTTCAGATGGGGCAACCTGAGAGAACACCTGGATAACTGATAACTGGCAATTTTTGAAACAACAAACTCTATATAAATATTTTACCTGAAATCCTTTAACTTTAATGAGCTCTTTTAGTCTGTCCACAATGTAAAAACATGAATCCTCATCATAATATGCTATGTCACCAGTGTGTAACCAGCCATCTGAATCTATAGTTTGTGCTGTGGCCTCGTCATTCTTAAAATATCCTTTCATAACCTTTGAGAAGCAAACCATGTATGCAAGTTTAGAGAAAAAATTTTGGTTTAAAGGGATATCATGCAGTTGGTCTGTCTGTATATATTGCCAAACCTGCGGTCCTTTTACACACAGTTCTCCAGGTTGATGTGGTCCAAATATAACTCCAGTTTCAGGATCTACGACTTTGCACAAAGTACTTGCCACAGGTGTGCCACAACTGCCTATTTTAGTGTTTTTTAAACTGGGATTCACTACGTGGCTCACAGGGGATAGCTCAGTCATTCCATAACCTACAGAATGTATGATGTGAAAATAGAAAGTTTTGTGTGGCAACTATGACTTTACAAATTACGCAACACGCATAACAATAGATAGGCTATTTTAATTTTACCTTCTTGAAAGAAAACGTATTTTTCAGCTTTGTCCAGAATCCTCTCGATAACAGATTTGCCGACGGGAGCAGCTGCTGCTAGTATTGTATGACAATGCTCGAAATGAGTTTTGTTGTACAATTTCTCATTTATCATGTAGGATAACAAAGGAGTCACCAAATGCATCGAAGTGGGCTAAATACATATTAAAATTGATATGAAATGAAATAAAAATAATTTTAACCTGACAATGTAGTTAAAGTATAGTTTATAGTGGTTGTCTTACTTTGTGTTTCACAATAGCATTGTAAAATGTGTTGGTGTCAAATCTTGGCAGTGTCATGGTTCGGGATCCTTGGTACAAACCATTGATCAGAACAGCAGCCGAGCCTGTTCGTATGCAAGCAAAGCAAGCATTCTCAAATGAATAAATTTGCCTTATGTTTTGCCAATGCCCAAAATCAGTCCAATCCAATAATTATTTCGTACCATAAGCATGGAAAAATGGAAGCAGTCCTATTAAATGCTCCTGACGTCCAAATTCATTGAATGATTTGGAGGAAGCAATGTCCGGTTGATTCTGAAAACAAAAAATATACACAACAGCGGGTAATTAGATTTTATAAAAACCTACCTTTCATAGATCTGGAGCGGACGACTTACAAATTGAATTATATTGGTTGTCATATTCGTATGAGTCAATTTCACGCCTTTGGGTGGTCCTGTAAGAAATTATTATAGATGAATTAATGTTGATGGCACTGGTTTTCAGCTACAATCATCTAGGGTTTGAGTATAGACTAGACACTACATATACCATAAATTGCACCTTGCACCTACCAGTTGTGCCACTCGAATATGGGAGTAATGCCACATGATCCAAAGTATTCATATGCTTCCCTTGCACGAATCTTACTCCGTGTGTGTCAGTTTTGATCATTTCAAAAAACGTGTGACAATCTTCAAGTGGATCTCCAATCACAACTACGCCCCGCAGTTTTGGATTATCACTTTTAGCAGCTCTCACAGAACCAACATAAGCTTCCTCAGTGACAACGCACGTTGTTTCCGAAGTTAACAGTTGCCTTTTTATTTCGTCTGTTGATCAACAATTTATGACTGTCTTAATTTTCACAGCATGATACGAAAATGCGAGAATCTAAAGAATACATTTTTAAATTCCTTACCTCCGGTGTATGCGGGATTGACAGGACTCACCTAATGAAAGATTAAGCCACGCATTTTGTCAATTTAAACATATTTTGTCAAAGTTGTTGTGTATGCATAAAATTTGTATAAAATTATTACGGTAAGTCCAGCTTCCCATGCACCTAAAAGCACTAAAGCATATTCTGGACAATTTTGCAAAACAATTCCCAACGTGTCGCCTGGTCCATAGCCACCTTGAATTAATGCAGCTGCAAAGGCCCGTGAGTACTTCACCACTTCTGAATACGAATACTTCCTGCCAGTTACCCCGCATTCCTGAATGCAGACAAAATTATTAATTTTCTCTTCTCTATGCAATGTCAATCCTTCACAATCAATGCGTTCACCAACTGTTGCTATCAATCGGGGAGGCCAGTGGCTACATCTATCCAGTATGAACTCAGACACAGTGACCCCAACCATAGGTTTAATATCTGCATATAAACTTTTAACGATGCCCCCATTGTTATTCCTATTTTCGGAAGGAATATTCTCCTGTAAAGAGCTAAATCTTTTTTGGTTGGGGAACTGATAATTTGGCAATGTCAGCTGCGCATTCAATCCATGTTGATTGAGTCGGCTAGCACAATATGCTACGAAAACTTTATACACTTGTGTACTACCTTTATTACAACTCCCAACCATTGCAGAGAATTTTTTAGAACACCTTGTAACTTGAGTAGTTAAATAGGATGAGAAGATGATGTGAAATATTCTCGATGACAGTTGAGTTTGAGTGACAAATAATTACGCACTGGATATATAAGGACAGAAAACCTTACTCGAGTTTATTTACTTCATCCCCAGTACGAGCACCCCAATACAGTACATATACAATACAAATATAAATTGGTTAGACCAGTGGATAGAACATAGACACAACTATCCAACTCTAGATTTCCAGTGAATTTTACATTCCTAGTATTGTTATTATCATCATTATCATGAGACGTAGTGTTGTTCGCGGTACCAAGAGGTTAATATTGTTAGGTATACCAACACACAGCACTTACTATAACTAGCTAACTAACTAAAAGCGTTAGTGTTACAGCGAGGACATGAACCATCCGCAGTTTATTGTCTGCGTGTCGACTCCATATGTGCAGGAAGCTGATTTAATATATAGTTACACAAATCGCAATTATATCTACACTGCGTGCGTGTAGATTTTACTCATAGTTATCTAAGAGTCACTATCACTATGCATGCATATGAATCTTTTCTTAAATGGCTTAACTTTATAGCACTATAGTTCATTTCAGAATAAAATGGAATGTTTTTTTCGGTAGGTTATTTGGCATTGGTTGTTTCGTTGTCAACAAAATGTAAACAAATAATTTTTTCAAATAATTTTTTTTAAACTGAGAAAATGAGCAATGAATATTGTTGCCACAACATTTTACAGATTTAGTGGTTTACTTTGTATAAATCGACCATTTGTCGGGGATAGCCGAATAACATGGGGCAACTTTTTTTTACTTTGAAATGAACTATAGCTCTGTTGTGTTTGTTATTTAGCATCTTTTTTACACAGTCCAATATTCAAGGACAGCCACTTTACTTGATAATGCTATACACCAAGGTCCCTATAGAAACAAATAACACCCTCTTTTTACAAGGTTCGGAAATAGTTAAATCTGAGAATTCAATGCTGGAGAAAAATCAAAATGGGGCTGATCATGCCATCACTAATATCACTATGGTGAACAATACAGAATTTGAGCCCCCTTTTGAATTTTCTCCAGCATTGAATTCTC
>Ga0210040_10007790_pt1 | contig 12857 bp, 11 predicted proteins | sample CryGeyCG12114_NA_FD_185462 | JGI IMG/M metagenome (GOLD analysis project Ga0210040, IMG submission 185462) | Groundwater microbial communities from aquifer - Crystal Geyser CG19_WC_8/21/14_NA (SPAdes) (version 2) | ecosystem: Environmental > Aquatic > Deep subsurface > Groundwater | place: USA... | reverse complement strand
AAATATTAGTTTCACATTGAGCCCAAATTGAGCCCCCTTTCAAAATTTCAAAATATTTTGCTTGAGTATTGAAGTATTGCCAGACCTGGTAGAGAAGGAGTTTGTTTTGATCACTATAGGGACCTTGTTTCTAGTAATATATTGCACATGCGTCATGCTCAAAATGAAATATACTTACTGTACTCATTTCGTTTCACACTCTCTATGGTGGACTTATTAACTAACCACTTAACTAACTAACTACTATTTACCTAACCTTATACATTCTGGTTTCCAAAACTGCACTATAAAACTTTTCTACACTTTCTTTCCTCTTTTAGGTAGTTAGCTCTTATATATAACTGCTGGTGTATGTCTCTGCAAATTGATCATGTATATAGGAGGTAGTACAAAAATCCTTACAATTCTACATTTCTTACTGTTGACTTGAAAGACTATTGGACATTATCTACCAACTAGTTTTTCTTGCTCTCTAGTCATTAGTGAGTACACTAGTGCATTATATAGTGCATGTTTTCACCCACTGTGTACAACTAAGGGAAGTCTTACAGCCCTTATGTTATGTACAAAGCACTGCACCATAAAACATTACAGCCTTCTTCAGTTTTCCGTTCTGAAGTGAAGCTTTAATCAGTGTGTGGTGCCTTTGCCATAACCTTGAATTCAATTTTATTTAGTTAGGTAGTTAATAGCTATAAAGTCTGCTTAACCCTCACGATTTTTGATTTTTTGTTCATATTATCCCTTGAATTTATTTCTGAATCGAATTGTCAACTTTTACCGTAAACTTTTAGAATGTCAAAAATATGCCGGAATCCTTTCCTTTATTTGTTTGATCAGGTTATTTAGAATCAAATCTCTCTCTTTACTATACGTCGATGAATTTTATTTGTCTGGGTTGTAATGATTATTATGAAATAGTCTGTACATTTTGACAGCAAACCAAGCTATTGTATCTTCCTGTTGTATTCCTGTTTTGAATTCATTTTTCTATCCATTTATGCCTATTTGGTTGGATGGGATGGATTTTTTTTTGCAACTTTGTTTAAGGTATGAAAAAATATTGTTTTCAAAGTCAACCATTTATTCATGGACATGTAGGTTCCAGCTATTTCTCTTGCGTATGAGGAAGCTGAAAGCGACATCATGAAAAGGTTACCTCGCAACCCTGCAAAAGACAAATTGGTCAATGAAAGGTAATTTCTGGGACTACTCACGAGTAGTAGTGTCTGCGTTCTTTTCGCAGCCTTTGAGACTTTTATAGGCAAATTTTGCTCTCTCAAAAGCTCCCTTTTTAAGTGGAAAACTTGTTTCCTAAGCTTGATCTCTATTTCTACATTTTCTATCGACCTTTTTTGCACTCACTCATGCTGTGTTTAACTGATTAGTGATTATTATATTGTTGTTTTATACAACAGTTTTATGTATTTTAAGAGATACTGCGTGTGCTATTTATATTGTTTTTACATGGTTGTGGTAAATTTTGAGTAATTTTTTGTGCTGATTTTTTTATTCGTCTGATTTTTTTGTACTACTCGAGTTGTGATTTTGCTGTGGAAAAATTGGCGCATAGGAGATAGTGACTACGGATAAGGTTATTAGTTAAATAGCTGTACTACTTGCACATTTTCAGGCAGGAGAGTTGCAATAATGAGCTATAGCTAGCACTTAAGTGTATAGCAAGTGAATTAGGGACGTATGGAAGAAATCTTGGTATCTGGAATGGGAATTTAACGTGATTTGCACCTGGTGATGAATCTAAATCTGTTGTGGTGGCGAAAATTATTTAGAGTTTTTTTGTTTCATCATTATTGTTACCTGGCTCATGATTTAGGTCCCTGCTATTTCTATGGCGTACGAAGCTGCTGAGTCTGATATTATGAAACGTCGGCCACGTGATGCCAAAAAAGACAAACTTGTTAACGACAGGTATATTAAATGTGGGAATTTTTTGAGAATTTTTTGTCATGTGGGGGATAAGCATGAGATGGAAAGCATAAGCTTGAATAATCAAATCAATGATCGGGATTTAATACGTACTGTGTTTCTGAAAAGCAGATTACGGAATGTTTCACTATGGGAAAACTGTGTACCAGGGTAGAATCATCGTGTATGTTTAGTTAGTTAGTGAAAAGGGAACAAAACGAGCTCATTTCTTAGCATGCAATGAAGAGATAAGTAACGTTTTACTTACCGGTTTGTCGCTGATTGGGCTGAAATTTTGCAAAATAACCCACTTACCACTCAGGTATGTTATACCCTTACAATATTAGTGTCCAGCGATCAAACGTCACTACATCAGCTTTTGTGGAACAAATATTGTGAATTGATTCATTTTTGTGATTTTTTACGGGATTTACATGAGAAAAATCTCGAAATTAAGACGACAGTGAGGTACTTATTGAACATTCTGTTGAATTTGCCACTTTTTCTCGTGTGAGCGTCAACTTGAGCGATGGGAGCTAATATTTTAAGAGCTTATAATAACCTTAGTGCTGATGGAGAATGAGCTGTTTTGTAAAGTTTCAGTCAAAGCTACAAACAGAATAAGGGCAAACAGTGTGAGCTATGTGTGGCTTTAGTGCTTAAAAACTGTATGAAAACAGATTTTCTGGATTCTATGCCGTTCTATGTGTGAGGCCAATAGTGTGAACTAATTACTATACTGCACCTGTGTTCAAAGTGCTAGTTAGTTACAGTTACTGTGCTATAAATGTTGAGCTTTGCTGAAACTTATGTCATGATTGTGGAAATGATTGTGGGACAAATTTTGTTGTTTTTTGTTTTGAACGAACAGCGACAAAAGAAATGAAAGACAAAGCCCATGGGGTGAAAAAGAAAAAAAATAATGAGGACACGCAGAACATTCAATTCCCTTGTCTTCATTTGTTTCCCATTGTCCTAAGTCCTCCTCTCTAAACCCTATGACTTGACTTGGTGGTATTATGATGTTAAATCAGTCTGTTGTTAGGAACATATGATAGGCACATGCGTACATAAATTGTCCAATTTATTTGTAATGTCTATCGTCAGCTAGTTAGTTGTGAATTTATACATGTGTAACAAAAAAGGTAGTATTTAGTTGTGTTGATGGTTCTCATGCAAATATAAAAATTTGCGACGAGCTCTGATCAAATGCATTTGGGTTCTGTGACTCGGCCACTCAAATATAGGTTCCAGCTATATCTTTGGCATACGAAGAAGCTGAGGCGGATATTATGAAAAGACAGCCTCGTAACCCAAAACGTGATAACTTGGTTAATCACAGGTTTGGTTTGGTATTCATCATTTTGGCTATAGATTTACAAAGGCACAATGCTGGATTCAGAGCTCATTAGTTAACAGAGAGTTTTTTTAGATAACGCAGCAAATAATTGTGTAATATCAATAAACCAAGCAAAAAGTGGTTTTTCTTGATTAAAATTTGTATTATTATGAGTTGATGTTTTCGGTTGCGTTTGAAAATTAATGGAATAATAATTATTAACGTTTGCATTTTGTTAAAAGTTTTGTTTTTCGTTTCATTTGTATAGATAGTTTGAAAACGAAGTATCACTTCACACTGCATTTTTTTTCTACCTACATAATAATAATACCCCATTGCATCAGAACCTTCCCTGATTTTGTACACTAGGCTAGTTTTTTAAACTTCACCTTTTGATCAATGAAAGCATTCTCATTATGGTTTGTTTTGGCAAATTTCACACTTGGCACTTGAAAAACTACCAAGTTTCTCAAATTATGACTTTAATTGTATGTTGGTTGCTTAAATGATGCAAGGTGTGCAGTTTTGTACATATTCTATGTGCATTGTGCTCACTTGATAAAAGTCAAGCTTTCACTGCTTTTCATTACCATATGTCATGTTTTGTTTGTACGTAATAAAATTGTAGGATTAGGAAAAAGTGAGCATGCACTTGAGAATCTAACAGCTTTTTTTAAATTTCATATTAATGAATGATGATTGCATGAAAAAATAATATTTAAATTTATGATTTATGAGCACGAAGCATGGTGAGTATAAAAAAAATCTAACCTTAATAACAAAAATATTCCGCTTTAATACTGGGAGCTTTGCAATCAACTTGAATTTAGCATGCTTTTATCACTAATGCTTCTTCTCAGCCCGTGTAGTCCACCAATGATCTAATTTAGATTTATGTACGCGTGTAAAGGTTGATCTCCATGGCATACGGTCAAATTGGTATGATTCAAGCAGCCGCTGGCTTCTTTGCCTATTTCATCATTCTCGCGGAAAATGGATTCTTGCCTGGAACATTGTTCGGTATTCGTAAACAATGGGACTCCAAAGGTGTGAACGATTTGGAAGATTCTTATGGACAGGAATGGGTATGTGCAAACTTTATTTAGATAGCAACAAAATATTTTGAGTTCTATGAAACAGTATGTTGTGTTTTTTTTGTGTGTTTGTGATTTTTTAACCGGATTATGTAAACTTTTTCTATCTACGTTTACAGACATACGCAGCCCGAAAGAAATTGGAGTACACTTGTCACACTGCTTTCTTCGTCTCTATTGTGATTGTGCAATGGGCTGATTTGATCATCTGTAAGACGCGTCGTAATTCCATTGTACATCAAGGAATGAGGTACGCTTTTTTTGAAGATTTGAAATAATTTTATTTCTCTTGGAAATATACCTTATGCGGAAAATAGAATACTGTGCTATAAATGCATTACGTGTATAAATGGATTGTTTGAATCCCAAGGATATTGGTTGGTAGGGATGTTAATGTCAGTGTGTCTGAATTGCTGTAATTTGATTTTCACAGGAACTGGGTTCTCAACTTTGGTTTGATATTCGAAACCGTATTGGCAGCCATTTTGTCATACACTCCCGGAATGGATGTCGCTCTTCGTATGTTCCCTCTCAAGTAAGTGTGACACTTTTTTTTGCAGTAATGAACACTGACATTGATTAAGATTCACTAGATTTCTTCAATGTTGTACTATGGAACTTTTTTGTAAAATTGTATCAATTTTTTTGTGCTCTCCAGATTGAACTGGTGGATTCCAGCTATGCCATTCTCTTTACTGATTTTCGTGTATGATGAGTGTCGACGATTCATCCTTCGTAGAAATCCTGGTGGCTGGGTAGAGTTAGAAACTTACTATTAGTCCAAAGAACAATAGTTTTTAGTAAATGTAGCAATTATTATGATAATTATTTTATTCATTCATAATAATAATAATAATAATAAAATAATGATAGTAATAATAATGCTACAACCACCACTATACTGTGTAAAAATATCATCTGCTGAGAGATGAGGTTGAATGTGAGAATGCTGGAGCTGTTGTTTAAAAAAAAGGGACACTTTTAAGGGAAAACCATTTCTGTTTCATGGATGACTGTATATAGGATGTAGTAGTGTATGGTAATGATTGTGGTCTGTGTGTATAAGAAGTTTGAAGAACGGATATTGCATCCGTGGCTGTCTCCACCCGTAACCAATTGTTAGTTTATAGACACTACACACGTGCATCACTAGTGACTTCAAAATAGAGCTCAGACACTAGATGGACGTAATACTGTTATATACTATGTATACATATTGAAGAACTATGATTATTGTTAGCGCTACGTAATGGAAGATTAGAAAGAACCAAACAATGGCAGCTCGGTTTAAAGCAAAAACTCTAAATCCATCTCTGTTAAAAGGGTTGTTAGAACTTGTTATTATTGTTATGAATGATGATGATGGGAGGACACCTGTATGCAGACTTGGAGAGAAAAATTGGCATGAGTGAGAGCAAGAATCTGGTGATGTGTGAAGGATCAGAATTTTAGGCATTTATTGAAATCTTTTGGACAGCTTGTGCTTACTTATATACATACATACAATTGTAAATATCCTGTTGATGGTGGTGAATGGGTGATTTCAAATGGAATTTTTATCAGTCAATGGTCAACTCTGTTATAGTCAAAGAAACAATCAGAAAAAAAGGGATATGTGGAGTTTGTTTGTCTCTGTTTACTGCTGCTATCATATAAGTTAGTTTGGAGGGAACTACGATGGGGGAATTATTATGTTAAGAATCCAATACATTAAATAATAGCTTACATACAGCAAAACATCTTGTACTTAAAGACATTTTAGCATTCAATGGAAGAACACACGTGAATAAACAATAATCTAAATAAAGTATATACACATTCTTATTACGTACTACGTTGTAAAAGGGAAATTGAGAAAAAAGAGTAGCATCACAAAAAAAATATTTTCCCAGTTCTAGCCAAGGGATTCAACTTAATTGTTTAAAAAAAAGTTCTTTTTTTCCGAACTGGTATACACTTCTTGAGCCTTTCTAACTATCTATATGATATTCCTATCGAATTTCACTTGAGATAAAAAATGGCCGTGAATTTACGAATATTAAACACAGACAGTCGTAGTGAGCTGTGATGAACCCTAAAAGAAATGATGTTTGTTCCGTAGTAAATAATACCAAAACTATCTCTGTAGCTTATGATATATAAATCCAATCTCTAGTGTAAGTTACTAACTAACTACGAAGACTCTAATTATTATTAATCGGAGCAGAGGAGAGAGTCAGCCTCAGATTCAAACGAGCAGAATGCGTTTTTGCAAGTTCATTCTCAAGAATTCTTTATATACTGTATCCAGTATCCATGATGATTACTCTTATTGTTGCTAGCTAATTTCTCACTGGGGCAAATGATGGAATACGTGGATGAATAAATGGGACCGAGTAAGTGTGGATAGTAAGGGTGAAGAAATCCTTTCGGCCAATATTTTTTCTTTGAACATGAACATATGGGCTCCAGAGCTACTGACTATAACTAAAACCAATGGCATTTAAAATCTCGATCTTGAATTGTTCCACACTTCTACTGGCGGGGCTCACTCTGTGTTCTGCTCATAAGGAATAATGAAAACTATAGGGTGGCCAACCATAACATACTTTAATGTGTTCTAAAGTTGTAGACTGAAAAAAACAAGCTCCCAAAAGAAAAACGGATTCAAAAACTTAAGCGTAGATGATGTATGGCTTCACTAAATATCATATAGAGTTTATCTCTCCCACAGGAATGGATGCAAAACGTGATTGGGATATTCTGAAAGTTATGTGTGGATTGAATTTTTGGCTTCAGACAAAGCTTCCATAGTTCTAACTAACTAACTAAGCTATAAAACTAAAGTTTACTGTATCTTCTACTTAGAGCTATCTTCTGCTCATTTCGGCCATTCTGTTAAGGAATCCACTATGTTGAACATCTTCGAATGGTGCTATTAATTAGAGTGAGTGTAGAGACCGCAGAGGAATTAACCTTTGGGTTGTCAAATGAGTGAGCAAATAATGCAAGGCTATAAGGTCCTCCATAGGAGTTCTTATCCAAGACTTGTCTCATCTCAAGACTCCAATGAAAAAATAATCTGTTGCGTCTCTCATTCTCAGGTAGTCTCAGCTCATCATCATCATCACTACTTTTCTTCCTATCCCGTATAAAAAAAATTGTTTCCACCCACGAAGATACTTGACTAAGTAACTATTAAAGATGGGAATTCGTTGTTGTTACTAAAACTATGGCCAAACTGTCGTCATCTAACCAACTAATTATAAGCTACGACAGGATTGAACAAGTTTATGTACGAAGTAAGTTACTAATAATCATAGTATTAATTTGCTGTGGCATTTTACGCTACTAACTAACTAGGATTAAACTTTTTGAGCACGAAAAAATCCCTAACGACAAGCTGTACTAACTAACTAAATTGGTTACTTATTTACTTAGCGTACAAATTTTTCTACTCCGTGGTATGTAAAGGAACTAACTAAAAGTGTTGTTGAAAGTTTCCCTTTGTGTGGCCCTGACTTAAACCCTTGTTGACTGACTGAGCGAGCGAGCATTTGAACTGTGTCTGTGTGTGTTAGTTAAATTGTAAGGTGTTCGTAAAAGGAAGCAACATGTTGCTGAAGATACTGCCGACCCTTAGGGTTTTTAAATCTATACCGTAGTTAGTTAATGTACGAGCTAACTATAAGTTGTACTAATTTACTACACTAGCTAACTTGCTAACTAACTATCTATGATAGTGATGACAAGAAAACCCTGTGAGCTCCACTGATTATTTGCATGAAACCTTTTGATGATGGGATTGGAAACAAGTACTAAGCGATAACGTTGTTATTATGAACAAAAAATCAGCCTGAATCTCATATGGTAAAATAAAATATTATTCATCTATAATGGAATACATTAACTGTACTAACTTGTTATTGGTTGGTAGCTTACTAATTACTTGAAGAATTAAAAAAATGATACTAACTAAAAGTTACTAACTAACTACACTCCAACTATGCTGCTACTGCTGATGAATCTATAAACACTACAACTAACTAACTAAAACCAATTGTTTTAAGAGGGATACAATAAAGAAATAAAATATATAGGCATTCCTTGCATTTAAGCATTACAAGTAGAACTTGTCTGAGCACTTGCCCAAATAAATAAGGATTAAGTAATAATGATGATATGGATTGATGATAGGTTAGTTAGTTAGTTTGTAAGTAAAAAAAAGGTCATGGGTTTGAGCTATTGTTGTTGTTATTATTGGTGAACGAGAGAGAGAGAGAAAGGAAATGGCGCGAATTGAGAATTGAGAGGATGCTAATTTGTTGCACCCCCTTTTTGTCCCTGGAAAACCAAAAATATTGTACTCTTTGTGTAATGATTGTGTATGTGTATTTTAAAAGCAAAAAAAGTGGTAGGTAGATAAAGTTAGTCGCCGTCGTCATCAAATGCATAGTGTACCTAAAAAAACAACCTCATGGTAATGGTAAGTAGAAACGTAATGTAAATACATACCAATGGATATAAAATATTAATAACTTTGAAATGAGAGATGATGTAGTATGCATTTAATGGATTTTTAAAAATAAAGGGAATGAAAATAAAATAAATCAGTGGCTGTGTATCATTTACTCTTGATGATTGCATACCATTTGCCTCATTGAATGAGGAAGTTTGTCTACGTCCTTGTTCATTAACTTAACTTTGGGGTTATTTATAAATCAATTGAATGGGTTGGTCATCCCGTTTTTGAGATAAATGTAGTTATTTTTAGGTTGGTGACTATGATGGGTTGTTGTTTCGTAGCAAAATACGTAGTATTTTTATCTAGTTAATTCTAGGAAAGACATGACAGTTTCTGTTTTAGTATTCAGACATGTGTCTATAGAAGACTGAAAAATCGGGCGCTATATTCTCCTCGTACTTATGCATACTCGATTGCTAGATTGAATTGGATTTTTCTGTTTCAACAGCGTCAAGATATAGTCTAGGTCAATTAAACTTTGGACTTCAGTCCAGTTCATTGAATTGCACTGTCGTTGGTAAAAAATGTAAGATTACTCTGAGTTAAAGCAAATTTAATGCATTTTTGTCTGAACCTTTTTAAATTAAACTAAACAGTCGGATTGTCTAGAATTTCAAATCGAAACAAAAACTTGCATTCTAGCTAGTAGGTTGAGTTTAAATGCTGAGCTGGCTATCTAACTAGCCCACTGCTATATTAGCCCTTATGAATGAGCAGAATGCCTTGATAAAGTTATCTCAGCGTCTACGAGGAAGCATGTGATGCCTTGCTGAACATTATAAATAGCGTATACCTGATGAGTTCAGTTTGCTGTGTCTCCAGTTAAGAAATCCAGGCCGATTTTGAAATGACGATGACCTGTACTATCTGGCAATTACTGGTTAACTTACTCTCGGTCATTATTATAAATGCTTGGGACAGGGATTTTACATAAGGATGATGATGACACTGTGGATGCGTCAGAATCAATGAATGGCTACAGTAAGGCTCCAGAGGGTACAGCCATGAAACGTGGAGTAATATAAAAGCACTGTACATTACAGAACCGATGCATCAATCATATAAATCGTTCCCAGTGGTTCATTAGTAAGATATTTTTTACCTGCTAAAAGGAAGGAGTGTCGCCTTTGGGCGCTCGCTGTCGTGGTTTTATAGAATCACAATTTCAAACCATGGTGGTCTCATCCAAGAAGAATGGACAAAATCTCCAAAGGACGAACTATGGTGCTATTCATGGACTCACGGAGGCGTTTAATAGATCCCAGAGTTATCCCCAGGTAGTGCACAACTAAACTAACTAACTATGAATTCATTGATTAATGACCGATTCAATGGATAATGACGAGTTGAGCATGCAGTACGAAAATGGAATGGAGCAATTAAAAAGTTCCAGCCAACTGCATACAAACTTTTATTTCTGCATAGATAATGTTATTAATTTTTGCCTTAATAACTAACTAACTATTGTATTTCGTACAGGCAAATGATAAAACGCCTTTATTATCCGCAACAACAGAGGAAAATGTGGACGCAAATCTGACACATGAATTTGAATCAGATATTCATACAATTGGACTTGACGAATTCCTGTCGCGTTTGACAGCCAATCCGGATGCAGTAAGTTTTGCATGGTTTTTAAACAGGCACATTTAGTCAGTATTAGTGTCACTAGTTGGTCCTAATTCCACACATACGGATGTAAACACTTTAAGGATAAAACTAGAGGAACAATTTTTACTCCTATAGTCAAAGAAATTATGTCATTGCACTGCCACTTGCATACAAATTACAATGAAAACAAGAGTCATTTAGATACAGCTTACCTTCATTATTGCTTGGAGCGTAAATTAGACTGATATCTTTCTGTCAACGGAATTAATCCACGTCAGGCACAACAAATGACTGTATTATTGTCATTTCCCACACGATTAGGATTGGCTACGCATATGCAGATTATAGCGTGAAATTAGCTACCGACTCTGAATTTGTTCCATTTTTTTCTCAAGGGTCTGACGGATCTCCAAGTTGCAACCAATGCACACATATACGGAGAAAATGTTTTAACTCCACCGTACAAGACACCCAAATGGGTACAATATATGGCTCATCAATTGGGTGGATTTTCCATACTGTTGTGGATAGGAGCCGCCCTATGTTTTTCTGCTTACTGCGCACAAGTCTTTCAGCTGTCGCGGAATGCACCAAAAGATTATGTAACTTCATTATATGATCATCATTAACTAACTGTATGTACGAAAAAAATTACAATTCGACTATAATATAAATTTTATATAGCTGTACATGGGAATCGTACTAGTCAGTGTGGTGAAAATCTCTGGAATTTTGTCTTACCTTCAAGAAGCCAAAAGTAATGATCTCATCAACAGTTTTAAGAAATTGATGCCACAACAAGCCACTGTGATTAGGAATGGGTTGCCAATTTCCATAGACATGAAAAATATCGTCGTAGGAGATTTAGTTCTATTGAAACCTGGGGATATCACTCCAGCCGATTTGAGAATCATCGAATCCCATGGACTTAAAATTGACAACTCAACTTTAACAGGCGAATCTGAACCACAATCTATTTCCGCTACTTCCACTAATGAAAGGTTTATAGAGTCCAAGAATTTGGCTTTCTATTCAACTCATGTTGTTGAAGGTAAAAAAATACAAGCACTATCCAATGATATGCATTGCTTAGTCAGGAATTCATGTAACAGTAGCTATCAATTCAATAGTCAATGTATAAAGGGTCTGAAAGCTTAAATGACAATGATTAAATAAAGCGTTACGCTATGCTCTACAGACGGACCCCTTAATGCTCATAATGAGAAAACTTGGTTGAGGCCTAAAATTTCGTTTTCCTACTTTGTGCTTGTTTTCCTCATTTTTCGTGCTTGTATGAGCTATTAGTTCCCTCCATTTTGTTACTCAGAAAATATATATCATAAATATATCTTGATCATAACAGATTTTTTTGGATTGTAGGTGCAGCAAAAGGAATAGCAATTGGTGTAGGTGACAATACAATGATGGGAAGAATTGCGTCATTAGCTTCTCATCTGGAACCAACACCAGCTCCAATTACAATAGAAATGAACCATTTTGTCAAAGTTATTTCCTCCGTAGCAGTTTTCTTTGGCGTATTGTTTTTCATCATATCAGTTTCAATGGGCTACTCCTGGTTGGATTCTTCAGTATTTTTAATCGGAATCATTGTTGCCAACGTGCCAGAAGGGCTTTTGGCTACTGTCACTGCCTGTCTGGCATTAACTTCTAAAAGAATGGCGTCCAAGAATTGTGTGGTCAAACATTTGGAGGCAGTAGAGACTTTGGGATCGACAACTGTAATTTGTTCGGATAAAACGGGAACGCTGACGACTAATAAAATGTCTGTGTCTCATTTTTGGTGTGATGGAGAAATTCGAGCTGTGAATTATGCTGGGGTTGGGGGACAAGGGTTTGCGAATTTGTCTGTTGTTGCCAGATTATGCAGCCGTGCTTATTTTAAAACGGAAATTGATGGATCCTCCAGCGAAAAAAGGTACTTTACAGTAATTTTAATTAATGTACTGTGAAAATAGTAATGTAAACGCTAGCGCTAACTATGACTATAAAATACTGTGGAATAATTAGAGAGATTGTTGGCGACGCCACCGAAAGTGCTATTTTAGCTTGCATGGAAAATACTTTGGGAGCTGTGGAAAAGTTTAGAGAGAAACACAAAAAAGTTTTTGACATCCCTTTCAACTCGACTAATAAGTTTCAGTTGTCAATTCACGAAGTGCAAGAATATGGATCGGATAATATTCGCTATTTGCTTGTTATGAAGGTAAACAAAATTACTAAAATTTCTTAAGCTGAATTTTGTATAGCACTGACTATGGAACGGAATTAAACTAACTCATATAGGGAGCACCAGAAAAAATCTTTCACTATTGCAACAAGTTTCACCACAGAGGAGAAGATTTTGAAATGACCGAGTCATGGA
>Ga0210040_10007789_pt1 | contig 12859 bp, 6 predicted proteins | sample CryGeyCG12114_NA_FD_185462 | JGI IMG/M metagenome (GOLD analysis project Ga0210040, IMG submission 185462) | Groundwater microbial communities from aquifer - Crystal Geyser CG19_WC_8/21/14_NA (SPAdes) (version 2) | ecosystem: Environmental > Aquatic > Deep subsurface > Groundwater | place: USA... | reverse complement strand
ATTGCACCATATTGTCCCGCGCCATAAAAAACCAGCACCATAGAATCCCCACACCGAATTGTACACACCATAGTGGCCGCACCATAACGGCCGCACCATAATGGCCGCACCATTCTGATAGGCTCCGATGTAATTGTGTTTGCGGGTTTCTGAAAATGTGATGCATATTATTTGAATGCTACTATTGCTTCGTATTTCTTAATACTATAGAGAAATCATCGCTCTACAAATATTCCTTTTACCTGGAAATGAGAGGTTTTACCTACAGCAAACATGTAGACCCTTAATTAATGAAAAAAGATGAAAGGGTTGCGTCTTTAAGTTTACAAACTACTGCCATAAGAATATCTTGAATGAATAGTACTATAAAGATTAACTGCACTCGTTTCGTTTAGTTTGTATCGAGACATAATGATTGAATATACAGATGTGTAAAAAAAATTGACGCAGTAATGCAATGCCACACACAGATATACAGACTTTAATGGAGGAGATTAAAAATCTGGTCATGCTAATTAATTGCAAGTATTTTTATTTCTGACTGCCTTTGGTCTTTGTTCTCTAATGGAATTTGCATGATGAAGGGAAGAACAAGGTTGTAAATTCGTATCTGTATGTAAATTGTAAAAACTAATGCAAGTCAAGTCACATCGCATTCATTGTGTTCCTAGACCAGCCGCATTGTATACCTGTAGATTTACAAGCTAAGGAATTTTTTGCAATTGTTTGCACTCAAGTTTCAAGTCGTTGCCTTGTCCGTTTTTTCATTTTATTGCATTCTGGGTATGTATCGAATTTCAGTAAGTTAGTTACAATCAAGGTTGCACTTTTTATCACTTCCATTAATTTTTAAAAAAACAGCTGGCAAAAGATAGGATTTGGAATTTGCTGATAGTTTTAACATTTGTTTGATTTTCGTAATTAATCTGACTGAGCATGGTTATGAAACGATGTTGCATCATGATCCCATGAACAGTGTAACTTTAATCATTCCTTCTGTCAGAGTTAGGTAAGCGTCCTTATGAATTATGAAGACTACTAGTAATTCTTTGGTCAAACAATCGAAGGGGTTAATTATCTGAAAATGTTGAGTTCCGTAGGCAGAAACTATTACCAAATAATTGCAATTACTAGCTATTTTTATATTTAGTTGTTCATAATTATCTTCAAAAGGTCTTGTGATCCAGCAATCCTCATGTATTTCTCACCGGGCGTTACACTCAGTCAATTATTTGAAATGTTTGGTACAGACAGGGAAGGCAGGGTTTGGGGCAGTCAGTCATCAACTGTTCTGTCATACGACGTAATGTAACATTAAAAAATAGAATCACAGGTGAATAAGGAATTTCCAGTTTTATAATGCTGGATAATCACTACACGTTATTTCTGATTCAAAAAGAAGAATTCCTTCATGCATGTCAAGTGAATATTAAAGACTGGTGAAACGAATAGCTGGGGGGTAAAGTTCATAACTAATACCTATAGTTAGTTAGTATATTTTTGGTTTTGGATCTGGAAGGGAAGATAAAAAAACATCATTTAATTTACTCGAGTCAGTTAGATAATGGGTAATGGTGCTAAAGTTAATAATGCACCAGGTACAACAGGTACATTACATGCTATTACATGCGTTCGTTGAGATACTTCTACCTATTTCTTAGATAAAACACGAAATCTTGAGTAATGGCCTCGACCCACACAGAAAACGATAGTACGTATTAATGTCCGCACCCTTTGGAAAGAAAATACCAGTGGCCTACATGAAAAAATGCATTTCAAATATATTAGTCAGTTGAACCATTCATAATTGCTCTCGTAAATCCAACATTAAAACTTACCTTTTCGTGCACTCAGACTGACCTGACGAGGAGAAAAATGTTGATACGCCATAGTACCTGGGAGAAAAAAGTAGACTTGACTGCAAGGTTATACTTGTTTCATTAAAAACGTCGTATACGAGTCACTTTATATCCATTGGGGATACTTTGCAAGATCTTCGTTGGAAGTCAATCAACTTTTGCTCTGTTATTACTCCTTTATTAAAATAAAAATAGGGGAAAAGCAAACCAGACATGCCTTCAGATGACTAGTTTCCCTAAATGGATCCATTCACACAGTTTCCGGACAAAAAGTGGTAGTTAGTTAGTTAGTGACTCCTACTAACCATATACTAAAAAAGCTGAAGCTATCTTCGCCAGACTTGAGAGTCAATCTATAGTGCTGATGGATTAGATTTGTTGTACAGTCTAACACACAATAACACAATGCACAACTAACCAATACTAACTAAACAAGTGGAAACATGAACAAAAGACGTATTCGCAAACATGGTTCTTTGTTGGTAATGAGATGCGTGATTTGATCAGTGCATGTTGTTACAACTCTCGAAATCTCCTTTTAGAGGAAAGACACCAAAAAGAACATAGTTTTCTCAAAGAGGGACAAGCACTAAGCACAAGTGCTCAAGGTACATCCCATTGTTAGCTTATTAAGAGTTTAAAAAATATTTAATGTCAAGTCTGCGAGCAAGTATTGCGAAAAAAATTGTCTTTACCATTGAATAGAATGAGGCCTTTTCCCGGTTTTGCAAACCAGTTCCACAAAAATGTAAAGTTGGATTGCGTTGATGTAGTATATTGTGCATAATGTGCATTGCAATCATTGCTATGCAAAGAAACGATGAAGCACTTTTTTATGCGCGCGCATTATTTACAGTGTAGCTACTACAAAGTTACTTTTCGGTGGTTATGTAAAACGAAATCAAGTCTGTAATTCGTTTTCCAATCAAGCCACTATTTATCGGATCTGGTGTTTACTATTGTTGAATTAGTTAGTCACATATCCAATTAAATTTTGTGTTCTTAAGTGTCCAATTGAGTAGTTAATCTTTCCGATTTTATTGTCGTTAGTTCGTAAGTTGGGAAAATTTCTGACTGAGGAAATTATATACTTTGGGTAGGGATTACAGATAACTGATTAGCATGAAATAGTCGTTCCTTTCTTTAAGTGTTTTTGTCTTTTTCTCACTTCCAGAATAATAGTGTGGCTGGGCTCATAAGAAGTTGAGCGTGAATGAGATCATGTCGAGTCGAGTGCCGCCACCACAACCCATTGCGGAGTTCCAAGATCATTACATTCGAAATGATGACATTATCAGGCCCAAGCCCAGAAGGTATGTACACATTTTAGTTAGTTAGTTTGTTCTATTGGGTGCTATACTGGCGACTTAACTGGTATTATGGAGATGCCAAAGGCTTTTGTGGCTGTCCAACTGATTTGAATAATCGCTTGGGTTCCATAGTTCTTGACTGTTAGTAACTATTGTGTGGGGTGTGAATGGAAGAAAATGATAAATTGGTTGCTCTTAGCTATAGTTAGTTGTTGTAGTTGATTCTATGGGAGAAGATTTTGTGCGAGATGGAAATAGATTTTGACCGTAGAATAGTTTTGGATGAAGTTTGATAGGTAGGCACAAAAAGCAGATTTACAGCTTACTTGGTTGCATTTGAGATTGAATCAGCGAATGGGTGTAATTACAAGTGAAATATTTATAGTGCTTTGAATTATAATTAAAAAAATATGAGTATAGATAAATTATTAAAGTATAGTCACGTACAAATCAGATATAATTACCCAATTGATGCAAATTCAATCTTCTTGAAACAATTGACAATTAATTTGAAGTATGTATCCGTGTACCGATCAGTGTCATAATCTAATTACTACCATTAGTTATAAAAGTAATGACTACTTGTTTGCTGTAAACATTAAAACTTACAGCTTTTATTTTTATAGCATAATGTATGCTTTAATTTCGTTGATTTTAAAAAGAACCCGAAAAAAAACTTTGATTTTTGAATTGCCAACTTACCTTGAACCTGAAATGAATTGCTAAACATTAAACTCATCAAGAAACGATGGTACACTAACGACTTGAACTTGATGTGAAAAAATATAGATGCAATTAGCGCTATTATGAAATAGAAACCCCGTTGGTTGTTGGTGCCACTAGAAGGAATGCCAAATGTCAACACAAGGAACGAAAAATGTTAAAAGCTAGACAGAGTGGTGAGGTAACATGGAAACAACTAGAGCCATGCAATTCTTCTCCACAGTTTAGATTGTTTACTACTACTACTACTGCTGAGATGATGATAAGCAGTTGTAGCCTCAAGAAACGAGGAACAAATGTTTTATGTCACCATTAAAATGGGTTGCTTAATTACCCAAGCTTTGGCTCTAATAGAGCTTTCTTTTTATGAAACTAACCAACTAACTAGTGGCTCACCTGTTTTGATAAAGAAAAAAGATTGGCATAGCTCAAATTTCGTTGATAATAGGGGCGGTTTATCTCAAATAAATTAAAACCAAGGAATGGTAGCAAATTTATACATTTATGCATATCAGTTTAATAGGAATCTCGGTAAAAAATTTTTTAACAGTCAGTTGCTAATGATTTTTCATCTATGTATGATCTTTCCACTCATTTTTTCAATCATGCCACCCCATGAGTAGCAAATTATTAAAAGGGAGACTTGAGTTGGCTGTACAAAAATTCTTAAATCAGCGTTTGCCAAGCTATTTGCCTAAATAACGTTTTACAGTGGCAGCAAAAAGCATACCGCAAGTTCACTCGTCTTATCTGCTGCTCGTCTTTAGAAAATTGACATAACCAGTTGTGGAATACCTAAGTTACGAGCTGCAATCGGTTGTCTGCTCTGCATTATTATAAAGCTGCCTGACTGGGCAAATTATTTTTCCTAATTGCAATCTTACCCATTACAAATTTTGAGTCGTCTTTTTTTCTTCGTTCATATTAAATTTCACAAGTCAGTTTAAAGGGTCAAATGGAGTTGAGAAATCATTACAGTAACCTTTCATATTCTTTTGGAAAGATAACCGATTGTTTTGCACAAATAGTCGTCAGTCGATAATCTATGTTGAAAAGTTAGTTAGTTAGAAACCTGAAACTCTACTCGCCTAAATGTCAAATAATTCCTTGTTTTCACGACGACAGAATCATGTGGGACAGTTCAGTTCGCATTTTTAGGTAGAGAATATCCACACGTTTTCCATCTGTCTATTTACCACTACTCACCCGTTTTTATACGGTAGTAATAAAAATGTACGCATGCTGTTTTATTATAGCTGATGTTGAGTTTTCCAAGTTGTTTTCACAATTCAGACGGCGTCTGTTTTCTTCTTTTTCACTTCATTATCAATGCATATGCATGCCTGTGTGTTGTTTGCAACATCGAGATAACAAGATGATAGAATACATAATTATGAATTTTATATTCTTCACAATCAAGTTGATTTGATGGTTTTGCATACGTATAGTTAGTTAGTTAGTTAGTTAGTATCGTGCAAAGTTTTATCATCATGAATGAACGGGTTAACATAGTGTACGGGTTTTGTGTTCAAATTTCTCACTGTTTTAATGAGCTGTATGTGGATCCTACTGATTTCCACTAATGGTTGATTATATGTTTGAGCTGACAAGAAAACGTCAGAAATATGGAGTTTTATTACTCAGAGGACATCCAAACGCTATATTTTTCATTTCCGCGCTGCAATAAACAAAACCAATTGTTTAAAATTTGTAGCTAGTAAGCAAGACACAGCTGTGAAGCTCCTTTTTTTAACTAATTGCGTGTAGATAATATTTGCATGATCATAGGAAGAGAAAGGTGTACAGCGGCATGTTATTGTAGTCAGTAAGTTAGTCAGTAATTGCGTCCAATTAGTCACTACTCACATGTGCATTATCCTTATCTATGAAAATTTGTTACTTTCTTTTTCCCACTTCTTGATAACAGGGGGTTTCGCCGTTTCGCACGAAAGCAAAAAATGTGACCAACAAGACTGGTTGCAAAACAAGATGTTTTATCAAGATTTTCAATTTGCTTGTGCACGTTTTCTTGTACTCAGATAAACACTCTTACATAATGTGGCACACCAACGTTTATATTTTTAATGAATACCAATTAGTTGAGTGCAATTAGCTGGTAGAACTTCCTTGGCGTTATTGATATGCCTAATTACTCCTGATTAGTAAGGTAGTCAGCCAAGTGGTAGTTATTTTTGTGGTTTCATGATTTTAAACGTTTCAATGACACAAGGTTGCATTTTGAAGAGGTGTTTAACCTCTACGTTTTAAAAGCCAATAGTCGCAAAAAGTAAATATGTACTGTAAACTAAACACAAGACCCTGATTTTGATACCAGCAGAATTCTTGAACAAACTAAGTGGTGGTATGGAGAAAAAGCAAACTTTTTTGTTCTCATCGTTAACTCGTCTGACTAACAAGAGTGTAGGGAGACATGACAGGCTCAAAATCAGATCAACTATCAGTTCATACAAGTTTTATCACACTTGTGCATGTCTAACGGACATCTCTCACTCACTCTTTTACTATATACACCATTTTTTGCTACCTTTGAGTTTTGAACCCTGCCAGCAGCTGTACTACTCCACCTTAACTCCTGTAAGTGGATGACTTTAAGAAAGATGATTAATTTTTTGTGTAACCAGATGCGTCTAATGATTTCACACCACGTTCATCTTTTCATGTCTCACATTCTCTCCATGTTCTTGCCCTTTGAACGATTTGAGAGCAGCATTATCGTCAAATTAAATGATGATGGTGCACTCTCTGTGTGCAGAAAACTTGACGGATCGAATGAGAGATGTTAGTTCTTCATTCAATACGAAACGGGTGGCTCCCCATTGTACAAGGATAAAAGTCGTGACTCCATTCCAAGATCAGGGTCATGTCTCTAACGATCGATCGATAACACTTTATATTTATGCTTGCTTGTGTGCTATGCAAGCAGTAGGTAACAACAGTGCATTCTTCAATAGGAATGATGAGAGGAATGATAATGCTAACCAACTGATCCTGTAGTTGAATTCGCTCTCCATGATTAGATGGGGATGCAAACACCTCAAGTCATTTATAGTAATCAGCTCGAAGTAAATATAGATTTTCATTGTCGAGTCTATCTAATTTGTATGCTCACATCACCAAACATGTGTAAATATGCAAAATTCCATACTCATGGCATTCTTGACATCCCTCTAAGCCTCTTATTTCGTTTTATTTTTCACGCCCAATAGCACGCACCAGTATCATGACACTCGTTAAAAGTTAATTCACGCATACAAACCTACATGTTGATGATGGTTATATGATTTATTGTGAGCTCGTTTATAATTTATTGACTACAATTATGCAATTACTCGCAATTCAAAGCATGTCACAATTCGAAGCTGCAAATACGGATCTATGGATATAATTTATGATGACCTTACGGTAGAAAATTTACATGTAAACAAGTTAGTAATCCACATGCTTTGTCTTTTTTTTCTCAGGTTGATTGATATGCGTCGAACAGCAATCGGATCGGAGAACGCGTCCCCTCTGTTTACATCCTCATTTGGTGGAGACAGTCATAGCCCGTTGAATATAAATGGCCCTTCACCATCTTTGCCATCAAGACCGTACAGTGGTCTTTCCCTTTCTGGGTACCCTGTGAATGGTTCTGGTCAAAAGCCTTTACCACCGCGGCCATCCAGTACTAACAATTCTTCGCCACTGTTGAAGCCTCAACAACAATCGTCACCTTTGCCTATGTTGCCTTTATTTCGTAACTCAAATCCACGTCGAGATTACAACATGCCAGCATTCCCTAATAATTATTCGCCCCAAAGATCCGTGCCAAATTTACCGCAATTGCTACAACTAGGCCAAAGTCGACAACTCACCCCAGTTACTCGGGCCAGTCCCCATAATAATGACCCTACCGGTGGTAATAATAGCAGTCATGTTAATAATCCTCCAGCTAAACGACTTTTTCTATCCCCTCAACCAACAAGTAGTTATGCAAATGGTTTTAGCAACAGTAGAAATAGTTCTTTTGTGTCTACTCGTCACCACGGATCGAACTCCAATTTGCTAGATAATGGTGGCTCCAATGTCCCTTATTATGCTGAGCTTACTCAATCTACGAAAGGATTTTTCCCGGCACATTCTAATTCCGAGAGCAATAGTTTTAATGGAGGCTCGAGCATAGCTACACCCACGAAAAATGAGAATATCAATTCTGTTCACCATACCTATATGATGCCAACAGTTAGTTGTCCCCAGAAACCGAGGATGCGGGTTGAATGGAAGAGTGTAGACAATCTTCAGCAACAGCATTATGCACCCATGTTGACTAGTACGAAAAGTATTGACTTTGGGGATGAAAGTGGAATGAACAGTCATGGTGGAAGTAAAACACTTAGTTTTGATAGTTTGGTGTCCACGGAGCAAAATAGTAATGGTGATCATACTCCGGTGAAATCCCTTGAAAATCTGACAAGCACAAGTACTCTATTGTTGGACAATGGATATGTGCCTTGTACGAAGAAAGGGATGGAAACACCACCAAAGGAGAATGAATATGCGAGTCCCAAAATCAGTCCTGAATATGATCGGATCAAAAGTCCAGCACAAATCGCTCTGGAGAATAAGGAACGGTTAGCATGTATGATTGGGATATCGAGCAAGAAGAGTGAAAATAGTGGATTAGATGTGATGATGTTATTAAAAGGGAAAATGGAAAGTGTAGCTAAGGGAAAAGAATCTTCAGGAATGACAAATGGATTACTGTGCCCAGTCACTGAAGTGAAATCGGAAACTCTTGGGAGCAAGGGATCCACAAAAAGTGGAGCCGATTCTACAGATTGTAGCAGTTTGGGGCGAAGTTCAACCAGCGATGGAGATTTTGGAACCCTGAGTCTCGCACCGAGTAATGGAAGCAATCCGACTGTGGCCATGTTTTCTAGCAATGGGGGTAAGATGTTTGTTTATAATGGTGCATCGCTGACTAAAGATTGGAATACAATGGAGCAGAGTAGCTTATTTAGTGGGGTTTAGGTAATTGGTTAGTTTGTAGGCCGATAAATAGAGTTTACAGCTTAGGGATAAAGGTTTAAAAAGTTTTTTCCCGGATTTGTTTGCCATGTTGGTTGAATAAAAATCCGATCCCTTAGGATGAACATGTTCACCCCATGTGGTTTGGACAGAACTCTTTTCCTGGAAATTTATTGCGTGCACGTTGTACAGAGATTTGAGTAAAGTTCTGAATCAAATGGACGTCTCTTTTATAGGTGGGCATTTTAGGTGGCAATGAATGACTGCTTACCGAAATAATATATAAATACAGGGGGCAAACAGTGTTCAGTAGCAGTTAGTTTAAGTACTTTTTCACTCGTGAGTGCATGCTTACAGAGTGTAAGTCAGATGTGTTTTTTTAACTTTTTTAAGTAAGTGTCTTTTTACTTTGTTGGTTCAGGTTTTTTAGTGCGCGCAGGGTAATAGTCAGTACAATTTAAATTCATACATGAGGTCTTGGATGGAAAAATAAATCTTATTGGATTGTTGTTTTTTCACAGTGCATCTATTTATCTGCATAATTGTTATCCGAGGAAACATATATGAGAATGAAAGGAAGAATTTAGCTGTCATTGTTATTTGGTGAAAAGTAGCTTAGGTTTACAAAAGAGGATAGATGAAACTAGACTTTAAAAATATTAGCAGTCGTAAATCAGGCTTCATTTTACGTAAAGTGAGCAGACAAGACTATAAGCTAAAGCACCTCTATTGTGATACATAATTTAATTCAACAGATTTATTTAACTACGTATCTTACAATAGTTACTTTAAGGTGCAGTAAGGAAAATTTACCTGCAGGATCAATCATCTTGTTATTTAAGAAACTTTTCATTTTTAATGCTAAGTGATGCAATAACTTTATATAATCTTTGGATACGTTAAAACTCATGGTTTTCTTTTTAATCAAATGTGCCAAAAAATTTAAGCTACTTACTGAGAATTCTCTTCAGCGAAAAATGTTTTTGCAACACCTAATAAACTTACTGATAAGTTTAATATCCCGTATAGAATGAATAGATTAATTAGTTTTCAAAAGCATTTTAGTAGTTTTAGTCACAAAATGAGCAAAAGTATAAAGTTTTAAATTGCTAGTTATCACGCGCCTGAAAAAAACTGCCCAGTTTGTGTATAAAACTAATGGACTCCATTTCAAAGCAATCTGAGCTGCAGCTACATTTGCGCAAACCGCACATTTAAATTTCAAATGAGAAGCGGAAGGGGGAAACAAAAAGTATATAATGGATTTCGTAAATGGCTTTTCTCCTTTCTCCCGTTTATTTATGACCATACAAGCAGTAGGTAATATTCCCCCTCTGATGTACTTTATTTTCTGTGCATAGGTTACACACCTCCCAGCCGGAAACCAAGGCACTCTGGACCATCTCCTAAGCTAAAATCCAGGCGCAAAAATATTCTCCAACATTTGAGTGTGGAAGAGATGCGATTGTTGAATAACGGGGTACACAATGATAAAGGCGCTGTTCCCAATGGAAAAAATCCCACTGGTGGTCCCAATGCAAATAACACAGGGACCGGAGGAAGCTCTTCAGATGGCTCTTCAGGTCATGCAAGTATGTCCGATAGTCAAACAAGCGGCTCTCCACCTGCAGAATATGCTCGGCTCATGGGAAATGGTGGCAACTCAAATTACAAAGCAGTACTCAAGTCTGTACCTGAAGATGACTTGTCCACTGTAACCACTCGAATGGGAGCAATTGGAGCTGATAAAAGCAATGAGAGCAGCAGCTACAAAGTATCCTTGCTGAATGGAAGCAAAAAATCTAGCTCCAGTCGTAGCAGACATCGTAATAATAAGGTATGAATATTTCCTTCATTCCGGATTCTAATCTTTCACAAATGAGGGAATTTATCATGTGCATCCAAGAACTTGTTTCTCATGCTACAAACATGCATGCAAACGAGAATGGAAATAAAGTAAGTTGAGAACAGGACTGCATGGAGCGAAAACACTGAGAATTATTATGCTCTAGGATTATGACTTCACTTTGAATTGGTGCGAGAAAGTTTATTGCACACTTTGTTATCAATTTATGACAAAGTGTTTAGATTGTTTCCAAAGGCGTGTAATAGAATGTATAAATACTGTACCGACTATATAGTGTATTGTGAATAGTGAGCGAACAAAGAAGAGTACACAGAGTGGATTATTGTTGTTGTTATGATCTTAAAAGGATCTTTGTAGCGAGTTAGTTGCATGTTGTATAAAATTATCTCTAATTTAAATGCACCGCACAACTAAAGTGTTTGACACTTTTGCCGACTCTTTTGAACTTTGGTGCGTAGTGGTTGTAAATATATCATTTAGTTGTAAACCTTTTTGGCGTATAGAATCACTCTTGCTCACAGTATGGGCCTTCCCGAGTTATTGTTTATTGTTGTGTAGAGCATTGAGCTCTTTGGCAAGTTTATTGGTGCACCTTATTAGTCTTAGCTATAGATTGTACACGCACAAAAGATTGAAATGATTCTTTAGCGTTAGTATTTCATTAATTTGTATAAGTGTGCGGGTGTTGTATTATTTGTTACACCACACCACAGATACAGAATGGCATTGAAGATTCATAAGAATTGATGCATTATATATGGTATAGTATACAGTTGCGTAGTGTTTGGGATCAAACTATAAAGAAACTAAGCATTTGATGCAGTGCCAATGCCAAGTACACGTAGTATTTTGAAAAGTACAGTACAAGTAAAATGCAATACGTACACACGTGTAGCACGTTTTTGATAAACTATTACGTTCATTTTATATCTGAAATAGGTATAGATTGATTTTCAATTCTAACATAGGGTGTGGGGTGTTAGTGTACAAATGTGGATGGAAAGAAAACTTTTTACAGCTCTCTTTTAGATTGGATTCCATAAGAAGAAGAAGTTAGTTTTGGCTGATTTTTTTACTATGCTTTATATAGACTGTACACACACACAAGGCAGGATGCGGATACTAGCCGTGCATGCAATAATGTGTAGTTATTTAGCTTGGGATTATGGAAGAAGTTTTTCTCCGGAGCAAGATTTATGCTCTAGCTGCCATCATCATTTTTTCCGAGAATGTCTTATCCCCATGTAATCATTTCGTCATTTTGATCTGTATGGAAGAAAACGTATCTATGAATATAAAATCATAGATGATCGTCATAACTGTTTTGCACACATGCAATCATAATATGACTGGGGATGAATATACATTTCTCTTGCCATTCAAGCATTGATAATTCGTACATGAAACATTATATAAGGGGCAATAAATCTTTCGTTTTCTCTTCCACGTCACATTCTCAAGAATAGACGCGTATTAAAAGCCGCGTTTTCAGTAACTCTTTCGCAGTACTCATGAAAATTGGAAAACTTTGCTTTTCACATCTTTTTCCAAATAGGTTTAGCATAGAAAAATGTTGAATACATTGCTTACATTAGTTACATTCATAATTTATATTCAAAGGGTACACCATTACCTATGAAACTTTTATAGTGTTGAAGGAATACAGGAATAAAGGCAGGGCAATGCCTTCAATCTGATTTCAAAAGTTTTCACACACATGCATAGAATATTCATGCTCACTCCGTCTTCTGGGTATATTGAACATGACAGAGACAACATGTGTTTCCATCGGTGATGAGATAATTATGCAAGAAGCATTAGATCCCCTTTTGGACAGAAGCTGACAAATTTACGATCTGCTATAAGACGTTTTAACTAGCAAAGTTCCCATTGCTGTAGTTAGATAGTTGCACAGGATTTAATATCCTAAACACCATTGCCAGGAGTCAACTATAAATTGTCTTAACTAACTAACTAACTGACCGAGAGTCAACTTATGATCGTCACGAATTCAAATTATATGCCCGCATCATTATTATAATTTTTGGTACAGCTGTTTTTTGACTCGTGTA
>Ga0210040_10007788_pt1 | contig 12861 bp, 10 predicted proteins | sample CryGeyCG12114_NA_FD_185462 | JGI IMG/M metagenome (GOLD analysis project Ga0210040, IMG submission 185462) | Groundwater microbial communities from aquifer - Crystal Geyser CG19_WC_8/21/14_NA (SPAdes) (version 2) | ecosystem: Environmental > Aquatic > Deep subsurface > Groundwater | place: USA... | reverse complement strand
CCGCCTGCCGCACCGCCTGGTGACGATCCTCGAAGGCGAGGGGATGTTCAACGACGCCACCGCCCTGGTCGCCTACAAGGTGGCCGTGGCCGCCGCCGTCACCGGTCACTTCACCGCCGCGGACACCGCGCGGCGCCTCGCCCTGGCGCTCGTGCTGGGAGTCGGCGTGGGCCTGCTGGTGGGGTGGCTCGCGAAGCTCGTCCTGGCGTCCACCGACGACGCCTACACCGAGACGACGCTGACTGTCCTGGTCCCCTTCCTGGCCTACGTCGGCGCGGAGCGCCTGGAGGGCTCGGGCGTGCTGGCGGTGCTCTCGTTGGGACTGTTCCTGCGCAGCTTCGCTCACGAGGCCACGAGCTCGGGCGGGTGGCTGGTGGGCAGGGTCGTGTGGTCCTTCGCCGACTTCTTGATCACGAGCCTGGTGTTCGCGCTGCTCGGCTTCCAGCTCGTCGAGGTGGTCGCCGGCATCGAAGGAGCGTCGGGGACGGCCGCTCTGGCCGCCGTGGTCGTGGTCACCCTGGTGGCGTTCCGGGCCCTGTGGATCTTCCCCGCCGCCTGGCTGGCCGGCCGGAGAGCCCGGCGGCTGGACTACCCCGCACCCACCGGTTGGCGGGAGTCGGTGGTCGTGTCCTGGGCCGGCATGCGTGGCGTCGTGACCGTCGCGACTGCGCTGGCCCTGCCCGCCACCGTGCGTGGCGGGTCGTCCTTCCCGCGCCGTGACGACGTCGTGGTGGTGGCGCTGGTCTGTGTCTTCGTCACCCTCGTCGTCCAGGGGCTGACGCTGTCACCGCTGGTAGCCCGCCTGGGGGTCGCCCAGCAGAGCGCGGGCGACGGCGGGCTGGGCGACCTGCGTCGCCGCGCGGCGGGGGCGGCGCTCGACCACGTCCGGTCCCTGCCGCCAGGAGCGGTCCTGGACCAGGTACGTCGTGCCGCGGTCGCACAGTACGAGGGCTTCCTCGCCGCCCAGACTGCGATGGCCGAGCTCCGCGCCGGAGCGAGCGACGAGGCGGCCCACCAGCTCGACGGGGTGCTCGCCGGGGCTTCGACGGCAGAACGGGACCTCGTCCTGGACGCGCGTCGTCGTGGCACGGTCACGGCCGAGGCGGCCGACGAGGTGCTGCGTGACGTCGAGGCCCGCGCCGTGCGCGACCTGGGGTGAGGTCCGGCCATCGGCGGACGCGCCAGGCGGTCCGAGTGCACCCCCGTCGACACTCGGACCACCCGGTCGGCGGCCGCTGCGCCGCCGCGACGCCGAGCCCCCCACGACGCCGGGGCGCAACTGCACCACAGTCTTTGCTGGTGCGCAACCATTGCCAGCCCGGTGTGGCGTTGGGGGTGTGCTCAGGGGCGGCCAGGCACGACGTTCGCCGTCTCGTCGGCGGGGTGGAGACCTCGGACGACGTCACGCGCGGTCAGCCAGCCGACCAGTCGTGAGTCGGGGGTCAGGACGGGGAGCCCAGCGACCTCGGCCTGCTCCAGCGCGTCGAACGCTGTCTCGAGTGAGCTGTCGGGTGTGACGGTCGGCGGCCACTCGACGAGGTCCCGGGCGGCGGGATCGACGTCGGCGTCCTCGCGACTCAACGCCTCCGCGACGGATCGAGCGGTGACCATGCCGACGTAGCGTCCGTCCTCGTCGACGACCGGCAGCTGTCCGTGCGCCGCTGCATCCAGGGCGGCGACGAGCTCGAGCAGGGTCGCTGTCTCCGGCACGGTGGTTCCGATCCCGGTCCCGATCCCGGTCATGGAAGCCGACACCGGGCTGGTGCGCAGCACGCGTGCCGACGCGGGCTCGTCGAGGTCGATGCCCCGGCGGCGCAGCTTGAGGGTGTAGACGGTGTCGTCGGACAGCAGCCGGCTGACACCCGTCGCGAGGACGATCGCCACCATCAGCGGCAGGATGATGCTGTACTCCCCGGTGAGCTCGAACATGATCACCACCGCCGTGATCGGCGCTCGAGCGGCTCCGGCGAAGACGGCACCCATGCCGATCAGGGCGTAGGTGCCCACGGACCCGTCGCCACCCCACGGGCCGTGGAGAACCAGCTGCCCGAAGGCGCTGCCGAGCACCGCACCGATGAACAGGCTGGGCGCGAAGACGCCCCCCGAGCCGCCGATGCCGATGGTCAGGCTCGTCGCGACCATCTTGCCGACGAGCAGGACCAGCAGGAACCCCACGGCGTAGCGGCCGTCGACGCTGCGTGCCAGGACCGGGTAGCCGACGCCGTACATCTGCGGAAGGGCCAGCAGCAGCAGGCCCAGCACGATGCCGCCGACCGCCGGCCGGAGCCACTCGGGCCCGCGCCACGCCCAGTCGCAGATGTCCTCGACGGCGTACAGCACGCGGGTGAAGCCCACTCCGACGGCACCGGCCACGAGGCCCAGGGTGGCGAACAGCAGGTACTCAGTCACGTGGTGGACGGCGAAGGCCGGCAGGTCCAGGAACGGCGCGTCGCCGAGGGCGGCGCGACCGATGACGCTGGCCGTGACGGCCGCCAGCACGACCATCCCGAAGGACTGGGCGGCGAAGTCGACGAGGATGAGCTCCATCGCGAAGAACACCCCGGCCAGCGGGGCGTTGAAGGTCGCGGCGATGCCGGCGGCCGATCCGCACGCCACCAGGACGCGGCGTCGGCTCTCGGGGACCCGCAGGAGTCCACCGACCGTCGACCCGAGCGCTGCCCCGATCTGCACGATGGGACCCTCCCGTCCCACCGACCCCCCGCCGCCGATGCACAGCGCGGAGGCGAGTGCCTTCACCGCGGCGACCTGGGGGGCGATCCGGCCGCCGCGGCGCGCGACGGCGTACATCACCTCCGGTACGCCGTGCCCGCGCGCCTCGCGGGCGAAGAAGTGCACGAGCGGGCCGTAGAGCAGACCGGCGACCACGGGCGTCAGCACGACGAACCACGGACCGAGGTGGGGGAGGTGCGGGTTGTCGGCGCCCGCGACGGCGGCGTAGTCGCGGTGCCCCGACAGCACCAGGGTGAAGCTGACGATGAGCCACCGGAACGCGACGGCGCCGAGGCCGGCACCGGCGCCGACGAGCAGCGACATGGCGAGGAGGCCGACGTCGGACGACCTCAGCTGGCGGGCACGGGGGGCGTCCAGCCACCGGGTCGTCATGGGCACAGTGTGCAACTATTGCGTTCACGTGGGCAATTCGGCCGGGACGGTGGCCGGGCGTCCGACGTGGGACGCTGCCCGGGTCCGCCGGCGGCGCCGACCCGGTCGATGAGGAGGTGCGGGATGGCTGTCCTGCGGGGGCTCGGGGACGCGTTGGCCCTGGCCGGGTCGATGACCTGGCAGATCGCCTGGTCGCTCGTCCTGGGCTTCGTCCTGTCAGGCGTCGTGCAAGCGGTCGTGCGCCGCGACTCCGTCAGCCGACTGCTGGGTGACGACCGGCCGGCCACCCTGGTGAAGGCGGCGGGCCTGGGGGTCGCCTCCTCGTCGTGCTCCTACGCCGCGGTCGCGCTCGCCCGAGCGCTGTTCCGCAAGGGCGCGAGCTTCACCGCCGCCATGGTCTTCGAGCTCGCGTCGACGAACCTGGTCATCGAGCTGGGCATCATCATGGCGCTGCTGCTGGGCTGGCAGTTCACGCTGGCCGAGTTCGTCGGCGGGCCGGTCATCATCGTCATGGTGGCCGTGGTGTTCCGGGTCGCGGTCCGCGGCAAGATCGTCGAGGCGGCGCGAGAGCAGGCGGACCAGGGACTGTCGGGGTCGATGGAGGGCCACGCGGCGATGGACATGTCGGTCCAGGGCGACGGCGGCTTCCTGCGCCGGCTGGTGAGCGCCGAGGGGTTCACCTCCGTCGCCCACGTCTTCGTCATGGAGTGGGCCGCGGTGATCCGCGACGTCGCCATCGGGCTGCTGGTCGCCGGAGCCGTCGGCGCGTGGGTGCCGGACTCCTTCTGGCAGGCCCTGTTCCTCACCGACCACCCGGTCGGCTCGGCGCTGTGGGGTCCCGTCGTCGGACCCGTGATCGCGGTGCTCAGCTTCGTCTGCTCGGTCGGCAACGTGCCGCTGGCGGCGGTTCTCTACAACGGCGGGATCAGCTTCGGTGGCGTGATCTCGTTCATGTTCGCGGACCTGATCATCGTCCCGGTCCTGCTCATCTACCGGAAGTACTACGGCACCAGGATGATGCTGGTCCTGCTCGGCGTCTTCTACGCCACCATGGTCGCCGGCGGGTACGTCGTGGAGCTCGTCTTCGGCGGCCTCGGACTGGTGCCTGCCCACGGGGCAGCCCACGCGGACACCGTCGCGATCAGTTGGAACTACACCACCTGGCTCGACATCGCGATGGCCGCGGTCGCGCTGGTGCTCCTCGTGCGCTTCTTCTCGACCGGCGGCCGGGAGATGCTCGCGATGATGGGCGGCGAGCCCGACCACCAGCCCAGCGAGCGCGAGCAGGACGCCGGCCAGGGCCGTGCCGAGCGCTGAGGTCTCACCTATGCTTCCCGGGTGCCAACCGACCGTTCCCAGGGGAAGGTCCTGGTCGACATCGAGCCCCTGATGATCGCGACCCGGACCATCAACGCGCTCATCGTCCGCTCGATGGCCGCCGTGGACACGTCCCTGAGCGTGCCGCAGCTGCGGGTCATGGTCATCTTGACCCGGGTGGGTCGCGCCTCGCTCTCGGACGTCGCCGAGCGGCTCGGCGTCAACGCGTCGAACGCCAGCCGGGTGTCCGACCAGCTCGTCAAGCGTCGACTGGTCAGGCGTGAGGAGGACCCGGACGACCGGCGTCGGGTGGTGCTGACGCTCTCGCCGTCGGGTCGGAAGGTGCTGGCGCGGGTGATGGAGCGTCGACGGGTGCTCCTGGAGGAGGTCGTCACGGCGATGTCGCCGCCCGAGCAGGACCTGCTGATGGACGCCCTCGGCCCCTTCAACGCGGCGAGCGAGGCCACCGGCGCCTCCGACGCGGCGGGGGAGTCGGAGGGTCACCGCCTGGGCCCGTGGCTCGGGTGAGCGTGCGGTGAGAGGTCACCCGCCCGGTGCCTTGTCGGTGAGGGCCTGCTGCCGCGGCACCAGCACCTGGTCGTAGAGCAGGGACAGTCCCGCCGCGACCGGGATGGCGATCAGGGCCCCCACGACGCCGAGCAGCGCACCTCCGGCGAGCACCGCGACGACCGTCACCACGGCGGGCACGTCGACGGCCCGGGACATGATCCGTGGCGAGAGGACGTAGGCCTCGAACACGTGGTAGGCGACGTAGTAGCCGAGGGCGATCGCAGCGGTCACCCAGCCCGCGGACAACGCCACCAAGGTGATGGCGACGCCGCCGACGATCGTCCCGACGATCGGCACCAGTGCGAGCAGCCCGGCCAGGACCGCCAGCACTGCCGGGAACGGCAGACCCACGACCATCAGCATCGCCCAGGTGAGGAAGCCGTTGATGGTGGCGACCGTGACCTGGCCCAGCACGTAGCCACCGACCCGGCGGGAGATCTCCTCGCCGAGGAACACCACGCGTCCACGCCTGCGCTGCGGCACCAGCTTGTAGCAGGCGGCCTTGACCGCGGGCAGCGTCGCCATGAGATAGATCGTGAGGACGAGCACGGTGACGACCGCGACGACCCCGTCGACGACCGCCTTGCCGGCACCGAGGACGCCGCCCAGCAGCGAGGTGAGGGTGCCTGCGTCGACGCTGGACTGCGCACGCTCCTGCAGTTGCTGCACGAGGTGGAATCGGTCGTCGAGCCGCGCGACCACGGCGTTGGTCTCCAGGTCGCCGAGGTAGCCGGGGACATGGCCGATCAGCAGGGTGACCTGGTCCACGAAGGTGGGGACCACGATCCATCCGACGAGGGCGACGACGGCGAGCAGGCCGAGCACGACCACGAGCACGGCCCCGCCCCGGCGCATCCCCCGGCGCACGAGGCCGGTCACGAGCGGGTCGAGACCGAGGGCGAGGAACAGGGCCACGAGCAGGAAGGTGAGGATCTGCGTCAGCTCGAGCAGGACGTGCACGAGTCCGTAGGACACCAGCAGACCCAGGCCCGCCATCAGCCCCAGGTAGAAGGGCGATCGCCTGTTCACGGGTGGACCGAGGTGGTTCACGGTCTCGTCGCCGAGCTGGCCGTCGTGCTGCTGCTGCATCAGCCGTGCCGTCTCGTCGTCCGCCCGTGCCCCCTGCTCGGTGACGTCGACGTCGGGAGGACGAGGGGGTGTCGTGGCCGGTGAGCCTGCGCCGGTCCCCGTCCCGGTCCGGGCTCGCGTGGCGGCCCGCTTGGCCGACCATGGCTTCATGGCACGTCTCCGGTCTCTTCGGGCGGCGGCATGCCAGCCGGTGGGTGGGCAACTTCATTGCATGAACGCAACCAAACGGGATACTCGTGCCGCGTGGTGGTCGACTACGCGGGCCCCGGCACGCTGCGTGAGCAGGCCCTCATCGCCGATGGTGAGCGAGGCGCGATCGTCGGCCCGCAGGGTGACATCACGTTCCTGTGCGCTCCACGCTGGCACGATCCGGCAGTCTTCTCCTCGTTGGTGGGCGGCGGGGGTCATTATGTGATCACCCCGTCGTCCCGTCGATTCGTCTGGGGTGGGTACTACGAGCCGCGGAGCCTGATCTGGCGCAGCCGGTGGGTCACGACCGACGGGGTCATCGAGTGCCGCGAGGCGCTGGCGTTCCCGGGGGACCCACACCGTCTGGTGCTGCTGCGCCGTGTCGAGGCGGTGCGGGGCGATGCCCGGGTCCGCATCGTCATGGACCCGCGGCCGGGCTTCGGCTCCGCACCGCTGCACCTGCACCGCACCCCCGGCCCGGACGGTGGTCCACCGGTGTGGACCGGGGACGGGGCCGGCCTGCACGTGCGCTGGCAGGGAGCCGGGCAGGACGTGCGACACGACGACACGGCGGTGGAGCTCGACCTCGAGGTGCCGCAGGGAGGGCACCACGACCTGGTCCTCGAGGTGTCCGACCTCCCCCTGCCGCGCCGGTGCGTGGATGCCGGCCAGGCGTGGGCGGCCACCGAGAGCGCCTGGAAGGACGCGGTGCCGCGGATGGCGGACTCCCTGGCGCCCGGCGACGTCGACCACTCCTACGCCGTGCTGCGCGGCCTGACCAGCCACGCCGACGGCATGGTCGCCGCCGCCACGATGGACCTGCCCGAGCACGCCGACACGGGTCGCAACTACGACTACCGCTACGCGTGGGTCCGGGACCAGTGCTACGTCGGGAGAGCGGCGGCCGTCGCGGGCGCCGACGACCTGGTGCGCTCGGCGACCGGGTTCGTGGTGGCGCGGCTCCTGGCCGACGGACCCCACCTGCAGCCCGCCTACACCGTGGACGGGGACCGGGTCCCCGGTGAGAAGCGGCTCGACCTGGCCGGCTACCCCGGTGGCGGCGTCACTGTCGGCAACCACGTGAACGGGCAGTTCCAGCTCGACGCCCTGGGTGAGAGCCTGTTGCTGCTCGCCGCCGCCGCGCAGCGAGGGCACGACTCGGTGGAGCAGCACCGCGCCGCACTGGTGGCCGCCGAGGTGGTGCGCAGCCGGTGGCAGGACCCCGATGCCGGCATCTGGGAGCTGAGCACCCGCCAGTGGACGCACTCCAAGCTCATCTGCGCTGCAGGTCTGCGCGCCTACGCGGCAGCACGCCCGGGGCCCGACACCGACGACTTCCAGGCGTTGGCGGGCCGGATCGTCGCCGCCACCCGGTCCGTGGGCGTGCACCGGTCCGGGCGGTGGCAGAGGGCGGCCGACGACCCCCGCGTCGACGCCTCGCTGCTCCTGCCGGCGCTGCGGGGCGCCGTCGCGGCGAGCGACCCGGTGACGGTGGCGACCGTGGACGCCGTCCGCCGTGAGCTGGGCCAGGACGGCTACGTCTATCGCTTCCGGCAGGACCCCGGACCGCTGGCCGACGCCGAAGGGGCCTTCCTGCTGTGCGGGTTCGACATGGCGCTGGCCACCTGGCAGCAGGGCGATGTCGTGGAGGCTGTCCGCTGGTTCGAGCGCAACCGCAGTGCGCTCGGTCCCCCCGGACTGTTCACCGAGGAGTTCAGCGTGGCGCAGCGGCAGCTGCGCGGCAACCTTCCCCAGGCCTTCGTCCACGCCCTGTTCATGGAGACGGCCGTCACCTTGTGCCAACCCCTGGGCGCCCGTCGCGTCGCCGGCGCCCCACCACCAGGAGAAGAGGAGAAGCTGTGAGAAGTCCGCGCACGACAGGAGGCTCGCCCCAGGTGGTGGTCGTCACCGGCGCGAGCGGTGGGATCGGCCGGGCGACCGCTCGCGGGTTCGCGAGCCGGGGCTCCCGGGTGGTGCTGCTGGCTCGTGGCGCGACCGGCCTCGCCGCGGCGGCCGAGGACGTCCGGCGAGCCGGTGGGCAGCCGCTCGTGATCGAGGTCGACACCGCCGACCACCAGCAGGTGGAGGCAGCGGCGCAGCGGGTCGAGGACGAGCTCGGTCCCATCGACGTGTGGGTCAACGTCGCCTTTACCTCGGTCTTCGCCCGGTTCACCGACATCGAGCCGGACGAGTACCGCCGAGTGACCGACGTGAACTACCACGGGTTCGTCAACGGCACCCGTGCCGCCCTGGCGCACATGCTTCCCCGGGACCGAGGCACGATCGTGCAGGTCGGGTCCACGCTGGCCTACCGCGGCATCCCTCTGCAGTCGGCGTACTGCGGCTCCAAGCACGCGATCCAGGGCTTCCACGAGTCGCTGCGCACCGAGCTGCTGCACGACAAGTCGCACGTGCACGTGACGATGGTGCAGATGCCGGCGGTGAACACCCCGCAGTTCTCCTGGGTGCTGTCGCGGCTGCCGAACCAGGCCCAGCCGGTGCCGCCGATCTACCAGCCGGAGGTGGCGGCCAAGGGGGTCCTGTACGCCGCCGACCACCCCCGACGCCGGGAGTACTGGGTGGGCGGCAGCACCATGGGGACCCTCGTGGCGAACGCGGTGGCACCGGGCCTGCTGGACCGCTACCTGGCCCGCACCGGCTTCTCCAGTCAGCAGACCTCCCAGCCCAAGGATCCGGAGCAGCCGGCCAACCTGTGGGAGCCCGCCGACGGCGACACCGGCCGCGACTTCGGTGCCCACGGCCGGTTCGACGACTCGGCCACGTCGAGGTCGCCGCAGCTGTGGGCGTCCCAGCACCACGGTGTCATCGGCGCGGCCCTGGGGGTCGCGGTCGGCGTGGCCGGAGCCGTGGCCGTCCGGGGTCGCTCGTGATGCGGCCGGCCACCGGCGCGCGGCTCGCCCTGGGGGCCGTCGGTCTGGTGGCGACGCGACAGGTCCTCCCGTGGTGGGGAGCCGACCCGGACGCGCCGCGAGTCGTCGCGGTCGCCCGCGTGCTCGCTGCGCGCCACCTGCTCCAAGGAGCCGTGGTGGCTGCCCGGCCGACCCGCCGGGTCGAGGTGGTCAGCGCTGCGACGGACCTCCTCCACGCCCTCACCATGGTCGCCTTGGCGACCGGGTCGCGGACGTACCGCCGACCGGCCGCCACCAGCGCCTGCGTCTCGGTGAGCCTCGCCGGCGCGACTGTCGCCGGACTGCGGCGCCCGTCCGGCGACGCCGCGGACGACCCAGATGAAGCGGGCGACCCGAACCCGAGCCGAGCGGTCGCGGCCGTCGCGATCGACCGCGACGCGACCGTGGTGCGCGACGAACCACCGGCGGCCGATGACCGTGGGGAGGGGACGGACTCGTCCGTGCAGCGGCTCGAGGGGGATGCGCACCGCCGGGCCGCCTGGCTCACCCAGCGCACCGAGCACGCGCTCGCCGTGACGACCGAGGCGCCCATGCCGCCGCTGTCACGCGCCGGGGCGGTGGTGCTGCTGGCGGTGGGCGTCTGGCTGGTCATCGGCCAGTGGGTGCTCAGCCTGCCCATGACCAGTGACTCCGCGAGCACGAACGTCAGGGACCAGGCGTTCGCCGTGGTCCTGGCGCTGGCAGCCCTGCGGCTGCTCGTCGCCCGGCGCAGCAACGCCGCCACCGGTGTGACCTTCCTTGGTGGCGTGCTGCTGGTCTGCGCCGGTGTCCTGCTCCCGCACAGTGTCACGCGGTCCGCCGTCGACGAGGTGGTCTGCGGCGGGATGGTGCTGCTGTGCGCCGCGGCGACCCTGGACCGGTGGCGGGCAGGGGCCCGGGACACCGAGGACCGCTTCGTCGTCAGCCGGGCCTGAGCGAGTCCGGCTCAGGGGCGGGCAGCTCCGCGATGCCTGGTTCGGCGAGCCTCCGGGTGAGTCTCTCGACGAAGTCCTGCTCAGCCAGCTGGTCCTGGGGTGCCGTGCTGAGCAGGTCCATGACGGTGCGGGCGACGATCCGGGTCTTGATCCTGCTCAGTGACGACCAGCGCCGCAACAGCTGGACCGCGTGCTCCTCATCCATGCCGTAGCGCGCCATGATGGCGCCCTTGGCCTGCTCGATCTGGGCGCGGGACCGCACCACCCTCGGCAGGAGGTCGATCTCGGCGCGCAGTTCCCACAGCTCTGCCGTGAGGCTCGAGGGCTGCTCCGGCACCAGGTACCGGTGAGTGTGTCGGATGTCCGTCATGGGTGACCCCGCAAGCAGCTCGATGAGCCGTCGAGGTCTTGGACGACGAGAAGAGGACCAGCCTACAGCGAAGTCTTGACCTGTCGAGGGGGTCACCGTCGGGCTTGTAGCAGGCCCCCGAGCCGGGCTGTGGTCAGCCGGTCGTCAGTGCGGCCTTGAGGTGGGTGAGGTTGGCCTGCATCCAGGTGAGGTACGTCGTGTCGGCCGGCAGGGTCTCCGTGACCGGGATGACCGGGATGCCGTTCGCCTTGGCGGCTGCCTCGACTTTCTCGGTCACGGCTCCGCTGGTCTGCTCGTTGTAGAACAGGGCCTTGACGGACTTGTCCGAGTAGAGGGCCAGGGTGTCGTTCAGGACTCGTGGTGACATGTCGTCGCCCTCTTCGACCGCTTCGCTGAACGCAGCCGGCGTCGCGTTGCGCAGCCCGCACGCGGTGGTCATGTAGAGCGGGACAGGCTCGGTGATCGCGATCGGGGTCCCGGCGAGCCTCTGCTTCAGGGACGCCTCCTGCTGCTGCATCCCCGCCAGCTTGTCCTTGAACCGGTCGGCGCGGGCCCGGAAGTCCGCGGCGTCGGCGGGTCGCTTCTCGCTCAGGGCCGCAGTGATGGCGTCGGTGACCTTGGCCACGGTGTGGAGGTCGTACCAGACGTGCTCGTTGAGCTCGGCCCCTTGGGCGGCGGTCTTGCCGGAGATGTCGACGGCGTCCAGGACGGTGGCTCCGGACTGACCGGTCTTGAGCATGCGGCCCATGAAGTCGTCGTAGCCGCCGCCGTTCTCGACCACGACATCGGCCTTGCTGATGCTGAGCAGCGTCTTGCTGCTGGCCTCGAACGAGTGCGGGTCCTGCGCAGGGTTGGAGATCAACGACGTCACCGTCGCGTCGCTGCCGGCGATGGTGCGGACGATGTCACCCCACACGTTCGTCGACGCCACCACCGACAGCCGGGAGTCCGCGGTGGACGTGTCGTCGGAGCCGCATCCTGTGGTGACGGTGCCGGCGACCAGCAGGCAGACCAGGGCGGCGCAACGTCGAAGCAGCCGGGGCGTCGGGCGTGTCATGGGAGATCCGATCACTGGGCAGATGGGCCCACCGGACTGGGGGCCACGTCTCAAGGCTAAACCGAAATGATTCTCGTTTTCAACTCAGCTCGCTGCTGACCGCCGGATGACCACGGTGATCGTCGCCGGCCTGGGCGTCCTCAACGACGTCACCATCACCCAGGCGTCGGCGGTGTGGGAGCTGCGCTCAGCCTCCCAGGAGATGAGCCGCCGTCAGCTGTTCGTCAGCGCGATGCGCATCGGGCGCGACCACATCGCCTCGACCATCTACACCATCGTGTTCGCCTACGCCGGGACTGCGCTCCCCGTCCTCCTGCTGCTGTACTTCTACCAGCGGCCGGTCCTCGAGCTGCTGTCCACCGAGGACATCGCCGAGGAGATCGTCCGCACCCTCGCCTCGGCCATCGGCCTCGTGCTCGCGGTCCCCATCACCACTGCCATCGCGGTCGCGACCGTGGCACCCCAGCGCGAGTCGGCCTGGCAGAGGCAGTGACCCGCGCGCCCCCGAGCGTGGCATCGCGCCTGGGGGATCGCTTGTAGACTGCACGGACAGGCGACGTGGCGCCGCTGCTGCTGGTCCGCGGAGCACCGAGGCGAGTGGAGACGACGATGGCGCGAGAGCTGGACCGTGTGCGGCTGGAGCAGATGGCCAAGGAGTTCGAGGCCGACCCGACGCACCGCCTGCTGCAGAACGCCGTGACCCGCAACAAGGTCGACCAGGTGGCGTTGGACCACCGGGTGGCCATCTCGCTCGACCGCTCCATGTCCCACCAGCTCGACGACTGGTCGGTCACCAACCAGAAGCAGAGCGGCCGCTGCTGGATGTTCGCCGGGTTGAACCTGCTGCGGGTCGGGGCGGCGGCCCGGATGAACGTGAAGGACTTCGAGTTCTCCCAGAGCCACCTGCAGTTCTGGGACCGGCTGGAGAAGGCCAACTTCTGGCTCGAGCAGGTGCTGGCGACGGCCGAGCGGGACGTCGACGACCGCACGGTGGCCCACCTGATGCGGACCCCCGCCGAGGACGGCGGCCAGTGGAACATGTTCGTGGCGCTGGTGCGCAAGCACGGGTTGGTGCCCAAGTCGGTGATGCCGGAGACCGTGAGCTCCTCCTCCACCCGCGCGTTGAACCGCGATCTGTCCGCCCTGCTGCGGCAGACCGCGCGGGACCTGAGGGCGGCTGCCGCCGAGGGCGCGTCGGACGACGAGCTCCAGGAGCAGAAGTTCGAGGCGCTCGGAGTGGTCCACCGGATGCTGTCGCTGCACCTGGGCACCCCGCCCGAGCGGTTCTGGTGGCAGTGGCGG
>Ga0210040_10007787_pt1 | contig 12861 bp, 9 predicted proteins | sample CryGeyCG12114_NA_FD_185462 | JGI IMG/M metagenome (GOLD analysis project Ga0210040, IMG submission 185462) | Groundwater microbial communities from aquifer - Crystal Geyser CG19_WC_8/21/14_NA (SPAdes) (version 2) | ecosystem: Environmental > Aquatic > Deep subsurface > Groundwater | place: USA... | reverse complement strand
GCTCTGCAACTGTCAACATTTGATAGTCAATAGACTACATGTCTTTCATCGCCCAGAAATCTTGCTGGACGAATTATGTGAACTTACTCCCGGGGATATTGTTCAATTTATCCGCAAATCGGGCAGGCTAGGTTCATAGATAGTTTAAAGCGCGTTGATAGGCGTTACTGCAATAGGCATTAAGTTGCCTCCGCGGTCGGTATCGGCCGTCTTGTTCAGGACGGCGATATCGCGCCCATAAACAATAATAATAATGAACTTTAATGATGAGAACAAACAGCTTACGTGGAGAATGTGATAAAGAAATGCAACAAGTCCAGTTTAGGAGACTGTGAAAATGATATCTTAATCCACAAAGGAGGATGAAACTCGTAGACATAAACATAAAAGGTTGTATTGTCTGGACTGCCAAAGTTATAGTCAGACTTGGCGAATTGAAACTTAGATGGGGGAGTGCAGTTTAGATCAATTAATAAGACTTCCTCTGGTAAACCACCTGTCAGACCAATAAAAACAGTAGTAAGAAAGAGCAAATTTAGAAGAAAAAATCGACATTCAGTGAAGCAAACCCAAACTAATAAAACTTACGCTTGCTGAAACTAATATTCATCTTAGCAGGAATTGAGCAATCAATATGGAAGTCAACGTCTATGTCTGGCTTCGTAGGTGTATTCCGAAAGTTGATCCTTGTAAAGTGCTGATCTTCCTTCTTTGACAAGTTGAAGGTAAACTGATAATCTATCTGCAGTTCATCTACGAATATGAAACAAAAGCTTGATAGTGGCGTCAGTGTTGGACAGAGAAACCCTCAATTCACTAAAACAACAGGACTTACAAAAACAGGACCCATTGATGGGATCACCGACATAATTGTTTTGCGTGTCGCACCGACTGCAGTCTTCTCCTGTTACACCCTTAGTAGTACAAAAACATCGCCCCGTTTTTGGATGGCACATTTCAGCTTGGCTATTGCAGACACATGCTGAGGAATATAACAAAATACTCTGTATACAGGTTAGTCTTTCACTAGTTTCTACAAATTATCTATCATCCAATCTGGAACTTACGTTTGCAGGTACCACCATTCAGTGCCTTCCCATAATAACCTTTCATGCAATTTTCACAGTTTTTCCCTTCGGTAAAGCCATCACACTCGATGCAACGATTTTCTTCGTTACAAGAACTATGCCCATTACACTGACATGCTATAATAAACACAAAAACCATGAGTCTTGAGTATCAAAGCCACTAACAAATCGAATTTTCATTAATTCTAGACCATAAACAACTAGCTGATGAAAATCTGGGCAACAGGGAGCCAGGAAGGACAAGATTAGCATACCTGGACAGTCGGTAAAGTGCCATAGATCCGCTGAGCACACACTCTGGTTCAAATGTATACCGGTTGCGTTGGCAGTTAATGGACCTCGGTTAGACCCATCGACACATTTTCCCAAACCGATTCCAGAACCGTCATCACACCAGCCGCATGCGGGCAGCGACAAGCACTTCTCGCAAGAATCCACTTCCGTACACACTATATCAAGACAGATAAATCGTCATTCCTTATGGTACATACATATTCAAATGGGTCTGACGCTACCATTAAATGTTTATACAAGCTAACTTACTTGATGTGGCAATTGCGTGAGGATCTTTGGATAAGCATAAGTTTCTATTCTGAGTCCATGACATACATTGACCATATGGGAAGGAAATAACATAGGAATTCTTATCCACACAAGCACTCAAGTTATCGCACCACATGCAATTGTGTGATGTGCAGTTGTAGCAAGTAGAATGATCCTCGCAGCTAAGATCACATGGAATCCCTTTTCTCTCTTCGACAAAATCACTTGTGTTGCCTACATGAAGAAGAATTTTACACGTTAAACTTCGAAAAAGTTATAGAGCATTATTACAATTTCTAGCTAAAGCATGACATTACTTGAAGACACGATCTCTTTTATACATTGTTCTTCCTTCGTCCATATACACTTCGATTGGGAAGTACATAATGGACAATTATGTAAGACAGGACCACAGTGAGTCTCTTCTACATTACATTGTTCCAAAGATTTAAAGGCCTGTGAAAAATATCGGATTAGTCAGTTTAAGCTTTTTCAACTTTTCAATGAAGAATCCAGAAACCAATACGGCAAACTAACCTCGTGTCTCGGATCTTTACAAGTATAATTTAAGCAGCTCTTCCCACACCAAGCACAATCTTGATAATTTTGGACGCATGAAGTACAGCTATTATAAGAGGCACAGTTACCACTGGTTTCATTTTCCGTCATAGTAGGTTTCTGGCACTTTTGAATATACTTCTCTTCGATTCCCCAGGGAAGCCTCAAGTTTGCGTCTTCACATAATTTTTTTGAGCGGTTCCAGTAGCATTTCACTCCTAACCTTGCACTGTTCAAACAACTGTTACTAGAATCTAGTTCACTGCACAGTGGAGGCGTGAATCGAATTAGATCTTCTTGAAGAACTCCATTGAATCCGCCATATAAATAAATTGAACCCTGATATAATGTACCGCTGAGACCGTAGCGCGACAAATCAGCGGGAATAGATGCCGGTTGGAGCAGGGACCATGAATCGCAGATTACATCGTATACAATGACATCTTCAGCAAAACACTTGGATCCTAGGCTGTAGGAAGTATCGTTATGACTATTTCCTCCTAGAATCAACACAAGACCACGGTAGTCCACTCCGACATGAAGAAATCGATAGCTAGGAGCACTTTCCAAAAGTTTCCTAAGCATTCATGACAAATGAAATAGATATCAGACATGGTCGATGTTAATAATATTCTCACACAATTCAAAATGGCGTCTTAACATTACCAAGTGTATGTGAATGGATCATAGGAAAACATGGAATTCGATACAGTTGTTGGTTCAGACCCGCTTCCAATACTATAGCCTCCAAACACATATATTTGGCGAGTCAAAGGATCCCATGAGCTAGAATGGCCATAACGACCACTAAATGGGAAACCTTTTGTAGAAGCTATACTCCAGCTTCTAGTTTCTGTGAAAGAATAACATAAATATATATTCAGGAAAAACAGCTGAGGCTCTAAGGTCTCGAACCGGTAGTACCGATTACAGACCGATGTTACTTGTACTTTTTGTTCTTGGCATTGTAAGATTATCGAAAAGCAAGCCTTACCAAAAATATATTCCTGAACTAAATTTACGTATCCAAATCTAGGGGAATGACCAGAAATAACGACCATTTTAACTTGACGAGTTTTTCCAGTGTCACCTTCAACAACAACGCTTGAGTGTCCAGCTACATTTAATGGAGCTAGTAAACAAACAACATAGTAAACTATAGTTAGTTTTTAGTTATAATACTAGAATTCCACAGCTTCAAATTAGCAAAAACACATAGTTGAATCCTAATATAGCTAACCACATAATCCACGCTGACATTTTGTTTTTCCAGTGATTTCAGACCATACACGCTTTTGAACATCAAAGGACCAGAGCTTGTTAGAGACATATCGGTTACCAAACTTTCCGTCTCTTACACCGCCGTACATATAAATTTTATCCTGTTAAAAATTTTAAAATATATTAGCAAAGAATGCCACAACTAGAAGAAAATTTAGCAGACATGCCAAAAATTAAAAGTTTAAAAGTCACTTCATAAATCTCGCATGTATGCCCATATAAAGCTGGAGGTTTCCCAGACTTTGGTATAATTTCCTCCCATCCATTACCTGAAACGAATTCGAAAGAAAAAGTTATAGTTACTGTACCAATCATCTTCCATAGAATATAGTTGTTTGGGAGCAGTTAAAAGGTTGCATTACTTCTAAAATCATATTTTCGAACAATAGAGTCTTCCGACTCAGATTCCAGTCTATTTCCACCAATGACCCACAGCGAATGATTATACACTACCGCCCCGTGAGATCCAGAACCTCTAGGGATTGTGGATTGCGGTACTACGACTTCCCAGTAACCTTGATTAGACTTTTGGTTGCAATCGTGCCCTATAATTCAATAATTCAGGTTCAGTAGCACAATTAATAATATTGACATCTAGTTCAGTTGGCTTACATACAAACCCATTCTTGGGCTTTTATGGAAGTTTCAAGCTAGTTATTATTAAATACCAACAGCATCTCAGTACAAGAATGTTCGTAGCGTAGTGCCAATTGTATCACAAGCTGTTTATCACCACAAAATTGGTAGTTATTTCTACCTTTGAAACCTTCGTCACAGCGACACTTGTGAATTTCCATGTCACATTTTCCCTGACCGCTACAATTATTTGGACACTTTTCGATACTACATGCTTCTCCAGTATACTTTGCATTACAGGTGCAAATACTATCCAAACAAGCTCCATTCCCCGAACAAGTGACACTTGAATCCTCACTTGGACAAGATCTGGTTCTTAAAAAAAAAGTATTGCATTTGAACATACTTCAGAGAGATGATACTACGGTTTCAGTGTGACATCATTAAATCGGAACAAACGACTGTGAATAATTACATAAAATGAAAATATCACTCACCGGTATGTAATATTGAACCCCGTAAGGTTGTACGCGACATCAGTATAAAAATGTAAGAGAGCAAATCCAGACTTAGCCACAATTTCAGGTAACCGAACTGCTTTATAATTAGATTGGACTAGAAGACCACTGCAACATAAATACAGAAAAATTAGGATTAGTGATGTAGGTCATAAATACTATAAATTGTTTAATATGATCATTAACACTGTAAATGAGATATGAGTCAAGTGATAAATTCATATTGTAATAATTCTAAACAGTCAATTATCGTTGGCACAGATTGGCTGTAAAGGTATGAAAAGATTTTTAAATAGAATCACACTCTTATTCTTCTATGGTAAGGATAACCGCTAATAAAAAATTTTCTACTGCAAGAAATTCCATAACTAATCAATTGAAAATGTTAACAGACTGACCTGAAGATGCCCAAAAGTGGAGCATGGACATTATCCCCGTCATAAATATACAGATGATCCCAACCGCATTCCGTGGCAAACTCTTCAAAGTGCATAATAATAGGGGAAGGAACAGAAATATTTTCTTTAGATGCTATAGATTCAATGAGCCAAGTGCATTTCATGTTGGAAGTATAATTTCCCGGACCATCACTGAGCCACCCATTGGTTCCATTAACCCTGAAAACGAGAAACAATTATCATCACCGATATCTATCATTCATGCATGCCATATTTAAAAAAAAACAATAGCTTAGAAAGTTTAGATCATATTCAACTTAACCAACGAGATTAGGAAACCAACAAAATCTTACTTGATTTTTCCATGACAAAACTGACAGTATTGGCCAGTCCAACCAGGATCACATAAACAAGTGTTGTTTACACATCTCCCATTCAGACAGGAGTCAAGATCAGTGCAGTCTGAATCTCCAGTAGAATTTAAGACTTGAAATGATAACAGCAGAATCCAGTACAAACAAAACGCTTGGGAGACAAGCTTGTTGTCCATCCATCGACATGTTTGGAATAATTTAACTACGGATCTCATTGTAGCATTCGTAAATAATTAGCCTCCATGAGGGTTGAGGTTGACGATATAGAGCGCAGATCAGGGTGAGCAATGCAGCTCAATTTTTCAGATTTAAAAAATATCTAGCTACAATTGATAAAATATTTGCGAAGAAAAGTCGAAGCCCTGTTCCCCTGGCCCTACTTAGACAGCTTATTAATACAACTACAGCATCGTTGATTGTGTTAAAGAGGATTCAAATACAGTGGAAGCTTTAAACATTTTGGCTCAAACGTCTGACTGACTGAGATTCAAAATACAACAAGGGATTGCGCTGTGATGAAAGTAAAAATTAAAAACAGTTCTAACTCTATTCACAATTAACTATTTTCACTGTTATCATCGGATAATTTTAATACACGAAAGTTAACACCGCATAACAACTCATTACAACATTAATTAACTAACCCTTACATATTATTGTCCTAGCTTGAATGAGTTTCAATCAATTAATGTAATCTAAATATTCCGGTTGTGATGTGATTATGGTTAGACCGGAGAGAATCGTTTGGTTTCAAAACTAACTGCGTGCAGCAGAGGTGAATAAAAAATTCGATAATTCCCAATCGATGTAGTGGATGAAAATCCCTGAGTCACCTGAAAATAAAACCCAATTAATTTGAATTGCTGACAAAATATCTCAGTCAGCAATCATCTCAGCATTACATTTGAACATACTGTTCATTTATAACTAAACACAACCGACAAAGGTTTAAAAGCCCAGATTGTAAATTGATTACAAGGTCTTGTCAACCCAAACAATTTAAATCCCCTGGACAATATAGATTAGTTCATTAAATTGAATTTATTTCTTACGTTCAATCAATCCAAAGTTTGCTCTCCACTTCCCTCACTAAACTGATTCTACGTGCAGAAAACTAAAATTAAACAGTAAATCCACGAAAATAAAAGCACTTGATACTATTATTTATGTTCCTTCAAGTCAGTTTATTCACCTCATTTAATTCATTTCACCGAAGACTTGTAAATGAGAAAGCGATATGTTTGTTCTATTTGCAACTCTCACACTTCACACAACCAAAGCACAAACAAAAGTCGGATACTGCCTCCACTCTTCCTTCACACTTCTCAGTGAGTATATTGTGCCCAAATCCTACAAATGAAAATTCAACCCCAAAAACATATTTATGTGTGTATTTCCCGTTCTCAAACAAACCAATGACTATGACTGACTTTTAGTGCACTTACGTACATAAATGGCAGATTGCTTTATTCACTATAACTAGTAGCAAGGAATAAACCTTTGTGGTATTATTGCCCAGGCCGACGACGAAAATGATAACATTAAAGTAACAAGTCCGCTCTTCAGTCAATCAGTACCGTACACATGTATAATATGCGGAAGATAGAAATCCTTTTTGCTGTTACACAAACAGGGTAAATAGTGCAATCTTGAACAGCAGCAGGTTCCTTCAGTAGCTTATGCCTAACACCACGGCTTAATAACTGTACCGTTTGCTAAAATAGTATACACTTTTTTGAGTGAGCAAGTGTCACGGTATGTGCCTTTTCATAAGCTTCTTTTTCAGTTTTATGCGCATATATGTTTATAACCACCATGACATAATCATATTATTTTTGTCCTGGCTTGTGAAATTTTTTGTGCTCTGAGTATGCAAGGGTTACCCAGTATTTAATGCCGATAATGTTAGAAACTTTTAAGGGAAGGTTGCATATGAAAAGTTTTATTAATCTGTTATGCAGGGCAGTAATTATGCGTGAAGGTTAATGAAAAATCGGTAGAATTGTTTCGGTTCATATTTTTTTATTTTACTTGGATTTTGTCACATAAGTTTGTTTACATCTATAATTTACAAAATTTAAGCTTGAAAATCCATTTTTGCAGGAGACAGGGAGTTACAGAAGGAAATAACGAAAGTGCATAAAGGCTTGTCTTTTGTGTTCAACCGGACACAGGAAGTAGCATGTAAAGGTAAAATAAATAGTACAACGGCGAAAGGACAAAATGTGAATTTTGAAGTAGTACACACGTTTCTACAAACTGACTAAAAGAGCTGATGACCCACAATACATTTTACGATTTTGCATGATTGTATTGAGCTGCGTTCGATGAATGACAAGATTTTGTGTACAAAGGAATGAAACTACTATATACCTGTTAAGGGAAATTTTGTGAGGATCGTAAGCTCGAATGATTAAAAAATAGTCAAAATTTGAGCAGATAACAAGACTTTTAACAAAGAAATCTTCATACTTATACGTACATAACTAGAGACAAACTCTTACTGGTCTTTTAACACATAATGACACCTTATACCTAAAATAATCAGTTGCGTGCACTTTAATTAGCACAACATTCAAGGTATGACGTTACTACATATAAAACAATAATTATTTTCTTGCGTTCTTAGAGTTTAGAAATGCATACAGTGATTTTTTCAGGTGCATACAGGTTAAAATCTATTGCTAAAGGGTATTTAACTTGAATATACAGATGATGCAAATGATCATATTAGTAGGAGAAAATGCATAACCTTTGAAATTCAAAATTCAATGGTGCTGTTTCAATTCATCAATTAGTATTTGCTGTGGTTGTGGAATGGCATATTATTTCCCTGCTCTACTCAATAGCAAATTTACGATACAGTTTCACTCTTGGGTATGGATAGTGCAATACAAAGTTTAACAATTAATTCACGAAGTAAGGCTTTTCCTGCGTCATCTTAAGTTTCTTGGTTTAAACCATTACACAGAACATGAACTATTTATTACTCTTTTACCTTTAGTCTTTACTTTTGCTGCTTATAGCTGAAAGATGAAAGGGACACAGACTCTGACTATGGCAGTATATTGTGCAGGAATCTGGCAGTGTGTGTTTAAATAATGGTAATTAAAATTTTTGTGCGATTGCTTTTGAGCTGTTTATTTTATGACACATGAGACGCAATCATGACGGCAGTTGGAAAATATGGAAGGATACTTTGTGTAACATCATCATCAGAATCTTCAGTTGAAAAGGAGTTCTTTGTAAAAGGACAGAAGGTAACAATTGGTCACCCTACAGTTTGTAGTGGTCCGAACTACTGTTTTTCGATCTGCCCTCTCAAAGTTAGCTTTCACAATCTCATAGTAGCGGCCATCACTGTGAATCATTTAATTCACATAATGCCATTAAAATTGTACCATAGACTCGAACTCATCTCATAGTTAATTATTTATTTACTCACGTTAACACTAAGCTATTGAGCTGTAGACATCGCACACGAATAGTATCAATTGCCTTTTGACCTTTGTCGGAGAATCTCAGACTCTCAGGATCCCATCGCAACTCTAATCTCTCCAAGACTGGGCAGTTAATAGCAATTGCGTCCATAAGCTGGTCAACATGAATCTTTGTTGAAAGACGATCAGTAGTTCCCATTATGAGAATTCTATGGCGATAGGAGAAGGATAAAGTCATCCCATTAATCACTATGTTTCTTTATCTATCGTTGATAATGCCTATTCTTGTGAAAGAATTGATTCATTGCTTTCATTCATACTACAAACTTACTTGGCATTCTTTAAAAGAGGGAGCACTGAGGTCCATAATTGATCCGTTATATGTGGCATCCCAGATAAGCTGAGCCCACGAAGTTGCGAGCCAAATTTACTCAGAAATTTAGACAATGCGTCTTCAGAGAGATTATCTAAAGCGTCTAAATCTAGTGCTATCAGATGTTTTGCATTTCCTCTTTCGCTGAAGGCTCGTAAGACCTGCAAATGGTCAAATTTAGAAGAGTCCATTTTCAGCCCGATACAGAGCTTATGTGATAATTATATCTCTCCGTCCCGTTTACTTGTGTAAATGCTTTTGAACCGATCTCCACGCACAATTTTGACTATACAAATTTTATGTGTGTAAGTGTAACGTGTGTCAGTTGTGAATATCACTATTAAAATCAAGCTGCATCGGACAATGCCGAAGGCCATGGACATTAAGATTTTTTGGACACCAGGACCCATCGTCTTGAAACTTTGCACATAAGTGTGTTTTTTTCAATTACCACCACCTACCACCATTATTAATAATTATTAATAGGTGGTTATTGACCACCTATTAAACTTTAGACTTGATGGATCATACCTATACCTAAGGTCCAGTCCATACTAAGGTCATATAATTCAACATTTAAAAACAATCGGCAAATAGTTTTCGACGGCTTAAGTTTATATAAGCCATAAATCCCAGAAATGAAAGAGATTTGCCAAGTTTCACATGGAATTTTTACTCTGGAGCATGCAATGGTGTTTCCCCATATACACCATATAAAGTTTAAAATGAGTAAATACGAGAAGAGTTTTAAACTCTCGATAGTAAACTTCATGACTAAACCTATGTCAAATTTTTTATAAATTCGCAAAATTTTTCTTGAAACCCTAAAGAAATTTCTCGAATCCGTACGATGGGAAAGTTTCGATGCAGTATTTAGACTCTCAGTCAGTTGTAAGCATGCAGATACAATGCTGTCTTATAGCTCACATACGTCAATACGTCATACCCTTGGCAAAAGCGTTTCCCATAGCCAGTTTAAATCCATATCTAAAGTTTTCGATCCTTGCCAAACTACAGCACACTATAAACAAAAAAATAAATTCTCAATTTGTACTAACGTTATCATTAAAGCCATCTTGCTGTCCAGCAGACAGCCATCGTAAGGCAGGAATTCTAATGAGCAAATCCACAAGGCATTCAGAAGATAAATCTGTTGCAGTTATATCCAATTCTTGCAGTTGTGTTTTCTCCCATTCAACCGCCATAACATTTTCACTCAATAGACCTAGTGTGCATGCAAACAAGTAAGACATCTATTGGTTTTTGCAGAAACTAAATAATGGAGAAAGTGATTTCTAACTTGTTTGATTCATGAGAAGCGTTTTCAGTTTCCTACATCTTTGGAACAGAACACTCAATGATGACCCATTCACTTTGGCACAATAGTTCACAGCCAAACATTCCAGCTAGAGTGGCACACAAATAAAAATCAATTTTGAACAAAACATACTTTAAATATAGTTTAAGTTGAGCTATCTAAAAAAACCATTCATTCCACTTCTTACTTGCATGCAATTCGAGCTAAATGCTTCAATGTGACTGTCATCAACAAAATTAATTCCGTATAGATTAACTACTCGTAAATTGGGCGTCGCAGATTTAAGTTTATGAATATTGATAACTTCATAGATTTCTTCTTCCTCTTCTTCAACTTTTTCATATGTACCTGTAAGCACAAAGTTTTTCCACTATAATACAAATTTGAGACCATTTGTTGTCAATTTTGTAATAATTTTTTCCAAAGCGATATACACTAGGTTACTAGGCATCATAAAAAATACCCCACTATGTAAGCTATTATAATCTAACATGTGTAGCTAAACATATTAAATGAAAACTTTACCAATCAAGTGCAAAACCTCTAGCCCATTAATGAAGTTGTATATTTTTCTCATAAAACCTTCCATAAAGATGACTTCTGAAAGACATATGCACATATAGCGAAGTTTGGTTGGAAACGCCTGTAGTAATAAAATCAACGGTTGAAATTTTGGATCTCATGTATCATATTTCCTTGAGTTCGTACCTGCATATCATTGAAATCATGAAGTTGCATGGCTGTTGAGAAATCAAGAAGGATATTTGTGAGATTAGGGCATTTGCTTGCAAGCTCATGGAGCACTGTGTGAGTTATCAACTCCATTGGAAGTTCCAGATAACGAAGTGATGGTCCAAATCTATTGCTGTAATTGCAAATCAACGTAAACTGTCATATAGCTAACTTAAATTCACTGCCAAGGTAAAGTTACGGTTGCAAACGTTTACTGTTAGTCACTAACCAATTATACTACAGCAATTATCGATATTCAAACGTGGGAACAATCACGTACACATACAAAACCAGAAGAACCTCAAAAACCATTTCTGAATAACGACCATCACTGTCTATTTATGTTTTATCTGATAAATTAATACTTCTTATGTTTCACAAAAACATTCATCAAGCACTAATTTAGAAAACGATGAATCAGAATAACCAGCAAACATGCAGAGAATTATCCCATCATATAGCTTGTGCTTGTGATTATTGTCATAATCGATGTACGGATTTATATGTAGTGATATATAGTGTACTGACTGACAATGCTTGATCGGACCCTATTCCACCCGGATTTGGTTATTACAATTTGGCACAGTTCCCATTAATGTTTTCGATTTTGGCGAGATAAGGAATTCTTTTGCTAAAGATTTTCATTCTTTTCTGGATTGTGAGCGTGAACTATATAGTGCTGGATCTTAATATTGTAGATGTTCATACCATCATACCTGAGACCCAAATGCACCTTTGTAACAAATTATAGTTAAACCGAGTGGACAACGGTCTGACAAAAACTTTGTGAGTGAAATAGGAAGAATTCAGAATAGGTAATTTTGAATGATCTAACACTTCATGTACCTATCAAAGTTTGGTTAAAACCGATGTAATATTACAGAATAAAAAGCGAATGATGTTAAATTTATACGTCACTTGAACTAACTACCGAAAGATGAAGAATTTATAATAAACTGAATTCACTTGTCTAATTGTCAACCACAAGCAAAGCCAACTATTGTTGTAGCAAAAGCAAACAAAAGGCACGCTAATCTTTCAGACATGCGCACTACCAATAAAAAAACTCTTTTGTATTTGTCCAGTCTGTATGCATCATGTCTGGTGTAAAACGGGAAAGAGCCTATCTTAAACATCTATTAATAGTTTCCGGCAGTTTCATATGAATAGTCTGCAGTTGACATTTCACAAATTCAAATTATAGAGAAAACAGTTTTAAAATCATGCTGTCGCGTACAAGTATGTACATAACGCAATTTGCCTATGCTTGTAAAAGAGAAAAGCTGAACACCGAATAGTCCAGAGTCCAGATCCAGAACTAGCCAGAGTGCATACACGACTTTATTAGGACACCTGAATATCAGGGATATCTGGTATGACCTTAAGCCAGTGTATAGTATGCGGAAAACGAATTGATTAAGGCATTTGCGACTATTTTTCAAAAATAAGTTTATTGGCCAAATATAATGAGCTACATCTGGATCTGGGTGGGTGTATTAAGGCATTACTGAATAAAGAAAGGCATCAGCGATTAAATTCTGGTATATTGCTGAATATATTCAATCCCGCCCGTACCCGAATTTATTAGGCATATCGCATATAGGGCTCCGAATAAATCTAGCCGTAGCAAAATATATTAGGATTTTCCTTTATAAACTCTGC
>Ga0210040_10007786_pt1 | contig 12863 bp, 10 predicted proteins | sample CryGeyCG12114_NA_FD_185462 | JGI IMG/M metagenome (GOLD analysis project Ga0210040, IMG submission 185462) | Groundwater microbial communities from aquifer - Crystal Geyser CG19_WC_8/21/14_NA (SPAdes) (version 2) | ecosystem: Environmental > Aquatic > Deep subsurface > Groundwater | place: USA... | reverse complement strand
ACGGGCAGTCAGATCCAGCCCGACAGCTCCCGCCGGACGAGTGCCTCGAGCATGTCCATGCCTGGCTCGCTGGCGTTGAGGCAGTCGAGCGCGCGGAAATGCTCGCCGCCCGCAGCCGTGAACTGCTCGCGGCCGCGAATCGCCAGCTCCTCCAGCGTCTCGAGGCAGTCCGCCGCGAAGCCCGGCGCGGCGACGACCAGGCGGCGGGTGCCGTTCGCGGCCTCCTGGGCCAGCACCGCGTCGGTCGCCGGCTCCAGCCATTTGGCGCGGCCAAAGCGCGACTGGAAGCTGGTCTCGATGCGCAAGCCCGGCCGGCCCAGCCCCGCCTCCAGCAGCCGCGCGGTCTTGCGGCACTGGCAGTGGTAGGGGTCGCCCAGTTCGAGAGTGCGCCGCGGCATTCCGTGAAAGCTGAGGAGCAGCATCTCGGGCGTGAACTCGAGCGCGTCGAGTTGCGCGCCGATGCTGCTTGCCAAGGCGCTGATATAGAGCGGATCGTCGTGATAAGGCGGCAGCACGCGCAAGGACGGCTGCCAGCGCATCCCCTTCAGCGCATCGCCGGCCTTGTCCACCACCGTTGCCGTCGTCGCGCCCGAATATTGCGGGTACAGCGGGGCGAGCAGCACGCGCTCGCAGCCCGCCTGCATCAGCGCGGCAAGGCGCTCGCGGATGGCGGGGTTGCCGTAGCGCATCGCGTAGTCGACGCGCACTGCGCCGCCCAGCCGCTGCTGCAATGCTGCGGTCTGGTCGCGGGTGATGAAGGCCAGCGGGGAGCCGCGCTCCGTCCACACCTGGCGATAGGCATGCGCGGACTTTTTCGGCCGTGTTGTCAACACTATACCGCGCAATATCGGCTGCCAGACCAGCTGCGGGATTTCCACCACGCGGCGATCGGAAAGGAACTCGCCGAGATAGCGCCGGACCGCTGCCGGATCGGGCTCGTCGGGCGTGCCCAGGTTCACCAGCAGCACGCCGACATTGTCGCTGGCGACGGGCGGATGGTCGGCGGGAGGGTGTTGCTGCTGCCAGGTCATGGCGTGGCCGATAGCAGCGGCAGGCGGCGAAAGCGAAGCCCGGTCGCGGAATGCAGCGCATTGGCGATCGCCGGCGCCACCGCGACGACGCCGATCTCGCCGGGATCGAAGGGCGGTGCCTCGCTGCGCACGAGCTCCACCTCGATCTCGGGGCAATCGGCCAAGGTTGGAAGACGCAGGTGCGCAAGGCGGCGGTTGATGGGCAGGCCGTCTTCGTAGCCCGTGGCCATGCCGAGCGTGAGGCCGAGGCCGTAGAGCAGGCCGCCCTCGATCTGCTGCAAGGCGATGTCGCGGTTCACCACGCGGCCGATGTCGACCGCCGCCACCAGGCGCCGCACCTCGATGCCCCGCTCGCCGCGGCCGGCGGTGGCGACGACCGCGATCCGCCCGCCATCCTCCACGCCGCCCATGCGGTGGCAGGCAAGCCCCTGGCCGCCGCCCCGCGCGCCGCCGTCCCACTCGGCCATGCGCGCCACGCGCTGGAGGCATTCGGCCAGCCGCAGATCGCCGCCGAGCATGGCGATGCGATAGGAAAGCGGCTCCAGCCCTCGCTCGCGCGCGATCTCGTCCACCAGGCTTTCCACCATGAAGCAGGTGAGGCCGTGGGCATTGCCGCGCAGGCGCCCGGTGGGCAAAGCCAGGCGCACCGGCACGTGATCGACGGCCACGTCCGCGATCGCATAGGGCGGAACCAGCCCTTCCACCGCCAGCGGATCAGCCTCGCCCGCAACCTGCGCAATGGCCGCCCAGGGCGTGCTTCCGGCGAACAGGCGGCGGCCGAACTCGCGCGCGCTGGGCGGGCAGGCGATGCGGGCGCGGAAGGCCTGGATGCGGGCATCCGCCGTCAACTGCGCGCCCAGCGCCGCTGCGGCAGGCATTCGGGGGTGGAGGCAGAGTTGTTCCTGCCAGCGCGACCAGATCAGCTGGACAGGCCGTCCGTGCGTCTCGGCCACCTCGCGCGCGATGAGCGCTGCCTCGATGGCGTGCTCGTGCTCGAGCCGGCGATCGAAGCTGCCGCCCGCGGGCATGGGGTAGAGCACCACGTCGCTGGCGGAGAGCCCGAGCGCCCGTGCCGCGGCGGTGCGGGCCTGCTCGGGTGCCTGGGTGGCGATCCACAGCTCGAGCCGGCCATCGGCGAGGCGGGCCGTTGCGGTGGCGGTCTCCAGCGTGGCGTGGACTGCGGGCTCCACGTCGTAGCGGCGCACGAAGGGGAAGCGCTCCACCGCACTGTCGCCCTGGCCCAGCTCGGCGACGCGGTGCTGCGCGCCCGTGTGCAGCGCCTCGTCGAGCGCGGCGGCGATGGCGGTGCTGTCGAGCGGCTCGGTGACGGCGAAGCGCGGCGCCATGCGGTCGAGTGCCTGCTCGGCGGCCCACCAGGTCTCGCCGAAAGCCGCGAGGAAGCGCTTGCCCTGCACCACGCCCAGCAGCCCGCGCTGGCCATCCGCCGCCGAGCGCGTGAAGGCGGTGAGCTCGGCCTGCGGGCGCGGGCCGTGGCGGATCGCCGCGAACACCATGTCGGGCAGGCGCACGTCGCCGGCGAACAGGTAGGAGCCGTCGACCTTGGCCGGCAGGTCGAGGCGGGGAAAGGCGATGGCATCGTTCGCGAGCAAGCCCGGCGCGGCTTCGCCGACAGGCGGCGCGGGGCGCAGCGAGGGAGGCGAGGGTGGGTCGAAGCGAGCGGCTTCCTCCGCCAGCTCGCCGAAGGTGGCGCGCTGCTGGCCGTGGGTGACGAGGCCGTCTTGCGCAGCGCATTCCTCCCAGGCGACGTCCCAGCGCTCGGCAGCGGCCATCTGCAGCAGCGCCCGCGCGCTCGCGCCGGCCTCGCGGCAGGGCAGCTCATAGGCGGCGAGCGCGGTGCCTTCGGCGGTGGCGGTGAAGGCGTTGGTCTCGGCCCAGCGGCGCAGCAGCAGGTCGTCCGGATCGTCGGTGAGCTCGGGCAAAGCGCCGCCTAGCGGCCGCCACAATGGCGCCCAGCGCGCGGCGAGCGGGAGATTGGCATAGGCCCCGCTCACCGGCGCGGGCTCCACCGCAACCTGCCGCCAGTCCGCGCCCAGCTCCATGGCCACGATCTGCGGGAGGAGCGTGGTGACGCCCTGGCCCATCTCCAGCTGCGGCACGGCCACGGTGACGATGCCGTCGCGCCCGATCTTAAGCCAGGCGTCGAAGGCGGTCTCACCCGCGGCCGGCTGCAGCGGGGTGCCGTAGCGGCGCGGCAGCAGCGACCAGGCGACGAGCAGTCCCCCGCCCGCCGCGGCGCCTGCCAGCACCCGGCGCCTCGTGAGCTTCACCGCGGCCTCAGCGCGCGGCTCCCGCCTCGGCCGCATGCCGATCGAGCCATTGCGCCAGGCGCGCGGCGATAGCGGCGAAGTACGGGCTGTGCGCGCCATCATTGGCCGCGGGCGGCTGGCCGGCATCGCTGGCCACGCGGATCTCCATGGCGAGCGGAATGCGACCCAGGAAATCATGGCCGAGCGCGCGGGCCGCGGCCTCCGCGCCGCCATTGCCGAACGGGTCGCTCGACTGACCGCAATGCGGGCAGGTGTAGCCGGCCATGTTCTCCACCAGGCCCACGATAGGGATCTGCGCCTGGCGGAACAGGTCGATCGCCCGCGTCGCGTCGATCAGCGCCAGGTCCTGCGGGGTGGTGACGATGAGCGCGCCCGCGGGCTTGAACTTCTGCATCATGGTGAGCTGCACGTCGCCGGTGCCGGGCGGCAGGTCCACCAGCAGCAGCTCGGCATCGCCCCAGTCCGCATCCATCAACTGGCCGAGCGCCTGCCCCACCATCGGCCCGCGCCAGGCGATCGCCTTGCCGCCTTCCACCAGCTGCGCCATCGACAGCAGCCGCACGCCGAACTCGCTTTCCACTGCGATCAGCTTCTGCGCCTCGGCCTGCGGGCGCTGGCGGGCGGGATCGAGCAGCATGACCTGGCTGGGACCGTAGACGTCGGCATCCACCACGCCCACGCTGCGCCCCGCACGGGCGAGCGCCACCGCGAGGTTGGCCGTGAGCGTGGACTTGCCCACGCCGCCCTTTCCCGAGCCTACCGCGATGATCGTTCGCGCGCGGCGCTCCGCCATCAGCGCTACGCGCACCTCGCGCACGCCCGCCACGCCGCCTGCCGCGCGCTCCAGCTCGCGCTGCAGCTCGGCGGCCGCGGCGCGGCCCAATCCGCCGGCATCGGCCACGATGGTGGCCACCCCCTGGCGCATGCTCACCGTGCGGACGAGCGCACGTACGCGCTCGGGAATGGCCGCGGTGATCGTGGCGATGATCGTGGTCTCGTGTTCGTCCATGGCCCGCGCCCTAGCGCAGCGCGGGTGCCTGCACAGCGAAAATGTCGCCGGGTGCCGAGCCCTGCCCCGAAGGCCCCTGTTATTTGCCGATATGGCACCTATAAGTAGGACATGGAGAGATCGGGCGGGTTTTTCGACAGCATCGCCAGTGCGATGGCGGGCAAGCGCAACCCCTGGGCCAAGCCCTCGGGCGGTGGACGCGATCCCGAGCCTGATGGCGTGCCCCCACACGCACCCCAGCCCTCGGCCGACAAGCCCGACCCGTCGCGTGGGCCGCGCAATCCGTGGCTGCCCGGCGGCGGCACCGGCAGCGGCAATGGCGAGCGTCCGCGCCGCTCGGCCAGCATCGAGGACATCTTCAAGAACCGCGGTCCGGAAGGTCCGCGGCGCTTGGGCGGACCGGGCGGGCCCGGCTTCCGCTTGCCCCAGCGCCCGGGCGGCAAGAGCTGGCTCCCGCTGGCGATCGGCGCGATGGCCGCGGTGGCGATCGCCATGGCCTCGATCCATCAGGTGGAGCCCAAGGAACAGGCCACCGTTACGACGCTGGGCAAGTATTCGCACACGCTGCAATCGGGCCTGCACCTGACGCTGCCCTGGCCGATCCAGAGCGTGGAAGTGACCGACGTCACCTCGATCCGCTCGGAAAGCATCCCCGGCAGCGCCAGCACCGAGAAGCTGATCCTCACGGGCGACCAGAACCTGGTCGACCTGTCCTACGCGGTTCGCTGGAACATCAAGGACCTCACCCAGTATCGCTTCCAGCTCGCCGAGCCCGACGAGACCATCCGGGAAGTGGCCGAGGCCGCCATGCGCGCGAGCGTTGCCGAGCATCCGCTGGATCGCGTGCTTTCGGGCGAGGGCCGGGCCAACATCGAGCTCACCGTGCACGAGCGGATGCAGGCTGTGCTCGACGCCTATCGCTCCGGCGTCGTGGTGCAGGGCGTGGAGATCGAGAAGACCGATCCGCCTGAGCGCGTGGTCGAGGCGTTCAAGGACGTCTCCGCCGCGCAGCAGGATGCCGAGACCGACGTCAACCGCGCGCGCGCCTATGCCCAGCAGCTGCTCGCCCGCGCCGAGGGTGATGCCGCGGCGTTCGACAAGATCTACGAGGAATATCGCTTGGCGCCTGACGTGACGCGGCGCCGGCTTTATTACGAGACCATGGAAAGCGTGTTGGCCGATACCGACAAGACCATCATCGAGGCAGAGGGCGTGACGCCCTATCTGCCGCTACCCGAGGTGCGCCGCCGGCAGCAGCAGGCAACGCCCGCGCCCGCCCCAACGGGAGCCCAGTGATGGAAGCCGTCCTGCGCCAGTACAAGGTGCCGCTCATCATCGCGCTGGTGCTGCTGGTCGCCTTGTTCTCGAGCATCCGCGTGGTCGCAGAGACCCAGCAGGCGGTGATCGTGCGCACGGGCGAGCCGGTGCGCGTGGCCAACCAGTTCGATCCCGAGCAGCCCTACGGCCAGACCGGGGCTGGCGTGATCGCGCGGATCCCGTTCCTCGAGCAGGTGTGGATGGTCGACAAGCGCGTGCTCGATCTCGACATGGAGCGCCAGCAGGTGCTCTCCAATGACCAGCAGCGGTTGCAGGTGGATGCCTATGCCCGCTTCCGCATCATCGACCCGGTGGCGATGGTGCGCACCGCGGGCTCGGAAGAGAACGTGGCGCTGCAGCTCTCACCCATCCTCAGTTCGGTGCTGCGCCAGGAGCTTGGGCGGCGCAGCTTCGCCTCCCTGCTCACCGCCGAGCGGGGCGATGCGATGCGCAACATCCGCACCACGCTTGATCGCCAGGCGCGGCAGTATGGCGCGCAGGTGATCGACGTGCGGATCAAGCGCGCCGACCTGCCCGAAGGAACGCCGCTGGACGCCGCCTTCACGCGAATGGAAACGGATCGTACGCAGGAGGCCGAGACGATTCGCGCGCAGGGCCGCAAGAACGCCCAGATCATCCGCGCCGAAGCCGAGGCCAACGCCGCGCGCACCTATTCCACCGCCTATGGCAAGGACCCGGACTTCTACGATTTCTACCGCGCGATGGAGAGCTATCGGCGCACCTTCCAGACCGGCAGCGGCGACAGTTCGGTGATCCTTTCGCCCGACAACGAGTACCTGCGCCAGTTCCGCGGCCGCTGAGCCGCGGGCGGTTCAGGGCCCTTGCACGGCAACGACTACACTTGTCGTTCAAAAGGCATTCAGGCGCTTGGGAACAAAGCGACGGCGGGACGGAACCGAGCAGGCGCGCCGCGCCTGTCTCATACACATGCGAATAAAGGAAAAGAGGACGTGAAGCCTGTGCGCTATTCCTACGGCATCACTGCCGCGCTGCTCGCCGGCGGGGCCGCCATCACGCTTGCCACCGGCTTTCCCGCCGGGGCGCAGGTGGCGCAGAACGAGAACGTGCGGATCCAGGGCGCCGTGCCGCGCGCGGGCGCGCCGGAGAGCTTCGCCGACCTGACCGAGATCCTGCAGCCGGCAGTGGTGAACATCTCCACCCGCCAGCGCATCACCGTGGCCAACAACCCCTTCCAGGGCACGCCCTTTGCCGACCTCTTCGGCAATCAGGGAACGCCGACCACGCGCGAGGCGCAGTCGCTGGGCTCGGGCTTCATCGTCTCGGCCGATGGCTATGTGGTGACCAACAACCACGTCGTCAGCCCCGACCAGCGCGCTGAGCTGGAGGAGGTCACCGTCACCATGCCCGACGGGACCGAATACCCGGCCGAGCTGGTTGGCAAGGACCCGCAGAGCGATCTCGCGGTGCTCAAGATCAGCCGCAGCGAGCCCTTCCCGTTCGTCAATTTCGGCGATTCGAGCGAGGCGCGCGTGGGCGACTGGGTCATCGCCATCGGCAATCCGTTTGGCCTCGGCGGCACGGTGACCAGCGGGATCGTCTCGGCGGTGCTGCGTTCCACCGGCATGGCGCCCGGCGCCTACGACCGCTACATCCAGACCGACGCCAGCATCAATCGCGGCAATTCGGGCGGCCCGCTGTTCGACATGCAGGGCAATGTCATCGGCATCAACAACGCCATCTTCTCGCCCACGGGCGGCAGCGTGGGTATCGGCTTTGCCATCCCCGCGGAGGACGCCAAGCCGATCGTGGATGCGCTGATCAGCGGCGAGGAGATCCTGCGCGGCTATCTTGGCGTGCAGCCCCAGCCCGTGACTGAGGACTTCGCCGAAGCCCTCGGCCTGGAAGAGCGGCGCGGCGAGTTCATCCAGTCGGTCCAGCCGGGCGAGGCGGCGGAGCGCGCCGGGCTCCAGGCCGGCGACGTGGTGCTCGAGGTGGACGGCAAGCAGATCACCCCCGAGCAATCGCTTTCCTACCTGGTCGCCAATATCCGGCCGGGCACCACGGTGCCGATCCAGTTCATCCGCGATGGCGAGCGGCGCACCATCAACGCCACGGTCGGGCGCCGGCCGAGCGACGAGGAACTGGCGGCGCAATCCTTCAACCCCGACCAGGAGTCGCCCGAGCTGGCACCGCCCGCGGGTGGCGGCGTCGTGGAACAGGTGCTCGGGCTGCAGACCGCGCCGCTGACCCCGCGGATCGCCGGGCAGCTGGGCTTGTCGGCGGATACGCAGGGCCTGGTGGTGACCGCGGTGGACCCATCGTCCGACGCGGCGACCAAGGGCATCGCACGCGGCTTCGTCATCCAGCAGGCCAATGGCCGCGACCTGGCCGATGTCGCCCAGTTCGAAGGCGAGGTGCAGCGCGCGCAGAGCGAGGGCCGCGAGGCGCTGCTGCTGCGGGTGCGCAGCCGCAACGGCCCGCCGGTCTCGGTCCCGGTCCGACTACGCGACTGAGGAGTACCAGGTCGGCCCCGGCGGCTGACCTGGATCCCTCTTCCGCGGCAGGATGAGCGGCGGGGGTAACCCTGCCGCTGCGCTTTGCATCACTGTTGTGCGCGCGGGTGCTGTGCGGGGTTCATGCGGGCCACGGCCGGGCAGGCCCGGGTCTGAGCCTCTTCCCGCAGGACAATGAGCGCACGAAAGGCGCATTAAGCGCGCTGGTCTTGTGCCACCGACGAAGCCGAGCCCTGTACTCTGCTCGCCGCTAGGGGTGAGGCGGCTGCCCGGCGGCCCCCCTTCGCCTGCCGCAGCCACCCACAATCGCGCTCCGGACGAGGTATTTGGGCTGCAAGCACTCACGACGAAATCTCCGACCGCCCATTCCTCCGCAAGAGCGGCTCTCCAATCTGAGCCTCCGCAGGGGCACGTCTTGCTGGGCGCCGCGCCCACGCCGGGGGCCGCGCCGCGGCGCATGGCCGCTTGGCTAGCCCGTCAGGGCATCTGTTCGCGACGACGCGCGTGCCGCGTCGCAGCGCTCCCTTGCCCAGCTCGCCCTGCTTCCGTTCGTGTCGAGCGGACTTCGAGCGCAGCCCGGTAGTCTGGTGAGGCGTCTCCCGCGCCGCCGTGCCCATCAGTCCGGCGGGATCGCGCCGCCTATCGCCTGTTCGAGGAAATCGTCCGAGGCTGCTGGCGGCCCGTTCGCGGGCGCGGTCGGCGGCAGGGGGCGCCGGCCATCGGCCGGTGGCAGCGCCTCGCCCGGCGGCGGTCCGCCCTCGGCGGGAGCGCCAGGGCGGGCCGGTTCCAGCGGATAGCCGTTCTCGTCGACGTAGTAATAATCGTCCGGATCGCCGAAGAGGTACTCGTCGTCGGGCTCCAGCTGCCATTGCGGGAGCTGCAGATCGGTGTCGAACTCCTCCACCGGCCGCCGGCGCACCGCGTCGCGCATGAAGGCGGCGAAGGCTCGCGCCGGGGCGGTGCCGCCCTGGAGCCCGGGCACCGCGCGGGCATCGTCCCGCCCCATCCACACGCCGGTGGTGATGCCGCTGGAGAATCCGACGAACCAGCCGTCCTTGTTGGAGCTGGTGGTGCCGGTCTTGCCCGCCACGGGCCGGCCGATTTGCGCCGCACGGCCGGTGCCGGTGGCGACGGCGGTCTGCAGCAGGTCGGTGATGCCGGCCGCGACATAGTCAGGCACCAGCTGGTATGAGCGCGCGCGCTGGTGGCGGTAGAGCACTTCGCCAGACGCATTGGTCACCCGCACGATGGCGTATGGCTCCACCGAGACGCCGCGCGCGGCAACGGCGGCGAAGGCGCGCGTGAGATCGATGACCCGGACTTCCGAGCTGCCCAGCACCATCGCGGGGTTGGTCGCGATCGGCGTGGTGATGCCGAAGCGGCGCGCCATCGAGGCGACGTTGGCGAAGCCCACCTCGTTGCCCAGTTGCGCCGCCACGGTGTTCTTGGAATAGGCGAAGGCCGCGCGCACGTCGATCTCGCCGGCATAGGTGCCGCCCGAATTGCGCGGGCTCCAGCCGTCGATCGTCACCGGCGCGTCCACCACGCGGTCGTCGGGCGTGTATCCGGCTTCGAGCGCGGCGAGGTAGACGAACAGCTTCCATGCCGAGCCCGGCTGACGGACCGCGCTGACCGCCCGGTTGAAGTTGGAATCGACGTAATCGCGCCCCCCGACCATTGCGAGCACCGCGCCGTCGCGGTCCATGCTCACCAGCGCGCCCTGTGCCCCGCCGGGCGCATGGCCGCGCACCGAGGAGGTCGCGCTGCGCTGGAGCGCCGGGTCGAGCGTGGTCCACACCTCGATCGGCTCGAAATTGTCGGAGTGGGGCAGCAGCAGGTCGAGCTGTGGAAGCGCCCAGTCGGTGAAGTAGCGGACCGAGTTCTGCCCCTCGTCCTTCTTCAGCCGCACGGCAGACAGGTCGATGGCGCGCGCCTCGCCCGGCCCGATCGCGCCGTAGCGCACCATCTGCGCCAGAACGACGTTACCGCGACCCACCGCCGCCTCGGCATCCGCCGTGGGCGAATAGCGGCTCGGCGCCTTGACCAGCCCGGCGATGATCGCCGCCTCCTCGGTGGAAAGCGTGCGCGCGGAATGGCTGAAGAAGCGGCGGCTGGCGGAATCGATGCCGTAGGCGCCGCCGCCGAAATAGACCTTGTTGAGGTAGAGTTCGAGGATCTGCTCCTTGGAGAAGCGCCACTCCAGCGCCATCGCCAGCACCGCCTCGCGCAACTTGCGGTCGAACGAGCGGTTGGAGTTGAGGAAGATGTTGCGTGCCAGCTGCTGGGTGATGGTGGAGGTGGCGGCGATGCGGTCATCCTCGCGCAGCGCCACGTAGACCGCGCGCAGGAGCCCGGGCGGATCAATGCCCGGATGCCGCCAGAACCGCCGGTCCTCCACCGCGATCATCGCGTCCTTCATGATCTGCGGGATCTCGCCCGCATCCAGCCACTCGCCATAGCTGGGGCCGAGCGAGACAAGCTCGGTCCCATCGCGCGCCCGCACGACTATGGTCTGGCCCTGCTGGCTCGACATCAGCGCGCCGTAGCTGGGGATGTTCTGCGCGGCGAAATACACCGCGGTGCCGAGCGCGATGGCCAGCAGCAGGACGAGCGCGCCGCCCCAGGCGAGCAGGCGGCCGCTCCAGCGCCACAGCCACGAGCGCGGCTTCTGCGCGACGGGCCGGCGCGGCTGCTGCTGTCTGGAGCGCGAGCCCCGCCTCGTTGCCATACGGCCCTAGATGCCTCGATGCGCGGGGTTGCTCGCCCCGCCTGTCAAACGTGACACGGGCCTTGCATAGGTTAATCGGAATATTTGGTTAACGCGAGACCCTCGCGGTGCCTCAGTTTCCCTCAGGCTTGAACTCGAGCGCGGCGCTGTTGATGCAATAGCGCAGGCCGGTGGGGTTCGGCCCATCGGGAAAGACGTGGCCCAGATGGCCGGCGCACTTGGCGCACACCACCTCGTCGCGGACCATGCCGTGGCTGACGTCGCGATGCATCTCCACCGCGCCCTCGGCCGCCGGCTGGTAGAAGCTGGGCCATCCCGAGCCGCTGTCGAACTTGGCATCGCTCTCGAACAGCGGCTGGCCGCAGCCGGCGCAGACATATTCGCCGGCCTGCTTGTTCTTGTCGTACTTGCCGGTGAAGGCCCGCTCGGTGCCCGCCTCGCGCAGCACGCGGTACTGCTCGGGGCTGAGGCGCTCGCGCCACTCGGCATCGGTGAGGTTTGCTGGTTCGGTCATGTCTGTCTCCTCAGGCGCGGAAGGCCGCATCCGCGGCCATGGCTTTCCTCGCGGCCGTACCGTTCGCTACGCTACGGGGCCGCTGGGGGCGGCCGTTCGGTCTTGCACAGGCGATATCGTGTTGGCGCGATCACTCCGCAAGCACTGGCCCCTCAGCTGTTCACGTCGGCGTAGTGCCGGGGCGCCGGAATGCCTTCCATCTTGAGCGCCAGCAGGGGGCGGAAGCTGGGGCGGCTCTTCATGACACGGTACCAGGCGTGGGCGCCCTCATGGCCGGTGAAGTCCACGCCCTCGAGGTAGTCGGCGACGGAGATCTGCGCGGCGGCGGCGAAGTCGGCCAGGCTCATGCGGGCGCCGGCCAGCCAGCGGCGGGTGTCGACCAGCCAGTCGATGTAGTCGAGATGCTCGTGCGCCAGCCGCATGGCGCCGCGCAGCACCTGCGCGCTTGGCGGCTCGCCGGTGACCAGGCGCTTCCTCATCCGCTCGTGCAGCAGCGGCGCGGTGACGTCGGAGAAGAACACGCTGTCGAACAGCGCGGTCAGCCGGCGGATCTCGGCGCGGCTCGCGGCATTGCCGAGGATCAGCGGCACCGCCTCGACCGTCTCGTCGAGATATTCGCAGATCGCCTGGCTGTCGACGAGCGTGAGCGTGCGCTCGGGATCGTGCAGCACCGGCGTGCGCCCGGCGGGGTTGAGCGCGTAGAACTCGTCGCTCGCCTCCCACGGGTTCTCGCGCAGGGGCTCGAAGGCCACGCCCTTCTCGCTCAGCGCCAGGCGGACCTTGCGGCTGAATGGACACAAAGGGAACTGGTAGAGCTGCCACATCGCCGCCACGGCTCATGCAACAGTTGGCGAGTGTCGTCTAGCTCGCGAGCGGCACCGCTACAGGCCCGAGGCGTCGAGCGCCTGGAGGCAGGCGGGCATCACCTGCGCCAGCGTGCCGCCGGAGGCCAGCTCCTGCGCCTCGCGGGTGAGCATGGCGTCGATGGCGCCCCGATCGAACCCGCCTTCGTACATCACCGTGCCGGCCGAGCGGACGAAGAACTCGCGCCCGCGCGCCGCCAGCGGCGGGTAGCGCAGCGCCTCCGCGTCGTCCTCGGCCTGCCGCTCGGCGATGAGGGCGAAGGCGGCCGAGCAGCGCAGCTTCATGCGCTGGTCGAGGGTGAGGGCGGGGCCTTCCGTAACGGCTGCCGGGGTCAGCTGGAGCGGCGCTGCCTGCGGCGCCTGCGCCATCGCGCGGTATTCCATCATCAGCGTGGGGATGCCCGGCGACCAGGCGACTGCGCCGAGCGCAAGCAGGCCGGGTGACGCAGCGAGCAGGACGAGAAGACCAGTGCGCATCAACCCTCCCTAAACGCGCCAATCTGAACATACGCCGTCAGCGGCGTTATGTTGCAGGTCATCAAGAATACTCTGCGCGAGCCCGGTTCTCGCGCGGCGCGCACTTATAGGCGCGCGGCGCCGTCCATCTGCGCGACCGGG
>Ga0210040_10007785_pt1 | contig 12865 bp, 18 predicted proteins | sample CryGeyCG12114_NA_FD_185462 | JGI IMG/M metagenome (GOLD analysis project Ga0210040, IMG submission 185462) | Groundwater microbial communities from aquifer - Crystal Geyser CG19_WC_8/21/14_NA (SPAdes) (version 2) | ecosystem: Environmental > Aquatic > Deep subsurface > Groundwater | place: USA... | reverse complement strand
CCCGGCCATCAGGCCGGCGGGTTCGGCGGGGTCCGGCCGAGGCTCTCGGGTTCGAGGGCGAAGCTCGGCTGGACCGCAGGCGACGGTACAAGCGGAACCCGGGAATGTCACAGGCGCGTAACGGCGTCCAGGAGGCGGCCATCCGGTGAACTCGCCGTCGTGACCAGCGCTGACGCGCCCGCCGGGGTCCGGGTGTGATCCGCGCCTCTCTGGCAGGCTGTCCGCGCCGGGGCGGTAGCTCAGCTGGTCAGAGCATGGGACTCATAATCCCTGGGTCGTGGGTTCGAGCCCCACCCGCCCCACCACAGGTCCGGGCGATGCACGCCGACCCGGCCAGTGCTCGCGGCGGCGGCGGCAGGCGTCCGATCGGCCGCGGAGGGGTAGACATCGCGTCATGAGCGCTGACACGGGGCCCCAGACACGGGTCGTCGCCGGCCGGTACGCGCTCGGGGAGGTGCTCGGCCAGGGCGGCATGGGCACCGTGTGGCTGGCGACCGACCGGGTCCTCGAACGCCAGGTGGCGGTCAAGGAGGTCACCTTCCCGCTGCACGTCACCGAGGCCGAACGCGCGGTCCTGCGCGAGCGGACCATGCGCGAGGCGCGCGCCGCCGGCCGGCTGGAGCACCCGCACGTCACGACCGTCTACGACGTCGTCGAGGAGGGCGGCAAGCCCTGGCTGGTGATGAAGCACGTCGCCGCCCGCAGCCTGCAGGAGGTCATCGAGGAGCGTGGCCCGCTCCCACCGGTCGACGTGGCGCGCATCGGGCTGCACGTCCTGGACGCGCTCGGGGCCGCGCACGCGCTCGGCATCGTGCACCGCGACGTGAAGCCGGCCAACGTCCTGGTGGGCCCCGACGGCTCCGGCTGCCTCACCGACTTCGGCATCGCCACCACCACCGGCGACTCCAGCCTGACCACGAACGGCGCGCTGATCGGCTCGCCGTCCTACATGGCACCCGAACGCGCGCACGGTGACCGACCGCGCCCACCCGTCGACCTCTGGTCGCTGGGCGCCACCCTCTACGCGGCGGTCGAGGGGCGCGCGCCGTTCGAGGGCGGGGACGCGGTGGCCACGCTGCTGAGCGTCGTGTCCGACCCCCCGGCGCCGATGCTGCGCGCCGGACCGCTCGAGCCGGTGCTGCGCGGCCTCCTGACGAAGGATCCCGCCCAGCGCAGCACCGCGGCCATCGCCCGGTCCCAGCTCGCGGCGGTCGCGTCCGGACATGCGCCCGTCGCGGGATCTCCCGCGCCGCCACCTCCACCCCCGCCGTCGGCACCGGGGCCGGTCCCGGGCGGTACGGCGGAGCGCATCGACGCCGCGGACCTGCTGGCGCTGGCGTCGGCGTCCCGCGCGCTGCTGGGCTCCGTCGCCCGCGACGCCCGTGACACGGCGCGGCAGATACGCGGGACCAGGCGCGAGCGCAGGGCCGCCGCCCCGGCTCCGGTGGCGCAGCAGGCCCCGACCGCTCCCCCGTCCCGCCGCACGGGCAGGTTCAGGTTCAAGCGCCGCTGGGTGGTCGTGCCGGTGGTCACGACCGTGCTCGTCCTGATCCTCCTCGTCGTCGGCGGGATCCTGTTCGTCGAGCTCTTCCTCGACTTCTGAGCCGCCTACCGGGTCGGCAGCTGCAGGGACTGCACCGGCGCGCAGCAGCCGTCGGCACAGGGCTCCGCCGGAGCACCGGCGACGACCGGGCCGCAGCCGCACCCCTCGCCGCGCCAGGCCGCGCGGCCCTCCCGGACGGCGACGGCGGCGATGACCAGGCCGGCGACCGGATCGGCCCAGCCCCAGCCCAGGGTGGCGTTGAGGAGGAGGCCGGCCAGCAGCACCGCGGACAAGTAGGTGCACAGCAGCGTCTGCGTCGAGTCCGCGCCGACGGCCTGCGACCCGAGCGCGCGGCCGGTGCGGCGCTGCGCCCAGGAGAGGAAGGGCATGACGACCAGGGAGGCGATGGCCAGCCCGATCCCGACGGGCGACGCGTCCGGGTCCCCGCCCGACAGGAGCGCCCGGACCGATTCGACTCCGACGTAGGCGGCGAGGGCGAAGAACGACAGCGCCATCAGCCGCAGCGCCTGCCGCTCGCGCGACTCAGGCAGCCGGGAGCGGAACTGCCACAGGATGACCAGTCCGCTGGACACCTCGACGACGGAGTCGAGCCCGAAGCCGATGAGGGCGACCGACCCGGCGGCGAGACCGGCGGCGACGGCGACCACCGCCTCGATCACGTTGTAGGTGACCGAGGCGCCGGCCAGCAGCTGGGCCCGCCGGCCGAGCCGGGCGCGCTCGCCGGGCGTCGGGACGGCGGTCATCGCGCGGCCCGCTCGCCGTAGGCCGAGCACAGGGCCACGGCGTCGCCGGTCGCGGCCAGCAGCCGCTCGGTCGAGGCGAGGACGTCCATCAGCGCGGCCGGGTGCGCCAGCGACCACATCGACGCCCGCCCCTCGGGCCGCGAGGACACCAGGCCGCAGTCGCGGAGACAGGCCAGGTGGGCCGAGACGGTGGACTGGGCCAGGCCCAGGTGCGCGGTGAGGTCGACGACCTTGTGCTCACCCGATGCGAGGTGCTGCAGGATCGCCAGCCGGGTCGGGTCGCCGAGGCTCCGGAACAGGCAGGCAGCTGCGGACAACGCCGCCGCCTCGTCCACGGCCGGGTGTCCCACCGACACCGAATTCATCGCCATGCAGCGATGTTAGCGCCGCATGCCGAGCGGAACCACGCTCCACGCGAGGGACCGCGACTCTGGTCAAGTCACCTTGACACGGCCGCCAGTGTCAAGCACGCTTGCCATGTCAAGGTCGCTTGACCAGTCGAGGAGCCATGCGGAACGACGTCAACGAACTGCGCGTGGCCGCCGGCCTGTCGCAGCGCGAACTCGCGGAGGCGCTCGACGTCTCGAGGCAGACCGTCAACTCCATCGAGACCGGTCGCTACGACCCCTCGCTGCCCCTCGCCATCGCCATCGCCCGCCACTTCACCCGCACCGTCGAGGAGATCTTCCATGTCGACTGAACGGTTCACCGGAAAGCAGATCGCCCAGTTCCTCGTGACCTTCGGCGCCGCCATCGCCGTCCTGCTGACCGTCGGGCTGCTGCTCCGGGAGCACGGGCCGGGCAACATGGGCAACGGCCTGCTGCAGGGCGCCGCCTTCGGCCTCGTCGTCGCCGCCGTCATGGGCTGGCGCCTGGCCAAGCGCCCGCAGAGCGTCACGACGTTCGAGCGGGCGTGGAGCCAGACCGGCGACGAGCGCGACGACGCCGTCCTGACCCGCGCCCTGGCCGTGCTCGGCCTGGCCTCCTTCCCGCTCACCGCCACCGCGGCGATCGCCATCGCCTTCGGCGCCTCGGTGGAGATGTGCCTGGCGCTGCTGCTGTTCGCCGAGGTCGGGGTGGGGGCGCTCGCCTTCCTCGTCATCAACCGGCGCAGCTGAGACCCGGATCGCATTCACCGTGCTGACGGCGCGGTCCTGGGCGAGGCTGTGGTCATGACGACACCCGAGCCCCAGCCCCGCGACATCGCCCTCGAGCAGGAGACGCCCGAGCAGGCCGCCGACCTCGAGGCGCAGAGCGAGCCCGAGGGCACCTCGGACGAGGCCGTGGGCGGGGCGCACCCCTCCTAGGGAGCGACGGGAGGGTTGCTCGGACGACGAGCAGCATGCCCCCGGGCGTCGTAGCGTCCCGGGGGTGACCGCTCCCAGCCCCGACTTCTACCTCCTGGACGAGCTCCTGGATCCTGCGGACCTCGCGATCCGCGACCGGGTCCGCGCCTTCTGCGAGCAGGAGGTGAACCCGACGATCAACGAGTTCTGGGACCGTGCGGAGTTCCCCTTCGACCTCGTGCCGAAGCTGGCGGGGCTCGGGGTCGTCGGCGGCACCATCGAGGGCTACGACTGCCCGGGCATGAGCAACGTCGCCGCCGGTCTCGTCGCGGCCGAGTTCGCCCGTTCCGACGGCAGCGTCGGGACCTTCAACGGGGTGCACAGCTTCCTGGCGATGCAGTCGATCGCCGTGCTCGGTTCGGAGGAGCAGCGGCAGCGCTGGCTGCCCGAGATGGCGCGGCTGGAGAAGGTCGGCGCCTTCGGTCTCACCGAGCCCGCGCACGGGTCCGACGCCGTCGGGCTGGAGACCTCCGCCCGCCGGGACGGCGACTCCTTCGTGCTCAACGGCCGGAAGAAGTGGATCGGCAACGGGTCGATCGGCGACTACGTGATCATCTGGGCCCGCGGCGAGGACGGCGCGGTCGGCGGCTACGTCGTGGAGACGGGCGGCCGCGACGGGGAGCTGCCCGGCTACGAGGCGACGGTCATGACCGGGAAGACGGCGCTCCGGGCGGTCTGGCAGGCCGAGATCACGCTGACCGACGTCCGGGTGCCGGTGGAGAACAAGCTCGCCGAGTGCCACTCGTTCAAGGACGTCTCGCGGATGCTCGACCGCACCCGGTACACCGTCGCGTGGCGCGCCCTCGGGCTGGCGATGGCCTCCTACGAGCTGGCGCTGGCCCACGCGCTGCGGCGGGAGCAGTTCGGGCAGCCCATCGCCGGCTTCCAGCTGGTCCAGGACAAGCTGGCCCGGATGCTGGCCGAGATCACTGCGATGCAGCTGATGTGCTGGCGGCTGTCGACGCTCGCCGACTCCGGCCGGATGACGGCGGCGATGGCGTCACTGGCCAAGATGAACTGCGCGGCCAAGGCGCGGGCGATCGTGGCCGACGCCCGCGACATCCTCGGCGGCGACGGCATCCTGCTCGAGCACTCCGTCGCCCGGCACCACGCCGACATGGAGGCGATCTTCACCTTCGAGGGCACCGACTCGGTGCAGGCGCTGATCGTGGGCCGGGAGATCACCGGCCTGTCGGCGATCAGCGGGCGCAAGCCGGCTCGCTGACCCCCGGCGCCGGGCTCAGCGCGCGGAGGCGAGCGTCTTCGCGGTCACCCGGGCGCACTCGGGGCAGGCGGTGCGCCCGGCGCCGACCCGCGACCACTTCTGCGATCCCCAGATCTGGACGATCGCGCCGCACACGGCCAGCTCGATCTCGCCGTCCAGCTCGGTGGGCGGGCGGTGCGCCTCGACCGCGTGCCACGGGTGTGCCTGCTCGGCGGGTTCGCCGCTGGACCAACGGTCCGGGCGGGCGAACCCTACGGCGTACGTGTCCACGAAACCTTGTGTGCCCTGTTCCACATCCGGTCAACCACCCTGTTCGCGCGAATGCGACGGTTCCGTTCCCCAACGGTTCCCGGGGGTTTCCCGGGGTGATGCCGGAGGCGGGAGGTGGCGCAGCCGCGTTACCGTCGGCCTGCGGCCGAGCGAAGGAGTGGACGCGTGGATCCGGTGAGCCTGCTGGTGGGTGGCGTCCTGCTCGCGTCGGGGTTCCTGGCCGGCCGGCTCGGCCGGCGCCGGCCGCCTCCTCCCCCGCCGGTCACCCCGGTGTGCGGCTGCGGCCACACGCTGAGCCAGCACGACCGGGACACCTCGACCTGCTACGCCGAGCTCAAGCGGGACACCTACGACAAGCGCGGGCGGTGGTCCGGCCACAGCTGGGTGCCCTGCACCTGCCGCCAGTACGTTGGCCCTCGCCCCATCGACGAGGTCTTCGCCCCCCGCCTCCTCCCGCCGACGGTCGACTGAGTCCGTGACCGAGCTGCCCACCGAGCCGCCGCGGCGCCGCCGTTCCGGTCTGCTCGGCGTGACCGAGCCCGTCCGGGCCCTGGCCAGCGCCGGCGCCTTCGCCGCCGGGCTCCCGCTCCTGCAGCTGGCCCCGCGCGGGGAGCCCCATCCCGTGCTCGTCCTCCCCGGCCTCATGGCGTCGGACGTCTCCACCCGGGTGCTGCGGGTGTGGCTCCGGCGGCTGGGCTACCCCGTGGTCGGCTGGGATCTCGGCCGCAACCGGGGGCCGACGCAGGAGGTGGTCGACGCGCTGCCCCGGCTCCTGGACCGGCTGGCGGCCGAGCACGGGACGGCGGTGAGCATCGTCGGCCAGAGCCTCGGCGGGATCTTCGCCCGGAGCCTGGCCCGGCGCGTCCCGGGCCAGGTCCGCCAGGTCGTCTCGCTCGGCTCCCCGTTCGGCGGAGGGGACATCGACGACAGCCCGGCCGCGCGGCTGTACCGGCGCTACTCCTCGCAGCACAGCGCGCAGCGGCTCTCCAGGCCGCGGAGCTCGCTGGCCGCTCCCCTGCCGGTGCCGAGCACCGCCGTCTACTCCCGGTGGGACGGCGTCGTCGACTGGCGGGCCTGCCGGCAGCAGCCGGGCCCGCGCAGCGAGAACATCGCCGTGCACGCGAGCCACCTCGGCATGGGGCACGACCCCGCCGTGCTGTGGGTGATCGCCGACCGGCTCGCCCAGCCGCGGCACGACTGGCAGCCCTTCCAGCGGCCGACCCGCTTCGGCCTCGGCGCGCTGTTCCCGTCGGAGGACTGACCCGGGTTCAGCGGCGCAGCGCCCGGGCCACCTTCCGCACGCCGAGGACGGCCGCGCCGGCGCCGGCGACCCAGGGCCCGGCGACGACCACCGGGTCGATCAGGTGGTGGCGGGCGTCCGAGCGACCGCGGCGCGACCGCAGCCCACCCCTGGTGAACTCGCTGCGGACACCGGTGGCCGGCACGTCGGGCCGGGGAGAGGCGAAGGAGCGCAGCCGGTGCTCCGCCGCGTCGATCCGGTCCCCCGCGACGAGCAGCATCCAGTGCGCCAGGCGTCCTTCGCTGAACCGGGCGTAGGCGTACTTCCGGACGACGCCCGACAGGCCCTTCGGCGGTTGCGCCGTTCCGAAGACGGGGGTCACGAACGCGTGCTCGATGGAGCGCTCGCGCGGCCACTTCTCGGGCTGGCGCTCGGGGAAGTCCCAGTGGGCGCCGGTGTCGGCCGGGTACTGGAGCTTCGGGTACGACGGCCGGTCCGCCGGGTTCAGGTCGACACCCCAGCCGGGGATGCGGGCGCGCAGCTCCTCGCTGCTGGGCGGCGGCGTGCGCTTGTCGCGTACGTAGGCGCTGGGGATGTCGCCGATGTCCGGGTCGCTCATGTCGGCTCCTCGCTCAGGCCGCACTGGGCACGATCAGCGGCTTGATGCAGCCGTCGAGCTTGCTGGAGAACACGTGGTAGGCCTCCGGGATCTCCTCGAGCGCGAACCGGTGGGTGACCATCTGCCGCGGCGTGAGGAAGCCGTTGCGCACGTGCTCGAACATCCGCGGCCACTGCCGCTTCACCGGGGTCTGGTTCATCCGCAACGTCAGGCCCTTGTTCAGCGCGTCGCCGAACTTGACCGCGTTCGGGATGGGCCCGTAGGCGCCGACCACCGAGATGGTGCCGCCCTTGCGGGCGCCGTCGATCGCCCAGTTCAGCGCCGTCGCCGAACCGCCCTGCAGCTTCAGCTTGGGGCCGGTGAGCTGCTGGGCGAGGTTCCCGTCGGCCTCGGCGCCCACCGCCTCGATGACGACGTCGGCGCCGAGGTGGTCGGTCTGCTTCTTCAGCTCGACCACGACGTCGTCGTACTGGTCGTAGTCGAGCGTCTCGGCGTAGGCCATGGTCCGGGCCTTCTCCAGCCGCTCCTGCAGGTGGTCCACGACGATGACGCGCCCGGCTCCCATGAGCCAGGCGGACTGGGCGGCCACCAGGCCCACGGGCCCGGCGCCGAGCACCACGACCGTGTCGCCCTCGACGATCTCGCCGAGCTGGGCGCCGAAGTACCCGGTGGCGGCGGCATCGGTGAGCAGGACGGCGTCCTCGTCGTGCATCCAGTCGGGGATCTTCACCGGCCCGACGTCGGCGAAGGGGACGCGCACGTACTCGGCCTGCCCGCCGTCGTAGCCGCCGGTGGTGTGCGAGTAGCCGTAGATGCCACCGACCGCCGTCGCGTTGGGGTTCACGTTGGAGCAGTTGCTGTACAGGCCGCGGGCGCAGAACCAGCAGCTGCCGCAGAAGATGTTGAACGGCACCATGACCCGGTCGCCGACCTGCAGGTTCTGCACCGAGGAGCCGACCTGCTCGACGACGCCGATGAACTCGTGGCCGAACGTGTGGCCGACCCGGGTGTCCGGCATCAGCCCGTGGTACAGGTGCAGGTCGGAGCCGCAGATCGCCGCCAGGGTGACCCGGACGACGGCGTCGTTCGGGTGCTCGATGACCGGCATCGGTTTCTCCTCGACCCGGATCTTGTACGGACCGCGGTAGACCATCGCTCGCACGCAGAACCCCCCTGGAGTCACGACCCGTGGCCGGGCGACCCGCCGGCTCCGTGGGCTCGAAGGGCGTCGCCGCCCCGCACCTGCCCGTGCGCCCCGCGTGCGAAACGGGTTCAGCGCAGCCGCTGGGGCAGTCCGGCGGTGAGCAGCTCCACCCGCTGCGAGGCACCCGCCACGCGGGCGTTGAGCATGCCGATCTCGTCGCGGAACCGTCGTCCCGACGCGGTGGCGGGGACGATGCCGCTGCCCACCTCGTTGCTGACCGCGACCACCCGCCGCCGGGTGGAGGTCCAGGCCGACAGCAGGTCGTCGACGGCGGCACCCAGCCGGCCGTCCGCGCCGGGGCGGTCGGCCCAGACGCCGCACTCGTCCATCGTCCCGGCGAGCCAGGTGGTCAGGCAGTCGACGAGCACCGGCGGCCCGGAGCCGCCCAGCACCCCGGCCAGGTCCAGCGTCTCGACCGTCCGCCAGGACGCCGGCCGGCGCTCGCGGTGCAGCGCGACGCGGTCGGCCCACTCGGGATCGTCCGGGCCGGGCGGGGTTCCGCAGGCGACGTAGTCGACGACCCGCTCGCGGGCCAGCAGTTGCTCGGCGTAGGAGGACTTGCCCGAACGCGCGCCGCCGAGCACGAGCACACGACGGGGTCGGCGGAGCGGCACGTCACGAGTCTGCCGCCCGGGTTCGCCGGGTTCCCGCCGGGGGCATGGAGGCGGGATGCGGGCAGAACAGGTGACCGACCCGGTGGCCTACCACGGCGAGGGGCCGGTCTGGTCGCCGTCCTGGGGCGGGCTGCGCTGGGTGGACATGCTGGCCGGCGACGTGCTGTCGCTGGCCGCGGACGGCTCGGTCCAGCGGCGGTCGGTCAGCGAGGTCGTGGCGGCGGTCCGGCCGCGCCGCGGCGGCGGAGCGGTCCTCGGCATCGAGCGCGGGTTCGCCCTCGAGGACGCCGACGGCACGCTGACCCGCCTCCCGCCGCTGTGGGACGACCGCGGCGTGCGGATGAACGAGGGCGGCTGCGACCCCCACGGGCGCTTCTACTGCGGCTCCATGGCCTACGACCAGCGCACCGGCGCCGCCGGCCTCCACCGCCTGGACCCCGACGGCAGCACGACCACCGTGGTCGAGGGGGTGACCGTCTCCAACGGGTTGGAGTGGAGCCCCGACGGCAGCCGCGCCTACTACGACGACACCGCCACGCACCGCGTCGACGTCTTCGACTACGACGCGGACCGCGGCCTGCACGGACGGCGTCCGTTCGCCGAGATCCCCGACGGCGGCCTGCCCGACGGGCTCACGGTGGACGCCGACGGCGGGCTCTGGGTGGCGCTGGCCGACCGGGGCGAGGTGTGGCACCTCACCGCCGGCGGCGTGCACGACGAGGTGGTGGAGGTACCGGTCGGCATGGTGACCGCGTGCACGTTCGGTGGGCCGGATCTCGACCAGCTGTTCATCACCACCTCGCGGGAGGGCGTGCCGCCGGGTGCGGACCCGCTGGCCGGCTCCCTCTTCCGTGCCGACGTCGGTGTGCGCGGGCTCCCGGTACGCGAGTTCGCGGGCTGACCGACTCCCGCGACCGTGTGCCAGGCTGCCGGGTGTGAGCGACGTCCAGGTGGTCACCAGCCGGGAGGTACCGCTGGGCGGGCCGCGCGCGATGACGGTGCGCCGCACGCTGCCGCAGCGCGCCAGGTCGCTGGTCGGTGCCTGGTGCTTCGCCGACCACTACGGGCCGGACGACGTCGCGGGCACCGGCGGCATGGACGTCCCGCCGCACCCGCACACCGGCCTGCAGACGGTGAGCTGGCTGTTCAGCGGGGAGATCGAGCACCGCGACACCACCGGCGCCCACGCGATCGTCCGCGCCGGCGAGCTGAACCTGATGACCGGCGGGTCGGGGGTCGCGCACTCGGAGGTCTCCACGCCGGGCACCGGAACGCTGCACGGCGTCCAGCTGTGGACGGCGCTGCCCGATGCCGCCCGCCACCTCCCCCGGTCCTTCGTGCACCACGTCCCCGAGGTGGTCGGGCTCGACGGCGCCGCGGTCCGCGTGCTGCTCGGGACCCTGGCCGGCTCGTCGTCCCCGGTGCCCACGCACACTCCCCTGCTGGGCGCGGAGATCGTGCTCGACCCGGGCGCGGAGCTGGTGCTCGACGTCGCGCCGGCGTTCGAGCACGGCGTGCTCGTGGACCGGGGGCCCGTCGTCCTCGACGGCGTCGAGCTGGGCCGCGCGGAGCTGGGCTGCACGTCGCCCGGCCGGCGGCAGGTGACGCTGGGCAACCCGGGGCACGAACCCGCCCGGGTCGTGCTGCTGGGCGGGGAGCCCTTTCCGGAGCCCGTGGTGATGTGGTGGAACTTCATCGGGCGCACCCACGAGGAGGTCGCCGGCTACCGCGAGGAGTGGGAGTCCGGGTCGGCCCGCTTCGGGCAGGTCGAGGGGTATGCCGGGGAGGTCCAGCGCCTGCCCGCGCCGCCGTTGCCGACCGCCCGGCTCAAGGCCCGGATGGCGCCGCCCGCGCCCGAGGACCCCAGCGCCTGGGGCTGAGCGGCCGGCACCGCGCGGTGCCGGCCGCTGGGTCGTCACAACGGCGACGGGCCGACCGGCTGCACGACGTGGTCGACCAGCCCGTACTCCCGGGCCTCCTCCGCGGTGAACCAGCGGTCCCGATCGGCGTCCGCGGTGATCTGCTCGACGGTCCGGCCGGTGTGGTCGGCGGTCAGCTCGGCGATCCGCCGCTTCATGGAGCTGAACGCCGCGGCCTGGACAGCGATGTCGGACTGCACGCCGGAGAGCCCGGCCGAGGGCTGGTGCATCAGGATGCGCGCGTTCGGGAGCGCATGGCGCTTGCCGGGGGTCCCGGCCGAGAGCAGGAACTGCCCCATCGACGCGGCGAAGCCGAGCGCCCAGGTCGACACGCCGGGCCGGATCAGCCGCATGGTGTCGTAGACGGCCATCCCGGCGGTGACCGATCCACCGGGTGAGTTGATGTAGAAGGTGATCTCCCGGACCGGGTCGTGGGCCGCCAGCAGCAGCAGTTCCGACGTGATCCGGTTGGCCACCTCGTCGTCGACCGGCTGGCCGAGGAAGACGATCCGTTCCTCGAGCAGGCGGTCGCGCACCTGCTCGCTGGTTCCTGCATTCCCTGAGCTGCCTCGAGCGAGAAGCGTCCGGTTCATCCCATGTCCTCCGTCGTGCTGATCGGTGCGGGCTGGTCGACGCTCGGGCATCGGACAGCCACGGCCAAGCCGTTTCAGCTCTCGGCGGAGGGTTGCGCGCAGAGCGCAATGCCGACGACTCAGGACAGGCGGCGCCGGAAGTCGGCGAGGTCCGCCGGGCCGGTCCCCGCCGGCGGGGCGAGGTGCACCTGGTCGACGTCGCCGCCGTAGCGCGCCCGCAGCTCGTCGGCGACCTGCTCCAGCGGGCCGATGACCGCGAACGCCTCGAGCAGCTCGTCGTCCACCAGGTCGCCCATCCGGACCCAGCGCTCGGTCTCGCGGCCGACGGACAGTCGGTGGAGCTGCTCGTACAGGTCTCCGCGACCGCGCTGCCGCAGCACCTCGGCGTAGGCGGGGGTCGAGCCGTAGAAGGCGATCTGGCGCCGGAGAGCGGTGAGCTCCTCCTCGCCGGCCCCTGCCTGCCCGGTGACGACGACGAAGCCCGGGCAGTGGACGACGACGTCCGAGCGGCTCCTCCCCGAGCGCTCCAGCCCCTCGTGCAGTGCGGGCAGCGTGACCTCGCGGAACCACTCGGGCGTGCTGAAGGCGTGCGGGATCAGCCCGTCCGCGACCTCGCCGGCGAGCCGCGTCATGACCGGCCCCACCGCGGCGAGGTGGACCTCCGGGGCGCTCTCCGCCCGCGCGGGCCGGAAGGTGTCGGTCATCAGGGTGTGCACGTAGTGCTCGCTGCGGAAGTCCAGCGGGACGCCCTCGTTCCAGTCCTGCCAGATGGCGTGCAACGCCTGGATGTAGTCGCGCATCTGGGCCGCCGGCTTGCCGCTCCAGGGCATGGAGAACCGCCGCTGGATGTGCGGCCTGGTCTGGGTGCCCACGCCGAGCACCAGCCGCCCACCGGACAGCAGATGCAGGTAGTGGGCGGTCCCGGCCATGATCATCGGGCTGCGCGCGAAGGCGACGGCGATGTGCGTCTCCAGCCGCATGTTCCCCGAGGACCCCGCCGCCAGGGCGAGCGGGAGGAACGGGTCGTGCGCCACCTCGGCGGTGGAGATCGCGTCGAACCCCAGGTCCCTCGCGCGCCCGGCCTCGGCGGCGACCTGGGCGGCTCCGCCGCGCAGCCCGTACCCGATGCGCATCGGTTGCTCCCCCCGGCGTGCATCGAGGTGTTCCACCGCTTGGAAGAGCACGTTCTACTACGGTGGGAACGGCACCCGCAAGGGCGCCCCGACGAGGGCGGCTCCGCCTGCAGCGACACGTGAAAGGACGGCCGATGCCCGGGCCGACGCCACTTCCCACCCCGGACACGGCTCCGTACTGGGAGGGCGCGGCAGCCGGCAGCCTCGTCCTGTCGAACCGCCGGCCGTGACGTCGTCGGACGCGGTCGAGGAGACGGACGGCGACCTCGCCCAGGAGCGCCTGTCCGGGCGCTCGTCCGAGGCGCGGGCCGCCCGCACGCAGCGCATGATCCGCGCGGCCATCGAGCTCGCCGGGCAGGGCGGCTACGAGGCCGTGCAGGTGCGCGAGGTGGCGG
>Ga0210040_10007784_pt1 | contig 12865 bp, 7 predicted proteins | sample CryGeyCG12114_NA_FD_185462 | JGI IMG/M metagenome (GOLD analysis project Ga0210040, IMG submission 185462) | Groundwater microbial communities from aquifer - Crystal Geyser CG19_WC_8/21/14_NA (SPAdes) (version 2) | ecosystem: Environmental > Aquatic > Deep subsurface > Groundwater | place: USA... | reverse complement strand
TTGGAAGTTTCTCCTGGTCATGGGATTGACCGTCCATTCTGCTGGCCATGTCTCAGTACATGCAGAAGTCGTGCAGTGGAGGTGAGGGACGAAATGGGGGACTGGGTAAGAAAAGGGTGCGGCCGGCGCTACTACTATCAAGCTGGTGAGGTGGATAAAACGAAGGTCATGAAGCAGTAACGCTACTTCAACTTCCAGGATCGCAATGCTCGATAAATCTTTTAGGCCATGATGCTGCGAAAGAAAGAATCCCCAGTCATCCACCAGCGTAAGCTCACATTTTTTGTTATCTGACCATGGGGAAGCGGTGTGGATCGCTCTTGCCCAACTGGACGGTACTTGGCAACCCTGCAGATCCTTGTGGGCTTCCCGGAACACGCCACAGCCACTCACCACTTAGCTGGACCTGCATCGAACTGGGTCGTCCTTTTGGAGCACGTTCACTGGATAAGCATCTGGCACTAATTCCTACACCATGTAGACTACCATGTGCATATCATGAAATGGAAGGCTGGATGAGTTTTGCACATAACATTCGGCGTGATGACTTCTGGGTGCCGCCACACCGCAGACAGCTCGGCCTGTAGCTGGCAGCCTGGCTAACGCGACATATCTCAGGAAAGATGAACTTCTTGACACAAAGGGAGACCAGAACCACTTTCCACCCCTCCTGCAGTTACCTTCCACAGGGGACATCATGACTCAATTACTGCGTGCTCAAGGCCATAGACCATGTGGTCCCTGACAGTGCTTCCACAACTTCACAGTGCCATCTTCACTGCCTGAAGCAAGGACTTTCCCATCAGGTGCAAACGCCATGGTCCACACAGGGCCGTGATGGCCTTTCTGTACGTCGAGCTCCTTCTCCGTCTCGTAGTCATACACTCGCACCCAAAAGTCCTTGTGGCCACCAGTGACGAATCTGCCAGCTGTAGGGTTGATCGCTACACTAGCGACTTCGTAATCAAACTTGACGCTTTTCAACAACTCTCCGGGTCGATTCGCGTCAAAGAAATACACCGTGTCGCCGGTTGCTGCACTGAGCACAGCCGGATTCGGATCTCCTGCCATGTTTGTACTGAGCTCACACGACATGATATCTCGATCGGTACTAAAGCTTCGGATCATGCGTTGGGCTCTCAAATCCCACCACCGAATAGTCTTGTCCTCCGCCGCAGTAGTGATTATGTTGTAGTCAACGTTCCACACAACCGACCTGATGCTTGCTGTATGTACGCCAGCACCAATCTCCATGCCTTGCAAATTGCTCGACGGCATCCTCGACTCTCCATCTGATGGCAATGGGCCAACGAGACCCTGAGATAGGTCGAAGATGCGGAGTTTCTTTTCCAACCCGCCGGTGGCAAGGAACTGAGGTTTCATCTGAATAGGAAAGGCGACGGACTTGACGATGTGATTATGATTGAGTACGTGGAGAGTTTCGCCGGTCGAAGGGTCCCAGATTCGTGCTGTGAAATCTGCACTGCCAGTGGCAGCCAGAGCACCGTCGGAAGAAAGTCTGGATGACCAGACAGCACCCTTGTGGCCGATGAACGTGCCAATCCAGTCCCCAGTCACTCCATCACGGAGCATGGGATTGTTGTCTTTACATGCTGAGATCAGGTACGAATCAGATTCATCAACGAGATGAGAAAAGTGAAGATGTGTGACCGGTCGAGAATGGCCATGCGCAGTCAAGGGCATAGCCCGTGGGATATCTGAGGTGGTCAGCCATGGATAAGAGGTACTGAAAGCGTCTCATTCGTACTCACCACTAGCCATGATGTCCAGGTCTGTTTTGAGATTCCGTTCTGAATTGGATTAGGATGATTGGGTCTGATCTGATGTCGTGCTACGATGGTCGCAGGGCACCAGTCTCTACAAACAAAGCCAGCCAAACAGAAGTCCTTCCGGTGCAAACTGAAAACAATGACTCCAAGCCTTGATGGGTATCGATGTCTCGGTCAAAAGATGAGGGTATCTCAGGTCGTAAATTCGTAATTCGTAAAAGTCGTAATGTCGTTTGAGGTTGGGAGAGAGGCGATGAGCATGAGGAAGAAACAGTACTAGATCGGTGGAAGAGAAAGGAATGCGTCTCCTTGTCAAGGAGACGGTGTAAGGTGAAATTATGTGCACGTTGCGAGAAGCGTGAGCAAAATAAGTGACAAGGCTATGCAGCCTCGTGTGTTAGTCGCTCCTGCTTTACAGATCTGGGGTTGCTGGTATTGTGGTTGCTCGTATTCAGGCATCCATCTTGGCTGGGCCAAACGTTAGTTGCTTCCTGCAGCGCAGGCGGGTGCCTGGAGGTCGAATTATTGAATTGACACTGGGACTGGCGAATGCTGGCCCTTGCATGACCTGAAGGACATAATGAGTGATAGTTAGAAGACGCTCCTCATCAAGGTAGGTAGCCTTCGCACAAGCATGTAAGGGGCTCGAGCAGTTGCGCCTACTGCACTAGTGTCCCAAGTCTCTCCAGCTTCAGAGCTGGTGGGACCTTACATTGTCTTTTACTGAAGATTTATGCTTCATATGTCTTCTACCTCATAGACAGGTTCTATGTGGACCACACCACGGGTGCAAGCACTGACAGCGCAAAGCACAGATCAAGAGTGCATTGCTTGGACTCGGCAGACAAAGCTTATCTCCTCGCCGAAGGGTTACTGTACTAGTATCTCCCTATCGGAGGCCAGTGATCCCCGAGTCCGTTCTGGCGGGTCCTCTTACCCTAATTTACTACCGTATAGCCCACCGATCGCATCCTCGGGCCCGAGCAGCTGAGGCCTGGCTGAGATGCGGTTCCATCGTATCGATGATCCCGGTCGATGTTGCTATGTTCAGCCGACTTCGACGTGATTTATTCGACACCAGTCCGGACTTGCATATCGTGTGCCTACATCCTACGTATTCGCTCGGCTCGTTTCGTTTCCGACTTTATCTTCTGGTTTGCACTATATCGCATTCGCCGTCTCACTTCCCTGGCTTTCCTTCACTGCATTGCCCAAGCAAGATACACTATTCTTAGTACGGTTGTTTGATCCCTGTGGCGACTGTATACCCTCAGCCGGACATGTCTATATAACTTACACGATACCATAATCCGTCTTTCCTTTAGTAAACAACAGCCTAATCAATCGTCGCCATGGACCCAAATGGCGCAGGTACCGTGTCAGCGAATATACAAGAAGCAGAAAAACAAAACGAAGACTACGAGAGAGCACAACTAGGAATAACGACAGAAAAACAGTTGCACACCGGTCAAGTCGAGAACGAGAAGGCAGCCGGAGTATCCACACCCGTCCCCAAGACACCTGTGTCACCCAGCTCGCCCCATTCGAAGTCGAGCGAAAGCAGTTCAGACGATCTCAGGAAGATCGACTCAAAGATCGTTCAAGTCAGGGATGCACCAAAGGAGGACGAGATCTTTGCGCATCTACCCAAACACGAGCAGGATGTGCTCAAGAGGCAGGTCGATATCCCCGCCGTACCAGTGAAATATGGTACTTTGTATCGCTATGCTACAACATGGGACAAGGTTCTGCTGGGCATCGCCGCCATTTGCTCCATTGGAGGCGGAGCTGCATTGCCTCTGATGACCGTCATCTTTGGTAATCTGTCCGGCAGCTTCTCTGACTACTTTAAAGGGACCCTGACTCAAGATTTTTCGAGCATATTGAACAAGTACGTGCTGTACTTCGTCTACCTGGCGATCGCAGAATTTGTTCTCATTTACGTTTCCACTGTGCTCTTCATTTACGTCGGCGAGCACATCACCTCCAAGGTCCGCGACCGATACCTAAAAGCCATTCTGCGACAGAACATCGGCTTCTTTGACAAGCTGGGCGCGGGTGAAGTCACAACACGCATTACAGCAGATACGAACCTGGTTCAAGAAGCTATCTCAGAAAAGGTAGCGCTCACACTTAATGGTGTCGCAGCCTTCTTTGCAGCTTTCGTTATCGGTTTTATCAAGTTCTGGAAATTAACGCTGATATGCATGTCAACTGTGGTTTGCATTGTCCTTATCATGGGAGCTGGCGGGAGATTCATGGGTATGTGGAACAAGAAATCATTGGCGGCGTATGCGATTGGCGGCACAGTAGCAGAAGAAGTCTTCAGCTCTATCCGAAATGCCGTTGCTTTTGGTACGCAAGACAAACTTGCCAAGTCCTACGACGTCCATCTACGCGAAGCACAACGGTGGGGGACTCGCAGCAAGGGCATGATGGCTTGCATGATCGGATCATTACTCTGCTTGATCTTCTTCAACTATGGTCTAGCATTCTGGATGGGTTCAAGATTTCTTGTCAGTGGTGAGACAAGTCTCGCTCATATCTTGACAATCATCTTGGCTGTCATGATCGGTGCTTTCTCTTTTGGAAATGTCGGTCCGAATGTGCAGCATTTCGTCGCTGGCGTTGCAGCCGCCTCTAAGATTTTTGCCACCATCGATCGATTGTCTCCACTTGACCCAGAATCCGACGCTGGCGGCAGACTTGAGCATGTTGAGGGGAATCTCGAGCTGAGAAACATCAAGCACATTTATCCATCACGTCCAGAAGTGGTTGTCATGGAAGACGTCAGCCTCGTTGTTCCGGCTGGGAAGACCACTGCTCTCGTGGGTGCATCCGGGTCAGGCAAGAGTACTGTTGTCGGTCTTGTCGAACGTTTCTATGATCCTGTTGGAGGTCAAGTGCTGCTGGATGGCCATGACGTGAGTACCTTGAATCTGCGCTGGCTTCGGCAGCAAGTTGCTCTTGTACAGCAAGAACCCGTGTTGTTTAGTCTGACCATTAAGGAAAATATCCGTAATGGTCTCGTGGGTTCCCGCTTTGAGCATGAATCAGAAGAGGAGCAGACTCTCCGCATTGAAGAAGCAGCAAAGAAGGCCAACGCGCATGACTTTATCATGTCACTACCTGATGGCTACGATACCGAGGTTGGAGAGCGTGGCTTCCTCATATCTGGTGGTCAGAAACAGCGAGTGGCAATAGCTCGGGCTATCGTCAGCGACCCTAGAATTCTCCTGCTGGACGAAGCAACCTCAGCACTGGACACAAAGTCTGAAGGTGTTGTGCAACGAGCTCTCGAAGTAGCTGCCGTTGGTCGAACAACGATTGTCATCGCTCACCGGTTGTCGACTATCAGGGATGCAGACAACATTGTGGTCATGAAGGATGGACACATTGTGGAGCAAGGCACCCATGATGCACTTCTTGAGAGCAACGGTGCTTATGCATCTCTGGTCGCTGCACAAAGGCTTCAGAGAACGCACGAAGAGGAAGCAGGAGCCGAGTCTACGGATGAAAAATTCGTCGGTGATACTGAAGCAGAGCTCGACAGAATAGCCACTCAAAAGTCTGGCACATCCGCAAGCGGCGAAAGCGACCCTGCTGATAAGAGACTTGCTCTGGGACGATCAACAAGCACCAGATCTATCTCATCGAAGAAGCTTGCCGAGAATGGCAAGGAGGCAAACATCAAATACTCCCTGTGGACCCTGATCAAGTTCATCGCCAGCTTCAACCGGGGCGAATGGTACTACATGTGCCTTGGTCTCTTTTTCAACATCATTGCCGGTGCAGGACAGCCTGTCCAAGGCATCTTCTTCGCGAAGGCAATCGTGGCTCTATCGCAACCGCTAGAGTTCCGAGCACAAATCCGCAGTAACGTCGACTTCTGGGCCCTGATGTACCTGATGCTAGGTTTCGTGCAGCTGATCTCCATGTGGATCCAGGGTGTCTCACTGGCCATCTGTAGTGAACGTCTTGTGCGCCGAGCTCGGGATCAAGCATTCAGAAACTTCTTGCGACAAGACATCGCATATTTTGACCAAGACGAGAACTCAACGGGTGCGCTGACCTCCTTCCTCTCCACGGAAGCCACGCATCTCTCGGCATTATCGGGCGCTACATTGGGCGTGATATTATCCTGCTCTTCAACAATCATCATCGCAGTTGTGGTATCTCTGGCTATTGGATGGAAACTGGCACTGGTTTGCATGTGTGGTCTCCCTATTATCCTTGGTACCGGTTATCTTCGCTTCAAAGTTCTCGCGAAGTTTACAGCAACAGCTCAAACTGCCTACAAGAAATCAGCCGGATATGCTTGCGAGCATACGAACGCTATTCGTACCGTTGCATCCTTGACCATCGAAGACAGGATCTATCAGTCCTACCGCGGGCAGCTCGACGAGCAGATCAAGGAATCCCTCAAGTCGAACCTCAAAAACAGCACCTTTTACGCCGCATCACAATCTCTTATGTTCCTCGCCATTGCTCTTGGCTTCTGGTATGGCGGCACACTAATCAGCAGTGGCGAGTACACACTCTTCCAGTTCTTCCTCGTTTACTCCGAGATCATCTTCGGCACACAATCTGCCGGTACAGTATTCTCTTTCGCAGGTGACATGTCAAAAGCACGAAACGCCGCCAACGAGCTTCGCAAGCTCTTCGACCGCAACCCAACCATTGACCCGTGGAGTCAAGACGGCGAGAAGGTCAGCACTATTGAAGGTCATGTTGAATTTCGGGATGTTCATTTCAGATATCCTACTCGGCCTGACGTTCCTGTGCTTCGAGGCTTGAACGTCTCGGTCAAGCCGGGACAGTACGTTGCACTCGTCGGCTCGTCAGGTTGCGGAAAGTCTACGACCATAGCACTGATGGAGCGCTTCTATGACCCGCTAGCAGGGGGCGTCTTTGTGGACGGTCGCGAAATCTCCAGGCTTGAATTGAACGAGTACAGAAGCCATATCGCGCTTGTGTCACAAGAACCAACGCTGTACCAAGGCACGATAAAAGAGAATATCCTGCTTGGCCTAGGCGGCGCAGACGATTCGGAAGTCGATGACGAGAGGATAATACGTGCCTGCAAGGAAGCTAATATCTACGATTTCATTATCTCACTCCCTGACGGTTTCGCGACGGAAGTAGGACAGAAGGCCGCACTGTTGTCAGGCGGGCAAAAGCAAAGAATAGCTATTGCACGGGCGCTGTTGCGAAATCCGAAGGTGCTGTTGCTTGACGAAGCCACGTCGGCTTTGGATTCAGAGTCCGAGAAGGTTGTTCAAGCTGCTTTGGACAAGGCTGCGAAGGGCAGAACAACCATCGCTGTTGCGCACAGATTGAGCACGATTCAGAATGCAGATTGCATCTTTGTCATTGATCGTGGTGTGGTGATCGAGTCCGGCACACACCAGGAGCTGATGAGGATTAAAGGAGGCAGGTACGGTGAGCTTGTCAGTCTGCAAAGTCTAGAGAAGCATTAAGATACGGGGATTATATGCTAGCGAGTCGGTTTTTGCATAGATAATACGGCAAGGCGTTTGAAGTTGAGGACATCTAGCGAGCAGATCTCGTAGGAGTTATGTTGACATAGGGATATTGACAAGGCTTGTTACTTAGAAGCGCGCAAATCACGCCGCTCAATCGCACCATTTTGGTCAGATGGTGTTCTGGCAGGCGGAAGCCTCGGAGCTGAAGTTCGAAAGAGCCAGATGGGTCCCAACGATTGTATTGTCGCCCAGCCCCGACTCAACCATTGGCGGTCAGATTAATCGAAGCCACCGCTGGCTCAGTGCATCTCATCAGATATTGATTCGTGAAGTGCACCGAGGCGCTGGAAAGGGGAACATGCCAACCGTACTAGTCAAAGCTTAGCACTCGTAATCCCGAGGAAAGTTCAGTATGACTGCATGAAGAGCTAAATCTGGCTTTTGTACTACTACGGAGGTAGAAAAGAAGGAGTCCTTCAGGTCAGGCTTGAACGCCTCATAATTAAAAAATTGCCAGTGTCATAGACGTGTCAGCCAGCTGAAAGTTCGTTTCACGGAGATTGTGCCAAGTGAGATACTGTAACCTTCCTTTGCGCCTGAGAAGGACAGCCGGTGCACATGCACTACCCTGCCACCCCGACCACATGCACGGATGTCGCTACAAATGCATGCTTTCCTATCCAGATTTTGATTCGTAAAGGCATCTATCTGGCTTCCCGGCACTCCTTGAAACTCTCCTCCGTTGCCATTCTGCGCGAGTTCAATAACAGCGACGTTCCATCGTACCTGCATCCGCTCCCTGCCTCGTGCTTGCTCGATCGTGAAACTTCAGTGCACCATCGCGTGGGGCTCTGCAGCACTATGAGGCCTTTGCAGTGACGGAAACATTTGCGATCCCTGAATGGAGGACTTCTCATCCTAGTTCAGGTCTTAGCGAACCTTTGTACTTCGACAGTCAGCCCCTGTTGTCGCCCAACCAACGCATACAGAGCAACATGTGGTCGTCGAGGAAGGCCATCATCTCAGCCGTAGTGCTCGTAGCCCTGTTCTTCGTTCTTCGACATACGACTTCGTCGCAATCGCAACCGCTAGATGTCGAAATTCCAATACCGGATCCGCAAGCGCCGACACGACCCTATCCTCCTTCACCAGCGGCAGGTGCAGCCAAGCAGAGACAGCCCGAGCAGCAAATACTTCACGACATAGCCTCGAAACCTCTACGGAAGAAACTCGAATACTACTTCCCCTACGATATAGAAGCAAAATTCCCTGGCTACATATGGCAGACGTGGAAAGTCGGGCCATCATCGGGCGCCTTCGACGAGCATCTAAGGCCTTTGGAAGCCTCATGGACCGAGAAGCACCCAGGCTTCGTGCATGAGGTGATAACAGATCTTGCAGCTGAACACCTCATAAGATATCTCTTCGCATCAGTCCCCGAAGTGCCAGAGGCATATTCGGCCATGCCGGTCCCGGTGTTGAAAGCAGACTTTTTCCGATATCTCATCCTGCTAGCAAGAGGAGGAATATACTCAGATATCGACACAGAAGCGTTGAAGTCGGCTGTTGACTGGCTGCCATCACGCGTCGACAGGTCAGCAGTCGGTCTCGTAGTGGGGATCGAGGCCGACCCAGACCGGAAAGACTGGGCAGACTGGTACTCACGAAGGATACAATTCTGCCAGTGGACAATACAAGCAAAGTCAGGCCATCCGGTATTGCGCGATATCGTCGCCAGGATCACAGAGAAGACTCTCGACCTGAAAGCAAAGGGCCAGCTCAGACACGGCCGTGCGCCTGCAGACGTTAGTATCGTGGAGTTTACGGGACCGGCCGTATGGACAGACACGATATTCGATTACTTCAACAATCGCGATTACTTCGAATTTGACTCCAAGTCCGAGAACATTACGGCGCAAGACTTCTTCAACGTCAAAGAGCACAAGAAAGTGGGAGATGTGGTTGTGCTTCCCATCACGAGCTTCAGTCCTGGCGTGGGACAGATGGGCGCTGGTGAGCCGGATGACCCGATGGCTTTTGTCAAGCATGAGTTCGATGGGTCTTGGAAGCCGGAGGATGAGAGGATGCAATCAATGTAATCTGGAGGATCTGAGAATCTCCTGTGTGATGTTGTAATTGTCGTGTATAGCATAGCGAGGCGTTTGGGACTTGCAAAAATAGCGTCACAAGGTCGGATGGGTGGCATAAGACCAGCTGGATGCGTCTTCTCAGGGGGATGAATGCGTATATGTGATAGACAGTGTCGCTTATTGGTTCAATGAAGGTATTCAACGTTCACAACTTTTACTGCTAAATGGCAATGCGCGCTTTCTACTATCCTTTCCGAACCGGCACAGCGGTAGGAATGTAGTACTTCAAGCAGAAGCGACGGCGGTTGCTTTGCGTCACATATGTTACTTTCTCGAACCCACTGCTTTCATTCCTCGACTATGCCTACTTCTCGAGCTTCGCAGTCGACCTGCTTCCACCTTCACGACCCTCAGCTTCTCAAACTTCACGTCCGCATCTACTATCGCGCCCGGTCGAGGGCCAAATCATCACAAGGACCGCTCGGTCACTGGGCCGGGCGGTTGTGCTGTTCCACACGTCTCCAGGTGCGATGTGACAATAAGACCAGCTAGCTGGTTTTTCAAATTGCGAAAACACCCCTGTTTTTCACCAGAATATCAAATTTGGCCGCAGCTGCTGTGAGACATGGCTCGCGGTCCGTGCCTATTCTTGTTCAACAACAACAGGACCGGAAAGCAGTTGCCGGTGAGAAAGCAAGCCGTGAGACCCGCGGTTGCTGTCAAAATATCTTACATAAACTCGCAGACATGTCGGAGCTGAACAAACTTTCGATGACCTGCATGGAAATCGTCTCCGCTCTTCGATGGCCGATCCATCTCCATTTCGACGGTCAAACCAGATTTGGGCACTTCCAAAGGCGTGCAGCGACCGTTTTTTAAGGTTCAAGACCACTAATTTCGATGAACTGGCGGTCGAGTATCCCCCCTCTTCGCATCTCACCAGGCATCCTGACTGGCTGCTTAACGTTAGGCCTGTGAGTGAAGAAAACCCATCTGAACATAAATGCTGGTCCTACAGACGGCGCTCCACCTTGACGCACTGCTGTTGTTGCCCAAGACAATTGCTGCGCAATCATTTCGCATCTAGCATCGTCAGTTTTAACCATACTCACCGCGACAAGCCCTCAAACGTTTCAAGCCCTGCCCGTCGTTTATTTTGCCTTACCGCTTCTGCTCTTGAACCTGACGCAGCGTGCATATCACTGACTCATCTCCTCCGCCTACACATGCGTGGCTTGACCTTCACAATCCCTTCCGTCTGAGATTTGTCGCACCCACATACCCAATGGAACATGCTTAATATGTGCTACGAGGGCCATGCGCTTTAGCTTAACCAACGAACAACAATATGGCCACGCTACAGCCTCCGCGCTCGCAGTCGCAACGAGCACTATCGGCGCAAGGCCACAGGCACATATTGCGCTCGAGCGCGTCCCAACAAAACTCTAGAAGTGCTAGCAACCCACATCCCACACGGCAGCAGAGCAAAGATGTTATTCTCAAGACTGCCGAAGCGAGACTGAAGGAGCAACCTCTGCCCGCCGAACAAATCCCTTTTGATCCGGAGCAGAAAGGCGCAGGTTTCTCCTCCAAGACGCTGAAGTTCTCCGACTTCGAATTGCTACAAACACTAGGCACAGGCACCTTCGCAAGAGTATGGCTATGCAGGTTCAAACAGCCAAAGACGCCAAATCACCGCAACAAAGTCTTTGCGCTGAAGGTGCTCAAGAAAGTGGATGTTGTCAAGCTGAAGCAGGTCGAGCATGTTCGAAATGAGCGCAACGTACTCGCAGCCGTTGCGGGACATCCGTTCATCACGCAGATGCTCGCATCTTTCTCAGACTCACATTCACTCTACATGCTCCTCGAGTATACACCAGGGGGAGAAATCTTCTCATACCTACGGCGCGCAAGAAGATTCCCATTTCCAACAGTACAGTTCTACGCAGCAGAAATAGCATTAATATTAGCCTATCTTCACGACATACAGCACGTCGCTTATCGGGACCTCAAACCAGAGAACATTCTTCTAGACGCCGATGGCCACCTTAAGCTCGTCGACTTTGGTTTCGCCAAATATCTCCCTCCAGATCCGAACCCGCCGCAGCAGCAACAACAACAGCCAAATCTCCAAGCGGCAGCGGCTAATGGCCAACCGAACGGATCCACCGCCTCAAGTTCTCAGTCTCAGCAACAAAATCAGCAGGGTCAACCACAACATAGTGCAGGGGTAACTTACACTCTCTGCGGGACCCCGGAATATCTCGCCCCTGAAGTGATCCGTAACACCGGCCACGGCACCGCAGTCGACTGGTGGGCCCTCGGCATTCTCGTCTACGAGATGCTCATCGGACAACCGCCCTTCTGGGACCAGAACCCTATGCGCATCTATGAGCAGATCGTCCAAGGCCACATCCGCTTTCCTGTGCCATCGTCGTCCGCGCACCCAGGGCGACACTCCCTGCACGTTCCGCGGGTGGCGCGTGATTTCATTCTTGCGCTGTGCAAGACAGATCCGACGGAGCGTCTTGGTCACATAGTGGGTGGCAGTAAGAGAGTGATGCAGCATCATTTTTTCGATGGGGTCAATTGGGATGATATCTACTATCGACGGCGGCGAGGGCCCATTCTACCGAGAGTGGAGTGGGAAGGCGACGCAGGAAATTTCGACGAATATCCTGATCCGCCAGACGACGCAGAGGAGAGTGAAGGCGGCCGGGGACGATACACGGATGAGATGAGGAAGGAATGGGATGCTGCTTTCCAGGATTTCTAGGTCTCACTCAACATCGAAGAACGAATTAAGGAAGTCACGTCCTGGAACGAAGGACACAGTTGTGGGTTATCTCCTGCGTCGCCAGACGTCCTGCAAATTATGCAGGTAAACAACAACCATCCAGTCATCGTGTCCAGGATAGGATGAGAGCTGACAAGAGGTTGACGGGACAGCCTGTCCGCAACTTAGTGAGACCTTGTGGGGCGAGAAAGCACTACCTGCATGTTGGCCTGAATCAGAACCACGAACATACGATACCTCTATCAGAACACGACGTCAAAAAACCTCGGGTCACGGCGCTGGAAACAACGGGAAGAATTTCAAAGACGAGTAGCAACATATCACAGTATGATACCAGTCATCTACATATACACTTTTGTCGAGTTCGTTAGCAAGGAGCTGGGAGGCACATGAGCAAACAAGCAAGCAAGCAAGCAAGCAATCGCTTTGGTGGGACTACAGCCTAATCGTGTCGAGTCGTTCGTTAAAAATGAATGACAAACCGAGTCTGGGTTATTTCGATAGAGCGGACAGACAGCAGATATAAGGCATGATACCAGTTGATAACGATAGATCGAGTATCTGCCACGCACCACCCTACACTCAGTTCCCTGGTCGCGAGGATCATAGTCGTGGTCGTAATCGTAGTCTTTCCCGCTTTCTCAGATGTCCCACAACACAACACAGCTAGAGGACAATCGAGTCTCCAGCGTTCGACACCAT
>Ga0210040_10007783_pt1 | contig 12866 bp, 8 predicted proteins | sample CryGeyCG12114_NA_FD_185462 | JGI IMG/M metagenome (GOLD analysis project Ga0210040, IMG submission 185462) | Groundwater microbial communities from aquifer - Crystal Geyser CG19_WC_8/21/14_NA (SPAdes) (version 2) | ecosystem: Environmental > Aquatic > Deep subsurface > Groundwater | place: USA... | reverse complement strand
CTTATGTAATGTTGAACCCTTGCTTCATTTTTACTTTCCTTACACAAGGGGGAACTTGCGAGTATCCTTTCAAGAAAAGAATGGGATTTCATAGTGGAGAAAATTAGCAACGGTGCTCATGAAAAAGAAGCAGTTAGTTACTGGCTCGGTGGTTTCATCGATCACAAAAATCAACTGGTTTGGGTTGATAACACTCCATTCAACTTTTCTGGTAATGGTTATCTTAAACCTGTGAGCGTTATACTGAAATCTAAAAGATGTTTATAAGTTATGATGAAACACTTTTTGTATAGCATTTCATCCCTCGGATTTGCAAACCATGTCAGACTGGAGGTGCTTAACCACTTATTGGCACGACACTAATTTTGCTTGGAGGCTCGCAGAATGTGGACAGCTTTCTGGATATGTTTGCAAAAAAGGAATTCAAGGTATGTAAAAAATATTCAGTTAAAGTCTGTTCTGAACGTACACAACTACGCACGTTGTTTTCCCACTAGCGGCATTTTTCCATTCGTTTTGTTTGGCTTATTTTTTTTTTAAAAAAGAAAGTTTTTATTCCACTCCCAGTTAGACACAAATAAAATGATCAAAATATTGACATTGATTTATTAACAGACCGTTAAAAGGATTCATTAATTCATTTACGAGAATGCGTACGTTTTTTGTGTGTGGTTTAATAATGTTTTCACCATTTACCCTTTGACGGCTGGTTATGAAGAAGAGCTACGTAGAAAGCATTGATATTGAGAGGTTTTCTTACCTGCATATGGAGAATATTATTTAGGATGAAAATTTAGAAAGCATGTGGCTCCTTCTTTTTGCTTATTCTATAGTTTGGCTTTTTGAGGTTCTAGTATGTACCCTAACTTCATACAGTAAGTAAATACAGAATGTATACGTAAAGTAATCTCATTCCCGAGGGTATTTTCCATTACGGCTCTCAATTTTGATACTCCCTCGACATTTAAACACACAGTAACATGATGAATATAGTTGTGAATTCTGGTTACTTTGTTAAGCAGGAAATATTGAGAAAATGTCTATCACTTAGAGTCATTCATCAGTGAAAGATACGGCGTTGCACGATCTACCTACGAATACAAGGCATAGTGAATTGTATTGCATAATGAGTCTTCTTAACCAATTATTTTTTAGGGGGCTATCTAATGTACAATATTGTGCGTCTTTACTTAAATTTTGTAGAAAGAAGATAGAAGAACTAAGAACCCATACGGTATCTCACAATAATTATAACTTGTATATACCTTGATACGGTAACTTTTTCCTGTTCACCTTCAACTAAAAGCTAATTGAAACTTAATGAAGCAGAATGTTCCAAACTTTAGTCCCCGTGCCTCTAAGCCGCATTTCATTTTGACAAGACATGAACAATTCATGACAACTGAAAATTTCAACTCTAGCGTTGTATATTCTTTATTGAGTAAAACTTTGGAAAAACAGAACTCACAGCATGTACTTAGTGGTTATGCAATCCTGGTTACGGTATACTCACATCTAACTACACGGAATAGTTATTCGTAGCCATTTTATTCTTTATCCTTGAAAATTTTCAGACAGGATAGAGTGATCGCGTTAGACTTACTTTAAATGTTCACAAACGAGTTTTTTTTTTCATGTCGGTGACAGTTGATCCAATTTTTAAGCTTGTATTGCTTACAATGCTCTATCCTCTATCCCTTTGGATTGCTTCACAGGTATACCTTACCAAGTGAAAGTAAACTGGTTTGGTTTTACATTTCGCTTGTCACAATAAACTTTTCAGAGCTTCAGATACGCAGAAAAACACATATGCTATCTTTTCATTTTCCCATTCTTTTCAATTTTTACTTTTTACCCACAGTACTTTTGTACTGACGTAGAAGCAGGTTCACTTTGAAAGTAGTAAGTCTAGCAAATTCTTTTCGTTTAATGCAACAAGACATTTTATTTAAACCAACCCAACCGTTTTAAACAAATTACTTTGCATTACGCAATATGAAAGTGAATTACGTAGCTGTTCTACCAAAATAATATGTTTACGAAATTGACTGAAGCTATCAAGGTATATTCATTCACATTTTTTGCATAAAAACGTTGCAACTTGTTGATGGATACATTTTTGGGCATTTCTTGATTGTTCGATCATTTGTTTAGTGGAAGAGCACCACACGTTGAATCGGACGTATTCTGGAACCACAGGGAAATTTGCATCTCCCAACTTCCCATCTAATTACTACAATAATTTAGACTACGTGAATCATCTAGTTGCTCCTCGAGGAACTCGTATCGTGATTCGTTTTACTCACTTGGACATTGAAGCACAAGAGGATTGTCTTTACGACTACGTTGAAATAATCGATCGTGGCAATGGGAATTCCACTCGCTACTGTGGCTCTTATAGACTCGACGAGCTAAACAAGTGAGCTCTTTTTCTTCTCATTTTCAAATATATTTAGCTATAAAGTTGAAGTTAGAAACGCTTGGTAATCTCTTTGAGTTGTGCACAACGGACGGTGAAGGTTAGAAATGCACACCGCTTCAGGGAAAATTGCGCTTATTTTGATGCATAACTTGTGCAAAAGGAAATCTTTGAAATTCTAGCAAACTACATTTTCTAGTGAACATACTTGTATCAGCAACATCAAATAGAAATATGGTTAAACGTAACCAACCTACCATGCATAAATAAAACAGATTCTTTACGATTTGGGGCCAAAAATAACTGTAAATTTAGAAAATTACAGTGATGATCCTTAGATGCTATTTTAATGCGTGGGCAACTAACTATCTACTGTGTAAGGCAAATTAAAAACTCTCATTATCTGTGTTAATGCACATAAGGGAGGGTCAGCTTTACGCTAAACGCTCCAAAATGTTTCCCAGTTTTAAGAACTGTGAGAAATTTATTGTTTTCGGCATGAGTCTTGTTTGCTTACTGGCAACAATTGCTACAAGAACACATACGATATTTATCCCCGTTAAACGATAATGCTATTGTTGCATGTTTGTTGCAATCTTGCAAATAAGCTTACTTACTTTCTTGCAATGATATATTATGAATGGGCTTACATACATGAGCAAAATGCAGACACATAATAATACATGAGCACTGTCAATGCCCATACCTTGCATTTAATCCTCAACCTGTTTGTCTGGCTGGGAACAAGAATACAATGGGTGGGCTGTAAAATATATCGTTCACTTTCACCCGTCAGTAATAGAGCACTATACACATAATGCTCACGATTCATGGCACACACACAATGATTGATTATGCACGCAAATTTCCTCTGTTGCTTGTTCCTCCCATATTATCTTCCCCAACAGTATACGGCGTTCTATGCATCAGGGAAGGTTTAAAATCTCTTCAAAGTGTCATGCTTATCATATTTCATTTTCTGTTCCAGCTCATATCGAAATTCATTAGTCAGTGCTCCTTTAGTTAGTTATATAAGGAGCTAGGTGATTGGCAACTTTAACTAAGCTAGGGCTTTGATAACTTCCTTGTATCCTTTCCAGTTACACATTTTATCTCAGTTTATCTCACACACATAATAAATGGGGACGTCATTGTGCCCAAAATTATGTATTTGTTTGATCTATAGGTTTGCATTATTACACTACTGCACTACTACTTGGCTAGAAGCCGACTTTAATCTAGTGTTCACACCTGGGCTTGGTTTCAGACATGGTATAAAATTATTCATAAATAGAAGATACAATTTATGCCGTGTCTAGTCCATAAAAAAAAGGAGCAGTATCAGCTGTCACTTCCCTGTCTTCTTGTATGGCAGTGGAGATTTGTTAGTCAAAAAGATGGATTGGAATGGAGAAAGTAAATAAAAAAGGATCCATGAGATGAGCATTGTGTGTCTATTCGGCGTTTATATGTTTCCCACTATTGTCGCTACCAAAACACAGTCAACAGGATGCTCAATAACTTTTTAGTGAAAATTAAAGCAACCCACAGTAAACCTTTGACATTCAAAACTTTGTTTTTTCTCTCAGTTAAGTTGCTTTAAGTAGATATCAGGTGTAGGTGATAGTATTTTCCCCTTATGGGAGCAAAAGATATACGTAATATATGGAATTATATTGCTTGCTCTTAGCATGGTTAGTTAGTTAGTTACTTACTGGAAAAGTTTAATCCTGCTGTCATAATATATACAAACGAAGAATAGGATACCAAGCGTATACAAGCACTGAACAAGTTAACAAGTGAAATCTTCTTATTCTTGATAGTTTCAGCTTGTATACAGACAAAAGGTGCGCATAATTGTTCATGTCATGTTTCCATATTCATGAGAGTAGTAAAATGAAACCTTATGCTTTTAGACTCGACTATGTGGCCACATGGAATGAAGTGGACGTCCTTTTCCATACGGATTATGTTGACTCTGCTAGTGGATTTGAATTAGTATGGCGTGCCGTGGATGTGAGCACTTGTATTCCAGGTAGAACCTTGTTGGCTGGTATCGGCTATGGATTCCCTCTACAGGAGACCACAATACATTCTCCAAACTTCCCTTACTTCAATCTTCCTCGACTTGATTGTGTGTACACTATTGTAGCACCTGGTAAGTCAATGTGGCGTCTTCTTGCTAATCTTTTTGTTTGTCTACGTGCACACGTGCTCAATTTCCTGTCTCTGCCACATCCTATGTGCACGGTAGTTTGTTAGTTAGTCAGTGAGTTTACTCTAGAGTGAAAGTAAAGCTTTCGTTTTATGTTGTATGGAAATTAAGTTGGTTTTGTTGTAGTCTCCATTATTCGTCGATCCTACCTACGCCATGATGAATCATGCACTTAATTCATTTCCTGTGGGTAACTTTTTACCTGTAACATACATCTACGCGGCTAAATGAAAGCTTCAAGCATCCTGGTGGACTGATTTATTTTTTAAAAGGAGGGAAGAATCTAAATTTTAATGGAAACTTTTGGAAGGGCAATATTTATTTTCCTTAATGTGTGTACATATTAGGTGGAGATTTTTGAATGTGCCACAGGTTTCACCTCTGAAATATTGATTGTCTGTGTAATGTGTTGCTTTTTTTCCTTCCGGCACTGTGCTTGCTTTTGACACTTTTGTATTCTGTGCGTGCATCTTGTGCTCATTTCTAGCATGACTTTTTCACTAGCTACAAAAATTTCCAATCAATATAGTTCTAGGTCTACCAATGGAGCATATTCCTGTCGCGTAATTTTGAATGAAATAGATTCTAGACCAACGATTGTAGAATTTCCATCATTAACAAGCGCAAAAAATCTTCATCTTTCACTGACTTTAATGTCTACAAAAGAAAGTCTATACATTTGTAGTTTGCGAAGGACGGCATAAAATAGTATACTGTTTCTTTTCAAACAAAAAAACCTCTAGAACTGTAGGGCATTCTTTAATTAAGGAAAAGAAAGTTTCTTTAGTCCATTTTATGCGTATGTCTGTGCCCTCCGAGTTCATTTCGTTAATTGACTGATGAAGTACTGCGCTCATACATAAGCAGTCTAGTAAAATTTTAAAATATGTTTCCCTTCCTAGCTTCACATTGCCCTTTGATTATGCTTTGCTTCCAACTTGATAGTTTAGGAAAACAGCACAAACAGACAATATAAGAGGGAATGAAAACTAATAACTTTATTTCACAACTTGCAGCCGGTCAGAGAATATGGCTGTCTTTTAAAGTCTTTGAAATAGGATCATTCCCTATCCCTCTAAACTCGTTAGAAGAGGACAACCCTTCACGTTGCGATTCCCAGCAAGATCACGTATCCATCGATTTAGGAAACGATTCTTTTTCACCAAATTTAACCCTTTGTGGAAATTTGACATCTCGTCCATACTGGGCCACATTTATCTCTGCTACCGAAAAACTCATCATCCGTGTGCATGCTCCTATAGGCAAAACGGGCCGAGGATTTTTAGGGCGATTTAAAGCCGTCCCTGGAGAACTCTCTGAAAAAATTTCTACTCAATTGTATGAAAATTCTTCCATTCGTTTTACATCACTCAATTTCCCATTGGATCCACCAACCAGAGTTTCGCTAACAACTGTGTTCACTATTTCCCCCAACTACATTATTGTGATCCGACTTCGGGGAAACATTCTCCCATTGTGCGAGCTCAAGGCAAACTCTTATGTGGAAATAGTTGACCCATATAATGATGAAAGAGTTGGCAATGGTGGAACCAAACGACGAAAAGTTGTGTGCGACCCCCAGGAATTACAGGACCATGTTGGCACCAATAGTGGTAGTGTTCCTGCTTCCACTGAGTTTCACAACAAGAATGCTATTGATGTGGCTATTAGCTCGTCTTTCAACAGTTTGCATGTAAAACAAGTGTACCGTGAACGTGAGAGCAATGTGATGAGACCCAGGCGATGGAATGCACAAGTTGTGACTAGTTTAGGTATGTACACTGCTTTGACATCTGGGGAATATAATTTGTTTTGGTTGTGAAATGAGTGTTCTCTTGATCCCTACCTAATTTCTAGTGAATAGTTAGCTTAGTTAGTAAGTTTATGCATAAATATTTTCCGTATCATGAGTTTTTAAAAAGTAAATTAATTCAAGGAAATAGTTTAATTTGTATCTGAAGTGTTTTAGTGAAGATTGGGTTAATTTTGGTTATGATTGGCTTGTCATTGTGGTTTGGCATTCATGTTGTGTTTATGTATGGGAATGGGAATACACGCAGATGAAAACTTCCGAGCTAAAGTTGCTGCTAAAGGAGATAATCTCCTTGCCCCGGATGGATGTGATCCTAATCCATGTGCTAATGGGGGAAATTGCATTTCGGATGGAGGAAATAAGCATGTGTGCAAATGCTTTCTGCCTTTTACGGGTAACTTAAATAGGTGGATGACTGGAGCTAAACTATACTAAAAGTAGTGAATATGATGAATATATTTTTTCATTATATGATGATTGTAGGTCCATTTTGTGGACTTACACTGTGTGACTTGAGGCCGTGCCTTTTTGGAGAATGTATTTTGAAAAATGAATCTTTTTCGTGCTTGTGTGAAATGGGATATGGAGGAGATCGATGTGACAGGAGACTGAGACCATGTCAAGACCATAGGAATCCTTGTTCGGGACGAGGACATTGTGTGGAATTGAATTCAACGTCGTACAAGTGTTCGTGTCATGCTTGGTTTGAAGGCAAGTTTCTATTTTGTCAACAATTTCAATATAGGCAATAGGCTTTTGTGAGCGTTTTAAGTTGACACTAATTTGTCACAACAGTCAACAATGCAGTCTTTAATTACACGATGTGAGTGAAGAAGAAACCTCTCAGCATTTCTGATTTCTCTATGATAATTTGTAGACTATAGACATTTCGTAATGAATACTTTGCATCTTCATGTTTCAATTACTGCAAGACTTGTTAATTAGATTTTCAAAGCAGTAATAGAGTTTGTCTATGATATATATGATATTGACGTTGTTGAGTTGGTATTCAAGAATGCGAGTGAAATTTATGGAGTCAGTGTTATCTCTTTTACAAAAATTGAGTTACTGACATTCCTAATTTGCATTCATATTTTGAGTATCAAGTATCAGAATGCAAAGTGAACTAGTAGTCAGAGTCAGAGAAAGGGAAAGCGTCATTTCCATAATTTGAAGTTGTATACACAAATTATGAGTATCTAATAGAAGTAGAAATTCGTGTCAAGTTTGTACGAAGTATGGAATGTTATGAAAATGTAACCAACTTTGCATTCTTGAGTAAGAGTTCCCTAAGCTCTTTATAATGTTCTTGCATGACATTGATAATCTCTTTATACTTATCCATTCCATAAGACAAGTTATCGAAACATTGCGCATTGTAACTAATCGAAGCTGCTGAGTGCATTGTTATGTTTGTTACTTAACAAACGTTCAACTATCTTAGGTAAACTTACTACGAATTAGGTTGAATAGTTGCATCCACTGTATGAATGAAATGAACGATAAAGATAATGTAAAATTCGAGTACTCCAGAACCTTATGAATACTAATCCAAATCTATAGAATCGCATAAACCCTCAAAGCTTACTTAAGACCATTGAAACTCTTTCTTTCAAATAACATATTGTTCAACATTTTAGGGCCACAATGCGAGTTCCGAATGACGAATATCCCGTACAGACCTCTTTCTGAAAGAATGGTTCAAGAACCTTTCTGGGTAGGATTGATCGCTATAACTATAGTCCTTGGATTTATTGGGATTTGTTGGTGCTTCAAACGGCATTTTCCGGAAAAGTTGGACAAGTTTTTGAATGACGATACAGATTTGAATAAAGGAATTTCTTGGGGTAAGCTCTTGTGTTCTCCTAAAAGATTTCACTGAAACAACTTACCGTTCACCATGTTTTCTAGTCTTTGTGGGTAGAATGATTTCATGCTTGGGGCATTTTCTTTAGTTTCTGGCCGTTCACCATCTTCTATAAGAATCGGTGGAACTTCATTACGAGACCCGGGGCCTAGTTCAAATATACTAGGTGTCAGTCCCCCGCCATCTCGTTCCTTTTTGGGAAAGTTCCGGAAACCTTCTTTGTTGTCTCTGTCTTCTGCCACATCCGCTGTGTCTGTCGGGGCAGCTAGTCCACATTCGCATGAAAACCGTACTTTCAGTCTGGACGATCTGTTGAAACCATCTAGGAGTATGATTCGTGAGTTGTTTTATGATCTGATGATGGATATGATATGATTTTATGTTTTCTCATTTTCTTCATTTCTTATACCTAAGCATATAAAAAAAACTGCTTTTTTATTCGTGTGAATATTTTAATGACTTTTTTTTACTATTTTTTCTAAACCAGTAACTTAAAATTTGGATTTGGTTTCACTTAAGGTACGCCAAGTCCGCGTAGAAGACGAAACTATTCAATTCAGTCGAGAAGAGATCCCGCAGAAAAGCAGCAAATTTTACAACAGTTGATGTCAGGTCCATCTATGGACGGAGATTACAAACCTCCCACTCCGAAACCCACTCTAGCAGAGATCATTCAAATGAGTGAAAAACGTCTTCGTTTGGCCTCCATGCATAATGCTGAAGCAACCACTTCCTCCCCTAAAGTCAGCGAGACTGAAACAAGTTTCATAACATCAGTAGTAACCGTAGCGCCCAATTCTACGAATTCAGTTTTAACACCCACTTCTACTAAAGCGGAGAAAAAAGTAACTTTTGCAAACCTATTGGACAAACTAACAGGAACGCTGTCAACATCCTCCTCATGTTCTGAATTAAGTGGAGCGGAAGAAAAAGCTCTAATGCTCCCCCAAATCCTCCCTGTCTCCAAACCATATCATATGCCAAAAAAGGATAGGAAAGCAAAATTTCGTAGAAGCAGATCATATCATTATGGCCGAACGACAAGTGAAACTGATCAAGATTGTGTGGAAATGTCTAGTTCAGATACAACCCCTGATCCTATTTTTATGCCCCGGTTTCCAAGTAGAATCAGTAGTCCTACAAATGCTGCTCATAATGCACACAGCTCTTCTCCAACCGGATTTGGTCCAAATAATACAATAAGCGTGGGGAAAACTACTTTCACCAATAGAATGACCAAAATTGCCAGTGCTGATTCCATTCTGTCAATGTTTCGTCGCTTCTCCGGTTCCAGTTCTGCTCCACCTAGTCCACAATACTCAGAAAATGAAGAGTCTTCTGCAGGTACACTATGGGACAAAGGCATGGCTTAATTTCTTCTTTTTATACAAATATTGCTAATTTATTCCTAGTTTCGTATGATGTAACTAACTCACTCTATTCTTTGTATTTATAGCTGCCACTCCATTGTCTACTCCGAGTTCCCCGAGGAACTCTTCTCTATCTTTGTCATTTAGACCGCCTGCATTTCAAATCACTACTGCGGAGCCGATGAACACATTTGAGCAGCCTGCCACAGACGCCAGTCAAGCTTCCGGTTGGCATTCTTCCCCAGGCCAGGGGATCTCATTAGACGTCCCTATGCGGGAATACAATTGTCTCTCCCCTATTCATGAAGTAGTTACGCCTTTAGCTACTCCATGTCATTCTCCATCTCATTCCCCAATGATGCGTCGTGTGTCCGGCTCCCACGGATTCCCATCATTACGTTTGCAAAGCTCGGAAGAAGAACCCCCACAACCTGAAATACAGGTTCCCCCTGCACCCAAGAAACTAATCATTCCAGAGATATCCATCTCTATCGATGAAGTAGACTCAGAGAAAAAGTATACATCTAGGGGGACGGAAGCAGCCGAGGTAATTCCCGACGTTTTGATTCATGTACCTCCAGAAGTGACTTTGGACAGCAGGCCTGATGAGCCAGAATCGTCATCTCCCACTTGGAAATCCAAACCTCCACCTTTAGTGTTCGCAAATGACAAATTAAGTCGTTGCAGCGGCGTTAATGAGTTTCAAAAGAAAAAGAAAGACGAGGAAGATGATGATGAAAGCAAAAGTACTGTGCATATTCCTGTGTTTGTAGTTGAATCAGCTACACCTACGATAGAAGAAATAGGATTTCCTAAGTTTACGAAGAATTTTTCACCAGAACTGTTCCAAAAAGAAAACGTTTCGATCATTGCAAATAAGGAAGAACCAATCTCACCCGTATGCAAACCATTGATTCCACCTGTGATAATTACAATCAACCAAAGCTCAGAAGCTGAGTCTGATAGTGACACACAAGGAAAATGCTTAACGGCTGGAGTTAAGCTACCATTTTTGACACCCTTTGTCGGCACCTCTGACCGTGTTCCTAGTGAATCAAATCTTAGCACTTCAGGTTATTCTTCTATGGCGTCTCCATGTCCATCTAGATGTCCGTCTGTGAGTCCTCTATGTACCTCAGAAACTGACGATTTTCATCATTGCGGTCATGAACACCATCATTCTGGTCAGCGAAGATCTAGTTTAACTTATGTGGCACCCAAAAAGCCGATTGCATCACCTATGCGGAGGCTTTCATTAAATAGTGCTATGCTATCTTCCACATTTCACAACTCCTTGGGATACCCTGACGAGCCCACGTTCTGTAGACTTTTACGAAATCAAGTGGCTATTTCAGCCACACTCCTTGAAGTAGATACAGACTCAGCAGTAGAGATGGAAAACTTGGAGGCAGACGGGAATGAAAGCTCTCCACCTGAACAAGTGAAAATCCCACAAGAGGATTTAAAAGATTTCACTAACCTGTTGCAAGTGCCCAAAAAAAGTTTGCCTAAGAGTAGAAGTCTTGATATTAGTTCAGATTCTAATAATTCAGAAAAAAATACCAAAGGGTCATCTGCTTCTTCCCAAAAACTCAAATTTGGGGAAAGTCTGGATTCTAAATTAAACATATTAGATCCAAGTAAGCGTCCCGACATTACCTTTGTGAAAAAAGAGGCTACAAGTGAGAAAATCGGACTTTCTCCAGTCAGTTCCCGTAGTGAAAGTGAAGTAAGTGTGGGTGGAACAAGTATTCGTAATTCTGGCGTCACTGACTCGGATGGATTATACGACTGTGGTAGCTCAGAAGTTCCGTCTCGCTTGTCTATGAGACGGCGCTCGTTTGGCAAGAAAAAGGAACGTAAAGGATCTAAAGGAAACAAAGAGGCGGAAGCAGAAGCTGAGGAACGAAAAAATGCTTCTTTAGATGATGGCAGCCGGAGTAGTAAAGACAGTCGAGAGAATGCAGACAAAAAGAATGCTTCAACGGGGGATTTGAGAAGTGAAAAGAAAAAGGGGAAACAAGGCAGTCCTAATTCTAGCAGCAAGAAACGTGTAAGAGCTCAACCTAAGCTTAACCAAGGAACGAGTTCTTCTTCCTCGGAAAGTCTCAATTCTCTCAGGTCTGTTTCGTCTGGTACACTTTTGAGTCTTTTAGGGTGATATATTTTCCTTTAGGTAGGAATATTAATAATCCTAGTAAGTGAGTAGAGTAATGCCCTCATTTCTCACGTGATTCATTTTTCTTGCTGTGGTGAGATTATTGAAGCTAGCATATGTATGTACAATGATGAACTGGCAAATCCGACTGACTTGCATATATAATTCAGAACTCTAAGTTAATATTTAACTCCTCATATCATACCGTAGTATTTTTTCAGTATTCATCAAAAGAAAAGGGATGTTAGCATATTAGAACGGAAACCGTAGATTTGCTCCGTGCAATTTCCTCAAGCGTTTCTAACTCCTATTTTAAACTTTCTAAAAAGCATATTTGCAAGAAATATTTAAACTTTATATACAGTGTAACTGATAAATATTTACGGATTTCAATCGATCCGATTTGATTTTTTTATTTAAGTCTTATTGGCGTATCAATATGAATGTATATGAATATAGAACGGGTGAATGTGAAACACGCGTGCTTTATTAAACTGATTACAGGAGTAACAGATCTGTGAGAAGTATTCCACCATCTCTAGGGACGTTCAAAGAGGTTCCAAAATCAATACCTGTGAGCAGGAGCTTGGGAAACTTTCTTGAGCTACATAGGAAAGAAGGAGAAACCTGTAGCTTCAGCGATAGCGCACAGCCAAGCACGGAACTATTGAGAGAAAAACATTCACCAGCACTTTCGGATACCTTGAATGTTTCAGCTGGCTCTGTTGATGAGGTAATTTTCATTATTCTTGAAATTAAGTCATATAAATTGTGGCTGATTCTACAATTTTTTTAATCTGATCAGTTAAAGTCATCTCCTCAACGGCGCAAACTGACTTCTACTTTTGGGAGCAACCTTGGTGTTCGAAAAATTTCCAAACTTCGAGCAATCTCCAATCAAATAAGGTTTAATTTTTATTTAATCAGCTTGGTTTCATTAGTTTTTGTGGTTTTGTGACCTTTTGACAAACATTGAAATTGCGAAATTTTAATTTGATTGTAGTACGTATCTGTATTGCTAGGT
>Ga0210040_10007782_pt1 | contig 12866 bp, 16 predicted proteins | sample CryGeyCG12114_NA_FD_185462 | JGI IMG/M metagenome (GOLD analysis project Ga0210040, IMG submission 185462) | Groundwater microbial communities from aquifer - Crystal Geyser CG19_WC_8/21/14_NA (SPAdes) (version 2) | ecosystem: Environmental > Aquatic > Deep subsurface > Groundwater | place: USA... | reverse complement strand
ATCGCGTGATCTTCCGTCGGCTGGGCGTGGTCCCCTACGAGGACGCCTGGCGCCTGCAGCAGGCCGTACACGCCGAGGTCGCGGACGGCGCGCAGGACACCGTCCTGCTGCTCGAGCACCCGCCGGTCTACACCGCCGGCAAGCGCACCTCGCCCTGGGAGCGACCGGTCGACGGCACGCCCGTGGTCGACGTCGACCGCGGCGGCAAGATCACCTGGCACGGGCCGGGCCAGCTCACCGGCTACCCGATCCTGCGCCTGGCCGACCCCGTCGACGTGGTGGCGTACGTCCGCCGGCTCGAGCAGGTGCTCATCGACGTCTGCGCCGGGCTCGGCCTGCACACCGACCGGGTCGAGGGACGCAGCGGCGTGTGGACGCCCGACGGCGCGCGCAAGGTCGCGGCGATCGGCATCCGCGTCGCCCGCGGTGTGACGATGCACGGCTTCGCGCTCAACGCCGACCCCGACCTCACGGCCTACGACCGGATCGTCCCGTGCGGCATCTCCGACGCGACCGTGACCTCGCTGAGCCGCGAGCTCGGGCGCGACGTGACGGTGGACGAGGTGCTCCCGCTGGTCGAGCGGCGCCTGCCCGACCTGGTCGGGACTCCAGCGACCGCGTAGTGCGGACCAGGGTCGCGACGCAGCTCGACGAGGCGTCCGTCCTCGACGTCGTGCGGGCGGACGGCGACGCGGCCGGGCGTCAGCCCTCGAAGGCCGCTCTCGCCGCCCTGCGCGCGGTCCTGCGCTCACCCTCGACGCTCACGCTCGTGGCCGACGACGGGGCGGTCGTCGGCCTGCTCGTCGCGCAGCTGCACGGCCGGGAGCTCCGGCTGTCGCTGCTGTGCGTCGCACCCGGGCACCGGCGGCAGGGGGCGGGCCGGGCGCTCGTCCGCGCGCTGCTCGAGCGCTACCCCGACGTCACGACGGCGACGGACGACCCGGTGGTCCGCGGGCTCCTGGACCGCGAGCGCCCCTGACGCGCCCTCGAAGGGCGGACCGCTGTGCACACGTCCTGGCCACCGTCGGGCGGCGCGACGCTCCAGCACACCCCGCGTGGCAGCCGGGGAGCGCACGATGTGTGCGGGGCGGTACGGCCGCCCGCGGTCACGACCGCGGGCGGCGCCGGAGCGCGGCGGCTGCGAGCAGGACGCCGACTGCAGCGCCAGTGACCATGCCCGCCGTCGTGGAGACGTCCAGCGGCTCCTGCCGCGCCCGCAGGAGCCCGACCAGCAGCGTGACGACGAGCAGGGCGTACGGCACCAGTCGCCACCGCATCATGCGGTCGCGGCCGTTGAGGTCGACCCCGAGGTGCTGGGCGTACGCGACCGTGAGTCCGCAGACGGCACCGACCACGAGCAGAGCTGCGCAGACGTACGGGACCGCCGGCGCTCCGACGACCCAGACGCTCGCGGTGCCGATGGTCAGGGCGCACCAGATGACCAGCTGCAGGCCGAAGGCGGACGCCTCGTTCCAGACGTCCCGCTGGCGCTCCTCGGCGTAGAACGGGTTGCTGAAGTCCCCCACCACGTGCGCCATCCGTACGATCGGGGCTTGGCGGGTGCTGCTCATCGGGCTCCTCCGGAGGTGGTCTCGAGCGCCGCGCCCTCGGGATCGAAGAGCGCCTCGACCGTCGTGCCGAGGCGGGCGGCGAGGGACAGGGCGAGGTAGACCGACGGCGCGTAGTCGCCGGCCTCGACCGCGACCACGGTCTGCCGGCTGACGCCGGCGGCGGTCGCGAGCTCGGCCTGGGTGATGCCGGCCGCCTGTCGTGCGGCGCGCACGGCGTTGCCGCGTCCCTGCGCCGACGTCCGTCCCATGCGCAGCAGTGTCGCGTTCCCTTGACATCGTGTCAAGCAAACGCGACGTCGTCCTTCTCAGCGCAGCTGCGGCAGGACCTCCGCGGCCACGAGCTCGACGTGGTCGAGGTCGACGAGGTCGAGCACCTGCAGGTACGCCCGCGTCGCCCCGAGCTCGCCGAAGGCGCCGAGGCGGTCGACCACCTCAGCCGGTGTGCCGGCGACACCGTTCGCCCGCAGGTCGTCGACGCTGCGCCCGATCGCCGCAGCGCGGCGCGCGATCTCGGCGTCGTCGCGCCCGCAGCACAGGACCTGCGCCACCGACAGCACCAGCTCGCGGCCGGTCGCCGCCGCGGCCTCCCGCACCCGCCCGAACTGCGTGCGGGTGTCCTCGAGGGAGGCGAACGGCAGGTTGAACTCGTCGGCGTACGTCGCGGCGAGCCGGGGTGTCCGCTTCGCACCTCCCCCGCCGACGATGACCGGCGGGTGCGGACGCTGCACCGGCTGAGGCAGGGCGGGGCTGTCGACCAGCGTGTAGTGCTCGCCGGAGAAGCTGAACGGCCCGTCGGCGTCCCACAGCCCGGTCACGACCTGCAGCTGCTCCTCGAAGCGGTCGAAGCGCTCGCCGAGCGGCGGGAACGGGATGCCGTACGCCGTGTGCTCCTGCTCGTACCACCCGGTGCCGAGACCGAGCTCGACGCGCCCGCCGCTCATCTGGTCGACCTGCGCGACGCTGATCGCCAGCACCCCGGGCAGGCGGAAGGTGCCGGCGGTGACGAGCGTGCCGAGCCGGATGGTGGACGTCTCGCGGGCGAGGCCGGCGAGCGTCACCCACGCGTCGGTCGGCCCCGGCAGGCCGTCGCCGTCGCCCATCACGAGGTAGTGGTCGGAGCGGAAGAAGGCGTCGTAGCCGGCGTCCTCCGCCGTGCGGGCGACACGGAGCAGGTCGTCGTAGGACGCACCCTGCTGGGGCTCGGTGAACACGCGCAGGTCCATGCACGGACCGTACGTGCGAGCCTGCGACGGTGGTCGACGAGGTCAGCGGCGCGGCCGGCACGAGCCGCCGGACACGCGCCGCCGTCGTCCTGACCGTCGCGCTGCTCGTCCTGGCCCTCGCCGCCGACCGGTGGCGGGTCGAGCGGGAGCGGGCGGCGCTGCTGACGGCGGTCGAGCAGGCCGAGAGCACGGTCACCGCGTCGCTGGGCAGTCTGGTGTCGCTCGCCGACTACGCCGGTCCCCTGCTCACGGCGGAGGGCGTGCCGGCGGCGACCCGACGCTCGGCGCTCGCCACGCTGTCGCGCGACGCCGCGCGCTGGGAGCCGCGGGTCCGGGCGCGGCAGGACCTGGTCGAGGGCGCCGACGTGCTGTCGTGGCACGGCGACCTGAGGGCAGCGCGGGCGGCGTACCTGCGCCGGCTGACGGCATGGGCCGACCTGCTCGCGACGGTCGACCGCGACGCGGAGGCCTTCCTCGGCGGCAGCGACGGCGACGTCCGCAGGACCCGCTCGCGGGCGGTCGACGCGCTGCTGCAGGCGGGCGCCGACCCCGAGCGGGTGCACCGGGCGCTCGGTCGCGGGACGCGGGACGCCGAGGGCCTCGCCGACGTGGAAGGCGGGGCAGGGGCGCGGCGTTAGTCTGGTACGTGACCACGGTGGAGCCTGAGGGCCGCAAGATGCTGCGCCTCGAAGTGCGCAACAGCCAGGTGCCGATCGAGAAGAAGCCCTCGTGGATCAAGACCCGGGCGACGATGGGTCCCGAGTACACCGAGCTCAAGTCGCTCGTGAAGCGCCAGGGACTCGCGACGGTCTGCGAGGAAGCCGGCTGCCCGAACATCTACGAGTGCTGGGAGGACCGCGAGGCCACCTTCCTCATCGGTGGTGACCAGTGCACCCGGCGCTGCGACTTCTGCAACATCGACACCGGCAAGCCGGCCGACTACGACACCGACGAGCCGCGTCGCGTGGCCGAGTCGGTCGCGCAGATGGGCCTGCGCTACGCCACCGTGACCGGCGTGGCCCGCGACGACCTGCCGGACGGCGGGGCCTGGCTCTACGCCGAGACCGTCCGCGCGATCCACGCCGCGCTGCCGGGCATCGGCGTCGAGCTGCTCATCCCCGACTTCAACGGCACGCCCGCGCTGCTGCAGCAGGTCTTCGACGCCCGCCCGGAGGTGCTGGCGCACAACGTCGAGACCGTGCCGCGCATCTTCAAGAGCATCCGCCCCGGCTTCCGCTACGAGCGCTCCCTCGACGTGATCACGCAGGCGCGCACTGCCGGCCTCGTCACCAAGAGCAACCTCATCCTGGGCATGGGTGAGGAGCGCGAGGAGATCAGCACTGCGCTGCAGGACCTGCACGACGCCGGCTGCGAGCTCATCACCATCACGCAGTACCTGCGCCCCTCCCCCCGCCACCACCCGGTCACCCGCTGGGTCAAGCCCGAGGAGTTCGTGGCGCTGCGCGAGGAGGCCGAGGAGATCGGCTTCGCCGGCGTCATGAGCGGGCCGCTGGTGCGCTCGTCCTACCGGGCCGGCCGGCTCTACGCGCAGGCGGTCGAGGCACGCCAGGAGGCCGTGACCGTCTGAGCGTGCGGATCCTGCTCTGCGGAGTTCACGGTCCGGACATCCCGTCGACACACGGCGGCGCGAGCCTGCTCACGAGCCCCTGGAGGACCTCGTGAGCAGTCGCCGTGTCCGCTCCCTGCAGTCGCTCCTGCTGCTGGCGCTGCCCGCCGGCGGACAGGCCACCGCCCGGCGCAACGCCTGGGCCGGCATGTCGGGCGACGCCACGCGCAGCCGACAGCGACGGCAGGCCGAGGCGGCGCTCGCCGCGGCCGACGTCCGGGCGTACGGCCGGCGGGACGCCACCGCCAACTGATCGTCGCCGCTGGTACCGGCAGCTGGATCTGTCGCCGAGGCTAGTCTCCGGCGCATGGCCGAGCCGACGTACACCCCGATCATCGCGCTGGCGAAGCTGGTCTTCCGGGGCCTGGGCCTGCGCTTCACGATCACCGGCACCGAGCACATCCCGAGGACCGGCGGCGCGGTGATGGCCATCAACCACGTCGGCTACCTCGACTTCACGTTCGCCGGTCTCGCCGCCCAGCCGGCCGGCCGGCTCGTGCGCTTCATGGCCAAGAAGGAGGTCTTCGACCACCGGGTCAGCGGCCCGCTCATGCGCGGCATGAAGCACATCCCGGTGGACCGCCACGGCGTCCCGGCGGAGAGCTACGCGGCCGCCGTGGCGGCGCTGCGGTCCGGCGAGATCGTCGGCGTGTTCCCCGAGGCGACGATCTCGCTGTCGTACGAGCTCAAGGACTTCAAGACCGGCGCCGTGCGGATGGCGCGGGACGCGGGCGTCCCGCTGCTGCCGTGCGTCATCTGGGGCAGCCAGCGCGTCTACACCAAGGGCCGCCCCAAGGACCTCACCCGCGGCACCCCCATCCGGATCGTGCTCGGCGAGCCGTTCCTGCCCGACCCGTCGCAGGAACCGGCGGCGGTCTCCGCCGAGCTCAAGCGCCGCATGCAGCTGCTGCTCGAACAGGCCCAGGCGACGTACGCCGGCGGCCCGCGCACGCCCGAGGACACCTGGTGGATCCCGGCACGGCTGGGCGGGACGGCGCCGACCGTCGAGCAGGCGCGCGTGCTCGTCGAGGCGCAGGACACCGAGCGCCGGGCGCGGCGGGCCGCCGAGGGCCGGTGACGGTGGTCGGGTGACGGCCACCGAGCCCGCCCGCCCGCACGGACGGGCGACCTATCCTCGTCGCATGGCCCTGTTCTCCCGCCCGTCGAAGCCTGCCGCCGGCAAGGGCGCCACCAGCACGAAGGTGGGGGCCGCGTCGAAGGCGTCGAAGGCCGCGCCGAAGCCCAAGCGCCCGCGCGGCGCCCGGCTCAAGACCATCCGGACGGCGTTCGTCGCGACGCGCAAGCAGGACCCGAAGGTCCTGCCGCTCGTCCTGATCGCCTTCTTCGGGCCGTTCCTGCTGCTGCTGTCGATCGGCCTGCTGCTCGGCCACCCGTGGTACCTCGGGTTCCTCGGCCTGCTCGTGGGCCTGCTGGTGGCGACCTTCGTCTTCGGCCGGCGCGTGCAGTCGACGGCGTACTCGCAGGTCGAGGGTCAGGTCGGCGCCGCAGCGGCGGTGCTGCAGAACATGCGTGGCGACTGGCGCGTCACCCCCGCGGTCGGCTTCACCCGCGAGCAGGACCTCGTCCACCGGGTCATCGGCAAGCCCGGCGTCGTCCTCGTCGCCGAGGGCGCCCGCAACCGCACCCGCGGCCTCGTCGGCACCGAGAAGCGACGGGTCTCCCGGGTCGCCGGCTCGACGCCGGTCTACGACGTCTTCGTCGGCGACGGCGACGGCGACGTGCCGCTGCGCGGGCTCGAGAAGCACTTCCTCAAGCTGCCGCACAACATCAAGCCCAAGGTCGTCAACGAGCTCGACCGCAAGTTCAAGGCCATGGGCGGACCGGCGATGCCGGTCCCCAAGGGGCCGATGCCCCGCGGTGGACGGGTGCCGCGCCGCTAGCCAGCTCAGGCCGCGAACGGGCGGGCCGCCCGGGTCCGCACGACGAGCGTGCCGGCTGCCCGGTCGTGCAGCCCGCGCCCGTCGCGGTCCATGACCACTGCCGGGATCACGAGCATCACGAGCGCCGTGCGGATCGCCGCCGGCAAGAAGCCGGGTGGACCTTCCTGCCGGGCCAGCCGGACGACCCGGATGCCGAGCACCCGCTTGCCGAGCGACTGCCCGGTCAGGGCGGTGAGCAGCAGGACCTGGAGGGCGAAGGCAGCCTCGTCGGCCAGGCTGAGCCGGGCGGCGGGCACGTCGACGAGCACCGCCCTGACCAGCCCGCCCATGAGCGCGCTGAGGACCACGTCGAGCGCGAACGCGGCGATGCGCGAGCCGGTCGTCGCGACCGCACCGGGTCCCTCCGGCGGCAGGCCCCACCTGCGGCCGCGCCAGCCGCCCTCGGGCCGCGTCTCGACCCCCGCCGAGGCCAGACCGGACAGCCACGTGCCGGTCCACCGCGCCATGCGCTCACGGTACGGGGGCGGCCGCCAGGGCGCCCGGCGACCGGCTCGGCGCGCGTAACCGGTGCGAAACACCCGGGACACTGCGGGGTCACGGCCCGTCGTTAGGGTCGCCGCAGCGCCGCAACCGCGCACGGCCCGACCCGTGCACCGACTCCCGGAGGACGTCCTTGTTCACCAGTGCCGACGAGGTCCTGAACTACATCAAGGCGGAGGGCGTCGAGATGGTCGACGTCCGCTTCTGCGACCTGCCCGGCGTCATGCAGCACTTCACCGTGCCGGTGAGCTCCTTCGACGAGGACGTGTTCACCGACGGCCTGGGCTTCGACGGCTCGTCGATCCGCGGCTTCCAGGCGATCCACGAGTCGGACATGCAGCTGCTGCCCGACCCGACCACCGCGCGGATCGACCCGTTCCGCACGCGCAAGACGCTGATCCTCAACTTCTTCATCCACGACCCGCTGACCGGCGAGCAGTACTCCCGCGACCCGCGCAACGTGGCGAAGAAGGCGGAGGCCTACCTCAAGGGCTCCGGCATCGCCGACACCGCCTTCTTCGGCGCCGAGGCGGAGTTCTACATCTTCGACTCGATCCGCTACGACAGCTCGCCCGAGGGCACCTACGTGCACATCGACGCCGAGGCTGCGGCGTGGAACACCGGCAAGGACGTCCCCGGCGGCAACCTGGGCTACAAGCCGCGCACCAAGGGCGGCTACTTCCCGGTCTCCCCCACCGACCACTACGCCGACCTGCGCGACGAGATGGCCGTCAAGCTGGAGCAGGCCGGCATGCAGGTCGAGCGCGGCCACCACGAGGTCGGCTCGGCGGGCCAGGCGGAGATCAACTACAAGTTCGGCTCGCTGCTCGAGAGCGCCGACAACCTGATGCTGTTCAAGTACATCATCAAGAACACCGCCAACGCAGCCGGCAAGACCGTCACCTTCATGCCGAAGCCGGTCATGGGTGACAACGGCTCCGGCATGCACTGCCACATGTCGCTGTGGTCCGACGGTGCGCCGCTGTTCTACGACGAGGTCGGCTACGCCGGCCTGTCCGACACCGCCCGCCACTACATCGGCGGACTGCTGCACCACGCGCCGTCGCTGCTGGCCTTCACCAACCCGACGATCAACAGCTACCACCGCCTGGTGCCCGGCTTCGAGGCGCCGGTCAACCTCGTCTACAGCCAGCGCAACCGCTCCGCCTGCATCCGCATCCCGATCACCGGCAACAACCCCAAGGCCAAGCGCCTGGAGTTCCGCTGCCCCGACCCGTCGAGCAACCCCTACCTGGCGTTCTCGGCGATGCTCATGGCCGGCCTCGACGGCATCCGCAACAAGATCGAGCCGCCGACCCCGGTCGACAAGGACCTCTACGAGCTGCCGCCGGACGAGCTGGCCGACGTCGCGCAGGTGCCTGCCTCGCTCGACGCCGTGCTCGACGCGCTCGAGGCCGACCACGACTACCTGCTCGAGGGGGGCGTCTTCACCGAGGACCTCATCTCGACGTGGATCGCCTACAAGCGCGAGGTCGAGATCGACGCGATCCGCCTGCGGCCGCACCCGTACGAGTTCGCGCTGTACTACGACATCTGAGCCGCCCAGGTCTTCGACCCGCAGGTCCAGTCCGACGCGGTCCCTGTCATCCGCGACGAGTCCACGCGACCCGCCAGCACGGTTGCAACGGCGGCTCGTGTGGACTCGTCGCTGTCCGGCCACAGGTGCGCGCAGGTCTTGAGCATGGTCGCGTCGGCGGCGGAGAGGACCACGCCACGCGCCACAGCCACGGGGTGACTTGGGCGTTTGGCTGAGCAAAGGGGACAACCGAGGCAGCATCGCTGCATGAGACGCCTCTTGCCTGCCCTCCTCGCCCTGCCGTTGCTCACCCTGCCCGCGCTCTCTGGCACGGCTGCTGCCGAGAACAGAGCGTTCACGGACGCCCGAGGAGACGCTGAGCGTCCAGCCAACGACATCGTGTCCTACAGCGTGAACTACACGCCGGACCGTGTCGCGATCGTGGTCAACTTCGCCGCTGCCAACACCGACGAGCTGTCGCTCATCCACGATGTCGATGTCAACGGTGACGGCACCGACGATTTCGTCGTCTCCGACACGTCCGTCTACGGCGCGCGTGACTACGAGACCAAGTGCTCGGATGATGACATCAAGCTGAACCGCACCGGTATCGCAGCGGGCATCTCCTTCCCGGCCTCGTGTGTCGGATCTCCAGCCGCACTTCGAGTGCAGGTCTATGCGAGCACCGGGAGCCTGGGCTCGGACTACGCGCCCTCATATGAATCATGGTCCCCCTCCGTGCGTCGTGGGGCCACGACCGACGGAGGCACACCGCCTACCGCTGGCACCCGCGGCGTGACCATCGGCATCCGGCAAGCCGCTGGCATCTACACCTTCTCCGGCACTGTCAGCCCGGCCGAGGCTGGCGTGCAGGTGACCACAGCGCGGCTCGACAGCGTGACCAAGCGGGTCACCGGTGTCGCCTCGACTCGGACGGACGCAGCCGGCCGCTACACGATAAGGACCCGTCTGCCGATCGGCTTCGCCGGCTACTACTCGTTGACGGAGGCGAAGTCAGGTGTCAACGCTGGCCGCAGCCGCCTGTACGGCTTGGTCGTTCCGCGCTAGGTGGAGCTGGTGGCGTCGCCAGAGCCCGGCCGACGCCGTACCGAAGGGCAGCGGGAGCGCACATGGACTCCTGCGACATCCGACGGTGAGCACGTCTGGCCGGGGTGTGGCAGCGTGCCACGGTGGGCGTGGTCAGGACACGTTGTCCACCTGGAAGCGGGATCGCCATGCGGACGGCTACGGCACGACCGCCTACCGCCGACTGGCTCAGTGCGAGGTCGTCAACCTTCATAGCCGACGAGCCAGCGCACGCCGAAGCGGTCGGTGACCTGTCCGTCGTGGTCTCCCCACGCCCTCAGCTGCAACGGGTCGATGTTGCTGCCACCGTCGCAGAGCGCGGCGAACCACGCTTCGAGTGTGCTGGGTTCGGCGGTGCCGAGCAGGGAGAACAGCACTCCTTCGATGTGAAGGGTGGGGTCGCCGACAGCGGCGTCAGAAGCGAACAGTGTCACCGGGCCCTGCAGCATGCCGTGGGCGACGGCGTCGCCTGGCCCGTCGTCGCGTCCGAAGTCGGCCAGCGTGTTCAGCACCAGTTCCCCGCCGAACACCTCGCGGTAGAAGGTGAGCGCCTGCCTGGCCGTACCGGGGAACGAGAGGTAGGGCGTCAGTCCCGTCATCGTGATGCCTCTCTCGGATGCTTCAGGGAAGATCCCTCTCACCTAGACGTTCGAGGGATCGGTCAGTGAGCCGGCCCGACGACGCGGCCCCGGCGGACGGTGTGCGCGACAGGCATACGCCGACAGCCGCGTCGATGGCGGGGAGGACCACGCACGCTCGCATCGCGGAAGCGGCCTTGGCACCGGGCGGTCGGGGCACACTCGTGGCGGCAGCACGAGCGCAGCAGTCGCACTGCCCTGGTGCAGCGCAGCCAGCCGTGGAGCTCGGCCTGGTGCCGAGGCTGTCGAAGCCGACGCCGTCGGTGAGACCCGCCTACTGGCCGTCCGGCACAGGAGCAGACTGCGAGTGGTCAGGCGTCACCAGGTCGCCGGTGTCCGGCTGGTCGCCGAGGACCTCCTGTTCATGCTGCACGGACTCCTCGGGGTCCTCGCGCGCAACGTCGGCCAGGGACAGTTCGCGGTCCGGGTTCGTCATGCTGCATCGGTACCCCCGGGGCGACTCCGTCATCGCAGGGCGGGTCAGCGTTGCGCCGTCAGGGCGCAGCCGCCGGCGTCGGGGCGATGCGTCCGACCATCTCCACGCCGACCCACGGGCCCTGAGCGCGCGAGCATCGTGAGGACGCTGCCGTGTCCGCCCACGCTGTCCCGAGAAGCGCAGAGCACGCGGGTCGGTGTGACCGGGGTCCTGCGCTCGCTCACGGAAGCGGACGAGTCGATGCGGGGCCTTGCGTGCCACGGCCGGCACGGCGTCAGCACGTACGACCCAGCTTGCGTCGCTACCGCACGGCGTCGGGGGTCGTCAGCAGATCGAGCTCCCACTCGCTGAGCTGGTCGATCGGGACCGCGCCCAGCGGGATGACGCCACCGGAGGTTGCCGGAGTGCCGGATGCCGAGTCGTGCGGACCAGGTGTCGCGCCGACCTTGGCAGCTGCCTGGTGGAAGACGCTCCGGGCGCTGTCCGCCACCGCGCGAGCGGCCGAGGACGGACGTCCTGCCCACTGCTGTGCACCGGTCACCCGCGACGACCCCCGAACCAGCGCTTGCAGCTGCGCGGAGGGCTGCTTGCCGGCAACGGCGGCAGCCCCGTACCCGGCAGCGAAGCCGACAGTGAAGGTGAGTGCCTTGATCATGTTGTCTCCGAGGGGTCGGCGCTTGCAGGTGCCCTACCCGTTCCGCGTGCTCCGACCGGTTCGATCTTGTCCTGGCTGCCGGCGCGGCGTCCACGGGCTCAGGTGCCCGCCGTCGGCCGCTCGGCGCGGAGTGCGCCGAGTCACGGTCGTCCGATGCTGGAGCCGACCGCTTCGACCGCTCCCAGGTGCGCCATCAGCCCGTCGAGCCCGGGCAGCTGGTAGCTCCAGAACGCCGCGACCAGGTCGCGGGCGTGGTCGCGGTCATGGGCGGTCGCCAGGATGCGGCTGAGCGTGCGGCGGGTGCCGTCGAAGACCAGCTGCAGCACCTGGCGCTGCACCTGCGACGGCGGGCCGGGCAGCATCCGCTCGGCGTGTGCGACGAGCCGCTGCACGAACGCGTCGGGGTAGTCGGCGAACGGGGTCCCGGCGGCTCGGTCGAGCAGCACGACGACCTCGAGCCGATGGTCGAGCCAGAAGCCCAGCAGGTCGACGGCGGCCGGTGACGGCTCGGCGCTCGACTCGGCCAGTGCCGCGACGCGGGTGTCCAGCAGCTCGTCGTGGCGCCGGGCCATTGACGAGGGCAGGACCGCGTCGAACAGGGCCTGCTTCGAGGCGAAGTACCGGTAGACGTTGCCCGGCGCGGTCTCGGCGGCGGCGGCGATGGCGGCCACCGACGTCCCGGGGTAGCCCTGGTCGGCGAAGCACTGCAGAGCGGCGCCGGTGATCCGGTCGCGGACGTCGGCCTTGAGGACCTGGGGCATCAGGCCGGCCGGCGCAGCCAGGTGGTGTCCGGCCGCACGTCGGTCCAGGGCGCGGCCGCCTCGAGCTCGTGAGCCAGTTCGAGCAGCGACCGGTCGGCGCCCGGGGCGGCCGCGAGGTGCATGCCGACCGGCAGCCCGTCGTCCTGGCCGAGCGGCAGCGACACGGCCGGGCACCCGGCGGCGTTGTGCACGGGTGTGTAGCCGACCGCCTCCTCCGTCCGGCGCACCAGCACCTCGCGGCCGGCGTCCGGCGCCAGGTGGCCGAGCGGCCAGGACGTCCGCGCGAGGGTCGGGCTCAGCACCACGTCGTGCCGGTCGAACACCTGCAGGTACGCGCGGCCCGCGGCGGCCAGCGCCCGCTCGCTGTCGGTCTGCGCGGTGGGGCCGAGCTCGGCGGCCCACGCGACGAGCTCGAGGCTGAACGGCTCGAGCTCGTCCGGGCCCGGCGGGCGGCCGAGCAGCGGCGCGAGCAGCGCGGACACGCTCGCCATGGTGACCGCAGCGGCGCCGAAGAAGCCACGGCTGAGCGCCTCGCCGTCGACCGGGGGCGGTAGCGCCTCCTCGACGTGGTGGCCGAGCGCGGCGCACAGCTCGGCGGTCCGCTGCAGCTCGCGGGCCACGGCGGCCTCGGGCCGGCGCCCGGTCAGCGTGGCCGACAGCACACCGATCCGCAGCCGCTGCGTCGCCGGACCGCTGACGATCCCGACGGGCGGGTGGACGGCGGAGGTGTCCGTGCGCTCGGTGAGCGCGAGCAGGTGGGCGGTGTCGCGGACGCTGCGGGTCACGACGCCCTCCACGACCAGCGCGGGGGGCCCGGGCACGTCGGGGCCGGTGGGGACGAGCCGCCGGTTCGACGCCTTGAACCCGACCAGGCCGTGCAGCGCGGCGGGG
>Ga0210040_10007781_pt1 | contig 12868 bp, 7 predicted proteins | sample CryGeyCG12114_NA_FD_185462 | JGI IMG/M metagenome (GOLD analysis project Ga0210040, IMG submission 185462) | Groundwater microbial communities from aquifer - Crystal Geyser CG19_WC_8/21/14_NA (SPAdes) (version 2) | ecosystem: Environmental > Aquatic > Deep subsurface > Groundwater | place: USA... | reverse complement strand
CCGTCGACTATATTGACACTTATGACCTGCACGCTCAGTGAAAACCTAAACGATAATAGTATTAGTCGGGTAACCAACCTTTCGCACAATAGTTAGTTAGCCGGGTATCCAGCCAAATTAACCCTGTTGGTATTAAGCGGTATAGTGCAGGGAGGAAAGTTTTTTCCGCAAAAATGGGGATCCAAATATGCGGCCCAGCACACTCACTTGCTGCTTGTTCGGAAGCCAAACAAACATTACCGAGTGTGAGCCAAACTTTAGGTTATATACCCAGATGCGGACGTTGTAGCATTCTGCTAGTCTTATGCCTGGAGTAACTTATTGCTTACTACTACCGAGCGGCGTTCACATCTTGCATGCAGCATAAACTCTTTTTTGTGCCTACTCTCTTTTTTAGCTTTTCATATCTATCGATCATACATTGTATCCAATTGCAATATGGTTCTCAGTTAAAAACAGCAGAGCGTAGAAACAAAAAAGAATGAAAGAGAATTCTGGAGTTTCAACATTTTTTTTTCATCATTTCGGGAGAAAAGTGGCGTCTGAGGGCCTGGCAGTAGTGAAAATGACAACCCTGAATGACCGCACCAGGGAATACAGCATCTGCAGCATTAATCGCAGCTTAAGTCCGTAATTATGAGGTCTTGGAACAAAATATATTTGCTCCACAACAATGTTTAAAAGTTTTTTATAGGATTTGCTGGTCTTGTTAGGTAACAAAGCGTAGACAGCAGGCAAAGTCCAGCCAGTTGCATCGTCAAATCCATGTATTGTGTAAAGCTGTTCATACATAGAAGGTACAATCTCGAATGTCCCGTCCATTAACAGTACTTTGCATAACGCAAGCCTCTGTAAACATAAAAGTTAGTATAATAAATAAGCTTAAACAATAAAATGTATGTCAATAAACATATTCCTTACCTTTAGATTTGCTTGTGTAGCAAAAACAATGGTCCTATCATTGGACTCATTTCCATTGTCATGGAGTAAAAAGAGCTCGTTTCTTAACGAAAAAAAAACGTTTCGGGAATTTTTATTTCCATCCTGGTGGTAAGGATGATGCTTGGTAGCATTTTTACTGTTATGTGCCTCACTCTCTGCTCTAAAGCTTCGTAACTGGGTGCACTTGGTCGGCTACAAGTTGATTTTCTTTTTTGAAGTTCCAAAGGCTGTGCAACAATTTTGGAAGTATGTACATGCACTTGTTTTAAAGCTAGTTTTCTTAAACTATGACTGCATTTGACCACTTCGTGTCTGAAAACAAATAAATAAATATCCTAAAGACTCTTTCTTTCATTATGTTTACAACATATAATAATGAATATTTGTGTAACTCACTCTATAGCTGATACTTGGTGATCTCGGTCATGAGCCTTGAGTTCCGTTATGATGTCTCCGACAAACTTTAACTCTACCTTTACACCCAGATGAATATTTTCTGCATCTCCAATAAGTGGCTTTGTGATGCACATAATAAAAATTTTCAAACAAAAGTAAGGGTTTCCTCTTGTTAGTTGTGAAATATTCTCCCATTTTGTATCTGCTGGCTGTCAAATCACTACCGAATGAAAAGTGACTTGAAGCTGTATTTCCAGCATCATGCATTGCACTGTTCATTTACATTTTTGTGAAATTATGGTGATTTAATATTAGTTGTATGTTACCAAAATGAACAGTATGTGTGTATGCCGTTTTACTATTTCGTCGAGTTACTATTTTTGTTACTATAATGGACGAGGGGTTTTCTGTAAGTTACTATAATGATTGGACACACACGAACTGTGTCTTCACCACTTTTTTGCTCTTTTCGCTGGAGAGGTGTGAAAGCGAGGAAAACTCAATCTAAACAAGCAACTAACTATGTATTGCAAATATCTAATTTATATCTTGTTTTTTTTATTTTTATAAAAGAGTTGACATTTTACTATTCTTTAGTGTCACTAGACAAAGACCAGCATTGGATTTATATTTGTTTGTTGACTTGGTTTTGACACTTGAATAAAGAAATTATTAATAATAATTATTATTATTCCATGTGATTACACTGGTAGTGTAATATATACGAAGCGTCTGCAAAGTGTGCTAAGGAAAAAATGATTGATTTTCCCCTATTGGTTCTCTAAGTTTTATTTTCCGGGATGATTCTCAAACGGTTGAATTTTTGACGACTAACTATTGTGGGCATTATTTTAGAATACAAGGTATTCTTATTCTTGTATTATTAACAGTAAAAATAGCTTGCTTATAATTGTTTGTGTTGTGTGTAGGTTAGTGAAGCAAAATGCATTTCTGTTGTGTTCGATTTGGGTTTGTCTATTTATGCAAATTATGATATGGTATATGCAACTGAAAATGTGCATCTCGGAATCAGTTCTGAGCTGGAGACGATTCTTGTACTGACTGAATATATTCAGTCGTGAGCAAGCTTGGCTTGAGTTTTATAAAATATTATTTTGCTGTAATATTTTGCCGTGCTTAATATTAAATAAATATTGTTGAACTATTTTCCAGCTTGTGTTTTGTGCATTTCTAACTACGATTATCGAAACTACAACTACTCTACACCTCTCATAAATAAGCTAAGCGAATAGCACACCATTTAATTACATCCCAGAATCTCCACCAATTAATCACCACCTCACATTAAGGTGCGGTGATTGGACCTCGAGAGTTTTGGAAAATTCCTGTCGAACTTAAAAAAAAAGTAAGTAAAATATCGGTGGAGTTTTGGTTCTTTCCTTGAGTTTGTAGTTTAAGTCGAGACGAAATTTTTTTGTAGTTATGACGAAAACGCCGTTGCACGAGTTTATTGGTCAGTTAAGACGATACGATGGAAATAGTAACGCCGCGGAATTTGTAGCTAGGTTTAGGCAAGATGTTAGGGAAAATGGTTAAAAATCATCTTGGGCGATACAAAACCTATACCGAATTCTAGATGGGGATGCAAAAAGTTGGTACAATTCTGAATGGCCGTTATATTCTCAAGCTTATCTTCGATGTAAAGACGATGCCGACTATGACGCTTTATTAAATCTAATTGAGGGCGATTTCACTGCAATTTTTGATCATACTAGTCAGGTAGCAACCTGAAGAGCCGAAAATAAAGCGCTTAAATTTTACATGGGAGATGACGCTCAAAAATATGTGACCAGAAAGATGGAAATTTTACGTCATATAGATAGTGGTATGGCCGAGTCGAGAAAAGTACATGAATTGATCAGGGGACTTCCGTATGATATTCAAATCCCCATGGTTTTACAAACTGTAGCCACTTGTGACGAATTTTTGAGAAAGTTGAGGCAACTTTCTGAAGCTCACTATTTAAGCCGTGAAAGCCGAACTGATACAAGGCGAAATTATAATTCTAGCTACAGGAATAGTACAGTTACTATGGCGAAATTCGAAAGAAAAGAGGCGACGCAAAAGTCTAGCTCAGAATGGCGTTCTAAAGACGGCAAGCCGATTTGCTTCTTTTGCAATAAAATTGGGCACGTAAAAAAGGTTTGTTTTGCATTCAAAAGACAAGTTGAGGGACAAAGAGGACGAAATAATAGAGGAAATGGGCGAAATAATAATAATAGTCGTGGTACATGGAATAAAAACAAAGTAGGGCCGAATAAAAATACTATGTGTCAAATGGACACTCCAGTTGATAAAAGTAGTAGTGACGAAGAATCAAACGGTTTTTCATAGCTGTCGAGCAGGAAGTTCAAAGTCGAACCCGGAAAACTGAGAAGGCCGGTGATGCGGGATCACCGGGTGCAAAATAATATGCGTTGTAGTTTTCAAAATTCAATCCCCGCATGTCGTTTGTTTAAAAAGCCGCTGTACAACAATAAGCCGCACACTAATAAAAATGTGTACAGAAATTAAGAGTCCATTAAAATTTTCCTGAGAGAGGAAAAGCCGTGTAAAACTAATCAGTCGAGTAATAGTTTTAACAAGTTGTCGTACTCTGATATTGTGAAAAGTCGAAATTTTGCCGTGAACAATTCCAAAGACGCACATACAATTATAAATGGAAAACAATTCACGTGTAATTTTCGTGATAGCCTAAAAAGAGTACTTTTGATGCATCCAGTAATAGTTAATGAGTCGAAATATGACGCTTTGATTGATACTGGAGCTTCTATTTCTGCCGTTAGTGAAAATTTTTTGGCCGTTATCAAAGATTTTATACACAGTCGAAAACCAGTAAAATCTTTTTCAGTTTCTTTGTCAGTTGGGAATACAACAAAAGTTTCAGTCGTTGAACAAGTCGAATTCATTATTGAAATTTGTAATAAGCAAATACTATGGCGTTTCTATGTAGTACCAAATTTGAATAATGCAATAGTTCTTGGTATGGATTTTTTGGTATCCCATAATGTAAATATTCGTTGTAGTGACAGCAAACTTGCAATTCCCAATGTAATAAATAAATATGCTGTGCAAAAAATGCAGTCGATAAATTCGCAGTCGAAACCCAGTCGATGCGAGTCCAGTTTACCATGTGCCGATGAGTCGGCTTTGTATTTATTGAGATTATCCGAACCAGTATTTTTACCAGCTAGATCGCTAACTAAAGTCGATGTTCATATTAATAGTGATCTTAGTACAGACGTTATATTGAGCCCTAATTCTATATTGCAAAATAGTAAGTTGTTAGGAATTGGTCGTAGCATAATTAAACTAAAAGCTGGACGTGGTACGACGTACATTGCCAATTTAAATAATAAACCAATGCGATTAAATAAAAGAATTTGTATTGGAGAAGTCGAAAAGTTGTCACAAGATATGATTATGTGCAGTTTAGACGAAATTTTGGGTGAAAATTCAAATAATAATAGTGATGATGATTGCCTGTGTTCACTAAACCCTGCTGATAAAAATGACGATGAGTGGACTAAACAGTTAAAATTTGGCAATAAACTTACTGTAACTGAAAAAAGTCGATTATTAAAGTTAATTAGAAAATATAAAAAAGTATTCAGGACGAATAAAGACGATTTTGGTCGAACAGGGCTGGTTAAGCACAAAATTGATACAGGCGACACAAATGCAATTAAACAGAGACCATACAGAGTAGGCTTTACAGAAAGACGTGAAATAAGCAAAATTACTGATGATTTGCTAAGTAAGAATTTAATTTCGTATTCTGATTCACCATGGTCATCTCCAGTCGTGTTAGTTAAAAAGAAAGACGGTTCGCTTCGTTTTTGCATAGATTATCGAAAGCTGAATGCTATTTGCAAAAAAGATAGCTACCCACTGCCGCGTATAGATGACGCTTTAGATAGATTGAAGGGAGCTAAATATTTCACTAGCATGGATTGCGATAGCGCATACTTTCAAGTCGAAATGGACGAAAATGACAAAGATAAAACCGCTTTCATAACACCAGACGGTCTTTTTAATTTTGAAATTATGCCATTCGGTTTGTGCAATGCGCCTGCAACTTTTCAGCGCCTGATTGATAGTGTTTTAGGACGTTACAAATGGACGGTTGCGCTAGTTCATTTAGACGATATTGTCGTATTTAGTGAAGATTTTGAGACGCATTTAAATAATTTGGAATTAATTTTTCGCGCATTGTCCACAGCGAATTTAAAACTAAAGCCGTCGAAGTGTCGATTTGCTGATAATGAGTTACTTTTTCTGGGGCACATAATTAATCAAAATGGCGTACAAGTAAACCCGGAAAAAATTAAAGCCGTTGTAGAGTTTCCAGCGCCGAAAAAAGTCAAATCAATTCAATCTTTTGTTTCACTTTGTTCCTACTACAGACGATTCGTGCCGAATTTTTCAAAAATAGTTAAACCGGTAACGAGGCTTACAGAGAAAAATGTCAAATTTGAATGGACAGACGAGTGTGCTCATGCTTTCAACACACTGAAAAAGGCGTTAACTAATGCACAATGTTTAGCTTATCCCGACGAATTTTCGCCGACAGAAATTCATACAGACGCGTCGAAAGAAGGTTTAGGTTGTACTTTAGTTCAAATACAAGACGGTATTGAACGTGTCTTAGCTTACGGATCACGTAGCTCAAGAAAAAATGAACGAAATTATAGCGCATCAGAATTAGAATGCTTAGGAGTGTTATATGCAATAGAAAGATTTCATCCTTATATTTATGGTCGCCGATTTCGTGTAGTTACAGACCACTGCGCTTTATGTTCATTGATGAAGACGAAAGACCCACAAGGACGCTTAGCTCGCTGGTCTTTACGCCTTCAACCGATTTTGAAATTGTGTATAAAAGTGGGCGAAAACATTTAGCTGTCGACGCTTTATCACGTAATCCAGTCGATGCTCCTTCTTCCACTAATCATGACGAATTTGATTTTGAACAGCATTTGTGCAAATTAGATGTTATTGTCGAGCAGTTATGTAGTATTCATTGTGATAATTTGATCCAATTACAAATGACGGATTCTAAAGTCGCAAAAATTTATAAAGCAGTGAAAGAGTTGATGGAAAATTCGAATGCAAATACTGAGGCGAAAAACAAACAAGCTGATTACACTATAATTGACGAAATTTTGTATAAACTAAATCCAGAGGAATTTGGACGTATGTGGCGAGTTGTAGTTTCAAAGAAACTGCAACGTGAGATAATGGAGCAATTACACGCCGAATCTGGTAGTCACTTAGGTTTCCTAAGGACATGGTATCTTTTAAAAGCAAAATATTACTGGAGTGGTATGTATAGGTGTTTAAGAAAATTTATTAATGCGTGTAGTGTATGTCAGTTTGCAAATTCTAGATGTACAGGTTCACCAGGACCGATGCAGTTGGTTGATCCTCCGTTGCAACCATTTGAAAGAATTGGTGTAGACTACATGGGACCTTTTCCTTCAACCCATCCACATGAAAATAAGTACATTTTAGTCGTAATAGACCATTTGACGCGATATGTGGAAGCAAGTCCTTGCAAAGCCGCTGATACAAAATCTGCCATACAGATTTTAAAAGAGAGCGTAATTTTGAGACACTCTTGCCCATCTGAAATTCTTTGTGACAATGGTTCATGTTTCCGTAGTGGCGAATTTCAGAGTTTCTGCCGTGAATATGGTATTAAATTATTGTTTACAACTGCATATCACCCTAATACTAATGGTATATGCGAGAGAGTAAATGGGACGATTAAAAGATGTCTAGGTAAAATGGTAAATGATCATCATAATGATTGGGATCGTCATTTGTCGAAAGTTGTGTTTAGTGTCAATATTACAATGCATAAAGTGACGAAATACTCACCCTTTTACTTATTGCATGGAAGAGAGCCGAAATTAAAATGTGACGTTAGGTTGAAATTGAACGAAGAATATGCCGACGAAAATGAATCTCTATTTGTACAAAAAAGAACGAAAGTCGCACATAAGTTAGCTAGAGATAGAACGATGAAGCATCAAGTAGAAAATAAACGAAGGTTTGACGTGAAACATGTAGAAAAATCTTTTAGAATAGGTGAGTAAGTCCTGGTCGCTAGTTTTACAAGAAAAGTAGGTAAAGTAACTAAGTTTTTATGCAAATGGAAGGGCCCATTTAGTGTTGTTGAAAAATTGGGGCCAGTAAATTACTTACTAAAAGACGAAAGAAAGAATTCAAGAAATTATGGACGGTTAAAAAATGTTTCAGTCAGGCATTTAAAATCATTCTATACCTACGATACAGACGATTCTATAAATCTAATATCTGAAAGTGAAAAGTCGCAAGTTAGTGAAGTCGAAAGTTATTTTAGTCTGCGTAATAATTTTCCAGTTGAAATAGATAGAAGCACAAATTCTACTTTAGTAGCACCACCCAGTGATGGTGAAATAAATGACGTAATAGTAGAAAGTGAAAATGAAGTGAGTGAGGAAGAAATTGTAGAGCAAAATGAGTCGGTGCAAAATAATGCTGACGAGTTAAGTGATAGTGATGATAGTCGAACAGTCAGACGAAGTTGCCGAACCCGGGCGCCACCAATTAGATACGGTGCCTATTATCAACATTAATTTGAAAATTCTAATGTGTTTTTTTTTGTTCTAGAAATGAGCGAAAAGTTATCGGAGCAACTAGACGAGCTGATGGATTATTTCAGTGATGGTGAAATTCCCACACTGGACGGAAAAAACGAGGATGATTTATTGCGTGTTAGTCCTAGATCTAATGCCAACACAGAGGATTCGAGAAACCCGGAGATTTGCGTGACAAAAACCCCGCTGGTGGCCACAGTGGACAAAGCTACGCAAACTTCCCCTATGAAGTTAGAGAGAATTGAGAATCCTTCTCGTCGATGGGATCGTAATTGCGATCGACAAATTATTCCTCGTGTTCGACATAGCCGTATCCATGGAGTTTCGAGATTTCCTATTAGACGTACAGACGCATTACGTGTTTTTAATCCAGTCGGTCGTCCTTTACCAATTTGTTTCAAGTGTCAAAGAGTTGGTCATGTAGCAAAATACTGTACTTCATAATGTATATATTTGTGTGTTTGAGTCAATTAATGAATGTGTATTTGATATATCTACCTGAATATCAATTATGTTTATATTCAGAAGTTTCATAATGCCATATGTGTTCCTATGTTTGCAATTTTTTTTCTCTTCATGTGTCTATGTTTTGCTTAAATGTATAAGGATAACTGTGGAGACCACAGCTTGGTATACCGGGGCATATGTGGGCATTATTTTAGAATACAAGGTATTCTTATTCTTGTATTATTAACAGTAAAAATAGCTTGCTTATAATTGTTTGTGTTGTGTGTAGGTTAGTGAAGAAAAATGCATTTCTGTTGTGTTCGATTTGGGTTTGTCTATTTATGCAAATTATGATATGGTATATGCAACTGAAAATGTGCATCTCGGAATCAGTTCTGAGCTGGAGACGATTCTTGTACTGACTGAATATATTCAGTCGTGAGCAAGCTTGGCTTGAGTTTTATAAAATATTATTTTGCTGTAATATTTTGCCGTGCTTAATATTAAATAAATATTGTTGAACTATTTTCCAGCTTCTGTTTTGTGCATTTCTAACTACGATTATCGAAACTACAACTACTCTACACCTCTCATAAATAAGCTAAGCGAATAGCACACCATTTAATTACATCCCAGAATCTACACCAATTAATCACCACCTCACACTATCAACTGACCACCCACGCAAACCCAAATGTAAATCTATATAGTGTTAAATGAGAAATTCCTTCCGAGAACAATGCATAGGAACGGGAACTTTATTAAGGAATTGCATAACTTTTTTTCTGGGGTAATAAATGTTTGAGTAAATGCCCTGTACACACTCAGTAGATCCCGTTAACATTTCAAAGCATCGTTGCATGCAATGTTTAGTGATATTATTTAAGTGCTTGGGTTTTAAGGATTTGGAACTTATGAAACTTGACGGTGACCCGGTATCAATTAAGGTCGAAAACTCTCATCAATTTATATGAATTAATATGTTTATTAATGATATAATATAATATATAATAATAATAATATAATATTAATGTAGGTGGTTGAATATTGTGAATAACTCCTCAAACCCCTTCTAATGATTTGGGCTCGGGGGTTGACCGTTTCTTGGGTTCCTTCGTTGAGGGCATTTAAAGGAGGGTTTGCATAGTGAGGACCTTGTCATATGAAATATCTTACCGCTGTGGAAACTGATCCGCTCGACCATCTACGATCCCTATTACTTTCGCCCTTCAAAAAAGAGTCGGCTCTAGGTGTCGAAGATCAAACTGCGGGGTAATTTCTTTCCTTGTCTTTAATTGGCTATTTGGACCTTGAATTGAACTCTTTATGGTGGGATTTGCCTAACAAGTTTTTCATTTTACGTTTTGTGAGGAAATCCATATGGATCCTCTGCCGAATAGTGAATCTTAGGAATATTGGGATTTTCATATCGCGACCTAGATTTTATATCATAATTTCATATTCTGGATGCATTTGCCTTACTATGAAGGCTAAGATTTGTCTTTCCGGAGTATGATCTCCTAAACTCTCATAGTACTTAATCATGAGCTTTATTTATTTGGTATATGGTTCTATTTAAAAAGTTACCGGTGTTTGCTATCCTGATGTTATTTTAATGTAAAGTTGCAAACTGCGATCAATGTCCTTTCCACTGAAAATACGAGGAACTGTAAATCTCTGGGTTTTTCGACCTAAAGCTCTCAATATGTAGACTTTGTCAATCTTTATCCAGATAAGACTAAGATAAAATTGTTTTGAACAAACAAGTCTTAACATTATTTGTATTGATGATGCATTCATTTTTCTCAAAATCGATAAAAAAGTATTGCCTGTTGTATTGAATCATTTATTGTACATACTGAGCCGAAAATATTGTAACTTGTTAAATGAGAGTTTCAGGCTTTGCCAAACAAGACAATGCAATTCGGATTTGCATACGGCTGTAACTTCCGGGGCTACGGTATGAAAAATTACAGTTGAGAGGATGACTATTGCCTTATACAGTGATCATTCTAATTAACAGGCGTACCCTATTCGGTAATCATAGTTTTTGGGCCCTCTATTTAACAAAGAAGTACTTGGAGGGAACAATTTTTTTTTGCTTCTTTATGATTCTCGAAGCCTTCTAAAGAAGCTTGAGAAAAAAAATTTTGTTCCTTTTTAGTACTTTCATGGTTTTTAATGCCTTGAAAAATCGCAAAATCGCTTCTCTTTCTCACATAAGCATACAAACTTCAAGACTTCTACATGCAACAATAAATAGTTACGAAGGTAACAGCTATGCATGCAAACAATGCATTCATTCAAATTCATTTCTGCAAACTAAAATCTATTCATAACCGAAGTGTTTTTCATCCTGTTAACATCTACGAATTTTTGTTCGAAATTCCTCGACTTTTCTTTTATTCTATCCAGTTTTGTTTGTCCATTATAAAAATCACACTATTATAATGCTCTATTCTTTCTGCACTATTTGTGCACGCAAACTTGCCACGCACAAAAGGTGTTATGAGTTATCGCATCCAAGTCTACTCTCAAAATTGATCAGATTTCAAAATGTATACAACATGCTCTATTCTTCGTCTGGAAAAGTGTGTCCGACATGCCGATTGGGAATCATATATAGAAAGAAAGTAAGTTTAGGATAAGTTTACGATAATATTTTTGAATTTTTTTAACGAAGTGGATAAAAAATGTTGAAACTGATTAATTGATGTTATCTTTCCAATTTGATGTTCATTAGCCATCAGATAAGCGGATGAGAAAATTCCCTGCGCTAACAGCTTCCAACGTGAATCCGGCTACACCCTTGGAAGAAAGTAGCCTGCAAAGCCAACCAACCCCAACACCTGCCTCATCACTTCTAACTGGTTCATCGAGTTCAATGACCTCTTCCGATGATCATATTTCCTTACAGTGTTCTGAGGGCTCGGAACAATTAGAAGTGAACAATAGCAGTGAAAGTAGTATGTTTTCTAAAAACTGAATACGATTATATCATAAGTGTGATTGGACATTTAACATAAATTATCATCGAGTTTGGAAACCATTGAGTATAACACCTAACATTACTAACCATAGATTTTGACAACAATAGAGTATAACACTTAACATACGAACCATAGGTTTTGAAAACCATAGAGTTTGACACTCAACATTACGAACCATAGATTTTGACAACCATAGAGTTTGACACCTCACATTACGAACCATAGATTTTGACAACCATAGAGTTTGACACTTAACATACGAACCATAGATTTTGAGAACCATAGAGTTTGACACTCAATATTACGAACCATAGATTTTGACAACCATAGAGTATAACACTTAAACGACGAACCATAGATTTTGACAACTATAGAGTTTGACACTTAACATTGCGAACCATAGATTTTGACAACCATAGAGTTTGACACTCAATATTACGAACCATAGATTTTGACAACCATAGAGTAAAACACTTAACTTACGAACCATAGATTTTGGCAACCATAGTGTTTGACACCTCACATTACGAACCATAGAGTTTGACACCTCACATTACGAACCATAGATTTTGACAACCATAGAGTATAACACTTAACACACGAACCATAGATTTTGACAACCATAGAGTTTGACACTCAATATTACGAACTATAGATTTTGACAACCATAGAGTATAACACTTAAAGGACGAACCATAGATTTTGACAACTATAGAGTTTGACACTTAACATTGCGAACCATAGATTTTGACAACCATAGAGTTTGACACTTAACATTGCGAACCATAGATTTTGACAACCATAGAGTTTGACCCCTCACATTACGAACCATAGATTTTGACAACCATAGAGTTTGACCCCTCACATTACGAACCATAGATTTTGACAACCATAGAGTAAAACACTTAACATACCAACCATAGATTTTGACAATCATAGAGTTTGACACTCAATATTACGAACCATAGATTTTGACAACCATAGAGTAAAATACTTAACTTACGAACCATAGATTTTGGCAATCATAGAGTTTGACAATCAATATTACGAACCATAGATTTTGACAACCATAGAGTAAAACACTTAACATACGAACATTATGTACTATTGAAGTTTTAAACTATAGAGTATGACAACAAACATTATGTATCATTGAATTTAAAAACCATAGAGTATGACAACTAACATTATGTACCATTGAATTTCAAAACCATCGAGTGATGATACCTATTTTTTACAAGTTATTTACTTCAGATATTTCAGAATTGAACCAAAATTCTCCAGGCGAGCTGATTGAATTTGCAGCAGTAGCTACTTCCGAACATAGGTGTCTTGTCTGTCATAGCAAAGAGGGAAGGTCTCGAGTTCCAAGAACCGCAACGGTCGACTTGTTTCTTCGAAAACAGGTGTATGTGCGGGCGGAAGGAG
>Ga0210040_10007780_pt1 | contig 12869 bp, 7 predicted proteins | sample CryGeyCG12114_NA_FD_185462 | JGI IMG/M metagenome (GOLD analysis project Ga0210040, IMG submission 185462) | Groundwater microbial communities from aquifer - Crystal Geyser CG19_WC_8/21/14_NA (SPAdes) (version 2) | ecosystem: Environmental > Aquatic > Deep subsurface > Groundwater | place: USA... | reverse complement strand
AGAATGTGATAAACGACTCTATATATTGTTTTAATATTCTACAATTTTGTTTATCACATTCTAGAAACTTGGCATACCTCAAAAAATTTGTGCATCATTGACAATTTTGCAGGTTTTAAATTTTGCTCGTAAAAGTGAGTCTGGCTAAAGGCCAGTGGGCCCGGCTAGTTTGATTTAAGGCAGAAAATTATCAACGTCATCATTTAGTTTGATATTATCTAAATTCATGCATGATTGGAAATTTGGGAAGAAAAGTGTGTGCATTTCTGTAGAGGGTGAAAAAAAACTCTCGTAATTCAGTCATGATGACCGTCAAAGTGTCAACTCATGAAGATGAACCATTTTGTGTCTGACTCTCAGCCACCTACTTTTTTTGACTGGGTACAAAAAATCTAGTCGTTTGTCGTTTGTTGTTCATTTTATCGTTGAGGGAAAAAATTCACACACGCTTAACTAATTTAGCCTACTTATTTTTCAACAGCAAATGAAGGCTATATGGGGTCTAAAAACGTTAGTCTAATGTAGTCACAATTCGTTAAAGTGAATTTGATTCACTTTGTCTCTGCTATTTAGAAATGGCGAGGTGCTCGTAAACTAGATTTCCATATATTTTTGTATGGTTATAAGTGTGAGGGAACAGGAAATCGAAAGTTTAAAAAATTAAGGTTGAAGAATTAACTGTTAAAGAGGCTACAGAATGAAATTATCAGAATAATTACAACTGTAACCTATTGAAATCCCATTTATCCTTTTTCTCATCAGTGCACTGATGCACTCAATCCTTTGAGCAAACGATTATTTCACTAACACAAAATTAATTTTCTTCATAAAATTTTGCAACGACTTGTTTTCATGTTTAACAGCATGCGTAAGATTACATGCAGATAAATCAAATTTTATCATCATGAAAATGTATAGTTCTGTGGTTCTGTCGCATTTTTGCTGTTGAGATTCCCTATACTAACCAGAACCAATAACAAGTTAACTTATTACTCATACATACATACATTAGGGGTATTCACGAGCACCGGGGTAACGCGGTAACAGGGTAAAAGGGTAACTTTTCTCCATTTAAATACATTGCAAAAAGTTACCCTAATACCCTTATACCCCGTTACCCCGGTACTCGTGAATACCCCTATTATCTGCATTAGCGAACATGCTCCGTAGCTATAGCAATTAAACGTTATCAACAATCTTCATTTACACTCATTTAGAAGGTGTCAATATAGTCACAAAATCAGGGGGTGGCAATTGCCTAGCGATTCTTTCAAAAACAGTAAACAAGCTCAAAACGATCCGTGATGACGTCATCACGGATCGCATTTTTAATGACAGCAATACGATTTATTGTAATCAAAATTCTGCCACGAGATGAGTTGTCGTTACTTAGCAAATTGGTTTGAATTACCGTACCTTCTACAAATACTATTCTACATACCTTGCACAAAATAGAAAAAAAGCCTGCTGTTTTAAGCCTGCATTAAAGGAGCTTTTATGACTAGAATCGGATATTGTTATAAGGATGACCACTATTTGTTCTAAGTTAGTTAGCTACTGTTCATTTAAAAGTAAAAAGCGGTTCGGCTGTCCCCGATAAGTGGTGGATTTATACAAATTATCTGTAAAATGTTGTGGCAACAATAACAAAAAATACCAGATAATCTACCGAAAAAAAATTTCTTTTTTTTCGGAAATGGACAATAGTTAGATATGTTCTATCTATGTTATGGATGTTATACATTTATTAAGAGAGTTAGACGGGTTATAGGATGTGGACATTGTTTTATTGTCAAGCTTTCGACTACGTTCTGTAGCCTTCTTCAGGACAAACGAGAAAACTGTTGGGTACCATTTACAATTTGAAATATAACTAACATACAACAATATTATGACTTTATCATCTGTTTGTATACAAGCTTACAATTTTTTCTCAAAACGAAGTGTGGAGAGAGTGGGATTCCGTGTTTAGTGAACAATATATAAAAATAGATGACATGAGTTTGTATGAAACTTAAGCTTTTCTGTTATTGCAAAGCGAAAATTCTCATGTTGTTAAGGGGATTGGATAAATTTTAGTAGTAACGCTGACCATATTGAATTGATTTCTAGGCCTTTTTCAAGGTTACAGTTGTAGTTCTCTGATTTAGTAATGTAAAGGGACTCTAAGAACTTCCTCCGGAAAGTACCGCGTTCATTTTCAATCATAGTAGCGGAATTCGGGTCAAAGCTGTGTGTGGGATTTTGTAAAATGTGATTATAAGGTCCTGACGTTGTTTTATTTTTTCGAATGTCTGCCAAATGTTCTCGAACTCGAATCTGCATACTTCTTCCGGTTTCCCCAATACATATTTTTGGACAAACATTGCAAGGTAGTCGGTAGATGCCCACTTGGTCTGGTAGTTTTTGCTTGTTGTTAGATAGCATCGTGGACAGTTTGTTGCAAGGTTTATAACAAACTTCTATGTCGCTGCGGGATCTAATAGCGTGAGCAATACGTGTAGTGACATTGCCAATATATGGGAATGCGACTCTTTTGATTGTTTCATCTTTAGGTTGTCTCACTGTAGTAGCTTGCGATTTCATTCTTTCAATTCGTTTTTCGATGACTTGTAGCGGATACTTGTTCGCTACCAATACATTTCGAATGTGATCTAGTTCTGCATCTAATTTGTCTGAATCGCAAATATTGATTGCGCGTTTGACAAGGGTATCCACTACCGACATTTTATGTGCCATTGGATGATTGGAAAGGAATGACAGGTACTTGTCCGTGTGTGTAGGTTTTCTGTAAATTGAGAATCCTAATGAAAAGTCCTTCTTTATTTCAATTAAAACGTCCAAAAACGGCAGTTTTTTCTCTTGTTCAATTTCTTGAGTAAACTGGATGGTAGGGTCAAATGAATTCAGTTTATCTAAAATGGGTGGTAAATCTTTTTCTCTGCAGACACTAAATACATCGTCTACGTATCGATTCCAAAACTGAATAGATGGCAATGTAGGTATGAGTGATTCTTCAAGTTCTTGCATACAAAATTCAAAGAAAACAGAAGATAATGGGCTGCCCATAGCAGTTCCTTCGGTTTGCGTGTAGAAATTGTTGTTCCATTCGAAAAAAGTTCCTTCCATGCAGATTTGAGTCAGCATTATTACATCTCCCAGTTCCAATTTCGTTCTTGATTTCCATTCTGTGTGTGCAGACAACTTTTTGTGCATAAACTTCAAGGTTCGTTCAATTGGTATCTTTGTGAACATAGATTTCACATCAAAAGAGGTCAGTTTGTGTCCACGTTTAACTTTCATGTGTTGTAGTTTCTTTACGAAGTCTTCTGAGTTTTTGCATTCATATTTACTATCGTTCATCACAGGATTAAGCAACCAATTCAAGTATGAAGCTAATTTATAGCTGGGTGACTGACGAAAATCCACTATTGGTCGTAGAGGGCAATTCGGTTTGTGTACTTTCGGAGCTCCATAGAATCTCGGACACGCTGACTTTTTTGGTACTAGGCTGTAGTACAATTCTTTGGATAACTTGTTAGCATTGAGTAGGGCTTGTAATTTGATTTTCAGAGTCTTTTCATAGTCTGCTGTTGGATCCCGTGGAAGCAGTTTGTAAGGTTTATCCCTTAGCATGGAGCTGATTTTGTCCATATATTTTGATTTGTTCATAATCACCACTAAATTTCCCTTATCAGCTTTGTTCACTATGATTTTCTTGTTATTTTTGATAGAATTCACACATTTTATTATCAGGGCTTCCTGAGGGGTGAGATTTCTGGTCCATGTTTCTTTTTCAATAATATTTGCCACTGAGGTTCTTACATTATTTTTCATTTCTGTTTCATCCTCAATCCTGTTCAATCGATTTTCTAGATTTATGATTGTGTCGATAAAATCATTCCTTAAAGATTGTCGTGGTACTGCAAAATTGAGACCCAAGCTTAAGGTGTCCATTTCTTCTTTGTTGAGTTGTTCTGAGCTGATATTTTTCACACATTGAATTGTGCACGCTTTGTTTTTCAAAGAGCTTAAAATTTCTTTTGTAGGTGGTTGGGCTAAATCCCTCAATTTTCTTTTTTGTGAGATTTTTATGGATTCAAAAGAGGATTCATATGTCTTCTGGACAAATTGCAGTATGGTACTGTGTTGACTGGGGCAGTATGTTCGGAGGTCCTCTTCTATTTGAGCATTTTGTGTTTCCAGTTTATGTTTGTTTTTGAAGTTTTCTGTTTTTATTTTTTTCACTAACTGCATGGATACTTTTTTCATAAACTCTTGAATCTCTCTGGATTTGTGTACAAATTTTAGGTTTAGGCCTTTGGGGACAATTCCAAGCTTGATGTATTGATGTAAGAAGACAATATTGTTGTTTGCCGCAGCTAGTTTCTTGTAATTATTGTCCAAAGTTTTTACTTTAAGAAGAGCATCATCCCCGTGATGTGATAAAAGCGAGGTTTTGAGATTTTTCCATCCATTGTGATCAATATTAAGAGAGTTAGACGGGTTATAGGATGTGGACATTGTTTTATTGTCAAGCTTTCGACTACGTTCTGTAGCCTTCTTCAGGACAAACGAGAAAACTGTTGGGTACAATTTACAATTTGAAATATAACTAACTAACCTAAGTTATACATTTGTGGATACGCACACGCCCTCCCCCATGTACCATCATACCAGTTACTAAGCCCGTTCTACACACGGGCGGCTAACAAAATAACAGTTACAACAGTTTAATTTATAAAATACACTCAAAGTTTGTTATTCGCTTACATAACTGACTGGGAGACGGACAACTCTAAATCAGTGGGCGACGCAATAACTGGGAGTTTGATTTTGAAACCCCGGAACGAAAAAAGTCCAATCCAAACATTTCTCAGTCTGTGTGGCGTTCTAAGAAACTCGAACTGCATTTCGTTATGTTGTCTAATTTTGTTTTCTTTTTTCAAGCCAAATAAATAATTCAATAATACTATAGTTCATTTAAAAGTAAAAAAGAGTTGCCCCATGTTATTCGGCTATCCCCGATAAATGGTGGAATAAATGTAAAAATTTTCTGTGAAATGTTGTGGCAACGATAACAAAAAACGCCAAATAACCTACCGAAAAAAAAATCTTTTTTTCATTGAAATGGACTATAATAAAATCAAACTCTTCCAGGTTTCTCGCGTCTTATTAAACTCAACTGGTTGTGGCCATAAAAATGCTATAGTAATGTTATAGGATGTGGACATTGTTTTATTGTCAAGCTTTATATATATATATATCTTTATATAGCTTATATGGTTTGAGATATGCACAAGAACCTCGGGCAGGGGTACTCCTCTACTTAATGTCAGTCGTATGAAATCTAAAGCAAGTGAAAACAGTGTAAATTTTGTGTGTGTCAGACTATGGAACTCAATTCCCCGAAATCTGGATTTTAATTCTTCAACTAAAGCTGTTTTTTTCGAAAAACTGAAAGAAGTGATTATAGCCAAGCGCAATTCTGCATTTACTTAAAGTATAAAGTAATTTTTGTCTTTTGTATTTTTTTTTCCTCATGTATCATTTGTAATTTTTTCCTCTTCTAATTAAGTCTATCATAGTGTCATCAAAGGGAGAGCAGCGAATATACTTTGTTGATTTGTTTTGACACTTGAATAAATCGAATTTGAATTTGATGTCGTCGTCAAATTAAGAAAAGCATTATATTGTGAAAAGTATGATTGAGTGTGTGTGTAATTTTAAAGTGTACGTTGTAATGAGCTGGGAATTTGAAAGTGTGTAATTTTTCGGAACAAATTCTCCTTATTATCAAGGTATATAGAATAGTATTTCTATGCATGGGAGCCCTGCGGTTTTTTTTTCACCACAAATTCACAGGCATTGGTGACAGATTCACGGAATAGAGACTTCTATTGAAAGTTGAAACTGTGTAGGATTAATTGGAATTATCAATTATTATAAAGTAGTTAATGATGATGATGACTATTCCAAGCATAGACATTACTAACTGTATGAAGACAAGCATTGATGACGGTATTGCATGACATGGTGGTGCAGTGGTGCTGTGGTACAGTCTACAAAGCTTGCTCACATGTGTTGAATAGTTGAATTATTGGCTGACGGCCTCAAGCCACCCATCCCCCATATTGTAAGTTGGTTAGTTGTTGGAGCATATTCCGATGAATGCCTTGTTGGTTAGTTAGCTGGCAGAGATAGTCAACCGAAACATAATGTGTATCCGTACATGACTAACTTTTTCACAGAACCTGACGTAGTGAATCATTACTGTGTGTGTGACTACAAAACACAGTACAAGTACACATTCATAGGAAAACACAGCTGTGGAGTGTAGCCATAGATGGTAGTAAGAGCAAAAAACAAGTATATTCGACATCCATTTAGTATACTGCTGACTAAGGAATGAAACATTTTCCTCTTGTCTGTTATGTCTATATGCTAGATACCAAAATAAGTTAGTTAGTAGGGGTTGGGTGTGTATTTTAACTAACTGCAATCGGAATGAGGGTTAAACAGATACAGAAGTGTAGGGCCAGAAATAGTATAGTCAGTTTCAGCAGTATTATTATTTTGTTTTGTTCATCTGGATCTTACGAAAGCTTTGTGAAGTCTATGTCCAAATATCAAATATCATTCTTTTCGTTGGTTAGATCATTGGTGCCTGTGGAATGATTTTTTAATCATAGTCATTATGTAGTCAGTCAGCAATTCATATTGTGGGTATAGGTTACGACGGTGTTTGTATCAAGTTTTATTGAACTTCATATTTGGTTATCATTCAGTGTAAAAATAAGAAAAAAAGTTTCTCGAAGCTTAAAACAAGAGTGTGTCAAATTGACCCTTGTGAATCCCATTACGTAATCTTGCGCATACACCGCGAGCTAATTTCCAAAATTCGTATGTGTATGTCGCATGTGTATTGTGCTATTGTGCAATACAACTGAAATTAATTTTGTTAATGTATACTTTCATTTTCGAAATTTCGCAATATTTATAGTGCCGCGTCATATTTGCTCGTATTGTGCTCTACTAGCTCTACCAAATACGTGAACGTAGTGAATTCGAAAAAAACTGCTAACGTTCCAGTTTATGACGCTCACAGGCAATTGTAGGAGCGACGAAAGGGGCTATAGTGCAAAAATCGCACACATTCGTAATATCTTAATGGCCTCACTGCCCTCAGAAAATTTGCCTCCTATTGACCATAAGGAAGAATCCAGCTGTAACTCATTTCATGGTACTTCCTCAACTTCCTCTGCACATTATTAATGCTTCATTCTTTGCTAGTAACGTTGTGATGTGGAGTTTTTGTCATTGTGAAAGTGAAAGTAACACATTTCATGTCGTATGAGGAAAGTTACTTACCAGTTTCAAAGCCCAGTGAAAGTCCGAAGTGCGGATTAGTTTTTGTAACTGTATCTAGCTTACTATAATTCATTCAAACTTTGCTAATTACAATTATTTATGTTTTGTAGGTCTGAAAAACGATGGCATGAGTGATCAGCAACAGAATTCTGACCAGTTGAAAAAGACTGGTACCGGGGCTTTGGATCGCCCTTCCTCTGCGAGGTCAAATCGTGACAGACAAGAAAGGCAAGAAAAGATTCAGTTATCAAAAGAACGGCAATATCAGGACCGAGTTAAAAAGTTGGAAGAATTAAAGGAGCATGTAAGCACTGAAGACATGATTTAAGCAATTTTTTGTAGTTGAGCGAGCCGACTTCTAACTTCTACGAACTGCGTAAATTCCTCCATAGAGTGGAATAGAGGGACCAGCAAACCTGAAATAATTTTTCGTATTCGTCATTACTGACTAATTAATAAATACGACAGTATTAAGTGTGTTTATGATAATAATATTTTCGGATTTGAACGAGATGATTTTAGTAGTGGGTTTAAACTTGCTCACCTAACTGCTTCAATATAATATGTTACGTTGGTTGTCAAGTAAGTAAATGTTATAGAGAATTTTATGCTTCTGATATTCTGAATAACACTAGCTGTTACGTCATTAATTTTGATGAAGTTGAAGTTTTATGTCACTAAGAGCTTAATTTTTTTTATTAACGAATGAGACAATCTGTTGCCTCTTGGCCTCTTTATTATCAGAGTTATTTATTTTCAATTAAAATGCTGGGGTAGCATTCCCAGTTGGGTATGGTTTTCCTTATTGGTGTCTGTTCCGTGAGGTTTTCCCCTACCCTTTTCTTAGCTAGGTTTTTTCTGCATGCATTTCTTTCTTCTTTATTTTTTTTTGGTTCTGAATAAAATTAACTGAAGTTAATTAAAATATGTACTATTGTTATGAATGAATATGCCCTAATACTCTATTTTTATTCGATTTTTAGGCTGCCGCAGCATCTAAACATCGCGAGGAGCAAGACTGTAGACGTAAGAGGCATTTCGAAGAATTAGGTCGAAAAGACGACGAAAGAAGAAAACAAGCTCAAGAGAGACGAAAAATGCTGGAGGAGGAAAAACGACTAGCGTATCAAGTTAAATGGGAAAATAAAAGAACTACTCCTCCACCTCAACCTGTTTCCGCCATTATTTACCCATTGAATTCCAATTCAAAACACACTGTGCATAACAATTTTACCTCCAATAGTCATAGTCATCAACAAAAAAGACCAACCATTGCATTTGGATCTTGTTTACCCCGGCTACTCGATAACCATATAGACGGAAATCTTTGGAAGTCGCAATATAACCTGAACGTCACTAGAGAACCCGGAATGCGTGCTAGCTCAGCCCAAGATTTACATCTCCACCCCAGTAAGTGGATTTAACTTGAAATTGCTCAGAAAATAATTGTGGAAAGTAGATTATTATCGATATTTTTTGGGATTTTGAGAGAAAGGTTGAAATTACCCAACTGAACCCTTCGATAATTCAATTCAGAAATCATAGTTTAATAACTTGAGATATTATTTTGTACTCCTTCTTGTTTTAAACTTGCATTATCTAGACTTTCGAATGAGTGCAAGTATGTGCAATTGGAATCAACAAATGACAACGACAGACAATCCATTGGTGCATCGCAATAATCACATTGATTATTCGCGTTCTACGTCTAATTTTAGAGGACAACGTAAAAAAATTATGATTACTCCAAGCCCTTTTTTTATGGCTGTATATTGATATATTTGGCTGGCATGGCCTTTTTTATTCTCATTTGCTCGCGTTTTCCGCATGTGTTAGTGTTTATTTCCCTTTCTGTGTGAATATTCCAGTCCATGCCTTTGATTCAGTCTTATCGTGTTTGCATGAGAATTAATGAGGCTTCAGAAAACAGAATTTAATCACTGTACAACGCGTAGTGGACCAGATTGTAAAATTTTCAAATTCCACTTTATTTTTTGTTTGGCATTCATTTAAAAATGGTCAGTTCACTATCACTGTCTTTCGTCCATTTTCATGCTTTTGCTGCATATATTCTTCTCGTTGAGTTACTAACACGCGAGTGCGTTTTGGTTGAACGATTTAGGTTTGATATGTGCATATTATATCTGCAGATCTTTTCATTAATTGTGAATGCATTTATTTTGATCGTTAGAGTTTCTTTTTGTACGAGAGTTTTTTTTTGTCTTGATTTAAATTTTTTGTACAAAAGCAAAGCCTACTTTTTTCTTAAGCCACTTTACTGATTATTTGAGGCTAACTAGTTACTAATTGGGTCATGTTTACTCTAGGTGATGGAGCAGAAACCTTTCGGGTATTCTGTGGCCGTCGCAAAACAGACTTGACTCCAACAATTCCAATTCGGAGGGACAATTATGATGTCATGTCACGTTCCACATCCCGAGGTTCAGGTAGAGTTTACAGTTCTGTGTCAATGACGCGACTTGATCGATCCAGGTCTCCTGGTGGTCATCACAATTTCTCGACTGCAACCAGCACCACACTACAACAACAGTGCAACTCGCCTCTGGCGTCGCAAAAGCCGTCCAGGTCGAAAAGCACGACACATTTATCTACCACAGGGTTGAAATTAACCCGAACTGAGGTTTTAAGGCAGGCCTTAGCTAGAAAGGAGTCTGGTGAGTTCAATAAAGGAATTGCACCCAAAAAGCAAGACAGTAACACTTGAGCAGTAAAACATAAAAAATAATTCTTACTCACAGTCAACAAGTTTCTTCTCTTCTTTTTCTCTGCTGTTAAATTTAAGAGTAAATGTACCTACTTTTCATCATCTTTCTTAATCCTGTTGAACACTTAATCTCAAATTAATTTTCGTCATTTCTTCCTTCACGTTCATATGTACAGTTTTTAGTTTTTACGTCTGAATGATTAGTGTATATAGTATAATCTTTTTCTATGGTGTACCTCCTTTTATTTGATAGTTACTTTCAAACTTTACAATGATAGAGTTCATCACGATTTTACGTCACCTAGTCTGACGATATTTGTTTTTACTACGTACTGTACCATTTGGCGTTGGTATTGGTAGGTTGAATCGTTGAACGAAATGAACAGAAAGAAGTTCAGGAGTATTTTTGTACACAAGAGCCACATTAGTTTGTTTCCTGTACCGTTGATCTGTCGAAAATGACAGACCCTTCTGTCTGAGTGTTTGTAAAATGAACACATGCTTTGTTGTTGGTGTCGGTTTGGTGTTGCTGCTGTTGGTGAAAAATCTACCTTTCTTTGTACCATTTAATTCCATTTTTGCTTTCTTTGTAGTAGTATAATAGTTTCCTTAAAGGGCTTTCCAATTAATTCGTGCTTGATATGAACATTCAGATACAATTAGTTTTAACTATTTAAAGTACATGCTCATGTCAGTCATTGCTTGAATTCAGGAGCTGTCAGTCAGGAAGATCCTTTTTTGCAATTTAATCTAATAAATTTTACTTTTACTATAACAGTAACTCCTACAATATTTTTCATGGTGTAGTGTATTGTTTATGAAAATATTTTTTATTGAGAATTTATTTTTTCCAGGAATGAGATCTGGAGAGCCATCGAGACCTCCGTCATCTCTTAGTTCCTTAATGACCTCATCTACCCACTCTCAGGTGCAAGTTCGTCCTCGCACATTTGCCAGGAAATCGCGACCTGCTAGTGTCCATATGACTGGAGTCAGTGGTGATTTGATAAACAGTAAAAGTGGTGACACTAATGGTGCTACTCCAAATGTTACTAGTACCCTGCTCGCTCCCACGACTGCATCCAAAGCACGTCGTTCTCAAACACCAACTGGACGAACCAGGGCTCCTCTTTCCCTTCGTAAATCCGCTGAATCAAAGAAAACGCCGGCAACCACTCCAACCGTTCCAACAACTGAATGGAAATCGTCATTAAGTCCTACAAGTGGCGATAATGTGATGTCCATGTCAACAGACTTTTCCGGCACTACAATCAAAAGAGCGCCCAGTAACACCAGGAAGAAATCTACCGCTAGTAGTAATAGTAATATAAATGGGAGCACCAACAATAATAATTGTAACGTTATTAATAAAAATAGCAGTAGCACTAGCTCATCGTCTACAATCAACAAGTCTGGGACAAAAAGTAGTCCTGCGCCGGCCAAACTGGTACCCAAAAAATTATTTAACGCGACATCAGTGGAGCCAACTGCAACTGATACCGTATCTGTGCCTGAAGAACTCAAAAAATCTAAAGAGGAAGGAGAAGGTCCTGAGGAAGCAGTGTGCGACTCAATGGTAGTGAGAACAGAGCAAATTTCTGACTCACAAAAATCGGAAACTGTTCAGAATGATTTCAGTTCTACTGAAGGGGAAGGCGCCACTATGGCAAACTTCATTGTTGGTTTGGATGACAACGGCAAAAAGACAGGACTGGATAAACAGGAGTTTGAAGTATCTGTGCATAATGCAGTCATTCATATTGAAGGAGGACAGCATGGTCCATTGATTGAGGACCCCATTTTCGATGTGAAAGCTGAAGCACAAAATATTGTTCGTCAAATTGAGAATAAAATTGCTGATAACATTGAAAGCATTGAGTCTGCATTCGGATCGGGTTCTTCTGACTTTACGTATTCTAGTGTGAAGACTCCAGAGTCTCCTGTGGCTAATAGTATTGATGGATCCACAAATCCATTTTTAGTTTCAGCCCCAGAGACTAATAAGACAGAGGATATCATTGATGTAAGTAGTGATAATGTAGAAGAGAAGAAAGAGTCAGGGGAGCCAATCATTGTGGAGCCTGAAGGCGATAAGGAGGATATCGAGTCGGATGAACCTGCAAAACCAAAGATTTTGACGGAAGAAGCGGCAAAAGCTGCCATAGCAGAGAAGAGAAGACTGGCTCGTGAAGCTGTGGAGAGAGAAACTGCTCGAATGGAAGAAGAAAAGAGATTGGAGGAAGAGCGAATCCGCTTGGAAGAGGAGGAAGCGGAACGGGTGGCCAGAGAAGCAAGGGCAGGGGAAGAAGAGAGACTGAGACGGGCAATTGAAGAGCAACAGAAGAGAGAGGAGGAAGAGAAACTGCGAAGGGAAGAAGAAGAAAGAGCTCGAGTGGAGAAAGAAGCTCAAGACAAAGAAGCGGCTCGGGAAGCTGAACGTGTTAGGATTGAAATGCTGGAGAGACTGAAAAGAGAGGAAGAAGAGCGGATGGAACGGAAGCGACGTGTGGAGGCAATTATGGCGAGGACGAGGAAGCAAAAAGATGATGCGGGTGGAGATAGTCAAGAAAGGTAGCAATCAATTATTGCCATGCACATATGCACATTGTTAATAAGCTAATGGAATCTGTCAAATGAAAATGTGATTTATTACGAAGCCGAAGGCTGAGTCAGGTAATTACCAACGGGAGCGCCCTATGCTGCACATGTTAAAGCTAAAATCACCTGAAAACGCAAGATGAAATTTGTGTTAGTAAACTCTGTTTGGAACGGG
>Ga0210040_10007779_pt1 | contig 12870 bp, 11 predicted proteins | sample CryGeyCG12114_NA_FD_185462 | JGI IMG/M metagenome (GOLD analysis project Ga0210040, IMG submission 185462) | Groundwater microbial communities from aquifer - Crystal Geyser CG19_WC_8/21/14_NA (SPAdes) (version 2) | ecosystem: Environmental > Aquatic > Deep subsurface > Groundwater | place: USA... | reverse complement strand
TCTATATTCCTTCTTTATAGAGTACCGTGAGCAAATGCGCGATTGGTCCCCTTGGATTTTGAACTTGTACTATAAAGTGGGGGAAGTTGCCAGCTCAGACTTTCAATTAAGGAAATTAGACGAACAAATTTGGAGCGCTAATTCTCCTAACACTGAAGCTTCTAAATAAATTGGCATTCATTCATTTCAGTGCTCATTTAGTTCCTTACATGTGTAGACAGACGGACCACAGAAAATGAAGGCCGATTTAAAAGTGCATTGACTAATTATTGACTTTCTTCTCTTTTCACTTTCTTCAAGTTCGCATTTGTGTAAAATATATTTCATAGCGAAGGAATGTCACGTTTGATTAAAAGTGTAATGTACATTGGAGTTCCAGGTGTGATAGGATATGTGTTGATGACTGCTACTGCACCTTCTGATGATGAATTATTGAAGGTAGATGAAATTTTTTTTTGATCGTTTCAATTAAAATATCAATAGGCTAAAGCTGATGTATTTATATTTTTGAAGCAAGCGGAACTCAGAAGATCACGAAACCCTGGTCAAAAGGATTTCACCGACATACTTCGTGCAGCAGCTGAAACCAATCAACCTTTGCATACCAAGAATACTAAAGACATTCTTAAACATTTAGTTGATCATTCGGATGCAAAAAGTTCTAAATGAATAGTTAAGATTAGTGCGAAGTAGTCTCAACTGTAGTACTTCATATATTAAATAATTTGTGTTTCAATTCATTTAGAAGTTTAGTGGTTTAGTTGAATATAAAAGAAAGCCAACGTACATTTTATAACAATGGCTCGGAATTTTCCCCTGACGAAACCGAAGGAAGTTGGCGGATCGAATAAGTCAAGTCAACTTGTCGACGAGTTTATAGCTGATTTCTGTGCCATGAAAAATGACATCAATGATGAAATTGAGTCAATCCCAATCACTTTAACTGCTTCCGAAGTAAATGACAGACTTAGCAAGATTTCCATCAAAATACAAAGCCTAAGTAAAGTACTTCATGATGCAACATTTTTCTTACCGTCCTTTCTGATGAAGGTAGTTTTAATTTCTAGATCTGACTATAACATAACTACTGGTAAAAATTGCGAATTTCGTATGAAACTTTTTTGCATGCATGTGAAAGCAAATTTAACAAATTGTGCTATACTGCTATCCATCACAGGTGCGACAAGATGAAATCCGTGCACTAGAAAAGTCCCTTCAGGACAAAGAAAGGGAGCTGATACCGAAGAAAAAGTTTGGATTCAGGTCTAAGACTACTGAAGTTCAGAAACCAGAAAAAATTGTTTTGGAGACATCCAAAATACCTGAATTGGACGCTGATGTACGTCCACTGATCTAAGGCTTTTCCATTTTTCCGTTATTGGAAATGAAGAAGTGCATGGCTAATACTATATTTATTTTTTGCAGGACTCAAATTTTTTCACTATTGAAGACTTGGCAGATGTTTCGAAAGAGTTCAGCTCCGAGGAGATAAATGGAGACGTACTGATTCGCAATCTTACTAATGCTACAATCACCTTAAAAGCAGTGCCTTCTACTTTACGGCTGAACAACCTTGAAAATTGCAAAATATTGTGTAAGCTACAGCCCTAAAAATATATTGTCTTCATACCACAAAAAACATTAACTCAATTTTAATTGTGATTATATTTTAATTTACAGGTGGTCCCGTGTCAACTTCCATTTTTGTGGAAAACTGTACCAACTCTAAGCTCTATCTAAGCTGTCAACAATTGCGTACTCATTCTAGTAAAAATCTGGACATTTATTTACGTGTTCGCTCGCGCGCAATTATTGAAGACTGTACCAATATCAGATTTGCACCATATATATGGAATGACAAAGCTTGTAAAGAATTTCATGAAAAAGCTGGGCTGGATAATGCGCTTGAACGGTACGTCGTTAATGTTAAATGCACCTCACACACCAAATTGGCTTTGACTTGGCTGACGTGAAATATATTTTTTAATTTTTACAGATTCGATGCCGTGGATGACTTCAACTGGCTTTCATCAAATTCAGCGTCTCCTAATTGGTGCATATTACCTGAGTCAGAACGCGTCGAGTTTCCCAACTAAATAACCAACCACTGATATTTTGTAACTAACCAACATGATCACGCTAATCCTATAATCGCTTCAACTAACCATACTATAGAGCAGAAAATAAATATGGCTTCTTTACGGTGAGTAAAATATTGTTTGTTTCAATCATTTATTTGTTCATTGTCACACTATTCATCTTGCACATCGCAAGTTACCTTACTCCTAACATAATGTATATTCATTCCTATTTCGAAGAACAGAAGGTAAACAATATCATGGGCAGTATCATCCTTTATAATATTTCCTAATCATCCACATATAGTATAAAGCCATAACGTTTTCAAGTCCATTGTTGTATCCTATCCTGTGTATATAAATAGTCTCCGCTTTCTACTGATTAATTATTATGCCTGAGTCAGTCATCCTATAGCTCTGCTAGCCAATTTACTACTTTAATCTTAAAGTTTGAGCAAATACGATTCTTTCATAATAACGTTCCCATTCCGATTGATTACCTTTTCATCTTGTCATTCAGTCTAGTAAAATAATGTTCATAGTAAAAAAAATTGTGTAGTAAACAAACAATATGGAATAGAATAGACTTCTTCTTTGATTGTCTCGCGCATAGCATTTTACTTTGACGCATCGAAAATTATTTTTATTTTGTTTTATAGCCTTAAAGTCTATTATTTCGTGCAGAAAATTGCTCTAACAGTTTGTATTTAAAGACCTACAATCTTGATAGCACATTTTTCAGTTCAAAAACAAATGTGCAATGAACTCGCTCACAAAATCAAAAAAAATATTAAGAGCAAAAGGAAGACATAGTTTCCATCAACAATGGAGAAAGTAAATCAAACAATTTCCTCTCATCTGTATGATTTGAGAATATGGCCACACAAAAAATTATTAATTAAAAGTCGTTCATTCATTGAATCCATTGCAATAAGTTACCACATTCTTAGTGATTCTAAACTTCGGTTTCTTAGCAAGATAAAAGTTTTGCAATTGCAAGTTCTAATAAACGCGACTAATCTTTATATACTGTGAAACCTACGGTGGGTTCGTCAAGCTAATTTTTTTAACGATCTGTCCTTATACATTGAATTCCTAACAAGTAACATCATCGTGTAGATTACAGTGATTTTTACAATAGATTTTTTACATTATTTACAAACCAAACAATTTTTTTTATATACATTACAGGCACCCATATCAGTGCTGTACACTTGATAACCCTAGAGTCTAAATCTATGTATATACTTTTACAACTTTGTCTACTTTAATATTTATCATACAAAGAATTACATGTATAATACCCATTTGTAACAGAACAGATTTATCTTTCAAAATCATTCTCCTACCTAAAAAAATCCACCGCTTACTATTCTATTCTATTCCAACTGTTACCAAAAATGCACCTCATTTTCATCCTACATTCTAAACTCAGATAATTACAGTAATGTTATTTTGTACTCTCCTACTATACATTTTCTACAGACACTTAACTTACTCTTTATATGGCAGATCTATTGGAAAGATTTTCTCTCCTTTGTTACAAAAAGTGGATAATAAAATATTTACCTCGTATATCCGCACTTGCACATTATCGCTATTAATACTTGGGCTCTCTACTCTATGCATAGTAAATAAAACTAACTGAAAAACTAATTCTCCGTGTACAGACTGGCGCCATTTAATACCGTATTATTCCTTGCCGTCATATAAAACACAAACATAACTAATTTCCGATTATTATGTACATTGACAGTTTAAAGCTTCCAAATATTTGTTGAATGGGTGGGATTTTTCTATATAATACATTGAACTATTTATCTACTATCATTCCCTTCACTAGCTAACTAACTATACTAATTTCTTACAATTTATGAATAACAACATTGCCAAATCCCAATTAGCTCTACTGCATCTGTACACTTTTTGGCGGCCTTTTCGGTACAGATAAATGTGTAGGGGCTAATTTGGGATTCAACCGATGTTGTCCCGCTGCAATCTGGGCTCTAGCTGATCCCGGTTTCGTTTGCGTCAACAATGCTCCGTCACTGCAAAGTGCCCGTAACAGAGGCAACTCGAGAGCAGCACACTTTTGGCGCAAAGACGTTAAGTCCAAATCACTAGGCGAAATTTTTTCCTGCAAAATAAAGCATTCATTAGTCCTCCGATCCCACCAAACTGTACAGACAAGGAAAAAAATCATAAAACCGAAACTTACCTTCCGTTCTGCTCTATACGGCGGTGGAGGTGGTAAGTTATAAATAGCTTGCAACTTCGCCTCTGTCTCCTTATTAACAGCCTCAACTATAGGCTTTGAACATAAAGACTCTTCTGATCGACAAAGCTTCATCATCCTTAACTTCTCCTCACTCACCAGTCGAGCAATGGCCGCCAAATTCTCCTGTTGACTCGCATTTAACCCATCCCCCCGACTTGTCTTATTCTGACTTCCCATACTCTCATGGCAGCAATTACTGCCCCGAATCCCGGCCAAAATCGCCTTCTGCATCCCATTCTCAATCACTCCACCCGGGTGTTTATAATGCGGCAAAGGGGGAGCACTCTGCGTCGAACTGGGGTAATAAATTGGCGGCGTACAAGTCCCATTAGTTGGCTGACTTCCCATCAAACTCTGGGTGGACAAAAACCTTTGCAAATTCTCCGCATTCAGATTCAGCCCTGGAGCATAATACTGGGATGCAGAATACGTAGAACTAGTCGCTGACCCCATTTGGTACAAAGACTGATGTGACATGTGTTGATATTCCGGCGGTAGGGACAAAGTCTTAGAAGAATTCATAGGGGGTGGCGGCGCCGGCGGTTTTCCTTTCCCACTGGGCGTCCCAGCATTCAACTTGGGTTTCGCTGCAGCCGGGTATGGTGGGGGAGGCGGCAAATATGGCGGTGGGATCCCATCCACTGTGTCATCATAATTGAATCCTTTGCAGTCAATATACTCTTGTTGGCTAATCCGCGGATCCTTCGGTGGGAATATCACATAATCCATGTCCGAATACAACTGTGCTTTAAACTGCTGCATTTGATTCCGATGGGAAAGCTGTTGTTGGCCCGGAGTCGTATGCAAAGCATTTGAGGATTTTGAACTCGCTATTCCTATACTACTACTCCCGCCATGGTGATGAATGGCATTGCTGTTCCCATTTTTCTTTTCATTCGAGGACAAGGACAGGCAGCTGGTTGTTCCCGGATGAACTATTGGCACTCTGGACAATGGTTTCAAATTCTGAAGACCAACTAGAAAATTATTCAAGTTATTTGGCACACTCCCACATTTATTCCCCACACTCATATAATGATGACTATTTGGCCCACCACCTGGAGCAGCAGCCACAGTATTTGTCCGTTTGTTTCGAACCGACGAGGCATGAATATCGATATAATTGTTCGGTCTAATCACAACTGGTGCACCAGCATTCCCAGCAGCGTGTGATTTTGGGTACAATGGCGGTGGCAATGGGGGTGGTTGCAGTTTCCCCAGCTCTGAGGGCTCCTCACTGGCTACCATATCATAAATATTGTCCACACTTCGAGAATGCTGCAAAATGGGTGCATATCCAAAGCCCATGTTGTGATAACTAGCTGCTAAACTTGAGTTTGGTGGAAACATGGGCCCCCTGAATAGCATATGCGCTTGACTTGGAATGGGCACTGGTGCATGAGTGGCGTACGCTGTTTGAACCAGGATTTGTGGCTTCGACGATATAATACGTGCGTCTACCACCGTAGCAGCCTCCATACTACTTTCCACACCACTCTCATCTTTTTTACATTTCGGTTTCGGTGGTGGCTCTGGCCTCTTCAGCCCCAGTAAATTCAACGAGTCCGTGGATTTCGACATCTTCTTTGGTCTAATCTTTTGTCCCACCTTCATGATCCCCTTGTTGACCGCAGTAGCAGCACAACACGTGGAATTGGACGCCACTAAACTCACCTCAGACTTCCGCCTGGGCAAGGTATTCAGTGATGGGGGAGTAGGAGGTTGATCCGAAGGAATCTCATCTTCCCCCCGTTTGGGACACTTCAATAAATTGGGCGCCCCCTTCTTGGGTGGAACTCGAGGATAAAACGGTGGCAACTGTACATAGTCCGAGTCCGTATCAAAATTATTACTCACTGTCCTGGAATTCGGGTACCGACCCTGAAGAATCTTCTCAGCCGATGATGATGCATAGCTTCCAGTCCGACTCATCGTGCTATAGTCAATATGAACCAGTTGCTCCCGACTCTCTGACTTATTCCCTGCAGAAGAATGCTTCCTGGAAATCTCATTGGTCGAATCAGCCATTTTCCCACCTCCCCTCCGGAGGCATTTCAATGAGGCCAACTTGGGTTTCAAATCCTTATCCCCGGACACATTACTACTACTATTCGCCTTACAATGAATAAAAGTCTTGATGCTTTTGGTCGCCGTATTCCCACTAGTCAGTTTATTGCAACTCCTCGAACGGCATTTACACGCTCCATTCACCATCTGCTCCGCCGGCTTCATACAACTCAATCTTGGTTTCGCTTTTGGTGGTGGCATCATTTTCTTTCCATTCTCTTCAATTTTACCATCCTTACTTTCCTCATCCTCAGTCTTGATCCTATTCCTATCTTGCACATCCTTCTCACAAATCTCACCATACACATGATCATCTAATTTGTATTCCTCGGTAGCTTCCTCTTTTGCTTCAACGCTAGCCGACTCCTCAGACTCACAAATATCCACAGCCTTCAATGTCAACTCACTCGCCATGGAGGGCGTATGGTCATGACAATGTCGAGCGGATCCACCTGAATCTACTATATCCTCGTCCTCATTGTCCGTTGTACATGAGTTGCACTCACATTGTCCATCACAACCTCGTTTCTCCCGAATGGTTCGAACCAACGAGGATTTACACCCATTCAATGCATCCCCATCGCAGTCTTCACAGTCAGAGTCACAATACCAGTGTTTTCCTTCCTCCGAGTCCTCTTCAGGCTCCGCGCTACATTTTTGGCTGCTGCTATCTCCACCGTTAGCTGTGGAGGGACCAGAGGAAGGCTCTGTATTTCTTTTACCCTTGTGAGGCCCCCCTGGATTACTACTAATACGATGATTCCCTTTGACATGTCTTCTTGCACTGGGTTGAGGTGGGGGTCCTTGCAAGGATTCCAAGGACGTGGAATTCCGATGACAGCAGTCAGAAATTTCCAAATCCTCTGCAAAAAAAAAACATCATACAAATGTAATTAGTCACATGACACTACACACAGCTCATTTCGCACCGTTTCCATTCTCTACAACCAACCAACGAGTAAGTATAGCTTGCAGTTTTCAAGTATGGTGGCAATGTCAGTAATGACGCCCTGTAAGTTTGCTCCAAATATTTGATTGCATTATCTGAAAACTATACCAACTAACTAACGTCGTTCCGGTTTCATCACGCATCAGTTAGTCAGTTGCCTACTCCAATGTATTTATCATGCCGGATTCTCAGACTATACAATACTATTATACAACGCCGGTTGTTAGCTACTACTATGGCTCTAACCTTTACTGACCGAATAAACATGTCATGAAGTTTCAGTCAGTAGCCACAGCTCTACACAATATGCATACACAGATAATAGACAAGTAGTGCATACTAACACACTAACTAACATATGAAGGCGGAACCATTATTTTCCTAACTGCATTTCATTTCGTAAGAATGCACAGCTACTATACTCTCATCTTTACAACACAGAACTCAACTTCACATTATTTCCCATTTTCTAGCCAACTAAAAAAATCATTTTTCTTCTATTTCATAGCAGTGTGTACTTCAAAAAACTTCCTAAATATATTACAATTTTTCTCAGTCAAAATGCATGCGTCATTAAATAACGTCATAAAAAGTAAATCTCCAAATTCCACCCCATTTGCTCATCCTCTTCTTTTAGACACTAACTAACTAACTAACTAACCAGCATAAATTCAATGCCTAGCAGCAAATCTAATAACAAACTAACTGCCCAACTTACTAACTAACTACTACTATATACTACACACTATTAGAGATTCAAAAAAATGTGGACGCATCCTCTACCTATAACTAACATTATTTCATCCCGTGAGGAAACAGCACATAGCACAAGTTTCTGCTTATAACTAGAGTCTTTCTCTCTCTCTCTCTAAACCTCAACTCACTCACAGAGCCAACAACTTGACTGATTGACTAGAACAGCCCCAAGACACACATTCAAGATCATGCAAGGTGTGAGCAGCATACTAAAACACAGAGTTACCAGCACCATGTTATTAGTTAAACTTAGTCCGCGGATTATACCTGTTGTTAGTTACTCACTATCACTATATAGTATACAGTGTATACTCTCAGGCTAGACAAGTCAGTCATCACAACTAACTAACGTAACAGGAAACCATCAGGCTTTTTAATAAAATGATGTTTCAACAGACACAGCAAGTCAAACTCCATATGCATAGTCATATTTTTAGTAAAAATTATATTTCTTACATTATTACGCTGTAACTTAATGACACTTAATAGCTGGTATTGCCAATAACAAATACTGCTGCAATGTGTCTGTTCCAGTTAAAATAAAATTTTCAATGAAATTTCGAGCGACCTCCAACTCTAGCATCTCTTGTACATCCCAAATTCAAACAGAATTCAACTAAAACTTTTTAAATCTTTGGCCTACCTTCACTACCATCCAAACTGTACACTCGATCAGACACAATCCCTGAAGTGGTATTGGACGAAGCATTGCTGATAACGGACACTCTTTGATGCTGTTCCCCAGACTGACCGCTCAGAAGTAGTCCATCGGCCCAGAGTGACAAATCAAGCATTTTTTCCGTCGTCCCCTCTGTTCCTGTCGTCCCATTTCGGCAGTCCAAAGAGGATGACGCTGATGATGGTCCACCATTGCTCGTCCCATGGCTTCTGCCCCCTGACATATGAGAGTCTGCAGAGGAGCTGCTACTCACCGTGTTCGTGTTTGTATTATTGAGTAAAATCTTATGATTCGATAAATGAAACTGATGTGTGGATCGACACAAGAGGAGAACATGTCTAGGGACCGACTCACTGGGTGCTGTGAACGACAATTTTTGGGAAGAGCCCGCCCATGGACATGGTCTTCCACGGATCTCAAATTTCTTTCTCTGCGTGCCCAACAAACACAATGTTTAGTTACAGATACAGAGGTTGACAACTTTTATGCATGCATGTTCACTACATTCGTTCCTTTTAATCAAAATGCCGACATAACTACGATATAAAACTGAACCCCTCATCGGTCTCATAAATATCACTTCAATATGTCTCTTCGCATGTTCTATCATGTATTAGACGCTTTTAAACCATGCAATCCATTCTATAGTACGATCATTTGCGCCCAACATTTGACGGCATGCTCATATATCAAACATTATAAAACTCCTTTTACAAGCACCAGAAAACACACTTTGAAAATCAATCTGAAGCTACCAAAGTAACCCGATACCATTGACAGTTGAGACATGCATTAAATAATCCCTTGGTTTCATTATAATCATAAATGACAATGCTATTCAAATGCTACATTCCATGCATACAACTGTGTACAATAATACAATTTCAAGCCTGATCTCTCACTCACCTCAAAATAAAGCTTCGTGATATTCGCCCAGAGAAATGTGAGCCTGGGTTGCTCAGGAATCTCGTTACAACCCACCGAATTCTAGACACAAAAAACATTTTGTTAGTCATATGCAGTCAGCACAGCTTTTACCCCACATTTTCAAAGTGTCAGCCCTCATCATACCTGGTAGACTTCAATGCCTTTGGGAGTGACGCCAACCCAGGCGGGTGCATCGCGCCCATCTTTGGTCTTCAGCGTCATCCCATACATGTGCATATTGTACTGCGGCATCACCGTCCGAATGAATGCAATTCGCGCCGCATTTTGCCCTAGTCCAGCCAAGGCTTGATGAGCACGTGTTATGGACGCACCCAACGTGGGATTCAACGTTTGACACCACCGGGGACATTCTTTCCCCACGCGCCAGTCCCCAAGCTCCGCTTGGAGCGCATACGCCACGGGCTGTACAATACTGGCTGGTGGGAATCGGGGTGCTGAGCTTAAATTTTGACGCAGTTGAAGGTAATAATGGAGGAGGGAGACCACATCACTGAAAAAACACAAAAATCAATCCTTCTAAACATTTATTTTCCCCAAAAATCATAAATCGAGCAAAAACTTCACAATCCACACCACCTCTACAAATCAACACATTTCATATTCTCATCAAACAGTCAAAAGAGATCCCAACAACTTACAAATTTTGAGGAAGGGCATCCAGGTAGAAATGAATGCGACAATAAAGCACCAGCATGGGCTGTTTGCTGTTTCCATCCTGTACAGAAAAAAAAACTCATTGTAAATATTTTTCAACCAATTCACTATTGTATCAATGAGAATGCCAAAGGAATGTAGTTGACTTGAGGCATTTCCGTTTGTCCTTCCTCTATGACAAACTACGTAAGACATGTTTGCTGCGAGAACAAGGTAACTTACACAACTCAAGAGCTCAAGCTACACAAAAAAAAGTCCAGGACGGAAATCCCTAATATCCTACTTATGTAGTTAGTTATATAGTACACTAGTACACAGCATTCACCCTTCACTCCTTTTGTTTGTTTTGTTGACTCAACTTTGACAAGACACTAACTATCTGTGCAACAAGTGGGAGAATTCTATCCACTAATATATATATTTCCTCACTTTTCTCAGCAAAATATTAAACCAATGGTGTTGTTGTTGACGCCAATAAAATCAACAGGTAGGAACGACTCATAAAACCCCAAAGAAATTAAAACACTACCTAACACTTAACTATAACAAACTAACACCCTAAAAATTCCTATCCCTAATGTTATTATATCATTACATCAGATTCGTTTAATTATCAACACCGCGACAAAGTCTTCTGTATAGGATCAATGAGCAATTCACTCACTACCTAAGATAATAGACCGTGGTCGTGATGGCTCAGGACATGTTTAAAACTTTAAGTGCATTATCATGATGAGGCTAATTTTTTCTATCCAATCTATCTCCCTCTCCTTTTCATCCCGATGCATACTATACTACAAACATTTTCTCCATGGTCTCATAATATCTTCCGTCCATCCATACACACAACAACTACAAATCCTCCTTTCATTACGTACCAATGGGGGAAAAAAACTTTTACCGCTTACAAACAACAAGACAAACTTGAGGCTCATGTAGTCAAAGGTATACAACATTCTTATAACATAGCATCATCCACTCATTATCAAGATTAGTTTCAATATTTTTTCCCCTCTCTCTGTCTCTCTACCTACCTATAACTGACTAAACCACCTGTATGTATAATCCTACAGCTATAAGCACGCATTCCATACAACGTGTGGATGGATGAACTGAAATGAAGCTCGTAAAAATCTCAAAAGAAGGGACTAATGGTGTAGTAGCTACCGGAATTAAGCAGAGGGAGCAACCCAAAAGGTAGAAAAAAAATGGAATGGAAAAAAAAATACAGAATGGTAATATCGTTGCCTCAAGCCATCCATTTCAAGCATACAAAAATCTCAGTCACCCAAACTCTTTTCCTTACATGCAACTATATCTATATACACCATATGCAATGCATTATCATCATTCAGATATTATTTACTACTACTTTTTCATCCAATTCTTAATATAAATCTTTGCATCATTCCTAACGATCCATCCTTATGCAGTTTGTTAGTTTAGCTTAGCTAGTAACTATAACTATAACCACAAGCAATAATAAGAGATAATCATAACAACATAGGAATCAAATAGTACGCTCCACAAATATTCTCTATACTTTATGTCACCCCTGAACTCGTCCATAACACTCATTTCCTGTCATCATCACCAAAATCCAATAACTTTTTGCCGAACATTAAAATTGATGATGATTCTTCCATGTCAGATTTTCTATACAGGATTTCCAACCAAAACTAATGAGCTCACATTCCAATCATATCCTCTGGTCACAGTATGATCTCACTCCCTAAATAATTTCACTCATTACTATTTACGTCCCCATAATATTTCTCAGTCCGTAATAATCAATAAAGTTTTCAAAACTAAACTATAAGCTCAGTCAGTATACTCTGGCTCTGGATAATGAAGACATGCTTATTTACGATAATGGTTCAACTTATACTACAAAAGCTGTCATTGCTCTATGCGAGGCGAAAAAATATTAACAAATGGTTGATCACATTATTACTAAAAAAATATAGATCTTCAGACATACTAAATAACTAACTAACTTACTAACATACCAAGAAAACAAGTATACCCATCATAATAATCATACAATTGTCTGAGCCAAAACTGTTTATGGCCATGCATAACACAGACACACACCTTATGCAGACTCAATTTTACGAGCCTACAATGCACATATTTTGAATGCTCTCTTTTGTTCTGTCCTGATCATGTCTTTGTTTATGATTTGACAAAACCAATACAAAATAATAAAAAAACCACTCAATTAACTTGATTTAAAAGGTAGGCAATCTCAAAACATACAGTCAAGTTAGTCAAACAAACTATCCTGTCCCTACAGTCTAGAAAAAATTTACTACCACACCAAAAATACAAGACAATGGGGAAATCCATACACAGAATTATTCTTTGACATATGAGACCATACTATACTACCATGCAACATAATCATTACTTCCCTCATGTCAAAAAATCAGACAAACTTCAATTACATTCTCCTCCGTTT
>Ga0210040_10007777_pt1 | contig 12871 bp, 5 predicted proteins | sample CryGeyCG12114_NA_FD_185462 | JGI IMG/M metagenome (GOLD analysis project Ga0210040, IMG submission 185462) | Groundwater microbial communities from aquifer - Crystal Geyser CG19_WC_8/21/14_NA (SPAdes) (version 2) | ecosystem: Environmental > Aquatic > Deep subsurface > Groundwater | place: USA... | reverse complement strand
CGGACAACCCGCTGGTCAGCGCGGCCGCCCCGGCGCCGTGGCCCAAGCCGCTGGACCCCGACGCCCTCGCCCGGCGGCAGGGGGCAGCCGCCGCCGTGGACCAGGCCCGGCAGCGGTTCGAGCGGACGGGCAGCTACGAGCCGGCCGGGGGAGCCGAGCAGCTGCTGCTCGACGCCGAGGAGGTGGTGGCCGGCTGGGACGCCGACATCGACCGGCTGCTGGCCGAGCTGGTCGAGTCCCGGTCCGGTGAGCACCAGGTGCTGCTGCCCGAGAGCCTGTCCGCCTCGGCGGTGCTGCGGCTGAACGCCGACCCGGACGGCTTCGCCGCCGACCTGGCGCGGCCGATGCCGCGGCCACCCTCGCGGGCAGCGCACTTCGGCACCCGCTTCCACTCCTGGGTCGAGCGGTACTTCGGGCCGGCGCTGGGTAGCGGCGGGCTGGGCCAGCAGCAGCTCCTCGACCCGGACGACCTGCCCGACCGGGCGGACGCCGGCAGCCAGGACGAGGCCGACCTGCGGGAGCTGTGCGACGCCTTCGCCGCCGGCCGGTTCGGCGGCACCGCCCCGTACGCGGTCGAGGCTCCGGTGAGCCTGCTGGTCGGGGGGCGGCTGGTGCGGGGGCGGATCGACGCCGTCTACGCCCTGCCGCCCGACCAGGACGGGCAGCCGCGCTGGCAGGTGGTGGACTGGAAGACCGGCCGGGCCGACAGCGCCGACCCGCTGCAGCTGGCGATCTACCGGCTCGCCTGGGCCGAGGTGCAGCAGGTGCCGGTTCAGCAGGTGGACGCCGTCTTCTACTACGTCCGCCCCGACCGCCTCGTCCGACCCGAGGACCTGCCCGACCGGGAGGCCCTCGCTACGCTGCTTCGGTGACGAACTGGGTGTTGGCGAGCGATCTGGACCGCGTCGACCATCATCGGCGGTCCGCCGAGTGGGTCGCCGGGTTGTGGCGGGCGCCGGACGCCAAGCTGCTCAAGCTCACCGCGGAGGGCGCCTTCACCACCGACGTCGGCGGCAGCAAGCTGCGGATGACCAAGCCCTTCGTCGAGTTCGACCTGCAGCGGCACCGCCTGCTCGGGCTGCTGGACGGCGCCCCGGTGTTCGCCGTGGAGGCCCTCACCGAGGGCGAGGTGCACAGCATGCGCGAGATCGGTGGCCAGCTGAGCGACAACGAGCGCGACATCGCCGCCACCGCGACGGCCATCTGCCACTGGCACCGGATGGAGCCGATCTGCCCGCAGTGCGGGGGAGCCACCACGGTGATCAACGGTGGCTTCGCCCGCCACTGTGCGGCCTGCGGCCACGACCACTTCCCGCGGACCGACCCGGCGGTGATCATGGCCGTGGTCGACGCCGACGACCGGCTGCTGCTCGGCGGCCAGGAGAGCTGGGGCAACCGCGTCTCGGTGCTCGCCGGCTTCGTCGAGGCGGGGGAGTCGTTGGAGCAGGCGATCCACCGTGAGGTGGCCGAGGAGGTCGACGTCACGCTGACCGACCTGCACTACATGGGCAGCCAGCCCTGGCCGTTCCCCCGCTCGCTGATGCTCGGCTTCTTCGCCCGGGCCACCAGCACCACCATCAACGTCGACGCGGACGAGCTCAGCCACGCCGACTGGTACACCCGGGAGGAGCTCACCGCGCGGCTCGAAGCGGGCGACCTCGGGCTGCCCGGGTCCAGCTCGATCGCCTCCCGGCTGATCCAGACCTGGCGCGACGGGGAGCACCCGCTGACCTGACGCGGTCCGGCTCCGAGCCCGCTGGAGGGCGGTCGGGGCACGATCTCGGCCGGTTGGAGCTTTTACGGCCTTGAAACCTGGGGCGGTGGCCACCGCAACACCGGGGCACTACGTTCTGGGCCTGTCCGGTCGGGGTCCCGCGGCCGGTAACTCCGTCCCCAGGGAGCCGAGATGACCGCTACCGCCCGCGCGATCGACACCGCCGACCACGACGGAGCCGGCCGGCACCCCGTCGACCAGGTGCCGCCGCTGGCGCGGCTGGCCCCGCTCGGGCTGCAGCACGTGCTCGCCATGTACGCCGGCGCGGTGGCCGTCCCGCTCGTGGTCGGCAGCGCGCTGATCTCCGCCGGCCGGCTGGCGCCCGGTGACCTGCCGTACCTGATCAGTGCCGACCTGCTGGTCGCCGGCATCGCCACCTTGATCCAGTCGCTGGGTTTCTGGCGCTTCGGGGTCCGGCTCCCCCTGATGCAGGGCTGCACCTTCGCGGCGGTGTCACCGATGATCGCCATCGGCAGCCAGTACGGCGTGACGGCGATCTACGGCTCGGTGATCGCGTCCGGGGTGCTGATGATGGTGCTGGCGCCGGTGTTCGCCAAGCTGCTGCGCTTCTTCCCACCTCTGGTCACCGGCACGGTGATTCTGATCATCGGCCTGTCCCTGATGGAGGTGGCCGCCGGCTGGGCGGGTGGCGGGGCGGCGTCGGACAGCTTCGGCGCACCGGTGAACCTGGCCTTCGCGGCGTTGACGCTGGTGATCATCCTGGCCATCGAACGGTTCGCGCCGCCCGCGCTGCAGCGGCTGTCGATCCTGCTCGGCCTGGTCCTGGGCACCCTGATCTCCATCCCGTTCGGTCTCGCCGATTTCAGCGGCGCGTCCGAGCAGGACTGGTTCGGGGTCAGCACACCGTTCCACTTCGGGCTGCCCACCTTCCAGGTGAGCGCCATCGTGGCCATGTGCATCGTGGCCCTGGTGATCATGACCGAGACCACCGGCGACATGCTGGCGGTCGGGGAGATCGTGGACCGGCCGGTGCAGCCGCGGCAGCTCGCCGACGGGCTGCGGGCCGACGGGCTGTCCACCGTGATCGGCGGCGTCTTCAACACCTTCCCCTACACCGCCTTCGCCCAGAACGTGGGTCTGGTCTCCCTCACTGGGGTCAGGTCGCGCTACGTGGCCACTTTCGCCGGCGGGGTGCTGGTCGTGCTGGGCCTGCTGCCCAAGCTCGGCGGCATCGTCGAGGGCATCCCGCAGGGCGTGCTGGGCGGCGCCGGGGTCGCGCTGTTCGGCATGGTGGCGGCGAGTGGCGTGCGCACGCTGTCGCGGGTGAGGTTCAACAACGCCAACGTGCTGGTGGTCGCGATCTCTCTCGGGATCGGGCTGCTGCCCACCGTCTCGCCCGACCTCTACAGCCAGTTCCCGAGCTGGTTCCAGATCATCTTCAACTCCGGCATCTCCGCCGGTGCGATCACCGCGATCGTGCTGAACCTGGTCTTCAACTCCCGTCGGGTGCAGGCCCAGCACGGCAGCGACGAGGGCGGGCTCTCGGCCCACGACGCCGTCCGGGGCGCCGCCGCCGACACCACGATGCCCGTGGCGGACAGCGGTGCGGCGCCGGTCGGGAACCCCTTCGGGACGGGCCAGCACTGACCGTCGACCCTGCCGCATACCGCGGGCGGCGGGCCGAGTCGGTGGCGCGACCGGGACGACCACGGTGCGTTCCGATTCGGCGGAGAACCGCCCAGCTTGGGTCGATGGCCGCCGGCCGACCGTGGGGTCGACGCGGTGGTCTCAGGCCGGGACCGGGCTCCCGGCGAGCCGTCCGCGCAGGCCGCTGGCCCGCAGGGCCGAACGCTGCACCGCGCGCCGGACGGCTTCCTCCGTGCCGAGCACGAGCACCCGGTCGGTGGCCCGCGTGACGGCGGTGTAGAGCAGCTCGCGGGTCAGCAGCGGGGAGTCCGGCGGAGGTACCACGAAGGTCACCTTGGTGAACTGGCTGCCCTGGGCCCGGTGCACGGTCATCGCGTGCACCGTCTGCACCGCGTCGAGCCGGACGGGGGCGACCAGCGAGGGCTCGGCCCCGCGCGCGAAGGCGGCCCGCAGGCCCTGCGGGGTGTCGACCACCACCCCGGTGTCGCCGTTGTAGAGCGACATCTCGTAGTCGTTCGCGGTGACCAGCAGGGGCCGGCCCACATACCACTCGCCGTCCTCGGCGTACCCGGGGATGGCCTCGGCCAGCCAGCGCTCCGCCTCCTGGCCCCACCGCGCCACCCCGTACGGCCCTCGCCGGTGCGCGCAGAGCAGCCGGTGCTGGTCCAGGCCGGCCAGCGCGTCCCGGACCCGGCCCGCCGTGGCTGCCTCGCGGGTGCAGCGGCCGGCGTCGCGCACCGCACCGGCCAGCTCGGCCAGGTCGTCGGCGCCCGGCACACCGCCGGTGGCCGGGTCCAGCTCGAGCTCGCAGAAACCCACCCCGGGAGCCCCGGAGCGCAGCACCGCCATGGCGGCGTCCGCGTCGGACTCCCGGATCGCCCGGGCCAGCTCCTCGATGGCCCCGCCGTAGCGCCACGGCCGTGTCAGCTGGACGACCCCGTTCACCGGCGACGCCTCCTGCTCGACCCCGGGCAGGCCGAGACCGGCCAGCGCGGAGCCCAGCGCGGTGGCCGGCTCTCCCGGAGCGCGGGCGATGTCGGCCAGCACGGCGCCGGCCTCGACCGAGGACAGCTGGTCGGGGTCGCCCACCAGGACCAGCCGGGCGTCCGGCCGGACCGCCTCCAGCAGCCGGGCCATCATGGTCAGCGAGACCATCGACATCTCGTCGACGATCACCACGTCGTGCGGCAGGTGGTCGAGGGCGTCGTGCCGGAACCGGCTGCGGCTGCCGGGCTGCCAGCCGAGCAGCCGGTGCAGCGTCGAGGCGGTGACCTCTCCCACCCGATCCTGGTCGGCCGGAGCGAGTCCCGCCGTCGCTGAGCGGACGGCCTCCTCCAGCCGCGCCGCGGCCTTGCCGGTGGGTGCGGCCAGCGCGATCCGCAGCTCGGGGCCTGGCTGGTCGCGGAGCAGGGCCAGCAGCCGTGCCACGGTGGTGGTCTTGCCGGTCCCCGGTCCGCCGGCCAGCACGGTGACCCGGCTGAGCAGGCTCACCGCTGCCGCGAGCTGCTGCCGGTCGACCTCGTCCCGGGCCAGGTCCGTACGCGGGAAGAGCCGACGGAGCGCGGTCGCGGCCCGCTCGTCGTCGACCGCGTACCCCTCACCGGCGTAACGCTGCTGCAGCTGCTGGCGGACCAGCTCCTCCTGCTGCCAGTACCGCTCCAGGTAGAGCTGGTCGTCGTGCCAGCGCAGCGGCCGGCTGCTGCTGCCGTCCCCCACGGTGACCAGCGGGCTGGCCCGGCAGGCTGCGGCCCACGCGTCCGGCTCCGGCCACGGCAGCTCCGCCAGGTCGACCTGCTCCTCGGACTCGTCGAAGACGGTGCCGCTCACCGTCCGCAGGTCGACGCAGACCGAACCGTTCCGGAGCGCGCGGACGGCCAGGGCGAGGGCCAGCTGCACCTGCTCGTCCGGCTCGCCGGCCATCCGCGCCACGGCGCGGGCGGTGTGCACGTCCGCCGGCCGCAGCACCCCGGCGGCGTTGAACGTGCCGAGGGGCCCGGCGGCCCGCCGGACCAGGGACGGGTCACCCGGAGTGGGGAGGGCCAGGGCCGGCCGGGCGGCGACCACCGGTGCCGGGATCGTGGTCATGGCGTCCCTCCCGGGTCGCGGCCGTCGAGCAGGTCGGAGAGGCTGGTCACCAGCGCGGCCGGCGGCCGCCAGCTGAACACGCCGCAGGGAACGCCCTCGACCACGGGGGTGCCCTCTCCGGCCATGCCGCGGACGAAGAGGTAGAGGACTCCACCGAGATGGGTCTCCGGGTCGTAGCCCGGCTGGCGCCACCGCAGCATCCGGTGCACGGCGACGGCGTAGAGCAGCGCCTGCAGGGGGTAGTGGGCGGCCATCATCGCCTCGGCCAGCCGGTCCGGCGCGTAGTCGCCGACGGTCAGCGGTCGGCCGTCGAAGCGGCCCAGCCAGTTCGTCTTGTAGTCCACGACCAGGTAGCGCGGCACCCCGGCGGTGTCCCGGACCCGCAGCACGGCGTCGATGCTCCCGTTCAGGTACCCACGCAGCGGCTGCTCGGCCAGCGCGGGGTGGTCAAGCAGGTCTGGGTAGCGGCGCAGCGGGTCGGTCGACCCGAGGTGGCGCCTCATCAGCGGGGCCAGCCGGCCGACCGTGGCCTCGTCGCGCGCGTCGTCCCCGCCGGCCAGCGGCATCTCGAACCCCAGCTCGGCCAGCCGGTCGGCCCGTGGGATGTCGGCCAGGGCGAGACCGCCGGCCAGCGGTCCCAGCGGGGTGCGGAAGGACGGCAGCAGCGCCGCAGCCAGCGAGTCGACGCCGAGGGAGGTGCTGCCCGCCCGCCCCAGGGCCAGGGCCGTCGCCCGCCGCAGCTCCGCGGCGAGGTCGTCGGCCCTCGGGTCGACCAGCTCGAAGACGCTGTGCACGGCAGTGCCGAAGTCGACGCCGCTGGGCAGCTCACCCATCGGCGAGACCGCGGCCAGCGGGCCGTCGCCGACGGCCGGACTCGCCGTGGCCCCGTCCTCGGGCGTACCGGCAGCCTGCCCTGACTCGTCGTCCTCGTGCAGCGGCTCGGCCTCGCTGCCGACCGCGGGGCTGGACAGGTCCATCCCGTGCACGGCGGCGGTCAGCGCCGAGTAGGAGGTGCGGCGCCAGCGCAGGTCCAGGGCTCGGGTGAAGGAGCGGACGTCCATCCCCGTCGGCGCCGGCCGGGGCAGGGACCAGGGGCTGGCCGGGCGGGTCACGAGGGGCTCCAGCGCCACCTGGGGGCCGAGGGACGGCGCGCCGGTGGGGTCGCCGGACAGCGGGTAGCTGGGCGCCGGGACCTCGCCCTCGATGCGGGTGCGGTAGAGGAAGCGGTGCAGTGCCGACGCCGTGGTGTTCCACGACGGGGCCCACCAGGTCACCACCTGGCACTGGGCGCGGGTCAGCGCGACGTAGAGCAGCCGGAGGTTCTCCCCGGCGTCCTCGGCCGCGGCGGCGCGGAACCGCTCTGCCCGGCCGCTCCCGGACCGGCCGCCGACGTCCAGCACGCTGAGGCCGTCCTCGTGCAGCTGGAGGGTGCGCCCCTCGTCCTTGCTGTCGACGTGCCGGTCCCAGGCCTCGGGCAGGTAGACCAGCGGGTACTCCAGCCCCTTGCTCCGGTGCACGGTGACCACGGTGACCGCCGCAGCGTCGGTCTCCAGGCGGCGGGTGCCGTCGCCGAGCTGGCGGGACCGGGTCTCCGCGATCCGGTCGTGCAGCCACTCACGGAGGGCGCCGACCCCGAGCGGCCCCGCCACCATGGCGCTGTGCAGCACCTCGGCGAGGTGCCGGAGGTCGGTGAGCCGCCGCTCGCCACCCACGGTGCGCAGCAGCCGCTCCGGCAGCCCGGTGTCGGAGGTCAGCGTCTCGAGCAGGGCCGCGACCCCCCGACCAGCCAGCACCCGGCTCCACCAGCGGACCTTCTGGGCCAGCTCGGTGAGCTGGTCCTCCGAGGCTCCGGCGAGCTGGGTGAACGTCCAGCCGACGAACGGGGTCAGGGCCGCCCGCCGGGCCTGGGCCTGCCGCGGCTGGTCGAGCGCGGTGAGCAGCGTCAGCCACTCCTGCGCCATGGCGGAAGCGAAGACCGAGCCGGCACCAAGCATCACGGCCGGCACCCCGGCCGTGACCAGCGCCTCACGCACCGCCTCGCCGCGCTCGTTGGTGCGGACCAGGACGGCGATGTCCCTCGGCTCGACCGGCCGCCAGCCGCCGCCGCCGAGGTCGAGCTCGGCCTCGCCGGCCAGGGCGGCGGTGACGTCGGCGACCAAGTCGGCGAGGATCTCCGGCCGGACCGAGCCCACCGTCGGGATCTCCTCGGCGTCGGCCTCGTGCGGTCGTACCCGGATCCGCAGCGCCGGGGGGTCTGCGGCCTGCGGGCCGCGGAACCGGCGGACGGCGTGGTGGGCCTGGACCGGCCGGACGACGATCCGCTCGTCGCCGAGCGCGGTGCCGCCCATCAGGGCGTCCAGCGCGTCCACCACGGCGGCGTCGCTGCGCCAGTTGGTGGCCAGGGTCTGCACGGTGCCGGCCTGCTCGCGGGCGTCCAGGTAGCTGTAGACGTCGGCGCCGCGGAAGGCGTAGATGGCCTGCTTGGGGTCACCGATCAGCACCAGCGTCGCGTGGCCGTGGAAGGCTCGGCGGAGGATCTCCCACTGCACCGGGTCGGTGTCCTGGAACTCGTCGACCATCACCACGCGGTAGCGGGAGCGCAGCCGGGCCGCGGCCGCCTCTCCCCAGCGCGGGTCGGCCAGGGCGTCCCGCAGCCGGGTCAGCATGTCGTCGTAGGTGAAGAGCCGGCCCACGAGCTTGCGTCGTTCCACCTCGGCCCGCACCTCGGTGGCGAAGCCGACCCGTTCTGCCGCGGTCGTCTGCTCGTCCGGGTCGGCGGCCGGCACCAGCCGGGCGTGCACCGCGGCGACCGCCGACTGGGCGAGGGCTAGGGCCCCCGCGAAGTCGAACGGGGCCCGACCCTCGACGGCGTAGCGGCGCAGGTACACGTCGCTGGCCACCTCCCGGACCAGGTCGCCGAGGTGCTCGACGAAGACCGCCTGCGGCTCGCGGTCGCCGAGCACGCCGAGGCCGTCCAGCATCTGCAGGCAGAACTCGTGGGTCGTGGCGATCGTCGCCGCGTCGAACTCGGCGAGCGCCCGGGTGATCCGGGCGTGCCGGAGGTCCAGCTCGGCCGTCGGGGCCTCGCAGAGGGCGGCGGTGACCTCGTCCATCTCCGGACGGGGTCCGTCCTCGCGGACGGCGCGCAGCGCGGACTCGGTGGTGCCCAGCCGCTCGCGCACCCGGAGCCGCAGCTCGAGGCTGGCGTTGCGGCCGAAGGTGACGAGCATCAGCTCGTCGAGCTCGACCACGCCTTCGGCCAGGTAGCGCGCGGTCAGCGCGGCGATGGTGAAGGTCTTGCCCGTCCCGGCGCTCGCCTCCAGCACCGTGGTGCCCTGCGGGAGGGCACCGCGGACGTCGAACGGCTCCAGGAAGTCCGGCACCCGGGACTCGGGCAGCGGGGACTCGGGCAGCGGGGACTCGGGCAGCGGGGACTCGGGCAGCCGGGCCTGTCCGGGACCGGCGCTCACTCGTACTCCTCGTTGCTCGTCAACGGGTGGAAGACCCGTCGGGCCAGCGTCCCGAAGCGGCTGGCCTCGGCCAGGGACCCGCGCTCCTCCTCCGGCCGCGACGGCTCGGCCAGCAGCGCCTCGAAGCCGGTGGGACCGCGCGTGCCGGGCGGTGGGTCGAAGAAGCGGACGTAGGTCTCGTCGCTCTCGTCCTTCCACACCCCCGCCAGGAGGCGGAGCGACGGCTGGAGCGGACGGTCCCCGGCCCGGGCGGCGGCGTACGCGGCGGAGGTCTTGGCGGCGAAGGGCAGCGGCTCGCGGAGACCGGTCTGCTGCAGCTCGACGAGGTCGGCGAGCACCAGCGCCGCCCAGCCAGGGTCGACCGGACCCAGCACGGAGACGCCGCGCCGGGCAACGCTCACCGCCCGCCACGGGCGGCCGGGCCGGGCCGCGGTGAGGGCGAGCAGCTCCAGCCACGCCTGCAGCCGGTGCCGGGCGCTGAGCCGGGAGTAGCTGACCTGGACCAGGTCGTCGCCGTGCACCCCGGTCACCGTCCCGACCAGGGCCCGCCCGCCAAGCCGGCCCGCGATCTCGACCTTGCGCGCCTCGCTGGCCAGGAACGGCTCGGCTGCGGCCCGTACCTCGGCCACCTGACCGGTGACGTCGACCAGCACCTGGGACCCGAAGGCCCGCGGCGGCAGCTCGCCGCGTCGCCACTCGACGGCGCGGAGCACGTCGAGCTCGGCCCCCTGCAGGTGCAGCTTGAGCATCCGCTCCCCGACGGCCCAGCGCTGCAGACCGTCCAGGTCGGCGGGGATCTCCGGCTGCGGGGCCTCGGCCTCCTCGTACAGCGAGACCTTGGCCCGGGCCCGGAGCAGCGCCCGCAGCGGGTGCCGGAAGAACCGCACCAGCTCGGCCAGCTCCACGGGAGCGTCCGCGGGCAGCGCGGGTAGTGGCCGGCGACCGAAGACCACCGGAGGCGCGGCCCGTTCGGACAGCAGAGCCTGCGCTCCGCGCAGCGCAGCCCGGTCGAAGCTGAACCCGGCCCCGGGTCGGGCCGGTTCCAGCGCGCCGGTGGTGAAGTTCGCCGGATCGAAGGGCTGCAGCCGGTGCGTCACCGTGACGTGGGTGGAGGCGGGCCGCCCGTCAGCCGTCCGGACCGTCAGGTCTACCGCGTCCATCAGCTCCTTGACCGGGACGGCGGGCGGGATGTCGACCCCGGAACGGGGGTCCATCCCGGCGAAGACCAGCACCAGGTGCTCCTGCGCCGCGAGCACCGCGTCCAGCAGGAGCTGCCGGTCCTCGCTCCGCGGGTCGGGGTCGCCGACCCGCTCGTCCACCGCGGTGATGTCGTCGCCGTCCAGCCGGCCACGCCTCGGGAAGACCCCGTCGTCGACGCCCAGCAGGCAGACGACCCGGTGCGGCACGGACCGCATCGGGTGCATGGTGCACAGCGTCAGGGTGCCGGTGCGGAAGTTGCTGCGGCCCGGGCGGCCGCGGAACGCCTCGCTGAGCAGAGCCGTCACCTCGGGCAGCGAGAGCATCGACTCCGCGTCCTCGCCGGCGGTCTCGGTCAGCCGGCCCAGCTCGGCGTGCGCGTGGCCCACCTGCCACGTGTCGGTGCTGGTCACCGCGGTGAGCAGCTCCAGCGCGTCGCGGAACAGGGCCACCCAGGCCGCGAGGGGCTGCGGCTCCCGGCACCGGTCGGTCACCTCGCTCAGCCGGGCGACCAGCTCGGCGAGCCGGCCGACCAGGTCCACGTCGGCGGAGTCCACGTCGTCCAGCGGCAGGGCCGTGCCCAGGAAGTGCTGCCCGGCCTCGTCCATCGTCACCCCCAGCAGCAGCCGGTCCAGGCCGGCACTCCAGGTGTTCTGCCCGAACGCCGCCATCCCGAAGTCGGCGCGGTGGCCGGCGTCGAGCCCCCAGCGGACCCCCGACTGGCTCACCAGGTCGTGCAGCCGCTCCAGGTCGTCGGCGCTGAAGGCGAAGCGGCGGGCGACCGGCGGCGTGGCGCAGAGATCGAGCAGGGCGGCCGACTCCATCCGCGAGCCGGCCAGGACCACGAGCCGGCTGAGCACCGACAGCAGCGGGTTGACCTGGCGCAGCGACCGGTCGGCCAGCCGAACCCGGAGCCGGTGGCCGGGGTGCTCGGCGGCGGCCTCCTCGGTGTCCAGGCCGAAGGTCGCGGCGACCAGCGGGGCGAAGGTCTCGATGTCGGGGCACATCACGAGGATGTCCCGGGGCTCGAGGGTCGGGTCGTCGGCCAGCAGCCCGACGAGCACCTCCCGCAGCACCTCGACCTGACGGTCCGGTCCGTGCGAGCGGTGCAGGCCGATGCTGCGGTCGGCCGGGTCCAGCTCGGGACGCCCTGCGGAAAGGGTGGGCGGCCGGTTGGCCATGACCTGGGCCTGCAGGTGCTGCAGCAGCCGGGGGGTGGCCGGCACCGACGCGGGGTCGGCCGGGTGGTGCTGGTCGGTGACCGGCACCCCCGCGGCCTGCAGCACCAGCTGCAGCTCACGGACGTCGCGGCCGAGGTAGGCCAGCAGCCGGTGGTGGGCTGCGGCGTCGCTGCGGTTCGCGGCGCGGCGGGGCAGCACGGCCGAGGTCGGGACCCAGGAGAGCTCCTGCCACAGGGCGGGTGAGGGGTGGGGCAGCCAGAGGTGGACCTCGCGCGACTCCGACAAGGCGGCCAGCACGGCGACGTGCTGGGGCTCCAGCCGGGTCGGACCGAAGACGGAGACCCGCTCGGGGAGGTCGGTCACCGTCGGGTCGGCGCGCAGGGCGGCGGTGCCGAGGGCCACCCGCTCCGCGGGGCTGGGGACGTCCAGCTCGGCGCGCAGCCGGCGCCAGAGCTCGGCCTGCCAGGCCCGGTCGGTCGGCAGCGCCTGCCCGTCGCCGTCGACGTCGCGCCCTTCGGCCCAGGCCTGCACCATCGCGGGCCGGGCCGCCGCGTAGCGGGCGAAGAGCCCGGCGAGGTGCCGGGCGGTCGACCAGCGCCGGCCGCTCCGGGCGGCACCGGGGGTCGGGGGGCCGGTCGCCGGGCCGGGGTCGAGGTCGCGGGGGTCGCCTGTCGGCCGGTCGCCGAGGTAGTGCCAGAGCACTGCCGCCCAGTCCTCGCCGCGGGCTGCGTCCAGTACCCGGAGCAGCGGCCAGACCGCTCGCTGGGGACGCCACGGGTCCTCCAGCCGGTCGGTCGCCGGCGTCCCGAGGGCCCGCTCGACCAGGCGGGGGAGCGGCGGGAAGTCGACGCCGGCGCAGACCCCGTCGCCGGCCGGGCTGGCCCCGTCCGCCGTGGACCCGACGCCGAGGCGGCTGGCCAGCCGCTGGGCCAGCCAGCGCTCGACCCCAGGCGTCGGGACGCTGACCACCTCGGCGGCGAACGGGTCGGGCAGGGGGTCGCTGAGCAGCTCCCCGAGCGCGGCGACCAGCCGGTCGGCGCGCTCGGCACGGTGGATCTGCAGGCTCATGGTCTGCACACCCTAGAACCCGCCGCTGACACTTTCCGGCGCAGCGGCGGCAGCCGGCCTCAGCCGAGCAGGGCCAGCAGGGCCGCCGGCTCGGCGACCAGGTGGTCGGGCCCGCTGGCCGCCAGCTCGGCCACCGACCCGTACCCCCAGGTGACCGCCACCGAACCCACCCCGCAGGCCTGGGCGGCGGCGATGTCGGAGTGCCGGTCGCCGACCATCAGCACGGTCCCGCGGTCGGGGTCGCCGAGCCGCTCGAGGGTGTGGGTGAGCGTCTCGGTCTTGGTGTGGTGGGTGTCGTCGGTGCCGTTGACCACGGCGAAGCGGCCTCCCAGCCCGTGCCGCTCGAGGATCGCCACGGCCACGGGCGTGAGCTTCGCCGTGGCGGTGGCGAGCACGACGCCCCGCGCGGCCAGGCCGTCCAGCAGCTCGACGACGCCGGGGTAGACGCGGGCCCGGTGCAGCCCGGTGCTGGCGTAGAAGCGGCGGTA
>Ga0210040_10007775_pt1 | contig 12873 bp, 12 predicted proteins | sample CryGeyCG12114_NA_FD_185462 | JGI IMG/M metagenome (GOLD analysis project Ga0210040, IMG submission 185462) | Groundwater microbial communities from aquifer - Crystal Geyser CG19_WC_8/21/14_NA (SPAdes) (version 2) | ecosystem: Environmental > Aquatic > Deep subsurface > Groundwater | place: USA... | reverse complement strand
GACGACGCGGCTGCACTTGGAGTACGGGCGGTCGGGGCGGTAGCCGCCGTCGAACATGGCGTACAGGACCCGGCGGTGCACCGGCTTGAGGCCGTCCCTCACGTCCGGCAGCGCGCGGGAGACGATCACGCTCATCGCGTAGTCGAGGTACGAGCGCTGCATCTCCAGCTGGAGGTCGACCGCCTCGACGCGGTCGCCGCCCGACGGCACCTCGGTGGGGGGAGTGGTCTCAGACATCGAGGAACCTCACGTCGTGCGCGTTGCGCTGGATGAAGGACCGGCGGGACTCGACGTCCTCGCCCATGAGCACCGCGAAGATCGAGTCTGCGGCGGCGGCGTCGTCGAGGCTCACCCGGCGCAGGGTGCGGTGGGCGCGGTCCATGGTCGTGCGGGACAGCTCGTCCCAGTTCATCTCGCCCAGGCCCTTGTAGCGCTGGACGCCGCCCTCCTTGGGCAGGCGGCCGCCCGCGGCCTGGCGGTCCGCCACGACGGCGTCGCGCTCGCGGTCGGAGTAGACGAAGTCGTGATCGCGGTTGGACCACTTGATCCGGTACAGCGGCGGCTGCGCGAGGTAGACGTGCCCCGCCTCGACGAGGGGGCGCATGTACCGGAACAGCAGCGTCAGCAGCAGCGTGGTGATGTGCTGACCGTCGACGTCGGCGTCCGCCATGAGGACGATCTTGTGGTACCTCAGCTTGGAGAGGTCGAACTCCTCGCCGATGCCGGTGCCGAACGCGGTGATCAGCGCCTGCACCTCCTGGTTGCCCAGGGCGCGGTCGAGGCGGGCCTTCTCGACGTTGAGGATCTTCCCGCGGATCGGGAGGATCGCCTGCGTCTCCGGATCGCGCCCGCGCACGGCGGAGCCGCCGGCGGAGTCGCCCTCGACGATGAAGACCTCGCAGCGCGTGGGGTCGTTGGACTGGCAGTCCTTGAGCTTCCCGGGCAGCCCGACGCCGTCCATGAGCCCCTTGCGCCGGGTCGCCTCGCGCGCCTTGCGGGCGGCCATGCGGGCCTGCGAGGCGCTGATGGACTTGCGCACCACGGCCTTGGCGTCGGCGGGGTTGCGGGCGAACCAGTCGGTCAGCCGCTCGGTCACCTCGCGCTGGACGAAGCCCTTGACCTCGGTGTTGCCGAGCTTGGTCTTCGTCTGGCCCTCGAACTGGGGCTCGGCGAGCTTCACGCTGATCACCGCGGTGAGCCCCTCGCGGACGTCGTCGCCGGTCAGCGCGTCGTCCTTCTCCCTCAGCAGCTTCTCGGCGCGCGCGTAGCGGTTCACGAGGCCGGTGAGGGAGGCGCGGAAGCCCTCCTCGTGGGTGCCGCCCTCGTGGGTGTTGATCGTGTTGGCGTAGGTGTGGACGCTCTCGGAGTACGCCGTCGTCCACTGCATCGCGACCTCGACCGACATCCGCTTGTCGGCGTCCTCGGTCTCGAAGGAGATGACCTGGTCGTGGACGGCGTCGTTGCGCTTGCTCGCGTTGAGGTGCTTGACGTAGTCGACGAGGCCGTCGTCGTAGCGGTAGGTCACCGAGCGGCCGCTGCCCGAGCCGTCGGGGGCTGCGGCCTCGGGGGCCTCCTCGCCCTCGACCGGGTCGGGCACGCGCTCGTCGTGCAGGGAGATGCTCAGGCCCTTGTTGAGGAAGGCGTACTGCTGGAGGCGGGCACGCAGCGTCTCGTAGTCGTAGACGGTCGTCTCGAAGGTGTCCGGGCTCGGCCAGAACGTCACCGTGGTGCCGGTGCTGTCGGCCGGCTCGCCCTTGGCGAGGGGGGCCTCGGGCACGCCGTGGGCGTAGCCCTGGCGCCAGACGAACCCCTGGCGGCGCACCTCGACCTCCAGGCGGGTGCTCAGCGCGTTGACCACCGAGACGCCGACGCCGTGCAGGCCGCCGGAGACGGAGTAGCCGCCCCCGCCGAACTTCCCGCCCGCGTGCAGCACCGTCAGCACGACCTCGACCGCTGGGCGGCCCTCCACCGGGTGCAGGTCGACGGGGATGCCGCGCCCGTCGTCGATGACGCGCACGCCGCCGTCGGCGAGCAGGGTCACGTCGATCGTCGTGGCGTGGCCGGCCAGCGCCTCGTCGACGGAGTTGTCGACGACCTCGTAGACGAGGTGGTGCAGGCCGCGCTCACCGGTGGAGCCGATGTACATGCCGGGCCGCTTGCGGACCGCCTCCAGGCCCTCGAGGACCTGGATCGCGCTCGCGTCGTAGCTGGTGGGGTTCGCCGCAGCGGACGCCTCGTCCACCGGGGCGTCGACGACGTCCGCCAGACTCGGGAGCGCCTCGGGCGCGTCGTCGATGGGCTGGGTGGGCTCGGCCACGGTCCTCCTCGTCCAGGGCGCGCCCCTGGAGCGGGCGCACCCGATCATCATACCGCCTCGGGGTCCGCGGCAGCCCGTCCGCACGCGCAGGGATGGCCTGTCGTGAGGCGTGGAGGCGTGCCTGAGGCCCGAGAGGTGCCCGGGACGTGTCCGGGTACGCGGCCGGCGTCCCGAGCGCCGCAGCGCGGCGGCTGCGGCGGAGCCCCTCGCGAGGGCCGCGCCGTCAGCCGTAGGTGTCGCGCGGGCCCCGCCCGTCGGAGACCGTCCGGGGGCCCTTGTGCCACGTGGGGGAGGCGGGCCCGCGCACCACGAGGCGCTCCACCACGCCCTCCCCGAGCTCCTCGCCGAGGCGGCGCATCACGGTGGGGGAGAGCAGCCGGACCTGCGTGGCCCACGCCGTCGAGTCCGCCCGCACGGTGAGGACGCCGTCCTCGTAGGTCTCGGCGGTGCAGTGGGCGGCCACGTCCGCGCCGACCACCTGGTCCCAGCGCCCGATCACGCCGCCGACCGCCACCGGCGCCTGCCACCCGCGCTCGCTCACCAGCCGGTCGATGCTCCCGCTGACGGTCTGCGGGTCGCGCGCGTCCGGGCCGGCCCCGCTGGCCGAGGGCGGACGGGGACGGCGGGCGGCCGCCGCGGCCCCGGGGGAGGGCAGGCGGCCCGGACGCAGCGAGGGGCGGGCCCCGCGGCCCAGCGCCGCGGCCCGCGCGCGGTTGAGCGCCGTGCGGGCGGCGTCGGCGCCCTCGGGCGCACCCTCCCCGGGCACCGCTGGGGCCTCCGGCGGCTCGTCAGGCACCGCCGGCCCCCTCCGGCTCGACCTCGCCCTCCTCGGGCTCCACCTCGGTGCCCTCGGGGCCTGTGGTGACGCGCAGCCGCGCCCCGGCCAGCTCCGTCGGCACGTCCTCGTCCACGGCCGCGGTCACGAGCACCTGCTCGGCCCCGGCGACCAGGCCCGCGAGCCGGCGGCGGCGGCCGCCGTCCAGCTCGGCGAAGACGTCGTCGAGGACGAGCACGGGCTCGGCGTCCGGCTCGCCCCCGCCGCGCAGCAGCGCGTAGGTGCCCAGGCGCAGCGCCAGGGCGTAGGACCAGGACTCCCCGTGGCTGGCGTAGCCGCGCGCGGGCAGCCCGTCGAGGTCGAGCACGAGGTCGTCGCGGTGGGGGCCCACCAGCGAGCTGCCCCGGTCGACCTCGGCGGAGCGGGAGCCGGCCATCTGCTCCATCATCGCGGCCGCGAGCTGCGCCCGGGGCGGCAGCGGCTCGTCGCCCGCGAGGTCGAGGTGTTCGAGGAGGGGCAGGGTGCTCCGGTAGCCGATGACCGCGGGGCTGCCCAGGGCCGGGTCGGCCCCGCTGACCTGCTGGTAGGCGGTGGCCACGTGCGGCGCGAGCCGCCGCACGAGCAGCAGGCGCGCGGCCAGCAGCTCGGCGCCGACCTCGGCCAGCTGGGAGTCCCAGACCTCCAGGGTGGGCAGGTCGAGCGCGTCCAGGCCGCCGCGCGGGCTCCTGCGGCCCCCACCGCGGCGCGCGGCGCCCAGGGTGCGCAGCAGCGCGCTGCGCTGGCGCAGGACACGGTCCAGGTCGGCGCGGACGCCGGCCAGGCGCGGCGCGAGGGCGACGAGGGTGTCGTCGAGGAAGCGCCGCCGCCCGTCGGGGTCGCCCTTGACGAGGGCGAGGTCCTCGGGGGCGAACAGGACGGTGCGCAGCGCCCCCAGGACCTCCCGGGGGCGCTGCACGGGGGAGCGGTTGAGCCGGGCGCGGTTGGCCCGCCCGGGCACGATCTCGAGCTCGACGAGGGTGGAGCGGCCGTCGCGGTCGACGGCGGCGCGCACCACGGCGCGCTCGGCGCCCCGGCGCACCAGCGGCGCGTCGGTGGCCACCCGGTGGCTGCCGAGGGTGGCCACGTAGCCCAGGGCCTCGACGAGGTTGGTCTTGCCCTGGCCGTTGCGGCCGACGAGCGCCGTCACCCCAGGACCCAGGTCGACCTCCGCCCGCGGGTACGAGCGGAAGTCGACCAGGGACAGGTGGGTGACGTGCACCCGCTCCTCCTCAGCCGGTCAGCGGTCGGTGTCGCCGCTGCCCGAGGAGGGCCCGGCCTCGGCGGCGGTGGCCTCCAGGGGGGCCTCGGCGTCGCCGTGGGGGGCGTCGCCGACGGACTCGACCGCGTGGCCCCCGAACTGGTTGCGCAGCGCGGCCACGGCCTTCATCGCCGGGGAGTCCTCCTGGCGGGAGGCGAAGCGGGCGAACAGCGCGGCGGTGATGGCGGGCATCGGCACGGAGTTGGCGATCGCCTCCTCCACCGTCCAGCGGCCCTCGCCGGAGTCGGCGACGTGCCCGCGGATGGAGGCCAGGTCGCCCTCGGCCTCCAGGGCGCGCACCAGCAGGTCCAGCAGCCAGGAGCGCACGACCGTGCCGCGCGTCCACGCCTTGAAGGAGCCGGTGACGTCCTTGATGATGTCGTCGCGCGCGGCCAGGAGCTCGAAGCCCTCGGCGTAGGCCTGCATGAGGCCGTACTCGATGCCGTTGTGGACCATCTTCGCGTAGTGGCCCGCGCCGACCTCTCCCGCGTGGACGAAGCCCTCCTCGCGGGGGCCCTCGGGGCGCAGCGCGTCGAAGAGCGGCAGGGCCCGCTCGACCAGCGCGGCGTCGCCGCCGACCATGAGGCCGTAGCCGTTCTCCAGGCCCCAGATGCCGCCGCTGACGCCGCAGTCGAGGTAGCCGACGCCCTTCTCCGCGAGCAGGGCCGCGTGCACCTGGTCGTCGGTGAAGCGCGAGTTGCCGCCCTCGACGACCAGGTCGCCCTCGGCGAGCAGGCCGCCGAGGTCCTCGACGACGCCGCGCGTGACCGCCCCCGACGGGACCATCACCCACACCGTGCGGGGCGCGGGCAGGGCCTGCACCAGCTCGGCCAGGCTCGCGACGTCGCTCACGGCGGGGTCGCGGTCGTAGCCGGTGACCTCGATGCCGGCGCGGCGCAGCCGCTCCCGCATGTTGCCGCCCATCTTGCCCAGGCCGACCAGACCGATGTGCATGGTTCCTCCAGTGCTGTGGGGTGGTGCTGAGTGGGTGCTGCGCGAGCGCAGCGGCGGTGGTGCCTACCCCGCCATGCGCACGGGCATGAGCAGGTAGCGGTACCGCTCGTCCGGGTCGGCCTCGAGATCGGCCTGCCCGGTGAGGACTGCGGGCTTGGTCGGCAGGGTGAAGGACAGCCGCACGTACGGCGTCCCGAGGGCCTGCAGGCCGTCCAGCAGGAACTGGGGGTTGAAGGCGATGGAGATGTCCCCGCCCTCGAGGGAGGCCTCGATCGCCTCGGAGGCCTGGGCGTCCTCGCCCTGCCCCGCCTCGAGGACGACCTGGCCCTGGGTGAAGGACAGCCGCACCGGGGTGTTGCGCTCGGCGACCAGCGCCACGCGGCGCACGGCCTCCAGCAGGGCGGGGGCGGAGACCACGGCGACGACCGGCGCATCGGCCGGGAACAGCGCGCGCACCTTGGGGTAGTCGCCGTCCACGAGCAGGGACGTCGAGCGGCGGCCGCCGGCCTCGAAGCCGACCAGGCCCGCGCCCGAGGCGCCGCGAGGGGCGCCCGCGGGCCCGTCGGTCGCCAGCGCCACGGTGACGTCACCGCCCCCGAGGGCCTTGGCCACGTCGGACAGGGTGCGCGCGCGCACCAGGGCGACGGCCGAGGCGCCGGGGGTGGAGGAGCGCCAGGGCAGCTCTCGCACGGCCAGCCGGTAGCGGTCGGTGGCGAGGAGGGTGAGGGTGTCGCCCTCGATCTCCACCCGGACGCCGGTCAGGACGGGCAGCGTCTCGTCGCGGCTGGCCGCCACGGTCACCTGGGCCACGGCCTCGGTGAAGACGTCGCCGGCGACGGAGCCGATGGTCTCGGGCATCGACGGCAGCGCGGGGTACTCGTCCACAGGCATGGTGAGGAGGCTGAACCGGCTCGCCCCGCAGGTGACGGCGAGCTTGGCGCCGTCCTGCACGACCTCCACCGGGCGCCCCGGCAGGGAGCGCGCGATGTCGGCGAGCAGCCGGCCGGAGACCAGGGCGCGCCCCGGCTCACCGACCTCGGCGGGCACCTCGATGCGCGCCGACACCTCGTAGTCGAAGCTCGACAGGTGCAGGGAGCCCGCACCGTCGGCCTCCAGGAGCACACCGGCCAGCACCGGCACCGGGGGACGGGCGGGCAGCGTGCGCGCCGTCCACCCGACCGCCTCGGCCAGGACGTCACGCTCTACCCGGAACCTCACCGGCCACCATCCCTCCTGGCCGCCCTCCGTGCGGAGCGGCCGATCTCGGGCGAACAGTACCGACCGCACGAGCAGTGGATGTGCGCGGACCGCTCGTCATCCATGGGGGAGTCCATCATCGTCTTAGCCGCTGTGAATCCTGGGGACGACGTGCATCGCTGCAGGTCAGACCCTGGATGAAGCTGTGGATTTCAGGTGTGGACAGCTGGGGACGACGGAGCCCCGGCTGTGGACGGTCCGTTCTGTCCACACCTGCACCCTCCTCCGTCCACCGCTCGTCCACCGTTCCGACGCCGTTCCCCACAGGCTGCGGGCGGTTCTGCACAGGGCCTGGGGACGACGGGAAGCAGCAGGTCACGGGGGCGCGGAAGTTTTACCCAGGCCGTGGACATCCCTGTGGACACGCTCCGTGGAGGGCTCCGACCCGGCGTCCGGGAGTCAGCTCGTGCGGTGCTGCTGCTTGATGCGGTTCGTCAGCTCGGTGACCTCGTTGTAGGTCGAGCGGCGCTCGGCCAGCAGCGCGCCGACCTTCTTGTTGGCGTGCATGACCGTCGTGTGGTCGCGCCCGCCGAACGCCTGGCCGATCTTCGGCAGCGACAGGTCCGTGAGCTCGCGGCAGAGGTACATCGCCACCTGGCGGGCGTTGACGAGCACCCTCGAGCGCGAGGAGCCGCACAGGTCCTCGATCGTCAGGCTGAAGTAGTCGGCGGTCTGCGCCATGATCGTCGCGACCGTGACCTCGCCGGTGTCGCTCGTCACGAGGTCCTTGAGCACCACCTCGGCCAGCGGCAGGTCCACCGCGGCGCGGTTGAGGTTGGCGAACGCGGTCACCCGGATGAGCGCCCCCTCCAGCTCGCGGATGTTGGTGGAGATCCGCGAGCCGATGAACTCCAGCACGTCGTCGGGCACCGAGAGCCGGTCGGTGATCGCCTTCTTGGACAGGATGGCGATCCGGGTCTCCAGGTCGGGCGGCTGGACGTCGGTGATGAGCCCCCACTCGAAGCGCGAGCGCATGCGCTCCTCGAAGCCGGACAGCCGCTTGGGCGGCAGGTCGGAGGTGATGACGACCTGCTTGTCGGCGTTGTGCAGGGTGTTGAACGTGTGGAAGAACTCCTCCTGCGTCTGGACCTTGTTCGACAGGAACTGGATGTCGTCCACGAGCAGCACGTCCACGTCGCGGTGGCGGCGCTGGAAGGCGCTGGCCTTGTCGTCGCGGATGGAGTTGATGAAGTCGTTGGTGAACTCCTCGGAGTTCACGTACCGCACCCGCACGCCCGGGTAGAGGTGCTGGGCGTAGTGCCCGATGGCGTGCAGCAGGTGCGTCTTGCCCAGCCCGGACTCGCCGTAGACGAAGAGCGGGTTGTAGGCCTTGGCCGGCGCTTCGGCGACCGCGACGGCAGCAGCGTGCGCGAACCGGTTGCTCGACCCGATGACGAACGTGTCGAAGGTGTACTTGGGGTTCAGCCGCGCCGGCTCCACCTCGCGACGGGGCTCGCGCTCGCGCCGCGGGCGGGGAGCCCCCGCGGACGGGCGCTGGACGCCGAAGAGGGCACCGTCCTCGGCGGGGAGGAGCTCCGCGCCCTCCTCCTCGGCCGTGCCGTCCTGATCGGGCCCGAAGACGTCGGAGCCGTCCTCGGCCGGGGGCTCGTCCTCCATGCTGGAGTCGACCGTGACGGCCAGGCGCACCGGCCCGCCCAGGCTCGCGGCCAGCGCCTCGACCACGGGGCCGCGCACCCGCTGCTCGAGGACCTCCTTGGTCAGCTCGTTGGGCACGGCCAGGAGCGCGGTGCCGTCGATCAGGCCGAGCGGGCGCGTCAGGCGCAGGAAGCCCAGCTGCTGGCGGGAGACGCGCGTGTCGCCGGCCAGGGCGGCGAGGACGGTCTGCCAGAGCACGGGGAGGTCTTCGGAGCGGGCCACGCCGCTCAGCCTCCCACTCCGGGGGAGGGCACCGTCCACAAGGATGTCCACACCCTGTGCATGAGCCAGGGGGACCTGTCGGCCTGGGAACGCTAGCGCGTCGCCCCCCGAGCCGACAAGGCGGCTCGCCGGGGCGCGTCGCGACCTGCTCAGTTGACCCGCCGGGCGCCGCGCCCGTACCGTATGACGGTTGCGGTCGGCAGTGCTGGCCCGGTGGCACAGGGCGCGGACAGGCCGTGCGGTGGACGACCAGATGGAGTGACAGGCGTGAGCAAGCGGACCTTCCAGCCGAACAACCGGCGCCGGGCCAAGGTGCACGGATTCCGGCTGCGCATGCGCACCCGCGCGGGCCGAGCGATCCTCGGCGCCCGCCGGCGCAAGGGCCGCGAGGAGCTGTCCGCCTGATCCCCCCGCCGCGAGCGCTGCGACAGGCCGGTGCTGCCCTCGGCGCACCGCATGCGACGGTCTCCGGACTTCGCGGCGGCGGTCCGTCGCGGCCGCCGGGCCGGGCGAGCGCTGCTCGTGGTGCACCTGAGGCTCACCGGGACGGACGACCCGTCCCTGGTGGGCTTCGTGGTCTCCCGGTCGGTGGGCGGCTCGGTGGTGCGCAACCGCGTGGAGCGGCGCCTGCGGCACCTCGTGGCCGCGCGGGTCGACGCGCTGCCGAGGGGGGCGCACCTGGTGGTGCGCGCCTCGCCGGCAGCGGCGACCGCGACCTCGCAGGAGCTGGGCTCGGACCTGGACTCCGCCCTGCGGGCGGCGGTGCGGCTGCGCCCGGAGCGCTCCGGGGGACAGGGACGCCCGGCGACCTCGGCACCCGCCGTCGGAGCCGAGCGGTGACCGCCCTCCGGGTTGCGGGCCGGGCGCTCGTCCACGGCCTCGTCCTCGCGCCGCGGCAGGTCCTCGTGCTGGTGCTGCGCACCTACCAGCTGCTGGTCTCCCCGCTCCTGGGCCCCGTGTGCCGCTACGCGCCCTCGTGCTCCTCGTACGCGGTGGGGGCTCTCCAGACCCACGGCGCGCTGCGCGGCAGCTGGCTCGCCGCGCGCCGCGTCCTGCGATGCCACCCGTGGGCCGCCGGGGGCTGGGACCCTGTGCCCGCCCGCGCCAGCGGCCGCTGAGACCGCCCGACCTCCCCCCCGAGCCCGCGAGGACCCCGTGATCGACTTCTTCACCAGCCTCTTCTACCCGCTGGAGTGGGTGGTCGCGTGGCTGATGGTGACCTTCCACGCCGGCCTGACCGCGCTAGGCATGGACGAGGCGAGCGGCTGGACGTGGGCCCTGTCGATCGTCGGCCTCGTGATCGTCATCCGGATCATCCTCATCCCGCTCTTCGTCAAGCAGATCAAGGCCTCCCGTGGGATGGCCCTGCTCCAGCCGGAGATGCGCAAGATCCAGGCCAAGTACAAGGGCAAGACCGACCAGGCCAGCCGCGAGGCCCTCTCGCGCGAGACGATGGAGCTCTACCGCAGCAGCGGCACGAACCCCTTCGCCTCCTGCCTGCCGATCCTCCTGCAGGCGCCGATCTTCTTCGCGCTCTTCCGCGTGCTCAACAGCGGGCTGCGGAACGAGGACGGCGTGGGGCCCCTCACCGGCGTCCTGGCCCGCCAGGCGGGGGAGTCGACGATCTTCGGCTCCCGCCTGACCGACACGTTCCTCGGCAGCGACGACCTCCACGTCAAGGTGCTGACGGTCATCATGATCCTGCTGATGTCGGCGACGACCTTCACCACGCAGCGCCAGCTGATGATGAAGAACATGCCGGCCAGCGCGCTGGACAACCCCTTCGCCCAGCAGCAGAAGATCCTCCTGTACCTGTTCCCGATCATCTTCGCCGTCTCGGGCGTCAACTTCCCGGTCGGCGTCCTGCTGTACTGGCTGACGACCAACCTGTGGACCGGCGGCCAGCAGTTCTACGTGATCCGGCGCATGCCGGCGCCCGGCTCGCTCGCCGAGAAGGCCCTCGAGGCCCGGCGTGCGAAGCGGCACGGGGGAGCGGGCGGCGCCGCCGCGCCGGACGCCGCCGTCGAGGCGCCGGACGCCGCGGTGCGCCCGGGCCAGCGGGCGCAGCCGAAGCGCAAGGACCGCGCGCGCCCGGCCGCCGGTGCCACCCGTGCGCCCGGCGGCGCGGCCGGTGGGACGACCGGCGCGAAGGCCGCGAAGCCCAGCAGCGGCGGACAGGGGCCGGGGTCGACCGGCGCCGCCGGTGCCGCCGACTGACCGCACCAGCACCGGAGCACCACCCCAGCCAGGGCGGACCCCGCCCGCCCGCTCCGCCGAGGAGGCAGCCGTGACCGAGCCGCAGACCACCGACGTCGAGACCCCCGAGCCCGCGGACGCGGGGCCCAGCACCGGGTCCGGCACCGGGCCCGACACCGGGCTGCCGGCCGCCTCCTCCGCGGAGGACGGGGGCTCCAGCGCGTCGCGCCTGGAGGAGGAGGGCGACGTCGCCGCCGACTACCTCGAGGAGCTCCTGGACATCGCCGACCTCGACGGCGACATCGACATCGACGTCGAGGACGGGCGCGCGTCCCTGTCCGTCGTGGCCGAGCCGGCCAGCGCCGTGTCGCTGCGCCGCCTCGTGGGGGAGGGGGGCCAGGTGCTCGAGGCCCTCCAGGAGCTGACCCGGCTGGCGGTGCAGGCCCGCACCGGCCAGCGCAGCCGGCTCATGCTCGACGTCGCCGGCTACCGCGCGGAGCGCCGCACGGAGCTCGAGCAGCAGGCCCGGGACGTCGTCGAGCAGGTGCGCGCCGAGGGCGCCGCCGTGCGGATGGAGCCGATGAACCCGTTCGAGCGCAAGGTCGTCCACGACGTCGTGGCAGCGGCCGGGCTCGTCAGCGACTCCGAGGGCGTGGAGCCGCAGCGCCGCGTCGTCGTCCAGCCCGCCTCGGCGTGAGCTCGCCGGCGACCGACGAGGGTGGCACCCGAGTTCCACGTGGAACGGGTGCTCCCGAGGCGGACCCCGCCGTGCTGGCCGCCGTGTTCGGCGACCGGGCGGACCTCGCCCGCCGCTACGCCGACCACCTGGCCACCAGCGCGGTGGAGCGGGGTCTCGTCGGCCCGCGCGAGGTCGAGCGGCTGTGGGACCGCCACGTGCTCAACTGCGCCGTCGTCGGCGAGCTGCTGCCTCCCGGGACCCGCGTCGTCGACGTCGGCAGCGGTGCGGGCCTCCCCGGCCTGTGCCTCGCGCTGGCCCGCCCCGACGTGCGGGTGACCCTCGTCGAGCCCCTGGAGCGGCGCACGACCTGGCTGCACGAGGTGGTCGAGGACCTGGGGCTCGACGTCCGCGTCGTGCGCGGCCGCGCCGAGGACGTGCGCGGGACCGGGGAGGGTCAGGTCGCCCCCGCCGAGGTCGTCACCGCCCGCGCCGTCGCGGCGCTGGACCGCCTCGCGCGCTGGTGCCTGCCGCTGGTCGCCCCCGGCGGGGAGCTGCTCGCCATCAAGGGCCGGAGCGCGGCCGAGGAGGTCGCCCGCACCGCCGGGGCGCTGCGCCGCGCCGGCGCGGCGAGCTGGGAGGTGGTCCAGGTGGGCACCGGCGCGCTTCCCGTCCCCACCACGGTGGTCAGGGTTAGGGTTGGCGCTGGCCGGCGCAGCGGGGCTGGAGCGGGACGCCAGCGCGTCGACCACGGGGAGGACCACGGGTGAGCGAGCAGCAGGACCAGGCGACCGGGCAGGGCGCCCCGCGGGGTGGCGCCGTCCCGGCCACGTCGGAGGCGGCGGACCTGCAGCGGCGCACGGCGCTGGCGGACGCCATCCCGCACTCCGACGATGACACGCCCCTGATGCGCCAGGCGGCTGCCGACGCGCGGCTGAGGATCACCCTGCGCGGGCGCACGCTGCCCTCTCCGAGCCGCACCCGCGTGATGACCGTCGCCAACCAGAAGGGCGGCGTCGGCAAGACGACGACGACCGTCAACCTGGCCGCGGCTCTGGCGCAGTCGGGCCTGAGGGTGCTCGTGATCGACGTCGACCCGCAGGGCAACGCCTCCACCGCGCTGGGCATCGACCACCACAGCGACATCCCCGGCACCTACGAGGTGCTCGTCGAGGGCATGCCGATCTCCGACGTCGTGCAGCAGTGCCCGGACGTCCGCGGCCTGGAGTGCTGCCCGGCGACGATCGACCTCGCGGGCGCCGAGATCGAGCTCGTCGGCATGGAGCGGCGCGAGATGCTGCTGCGCCAGGCGATCGCCGACCACCTCGTCGAGCGGCAGCGGTCGGGGCAGCCCCGGCTGGACTACGTGCTCGTGGACTGCCCGCCGAGCCTCGGGCTCATCACGGTCAACGCCTTCACCGCGGCCACCGAGGTGCTCATCCCGATCCAGTGCGAGTACTACGCGCTGGAGGGCCTGAGCCAGCTGCTGCGCAACATCGGGCTCGTGCAGGAGCACCTGAACC
>Ga0210040_10007774_pt1 | contig 12874 bp, 12 predicted proteins | sample CryGeyCG12114_NA_FD_185462 | JGI IMG/M metagenome (GOLD analysis project Ga0210040, IMG submission 185462) | Groundwater microbial communities from aquifer - Crystal Geyser CG19_WC_8/21/14_NA (SPAdes) (version 2) | ecosystem: Environmental > Aquatic > Deep subsurface > Groundwater | place: USA... | reverse complement strand
TCTCCTCCGCCTGGCTGCGGCTGTCGGCGGCGATGACGTTGACCCCGGCGATCACGTAGGGGGCGTCCAGCTGGGCCGAGGGCTTGAACTCGCGCCGGTAGGTGCCCACCGCGGCCTCCAGGGCCTGGGGCGCGAAGTGGCTGGCGAAGGCGTAGGGCAGCCCGAGCGCAGCGGCCAGGTGCGCGCCGAACAGCGACGAGCCCAGGATGTAGAGCGGCACGTTCGTGCCCGTGCCGGGGACGGCGTCGACGCCGGGGACCCGGGATGCACCGGCGAGGTAGGCCTGCAGCTCCAGCACGTCCTGCGGGAAGGTGTCCGCGGAGTTCGGGTCGCGGCGCAGTGCGTACATGGTGTTCTGGTCCGACCCGGGGGCGCGGCCCAGGCCCAGGTCGATCCGGCCGGGGTACATCGCGTCCAGGGTGCCGAACTGCTCGGCGATCGTCAGCGGCGAGTGGTTGGGCAGCATGACCCCGCCGGCACCCAGCCGGATGGTGGACGTCTGCGCGCCCACGTGCGAGATGAGCACGCTGGTCGCCGAGGAGGCGATGGTCGGCATGTTGTGGTGCTCGGCGTACCAGACCCGCTCGTAGCCGTGCTCCTCGGCACGCTGGGCGAGGGCGACGCTGGCCGCGATGCTGCTGCTGACGGTCTCGCCGCGGGCGATGGGGGCGAGGTCGAGGACGGACAGCGGGATGCGCATGGGAAGCCTTCCGATCGGTTGTCCAGGGCAACGCAGGCCGGCGTCCACGGCTTCCCGCCCGGGGCCCGGGACCCCTACGGTGTGCTGATGTGCGGCGGGGAGGGCAGGACGACCGGCACGAGCCGGTTCCCCCGGGGCAACCCCGGGGCACCGTGAGACAGCCAGGCACAGCGTCATGAGCCACGCGGCGCGCTCCGCGCACCCATCGGCGCATCCCTCGGGGAGCGGCTGGTCTCCCCGCCGCACACCCCGCCGGTGACCAGCGAACGGCAGGCGGCCGGCACGGCCGCCGGGATCAGCGGCGCGCTGCTCGCCGGGCCGTGGCGACGGCGGGACATGGTGCGCCGGGTCGCCGTCGCGCTCGGCCAGGCCCGGGCGCAGACCTGGGTGGGCGCGATGGTCGGCGAGGTGCAGACCGCCTACCCCCGCCCGCCCGTCGACCGGCCCCGCGAGCTGGCCCGCTTCCTGCGGACGACGCAGGGCTGGGCGCGCGGGCAGGCGACGATCCCGCCGCCGCGGGTCGTGCACTGGACGCAGGCGCCCACGGCGCTCGCCTGGCAGCGGTACCCGGTCGCGGACCTCCCCGACCAGGCCGCGGTCGCCCGGCTGCTGGACGTCGACGCGGGCGAGCTGGCGTGGTTCGCCGACTCGCGGGGTCTGGAGCGCACGGTCGGCGAGCCGCTGCGGCACTACCGGTGGCGGGTGGTCGAGCGCCCGCACGGCGTCCGGCTGCTCGCCGCACCCAAGCCGCGGTTGAAGGAGGCCCAGCGGCGGGTGCTCCGGCACGTGCTGGCCCCCATCCCGGTGCACGACGCGGCGCACGGGTGCGTGCCGGGCCGGTCGGTGCGCACCGCGGTCGCCCCGCACGCCGGCTCCCCCGTGCTGCTGCGGATGGACCTGGAGGCGTTCTTCGCCGGCATCGCCGCCGAGCGGGTGCGCGGGCTGCTGCTGGGCCCGGCCGGGTTGCCCGAGCCGGTCGCCCACGTGATCACCGGGCTGGTGACGACGGTCGTGCCGGTCGAGGTCTGGCGCGGCGTCGCGGTGCCGGCGGCGGTCGCGGACCGGGAGCGGCACCGGCGGCTGGGGCAGCGGCTCGCCGTGCCGCACCTGCCGCAGGGGGCGCCGACGTCCCCGGCGCTGGCGAACCTGGTCTGCTTCCGGCTGGACCGGCGCTTGGCCGGGCTGGCCGGCGCGTTCGGGGGGAGGTACACCCGGTACGTCGACGACCTGACCTTCAGCGGCGACCGGCGCCTGGCCCGGGACCGGTTCGCCGAGCTGGTGGCCGAGGTCGTCGCCGACGAGGGCTTCGGCGTCAACCCGGCGAAGACCTCGGCCACCACCGCCGCCCGCCGTCAGCAGGTGCTCGGGGCGGTGGTCAACGTCGCGCCCACGCTGCCCCGCCGGGAACGGGACGCGCTGCGGGCGCTGCTGCACAACTGCGCCACGCACGGCTGGGCGGGCCAGGTGCGCGGGCACGACCCGGCCAGGTTCCGTGACCACGTGCTGGGCCGGGTGGCGTGGGCGGCGTCGCTGGACCCGGCGTTCGGCGCCCGCCTCGCCGTCCTCGCGGCCCGGATCGACTGGTCCGGCGCGGCCTGACTCAGCGCTTCTGCAGCGCGTCCAGTGCCACGGCCATCGATGCGGCGATCCGGAAGTCCACCCGGGCGTCGGGCACGGTCACGGTGTAGCGGTCCCGGATGGAGACCTTGCGCTCGCTGGTCAGCACCGGCTGGCCGGAGGCGTTGTCGACGAAGTCGAAGTGGAAGACGAACGGCACCCAGATGTCACCGAGGTAGGGGATGACGTTCCACACCCGGCGCAGGATCGCGATGAACTGGCTGCGCTCCCGGCCCGTCGCCTCGATCCCCGGTGCGGACAGGTGCCAGGTCGAGCGCAGCAGGCTGGCCCCGAACTCCTTGCTGAACATGCCCAGCGGTACGCCGTTCTCGTCGTGCACGTCGTGCTGGGCGTGCACGTCGAGCCGCTGGCGGGCCTTGAAGGAGAACACCCGGCGGGACCTGGACTCGTCGGAGTAGAAGACGACCTCCTCCTTGAGCTTCATCCGCTTCTGCTCGGCCAGGGCCAGCAGCTGCCCCTCGCTGCCGTCGGGGTTGGCCGCGCGCACCTCGTAGCGGTTGACCATCAGGGTGATGCGCTGCTTGACGAAGAAGGCCGGCACGTACATCGGCGCGGGGAAGGGACTGGTCACGGCTGCACTCCCGGTTCTGCGGCGGACCTGCGGAGCGACCATCCTGGCCCATCCCCGTCCGGCGCACCCCGCAGCGCCCCGGGACGTCGGGCGCACCAGGAGGTGACGGCGCCCAGCAGCGGACCCCGGGCGACCAGCGGCAGGTGGAGCACCCCGACCACGGTGGCGCCGGTCGACGTCGTGCCGGGGTGGTCGAGGGCCCACCAGCCGAGCAGCGGCGTCCACGGCACCGTCAGGGCGACCGCGCCGACCCCGGCCAGGACGACGACCAGGCAGCTCAGCCTCCCGTCCCGGGACGCCACCGCACCCGTCGACCCGGTCGTGTCGATCGAGGTGGACGCCGCCCACGACGCGGCGTGCACGGCGGGGTTCACGATCGTCCACCCGTTGACGGACGAGGAGCGGGCCGTGCGGCGGTTCTTCTTCGCCGACGCGGACGGCACCGTGGTCAACGTGCTCGGCCACCCGCGCCGCGGCTGAGGTGCTGCGCAGCGGCTACCGCTGCTGCCGGCGGGCGATGAGGACGAGGCCGCCCACCACGACCACCAGCGGAGCCCAGGACGGCAACCCGAAGGGCCCGATGACGAGCGCGACGACGAAGAGGAGGAGCTGGAAGGCGACCCAGAAGGCCACCGCCATCAGGAGCCAGAAGATCAGCGGCCGCTCGGTCTGCAGTTGGCGCAGGTAGTCCACGGGATCTCCTCGGTCGGGCGTCCAACAGGTCACCCCGGCGTGGTCACCGACATCCCGAGGTATCGGACACATCGGCACGGGGAGCCAGCTGCTGAAGGCCAGTGTCCACCCGACCCCATCGACAGGTCGGACGCTGGAGCGAGGCGGGCAACCCCGGCGGCATGCCCCCGGTTCTGGTGGGGGCATGCCGCCGGCAGGGACGACGGCGGTGCGGCGGTCGCGCCCGCGGCGTCCCGGAGCTCGCTGGACCGGTGCGGCGGGGACGGGTCAGATGCTCAGCGCGAGCCGACGGGCGTCGTAGATGGCGGCGTAGATGTTGCGGCCGGCGACAGCATCCCCGGCGCGGAAGAGCTGGAAGCGCCCGTCGGGGTTGGTGGCGATCGTCTGCTTGGTGACCGCGGCGAAGCTGTCCAGGTCCAGTTCGCCGAGGTTGGCCGACCGGTCGCGGAGCTCGAGGTAGACGTCGTCGACCGGGACGGTGCCGTTCTCCACCACGACCTGGTCGACGACACGCTCGATCAGCTCGTCGGTGTACTCGTTGCGCAGGACGGCGATCAGCTCGCCGCCGTTGCGCCGCACCTCCTGGAGCCGGTGGTCGGGCGTGAGCCGGACGCCGGTGCGGTAGAAGTTGCGCAGGTAGGTCGGGTAGAGGGTGCCTTTGACCTCGAAACCGACCTCGCGGTCGGGCGAGACGATCTCGACCACCGAACCGGACTCGGCGAGCTTCTCCGCGGTGGACAGCGCTTGATCGCCACCCAGGTCGTCGAAGACGAGGACGCGCGGCTTCGGGGCGACGTCACCGGAGAGGATGTCCCACGTCGAGGTCACCAGATGCGCGCCGGAGGTCAGCCGGGGTTCGGCCGGCAGGCCACCGGTGGCCACGATGACCGCGTCCGGGTTCAGCGCGGCCACGTCTGCCGCTTCGGCGTAGGTGTTGAGCCGGACGGTCACCCCGAGCCGGCGGACCTCGGACTCCAGCCAGTTGACGATGCTGAGGAGCTCCTGCTGCCGCTCGTTGGCGCGCGCGGCCAGACGGACCTGGCCACCGAGCTTGCTGCCCACCTCGAGCAGCGTGACCTGGTGCCCCCGCTCGGCGCAGGCCCGGGCCGCCTCGAGGCCGCCAGGTCCACCGCCGACGACCACCACTCGACGTGCGCGCGGCGCGATCGGGGAGATCTGCGGGATGTGCTCCTCGCGGCCGGTGGCCGGGTTGTGGATGCAGAGGGCGTCCAGGCCGACGTAGATCCGGTTGATGCAGTACGAGGCCCCGACGCACGGGCGGATCTGGTCCTCCTGACCGGCCTCGAGCTTGCGCACCAGGTGCGGGTCGGCCATGTGGGCGCGGACCATGCCCACGAGGTCGACGTATCCGCCCTCCAGCGCATGGCGGGCGGTGGAGAGGTCGGCGATGCGGCTGGCGTGCAGGACCGGCAGGTCGACCTTCTCGCGGAACCGGCCCACGGTCTCCAGGTAGGGGCCGAGCGGGGTGCCCAGCGGCTGGATCTTCTCGGCCAGCTCGGCCTGCGTGGTGGCGCCGCCCACGGTGAGGGAGAGCAGGTCGACCATGCCGGTGCCGGCGAGCCGCTGGCCGATGGCGATCGCGTCGGCCTCGCTCAGGCCCTCGTCGGTGAGCTCGCTGGCGGTCATGCGCAGGCTGACCACGAAGTCCTCGCCCACCTGCCGGCGGACTTCCTCCAGGACCTCGAGGGTCAGCCGCATCCGGTTGTCCAGGCTGCCGCCGTAGGAGTCGGTGCGCTCGTTCATCCGGGGGGAGAAGAACTGCTCCAGCAGGTGGCCGGCGTGGGCGCTGATCTCCACCCCGTCCAGACCACCGTCCTTGCAGCGGCGCGCGGCCGCGCCGAAGCTCTGGACGACGCGGCGCAGGTCATGCGGTTCCATCGCCTTGGGGAAGCTGCGGTGTGCCGGTTCGCGCAGCGGAGAAGGTGCGATGACGGGCAGCCAGTCCCCCTTGTCCCACTTGGTGCGGCGTCCCATGTGGGTGATCTGGCACATCACCGCGGCGCCGTGCGCGTGCACCCGGTCGGCCAGCTGCTGCAGGTACGGGACGATCTTCTCGTCGCCCATGTACAGCTGACCGAAGGTGGACGGCGAGTCGATCGCCGTGGTCGCCGAGCCCCCGATCATCGTCAGGGCGATCCCGCCCTTGGCCTTCTCCTCGTGGTAGAGCTGGTACCGGAGCTTGGGCAGGCTGTCCTCGGCGTAAGCCGGCTCGTGGCTGGTGCTGACGACGCGGTTGCGCAGCGTCAGGTTCTTGAGCTGGAAGGGCTCGAGGAGGGGGTCGACACGCGGGACGGTCACGGGGGTGCTCCGTTTCGGCCAGGCGGGTGCTCCGGGCACAACGACCACCGCAACCCAGCATCGTAGATCGGATACGAAAGCGAGACTCCGCCGAGCGGCCAGCGGTGTCAAGCGGTCCGGATAGGGTTAACAGGATCGTTTCCAGGCCCGCCGGGACAGGTGCCCCCGGCGGCACAGTCATCCTCGCCGACCTCGCCTCACGCCCTGGAGTTCTGCTGAGCACCGATCGCAACCTCGGTTACCGCACCAAGGCCGACCTCATCTACGAGCACCTCCGTGCCGAGATCCTGGCGGGCCGACCCGCTCCGGGCTCCCGCCTCGTGGTCGACCAGATCGCCGCCCAGCTGGGGGTCAGCAAGGTGCCGGTGCGCGAGGCCGTCACGCGGTTGGCCGGCGAGGGGTGGCTGGAGGTCCAGGCCCACGTGGGACCACTGGTCCCGCTCGTCACGCCGGACGAGATCCGTGAGACCGCGCTCATCCGCAGCGCGCTGGAGTCCCGCGCCATCACGTCGGCCACCGCTCGGCACGACAGCACCACCCATGCTGGGCTCACCGACCTGCTCGAGGTCATGGACGGTGCGGTGGACGAGTTCCCGCGGCTCAACCTCCAGCTGCACAGCGCGGTGATCGCCCCCGCGCCCTACCCGCGGCTGAAGAACATGGCCGTCTCGCTCATGGAGCGCGCCCTGCACTACCAGGTGGTGCACCGGGTGCCGGGCTACCTGGACCAGGCCCAGCGGGAGCACCGGGAGATCGTCGCGGCAGTCATCGCCGGTGACGCCGCTACGGCGGGATCGTTGACCGAGGAGCACATCCTGACTGCCGCGGAGCGCCTGGCCCAGTTCATGGAGTCCACACCAGCCTGACCCGGGTCGGCCGCGGGAGCTGGCGACGGTAGCGCCGGAGCTCGGCGTTTCCACGGCGTTTCGCCGGTTAAAGGCCGAATAAGGTATCCGATCGGCCTTGACAGCGGTCTCGCTCGACCCAATGGTATCCGTTATCTCATCTATGACGGAGGGCACAGTGGACCAAGCCGACAGCTCACTCAAGATCTACGTGCGCGACCGTGTCGTACCGGCCGCACAGGCAACGGTGTCGGTGTTCGACGCGGGGTTCCAGTCCGGGGACGCCGTGTGGGAGGGGATGCGCGTCTACAACGGCCGCGTGCTCAAGCTCGACCGGCACATGCGGCGCCTGAAGGAGTCGGCGCACGCACTGCGGATCACGCTGCCGATGGACCTCGACCGGATCGCCGCCGCGGTCCAGGAGACCCTCGACGCCAACGGCCTGACCGACGACACCCACATCCGCCTGATGCTGTCCCGCGGTTCGCGGAGCACCTCCGGGATGGACCCCCGCAACGCACCGCCCGCGGGCACCCTCGTCATCATCGCCGAGCGCAAGCCGGTCGAGGTGCACCCCGCACCGCAACGGTTGCGCACCGCCAGCATCAGGAGGCCGCACCCGCAGTTCGTGGATGCGAACATCCACCACTCCAACCAGCTGAACTCGATCCTCGCGCGGCTGGAGATCCTCGACGACCGCGAGATCGACGCGACGCTGATGCTCGACGCCTTCGGCTACGTCGCCGAGGCCGACACCGCGAACATCTTCTGCGTCACGGAGGGGCGGGTCCGCACGCCCTTCGCCACGTCGTGCCTGCACGGCATCACCCGCGGGACCGTCCTCGAGCTCTCGGCCGACGCCGGGTACCCGACGACCGAGGAGCAGCTGACCCTCTTCGACTTCTACAACGCCGACGAGGTCTTCGTCACCGGCACCGTCTGCGAACTGGTCCCGGTCAGCGAGATCGACGGCCGCCGGATCGGATCCGGGCAGCCCGGGCCCGTCTGGAACGACCTGCTCGACCGCTACCGCGGCCAGGTCAAGGAGCTGACGTCGTGACCGATGTCGCCAAGGACTCCGGCGCCGGCGCCGCCGACCGGTGCCGCGCAGACGACACCTCCGCCATCCCGGGGCTCCCGACCAGCTTCACCCGCGACGGTCGTCCGACCAACCTGGTCTTCGCCCTGGTCGCCGTCGTGGCCGTCGTGGCCGCACTGGCCGTCGGCGTGCTGGGCTACGGGGCCCCGCTGCCGCTCATGATGGTCGTCGGCTTCTGCATCGCGCTCGCCGCGGCAGCTCTGCGCGGGGTCCGGTACGCCGACGCGGAGACCGCGGCCTTCGACATGATCCGCCGCGGCTTCCAGCCACTGCTCATCTTCGTCGCGGTCGGCGCGCTGATCGGTTCGTGGATCCTGTCCGGGACCGTGCCCACGATGATCTACCTCGGCGTCGAGCTGATCAACCCGTCGTTCTTCCTCCCCACGGCGATCCTGCTCTGCACCATCACCTCGTTCATCAACGGCACCAGCTTCGGCACCGTGGCCACCATCGGCCTGGCCCTCATGGGGGTGGCTTCCGCACTCGACATCCCGGCGGGCGTCGCCGCCGGCGCGATCGTGTGCGGAGCGGTCTTCGGCGACAAGATGTCGCCGGTCTCGGACACCACGATCCTGGCCGCGGGCCTGAGCAACGTCCCCCTGGTCGCACACATCCGCCACATGATGTGGACGACCATCCCGGCGATCGTCATGTCGCTGGTGTTCTTCATCGTGATCGGTGCCGGCTACGACACGGACGCGACCGGGCTCGACCGCGTCGGCCAGGTCTCCGACGGCCTCTCCGAGGCCTTCAGCATCGGGTGGGTGCCGCTGATCCCGCCGCTGCTCGTGTTCGCCCTGCTCATCGCCCGCATGGAGGCCTTCCCGGCACTCGTGTCCGGCGTCGTGGCCGGCGTCGTGGTGGCGGTCTTCTACCAGGGCGTGGACCTGTCGACGACGCTGACTGCCCTGTGGAACGGCTTCGTTCCGACTGCGGCGCAGGCTGATGTCGCCGACCTGGTCGGCGGTGGCGAGACGGGTGGCGCGCTGAAGATGCTCGGGCTCGCCTCGATCGTCATCTTCGCGCTGGGCATAGCCGGCGCGCTATCCGCCGCTGGTGTGCTCCAGTCGATCCTGACGGCGCTGGAGCCCCACTGCCGCACCCCGCGCCGCCTCGTCCCCGCCACCCTGGGCCTGACCGCGCTGTTCAACGTCGTCGGCGGTGCGGTGAACTTCGCCACCGCCATGGGCATCACCCTCCTGCGACCGCTGTACGACGGGCAGCAGCTCGACCGCAAGAACCTGTCCCGTGCCGCAGAGGACGCCGGGACCACCACCGGCCCCCTGGTGCCGTGGAACGCCTCTGCCGTCTTCACCGCGGCCTCGCTGGGGGTCTCGGTCGGCACCTACGCCCCGTGGGCGCTGTTCTGCTACCTGACGCCGCTGGTGTCCCTGCTCTACGGCCTCACGGGCTGGACCATCCACCGCAACCCCGCAGCGGCCACCGACGACATGCCCGGGGCCGCCGGGAACACCGCGGGGGCCACCGAGGACAGCGGCCAGCGAGCACCAGCCTGACCACCTGCCGAGATGCGGACCGGTCCTGCGCGGGTCACCCACGGACCTGCGCAGGACCGGCCCGGTGACCGGTCAGGGCGCAGGCGTCGCCGGGTCCCGCTGCACCCGTCAGACGTTGAAGCGGAAACGTCGACGGGGTGTTCGGACGTCGACGATGATCAACCGAACAAGTCTCTGAACTGGGCACTAGCCGTTTGGTCACGTTGGGTCTCGCTGGGTGAGAACGACCGTTCTGCGGACTCCTGCGGACCTTCTGCGGACTGAGCTCAGGGGCTGTCCTGACCGGGGGCCGTTCCGGTCGTTGCGGTGAAGCCGGTCAGTAGGCGCTGCAGGCCGAACTCGAAGAGCGCGTCGAGATCCAGATCGAAGTCCATGCCGCTGAGCACATGCGCGAAGTTGGGGTGCCGGCCGTCGGTGACGAGGGCTTCCAGGGCGGCCTCCTGGCCGGTCACCCACTCGTCATCGGTGAGGCCGCTGGCCGCCTCGGCCTCCACCTGCTGCTCCAGGTTCATCGCGACCCCGCGGACGAAGGTGAACACGGTCAGGTGGGTGGTGAACGTCGTCGTCGGATCCCACCCGGCGCGCGAGAGGGCACCGAGCACCCACTCGCTGTAGGTCAGCGCACCCGGCAGCAGCTGCGGTCGGGTGAGCGACAGCGCCGCAGGCAGCCACGGGTGACGGCGGAAGGTGGCCCACAACGCCCGTGCGGCCGTCTCCAGCGCGTCCCGCCAGCCGGCCGGCGGATCGGGCAGCGCCACCTCCGAGATCGCCGCGTCCATCATCGCCAGCAGCAGCTCGTCCTTGTCCCGCACGTGCCGGTACAGCGACATCGGCGCGGCGTCGAATTCGGCGGCCACCCGGCGCATCGACAGCGCCGCCAGCCCTTCAGCATCGGCCACGGCGAGTCCCGCGGCCACGATCGCACCGGCGCTCAGGGCGGGGGCACCGCGGTGCCGGGTCGGCCGACCCGCCGGAGCCGCCGGCGGCTGCTCAGCGACGACGGTGCCCACGCCCGGGACGCTGCGGATGAGCCCCTCCTGCCGCAGCGTGGTGAGCACCTTCGTCGCCGTCGCCATGGCGACGCCGTAGCGCTGCACCAGCGCCCGCGTCGAAGGCATCCGCGCGCCCGGCGCCAGCTGACCGGTGCCGATCCGCCGGCGCAGCTCGGCCGCGATCTGGACCGACGGCGGATCTGCCTCGCTCATGGCCCTCCCTCCGGTGAACTAGTGCACCAAACCCCGTTGCCACGCTGGTGCACTAGAGCGGAATCTGTGTCTGCAGACTATTGGACCCCCCGCGTACGCCATACGCTCGCTGGCATGAAGATGCGCAGCGTACTGATCTCCGGTGCCGGCATCGCCGGTCCCGCCCTCGCCTCGTGGCTTACCCGGCGAGGCATCGCCGTGACTGTGGTGGAACGGGCCCCCGCACCCCGCCCCGGCGGTCAGGCCGTCGACCTTCGCGGGGCCGCCCGCACCGTCGCCGAGCGGATGGGCCTGCTCGACCAGGTCCGCGCGCTCTCCCTCGACCAGCGCGGGATCGCCTGGGTCCGCCCCGACGGCTCGACCGCGGCCCGGATGCCCACCGACGCCTTCGGCGGCGAGGGCATCGTCTCGGAGATCGAGGTGCTGCGCGGCGACCTCGCCGACATCCTCTTCCGCGCCACCGCCCCCGCCACCGAATACCTCTTCGGCGAGAGCATCACGAGCCTGGACGACGACGACGACGACGACGGCGTCACCGTCACCTTCGAGAACTCGGCGCCGCGGCGGTTCGACCTCGTCGTCGGCGCCGACGGCAGCCATTCGGCGGTGCGGGCGCTCACCTTCGGACCGGAGGCCGACTGCGCCCGGCCGGTGGGGCTGTACGGGTGCTGGTTCACGGCGCCGGCCGACATCGACGTCGACGGCTGGTTCCTCATGCACAACATGCCCGGCGGCCGCGTCGCGTCCGTGCGCCCCGGACGCCTGCCGGGTGAGCTCAAGGCCGGGCTGTCCTTCCGGTCCCCGCCGGTCGCCTACGACCGGTACGACATCGCGGCGCAGAAGGAACTCGTCGCCGAGCAGTTCACCGACACCGGCTGGCAGGTGCCGCGGCTGGTCGCCGCGATGCGGAAGGCAACGGACTTCGGCTTCGACTCCTACGCCCAGGTCCAGTTGCCGACGTGGTCGCGCGGACGCGTGGTCCTGCTCGGCGACGCAGCCTGGAGCCCCACCCCGCTCACCGGACTGGGCACCAGCCTGGCCCTCGTCGGCGCCTACGTCCTGGCCGGCGAACTGGCCGCCGCGGACGTCCCCACCGCACTGCGCCGGTACGAGGAGCTGCTGCGCACCTACGTCACGACCGCACAGAAGCTGCCCCCGGGCGGGGTCGACGGGTTCGCGCCGACCAGCGCGCGGCAGATCCGGCTGCGACAGGCGGGCATGCGGCTGATGCTGCGTCGGCCGTTCACGCAGCTGATCGCCGCGCAGTTCGACAAGGCCAGCGACTTCGTGCTGCCCGACTACGACCTGGCAACGCCGGCCTGAGCTCACAAGGTGTCTCGCCGGCCGTTTCGTCCGCGGCGTACGGATGGACGGCTGCGACGCGGGCGCTGTCGGGCTACCGCGGAGGTGCACGGAGTCCTTCGTGTCCCACCCGAGAGCGCTTGCCGCTTCGCAGCTTTTCTGCTTTACAGTCGAGCCAGATTGGTCGATGGTGGAGGTATGACGGTCAGGCAACGGCCCACGAGTACGGCCGACGACGCAGCGACCCACCACGGGTACGTCGCTGTCCAGCGCCGCGGTCTGGTCGCGCTGCCCGCGTCGCTCCGCAAGCGGCTGCACCTCGACGAGCCCGGCGCCCAGGTGGAGATCGTCGAACGCGCCGACGGCGTCCTCGAACTGCGCCCCACGCTGGCCGTGCCCGCTGCCGAGGCATGGTTCTGGGAGGAGCGCTACCAGGCCGGCGAGCGCGAGGTCGACGCCCACGTGGCGGCCGGCGAGACGACCGCGCACGCCTCCGCCGATGACTTCATGGCCCACCTGGACGACCTCGACGCCCAGTGAGGTACCAGACCACGCCCCGCTGGGACGCGGACTGGAAAAGACTCAAGCCCGAGCACAAGCGGCAGTTCCGGGACGTGCTCCCCGACTTCGTCGCGGCCTGCGACGCGTACGCCGCCGCGTCGGGCGCGTACACCTGGCCAGCCGCCTTGCGGGTCAAGCCGATGCAGTCGGCGTCCGGGATCTGGGAACTCACCTGGTCCTTCGCCTCCCCCGACGGCCGGGCGACCTTCGAGTTCGCCACCGACGACCGCGGCCTACTCGTCCGCTGGCGTCGCATCGGCGACCACGGCATCTACCGCAAACCCTGAGCCTGCCGGATCGCCAACACCCAAGGGGCGCCTGCGCGGCCGCGAAAGGCAACGACCCTGCGAACTCGGGGCGCACCGAGCGCCGCTACCCAGCGCCTGGACAGCAGGTTCAATTCACGTCAGACGTTGAAGCGGAA
>Ga0210040_10007773_pt1 | contig 12877 bp, 15 predicted proteins | sample CryGeyCG12114_NA_FD_185462 | JGI IMG/M metagenome (GOLD analysis project Ga0210040, IMG submission 185462) | Groundwater microbial communities from aquifer - Crystal Geyser CG19_WC_8/21/14_NA (SPAdes) (version 2) | ecosystem: Environmental > Aquatic > Deep subsurface > Groundwater | place: USA... | reverse complement strand
TGATTGTAGCTTTACTCCATTTCTACCATTCCTAACTCTTAAGTTTACAATTGATTTGAGCATTTCAGGACATTGATCATAAATTAGGGTGTGCATTAGACATAACAATTTGTAATCAAATAAAGTGATGTATATATATATATGTTTTTTTTTACTCTGACTAATTTTATCAATTTAATTAAGCTGTCAATTGAAAAACCCTTTGTATTTGGGATATTGATGATGAATAAATAATAATAATAATAATAATCAACGAGTTTAAGTTGCCAACTGTTTCCTGTGATTGATGACTTTTAGTGTGCACACTTTTTTTGCCAAACACAATGGGTAGTAATGTGATGAGCTTTTGTGTCTGTACAAAATTTTTCACTATCGACAACTGTTTTGTTTTCCAGTGAGTATAATTTTCTTTCTTTTTTTTCAGGTGAAAAAACTGAGTGGCTGGCGCCGACGATCCGAACCCGGGTTTTACAGAGCAGATCAACCTGACGAGAAAAGTAACAGTAGTAGCACTGAAGACAAGCATTTTGGCTCGATATCATCTTCCCAACCGTCAAATTCCACTTTAGCTTCCACAGAATCGATTGGAGAAGAAGAAATTTTGGAAAATATGGAATCTCCTGCTCTTGAAGAGGAACGAAGGGAATCTATTGAAGAAATCGTGGGTCAAATCGTCATGCAAAATATTGAATTCCAACGCATCATGAAGAAACAGCGATTAGTTCATTTACGTCGTGCACTCCATAGACATTTACCACACCATGGAGCTGATTCCGGTTCTGATACTGAAACAGAAGAAAATTGTAAACCAAATGACCCGATTCCTGATCCAATTTTGAACAATGAGTCGGAACCGCAGGAAACAGAATATGATGGACATGTTGCCCCCAATGTCCCTAAAAACGTTCAAAGAACTGTTTCTGATCCTGGAAATAAAAGTCCACGTCGATTTGCAACACCCAATTCCACTGGTCCAGTTGTGTATGATCCGCTAAGTCTTCTGTGGAGCAGTTTTCGTCGTCAGAAGAATCATAAAGTTCCTTCGGAGCCCAAGACAAAACGCAATATTAGACATACGCACTCATTTTCTTGCTCCAGAGAGGGCGATACCAATAATACCAACATTGATACCAATATAAAATCGCCCCACGGAGACTCGGGAGTTTTTGCCTCAGATTCTTCTAATTCTTCTTCAGAAGCTAATATTCCCACCTTACCTGCTGTCTGGCTGAAACAGCAAGAAGAACATTTGGCCACCCCGAATAATAAGTCGGGCTCATTACCTCGGAGTTTTCAAGTCGGTGTGGCCGCTTCCAGCACTCCCATTGATTATAAAGCGCGAAATTTGAATGGGAAAGAACAAAGACCGTTTACAATCGCGTCAGACAAACCGAGCGCTGCGGACATGGGGAATTTTGACTACAATTTCGAATCTCGGGAAGAAGTTAATGGAGACTGGCATCCGGATCATAAAATTTATTACAAAGAAAACAGTAATAAATCCTCCATCAAGAGTATGTTGCTGAGCATGAGTCAAAGATTGGCTACCATGATGGCTGGCAGTAGTCGACTAGCAATGGACACCCCGCTAAGTTCTCGCAAGAATGGAGTGATGGGAGTTTCGAAAACTCACCGCAGATCTCTGAAGCAGAAAATGCGACACATGATGAACAAAGAGCCATCTTGCGATAGTGACAGCGAAAATTGCGAAAGCGTTGCTAGTATTGCAACCAATAGCTCTAGCAGTGGATTTTGCAGTTTGAATGGATCGGAAAATTCCTCTTGCTCGAAAATTGGCGCCCGATTAGCTGCTGCGAATAATGCGGACGATTATATTCGATGTACGCCATCTCGATGTGAATCTGCCATGTCTGTGGCCTCATCAGGTGGCCCGGGAAATTTGAATTTGGATGGTAAAAACGATCCAAAACAAAAAATGGCGATGAACGATTTGATTCTTAGCTACATTGACCAACACGAAGACTCGAAGAATTCTAGGGAATCTGTAATTGGTGATTCCGAATGTATGTCCAATTTTTACGAACGTAGTTTTGAAGCCATAGAGAATCTTCTGGAGGCGGAAATCGATAGTGCCATCTACTCTGAAGATACTTGTTCCATCTCGACTGATTTGAGCTCGCATGTTGCCGATGACTCTAAAATCGGGGAGGAACCGGGTTTAAGAATGAATACCATTGTTGCAGAGTTAGCAGCGCGATTGTCCAATTCCATGGGTTTGGTGGAAGAAGAAAAAGAACTTCGACGGTGCAGTCGACTGGTTCGAAGTTCGATGATTTTAGAAAAGTTGAAGCATCTGGAAGCATGCTGCTACAATTCTGAAGATAAGGAGCAAAATGCTTCTAGCCCTTGTTTTGAGGGAATGAAAAGCATCCAGGAACGAAGGAAGGAACTTGACATGTGGAAAATTAATCGGAGAACTGAAGATGAAAGTGAGACAAGTTCCCAGCATTCAACTTCCACCATTAATACCGTCATTGAAATGAGTCCGAATAGTTCGAAAGGCGGGAGAATGTTCAATGGTCGTAGATGCAGTGACACCGATTCGAACTCCAGCAGTGGTGGAAATTCACCGGCTACAGAACGAGCAGTTTCTAGAAATAGCGGGGGTGACAATAAAATACTTGAAGAGGATGTTCAGTTGCCAAATAAAGGATGGGTTAAAATGGTTGTAGGGAAATTACAGGGAGTGGACAATTGAGAGCTTGCGAATTATGTAAAGCTTTAATTAATATCTTTGGTTTTTAGTTTCAAATCAAATGTTGTTGCGTTTTTTCTGGACTTTAACAATCATTTAGCCCCGCTTTGTATATTATTGTTTGGTGCATTTTCCCTAGTCATAGGATTCTTGAAATTTGCCATTTTATCTGAGTGGATAACCATTTTTATTTTGAGGCAATCGCTGTTATAGTTTTATTGACTTGTCATTATATAATTCAGCATAACTATAGTTGACTTTTGTATGTTTATCTTTTATTGATAAACACTACGAAAAGTTGAAAGTTTTGGATTGTATATATGTTTTGTTGTTGGTGTAAAAACTGACTGCTAGCCATGTGTGTGCAATTTTAAACTGGTTCGAAAATATAAGCAGTAATAAATGCAAATACATATTTATACGAGTTAAATTGTGTATAGAGACTGAAGAAAACCTTATTGGAACTTATTATGTGCCCATTAATTCAATTAAGATTCATAGATGAATAAGTTTTGTACATATTTTATACCTAATCCGATGTTTTATACATTTGAAAATTGTTTTTAAGCGTTATTCGTTAAATGCTTTATATAACGTGTGTGTATGAGATGAATTTGGATGAATTTTAGTGTGTATAGATGTATTTATCAAATCCTGACGAAAGAATTATTGTATACGCGAGTTCGCTGATTTAAGTGTGTGAAATTTTGTCGATGAATTAGTTTAGTCATTGGCAAATAATGTGCGCAAATACATATGTATGCGGAAAATGATTTTTTAGCTTTCCTGGACGGTTTATCATAGTCAAGATTTTTAGCTAGAATACGAAATGTTTAAATGGTAGCGTGTGTTGTAGCATTTAACATTTATAGCGAGAAAATTCGGGAAAATTTGTCATTGATGGACTGAAATAATAAAGGAATAATTTCTGACTATTTTATGTGTATTGGTTACTTACTAGGAAAACATTTTACACAGCCAAAATATCCTGAACTTTTTCATTCATTTAATACTGATTATAGTCCTCAATAATACTTTGTTTGTTAATTATCATTAGTCTATAGTTTCAAAGTCCAAAAATATATGAAGCATTGACCTTGTTGTCACCCAAAGATAACACAAACATTATGTAATTTTGTGGATTACCAGATTACAGCAATGAAGACCATTCCCAGTGACAGTGCGCCAGTTTTGTATTTCCGTCAATTTGTTGAAAAGTTTATGTCATTTAGATTTATAATTATTCACTCAAAAACAGTTTAAATGGACGTCAAAGATCTAGTCAGTTTTTTTGCGGGAATCTTGTTTTGGATATGGATTTTATCCCAATCTTTATTACCAATACTATTTTTGCTGGGATACAAACTTTTATCAATAGGGGTCGCCAAAATCTACTATGGGGCAAACCAGATTACATGTGCAGAACCTTGTGACACACTTTTTACTTTGGAGAATAAAAGTGGACAACCGTTTGTGAACTGGGGACTTTTTTGCAGACTCGATAGCTCAATATCAGTGGAAATTTTGAGGATAAAATTCGACTCCATTTTTCTCAAAAATGGTGGACTCTATTCGCGATTTTTTTGTCAAATTAAGTCATTCATGGGCCATTCATTTTTCTGGAAAGAAAGTAAATTGGATTTATCTTGCCATATTTACAAAATATGTCTCCAAGATGATGAAGCAATTGAGAGATTTTTATTTGAATGGATGAAAAAATCGTATGGCGTAAAGCCTCCCTGGCAAATTGCTATTATCGAATGTAGGAAGAAAAGATTTTTAGCTTTTAAAATACATCATGGATTGGCCGATGGATATTCTTTGGTTCACATTTTAGACAAGCTTTGTTCCACAAATTCTCTAAATTTGGTCAAAAAAGGGGAGCAACATTCAATTTTTCAACAGGTTAATTTCAAAAAGAATATTTTTTACGCTTTTATAGTTCTGCGTCAATGAATGGGTATTTTATATTAGATACAACATACTATTGATGGTCCATTGCACCTTCCAAAAATCATGGGACCACTCCCATTTACGAAAAGTTCCAAATTTTTACATGTTCCTACTTGTTTCAATTCAAAAGAGCGATGGATACTTGAATTCACTTCCTGGAATCTGGCCACAATTAAAAAGATTAGGAAAAAATACAATGTTAATTTTGCATCTGTCATTTTATGCATTGTGTCACAATCTTTGAGAGAAATTCTGGTTGAAAATGGAGGAAACGAATTTCCAACTGACATTTTTGCTGGCATCACTTTACCTTGGCCTAATCATCCAGCTCATCAAAAAGGACCGAAAAATGTATTATGCAATCATTGGTAAGTAAGCTAGAAAATTATTCTAAAAAAACCAAGTCATTTATTCCTACTTTAAAACCAAATAGAATCCTTTCTCGATTTTTAACAAAAACATCGACGGAAAAATGTGGATGTTTAAAGTTATGAGTGGCGTTTGTTGGGCAAACCATTTATGAATATTTCATTTTTGAACAACTTTTCAGGACAACAACTACAGTAAAAATTCCATTTCCTTCACAAAATCCAAAAAATGTTCTCCAAGCAGTGAATCGTGACATAAAATTCTCAAAATCACTTCATCTTGACAAATTCATGAAAAATGTACTTTTACCGTTCATTTGGCTACTGCCTACAAAATTAGTTTCACTCCTTTACAGCAGCAGGAATCCACAATTTCAAATCGGACTTACTTCTATCATCGGTTGTGAAAACCAACACTCGTTCTGTGGATCTAAAATTAGTAAAATTTATCCACTTTTATGCTTTCCAGATAACAATCCACTTTTTCCGATAACTTGTTTTACATTCAGTCACACAAATCAGTTGAATGTAACTATAGCTGTAGATACGAAATTTTTACAAATTGATAAAAAATGTCTACATCGATGGGTTAATGTACTTATGCTTAAGACAATCAATTCGCTGCTACATGAAAAATAAAGTTTCTAACTAAAAAACTTGTGATTTCCGAAACATTTTATTGGGTTGCCCGAATAAATTTGCACATTATATGGCTCCATTTTATTCTCTGTGGCGGGTAAATTGGGAAACCTTAATATTTTATTTTTAAAAGCATGAAAAAATTGTTTCTGTTCAAATTATTACTGGATGGCTTTAAAAAAATCACAGAAAAAGTGTTTTATCCAATGTCTAATTAAGTAAGGTTGTTCCTAAATTAATTATCCAAATTGTGAGCTGTATGTAACAGATTTTACAGATCGGACTCGATGTCAAACATAACATGATTCACCCAAAACTTGCCTCAAAGACTAATGAAGACCTCAACAATGATTTAACGCGCGGAATTGTAGAGACATTATATAGGGAAAAGAAAGACGCAAAAATGAAATTAATAAAAATGACTGCAACAGATATTAAGGGAGAAAAAATTCATAATTATCAGCATTACAAATTGGCAAAAATAAATAAATACAACTTATGCCTCAATTTGGACCCTACCTTGAATTGCATTGAATTATATTGCATATTCAATTCTTTTCAACATTTTCGGTTAACCTGTAATGCCAATCGATAGCGATTATCGACATATTTTTCAACATGACATTTAAAAACCAGTATACCTAAGGATATGTTTTCAATCTAGAATAGAAATGCTAAGAATGTCGTAGCAATCTCCACTTTAATTAAAAGCTCTGAACAAATCATGAATATAATATAATTTCATGCATATTAAAACCGTTCTCACCAATTTTATATAAGCAAAAATTAAGAACAACTAAATCTATTGCATTTTCCCCAGTTTTGTTTTTAAAGACTTCAATAACTATAATTAAACTTACCAGACGAATTTAATTACAACAGTCTGCCCTTATATCCAGTTATATATTATGTAATCTAAAATTTCAATCTAATTTTGCTATGTGCGTAAACTGCTTGTATTTTTTTCTTAATGACGCGCATCTTCCTTTTGCATGAGGAATTTGGTTTGTAGAAAACTACAATCCACTTCCACAATATTTCCTTGTATGACGGTGCATTTTATGCAACACTAGCTTGAGGCTAACTTTTTCCAGTTGCATGGACGAAAAAATATGAAACAATTCTCATGCATGCTCCAACTGCAAAACAATGAACTCAAATTTACCAGCCCGGAACAATATTATTATCATCATGCTATGAGCACTGCTTGAAAAACATTGTTGAATTCGCATTCGCATTATATTTGCTTTTTGGTTCCCTAGCTTAAAAGTTAAACTTGCTCAAAAATGTGTGGTGTGAAATTCTCAAAAGTGCTCACACTAAACAAAATATTTAGTTGAAAGCAAAATAAGTGTGATAAACAAGTCATTTTTGCAATGCAGGCCTTGTTTGTACGCATAGGATTTGCCACAGTTCCCATTTTAGTTGCCATTCTTCAATTATGGGACTGCTGGAGAGATTACATCGTAGAAGAAATTTTCAACTTTTCTACTCCATTTTACGATGGCGATCTTTTTGATTTCATTATTGGTAAGAATGGGAAAATAATATGAATCCAGAGTATCTAAAATACTTGATAGCATTTTTTTTACATAGTTGGCGCAGGATCTGCTGCCTGTGTTTTGGGCAACCGACTTTCAACAAATCCTACTCAAAAAGTTTTAATGTTAGAAGCAGGCGGGCATCCAAATTCTTTAACTGATATCCCTGGCCTTGCAATGTTAATGCTACATCAACCATCTTTAGACTGGGATTATAAAACAGTCCCTCAAAAAACTTCTGCGCTCAGCATGAATAATAAAGTAAAATGTCGTTTTTTGCTTGGATAAAATGTTGTAGAAAAAAATTAAAAATTTTGCATGCATTTTCCACCTGTAGGAAACAATTTGCCCTAGAGGTCGCGGATTGGGCGGTTCCAGTATTCTCAACTACATGATTTATATACGTGGGAATCCCAATGATTACAATCGCTGGGCAAAATTAACTGGAGATAGTGAATGGGAATATAAGAATGTACTACCGTTTTTTAAAAAGTTTGAAAACTATGTAAAGTCACATCATCAATTTGAATGTAAGATTAGTTATGGAATATAAAACCACACATTTTATAGTGAAATGGAATAACAATGTTGAATTTTTTAGTGAAAAATTACGGACAAAACGGAAACATGGAAATTCAAGATACCGCATATAGTCCATTGATGAATGATGTAATTGAAGCTGCGAGAGAAATCGGATTGAATGAAACAGATTTCAATGGATCTAGTCAAAAAGGTAGTTAGTTTTACACAAAAAACTAATAAAATTTTACTCAAAATTGAGTTTAATTTTGCATACAGGTATTGGAAGACAAATTATGACCCAGAAGAAGGGAACCAGATGGAATGCATACAAAGCATTTATTGAGCCAGTTGCAGCGATCAGAAAAAACTTGAAAATTTTGACTTACTCAACTGTTCATAAAGTAAACAAAGATAATTACAATATATTCAGAATGCATGAAAATATTGTAGAAATTTTCTTAACTTTTAGATACATTTCGACAAAAACAATAAAGCTTTCGGGGTGAGTTTTATGCGACACGGGAAAATAAGATTTGCACGCGCTAGGAAAGAAATTATTGTCAGTGCTGGAACAATTGAAAGCCCGAAACTTCTCATGCTATCTGGCATTGGACCTAAAAAACATTTGACAGATCTTAAAGTGAAAAAATGTTATTTTTAAAAAACCAGCATCACTTCGAGCATTTCATTGTTTTTTCATGCATTTTAATTTTGCATAAATAGATAAAAGTAAGAGCAGATCTTCCCGTTGGAAAAGGATTACAAGATCATCCAACAGTGTTTTGCGGTCCTATACTGATTGACAAACCTTTATCTTTTATCCCTGATAGGGATATACATGCTAAATCCTATATTGATTACTTTTTTAGAGGAGAAGGTAAAAATGAAAAAAATATAATTTCAAAAAATTTCGAAATTTCATTAACCAAGTTGTTTTTTTGCAGGACCATTGTCAATTCCCTCATCATTGCAAGGATTGGCTTTTTTGGAATCCACAATTGCCCAGAAGCAGAATAAATCGTGGCCAGACGTTCAATTTTCAATCGTAGCATTGGGAATGTATTCAGCTATGGCTGATGATATTTCTGCCATGGTTGGACTGAAAAAATCTAGTTTCGAAAAATTTTATAGCGCATATACGGGAACTGACGCTTTTTCTTTAATGACTACCTTGGTCAAACCTCGGAGTAGGGGTGAAATCAAATTAAGAAGCAAAAATATTCAAGATAAGCCTTTGATTGATCCACGCTACTTTGAAAACGAAATTGATCTGAAAATTATGGTTGAAGGTTATAAAAACTCATCTTCTTATGTTTTACTACATAAAAAATTGGCATAAGTGTCATTTGATATGAACTTGAATCGAATATTTTTTGCTCAGGATTATTGGAATGTGCGAAATTGAAAGATACAAAAACAATGAAACAATTGAACGCAAGATTCCTACCCGGAAGACCTCCAAATTGTGATCAATATAGAGAACAATCTGCAGAAGGCTTTGAATGCTATGCAAAACATTATTCAACCACACTTTTTCATCCTGTGGGCTCAGTACGGATGGGGAAAATTTCGGACCCTAAAACTGTTTTAGATTCAAAATTCAGGTTAAACAGATCTCTGAAAATAAAAACATTCAACTTGTAGCGCATAAATATACGGATTGATGTTTCATATTACCAGAGTACTAAAAACGAAAAACTTGCGAGTAATTGACGGATCTGGAATGCCCGAAATTGTGAATGGAAATACTGCCGCACCTATAATGATGATGGCGGAAAAAGGCGCACATTTTATTCGCCAGTACTGGTCATCTCAGTATCTTATTTGTGATTTGATGCATTCAATTTTTTATGCGAAAAGTGAAAATGTTTGTTTTTACAGTCAACTGATATAGTTTTGTCCCAATAAAGGAGATAGTATGAGAAAATTTGAAACAACTGATTAAAATATTTTTATTCATTTATGCTGGGAATAATTATTATTGGATCAATTATTGGATCTTCATCAAATCAATCAAATAAAACGAGCGTAATAAGCTTCATTAAATTCCGGCACTGTCTGTAAACTGGCTGTCCATAATGAGTCGGAATTCAAACTGATGAAAAGTTAATTAAAATGAAAATATAAATGATGCCTTTATCACAAAATATTAATGAAAACTATTTAAAGAGTTTCATAGCACTGCCTCATTCTTCTTACTTATTTACTTGATTTATTTTTGGTTAGCACTGAAACCTCCCCCTTTGCGGAGGGACTCAAAAAAGTTCCGTCTACCATCACCTGATTAAAAATGACTGTAGCAAAACACCCACAAACTTATGCAGTAATCATCTTGGTTTTAGTTTGAGAAAGGCACAGCAAAAACAAGTCTTATCAAATACCTACAAAATGTTGTCTATCGAGGACTTGGAAATCTTTGGTCGCCTGACTGCACTTGTATCCAAATTGGGGTCAATAAATTTCGACTGGAACTTGAAAAAGCAAAAACTAACAATAGCCCGAAATAAAGTCAGGGCCTTCCTAATTGGAATAATTTATGGATTTTACTGGCTCCATGAAATATGGGCCCTACGTGAGGAATTCACGCGGACGAACAAACGATATGAAGCAATAACTGTAGTAATGATTTGGGCACTCGGCTTTACCTGGTGTTTTTTTGCATCCGTAAATATGTTCTTCAAAGACAAAGAAATGGTATGGTTTTTCAATCAGTTGCTCCTGTTGAATGCTCGATGGAAATGTAAGTTCAAAAACTGACTCAAATATTTGTCAGAGCAATCTTTTAATGTGTTCATTTAATGTGTCAAATTTTAGTTCAGCAAAAGAAAACTAAGCAACAAGAGGCGAAATGGGAAAAACGGGAACCACGATGGCTGATTTACTCCACAGAGTATGTTGGGGTAGTATCCACAATCATATTTAGCTTGGTGGCATTTGTATTGCCTGAATTGAAACATCTAATGTCCACAAGATGGCTCTCTCGCGGTGGCAACATTTTACTGCGGTTTTTTTCCAGTTTTTTCGAATCAATGTGCTATGTCTTTGCTTTCACTGCAGTCCCATGGAATCTCCTTTTCATGGAGCTTTCCATGGTCATCATTTCTCAGTGGCTAGCAATTCAAATTCGGTGAGTTATACATTTTTTTGATTGTAACTAAATATTACTGATGCTATAGTACTGGAAACTGGAATACATATCTTATCAACGTAGGGAGCAAAAGCAAGGGAAGAGAATAACTGGATCTCGTTTTCGCCGTATGAATCACGAATACAGAAGGTGGGCAATTTTGAACACGTACTATAATGCATGTTCTTTACCCCTATGGCCAGCAGCTCTTATCGGTGGATTTCAATGCTTCACAGTTGTTGCAATTTTTGGAATCGTTCATTTTTTTGGACGAATGGAGCTCACCTACTATGCTATGTATCCTCTGATTCTAAATAATTGCATTATTTTGGTGTCTTTGTATCTCATACTAGCTTCAAGAGTTCAGGGCAATTCGGCTTTGTATTCTCGTCAATTAGGATGTGCTGCAAAGATCAGACGCTCTTTTTCCAGAAATAACAGCAGAGTGTCCAATATTTTCCCATTTGGTGTACAAATAGGGATTGTTCGTCGGATCAGATACACTCATTTACTAGATTTTTATGACATGGCTGTCAATATGGCCATTTCTGCTTTGGTAGCTTTCCAAACTGGGGAATAAAATTGTGTGGGTCACTCAACTCTTCTCCAGCTCAATAAAATTTTCTTTGATCGGCACTTAACTGATCTTTTAATCCACGCTAATACTTTTCGAAAATTACTTAAACGAAATTTTCTGATCACTTCAATACAACTCATATGTCTGCAGTAAAGAACTTCAGCAGATAAAATAAATATGGAAAAAACTTGTGCAATCAGAATTGGAAATATGATGTGAATGAAGTTTTCGTCCAACGTTATAACTTTTTCGACATTAAGCTCTTCTTTCATACCTGTATTCCAACGAAAGCTGAGCATTCTAGCAAAATTGACCCAAGTGTTATACAACCCATGTTCTATATACTTTTTTACAACTGACTGAATTAAATTACCATCATACTTGAAGCATGTTGATGCTGTGTTTGCCAAATCCTGTGAGAAAGGCAAGTATTTAAACTTTCTTCGATAACTTTTTACTAGCTCAGGAAGCTTTGGCTTCACAACTTTCATCATCGCATCTCGATCGTGAATAAAAAGGACATTTTTTTCACATAAGGATAACTGATCGACTAAAAAGGTATAATTTTCGGCTTTCACAATCAAGTCCGGAAATTTCCGAATGTATGGCTCATCAGCAAACAGTTCTTCACAAATCGAACTTAAATACATTGAAGAACACCTAATATTGAAACATTATGTTTTGTAACTCCGATTGGGAGAATCTACGTTGAAAACGAACAAGGAAAGTTAAACCAGAACCAGTTAAAGAACACCAAGGTTTGTAAACAAGAATATCCTTATTACGCTAAATATTTATCATCACTGTGTCAAAAACTAATTTTCTGCAAACCGGGAAAGTCATACAATCATATTCTAAAAATTTTCTTTCTGCATCCGCAAACAATAGAACGGTGTAATTTCTATACGTAATATGTGCCAGTGTTAGATTCGTATCATATTTAATTGGTACGATCAGAGATTCTGTCAATTGGGCCTGATACAGATTCCCAACCAAAATGCCAATCAAACTCCAGCATAGAAGAAAACAAGCTAATTTTTTATGTTTCAAGGAAACCTTTATCGAAATTTCACAGCCTAGTGCTCCTAGGACAAGTGATATGCAATTTTTAGCCCATACGTCTTTCCAATGACCTGAAATCAATTGTGGTGTACACCAGGTGTGGGGATTCTATTGTGCTGGTTTTTTATGGCGTCGTACAGTATGGTGCAATGGTGTGATGCATTTTTTTGCTCTTTGGAATTTTTGATGGCCCTTATAAGGGCCGTTTTTTAAATTGAGTGTTTCTAGTGCTACAAATTACTATATCTATACAAAATCAATGTTGGAAACTATTCCTTTCACTTATAGTCAATGATGGGTTCGTTTCCATATTCACTAAACAACTGTTAGAAATCGGTCTTGAGTCTGCTTCTTTTTCTTTGATTCGCACCG
>Ga0210040_10007772_pt1 | contig 12877 bp, 7 predicted proteins | sample CryGeyCG12114_NA_FD_185462 | JGI IMG/M metagenome (GOLD analysis project Ga0210040, IMG submission 185462) | Groundwater microbial communities from aquifer - Crystal Geyser CG19_WC_8/21/14_NA (SPAdes) (version 2) | ecosystem: Environmental > Aquatic > Deep subsurface > Groundwater | place: USA... | reverse complement strand
GTTCCACAGCCTAAACATTGAAATCATAAAAATGACGAATCCAATATTGAAATAGTAGAACTACAGAGCTAGAATGAGTCGAAAAAAACATCGGAAGAAGAAAAAGAACAAAAAAATGAAGAAATTGCAAAGTTTACGCATGCGCATGACCATGTTAAGGTTATCATCGAAGTTCAATGACCTTATATTCTTACATTTTTTAGGTGTTATTGCCGTAGGTGTTATTAACCTGTAGGTTTTTTTACTGTAGGTGTTATTGCATAAGTGTTATTGCTGTAGGTCTTATTGCATAGGTCTTTTCACCTAGAATCTATATGATGTAAGTGCACTGCAGGGCAATACTTTTACGTACACTAATGATGCTTATCTTGGTTCGATATGAGTTTAGTGTGTGTGTGCTTTGCTTGGCTTATTTCTAGTTAGTACGTAGAATTAAACGCCAGTTTAGGTTTTTAGTGAATATTTATTGTAAACAAATTGTACACATCTGTACGCGGCAAAAACTCATAATCGAATGAATCTAACAAGACTCACCTAGCTTGCTTTTGAAATGTTGTTAGTAACAGGCATAAAAGTTGCTATAGAATTATAGTAATAGTTACTCCGCTCGATTACATTCTCCTCCTCGTGGCGAGTTCTCGGAATCGTCACTATTCTGGTTGATATCGAGCAAACATATCTTGGACACTGGGCGACGAAAAGAACCAAATTGTGTGTCCACATCTACAACTCGGACTTCACCGTCTCTCCCTGGGAAGGTTTTGGTTACACGACCTTTTGGCCATGATCCACGGGGCAAGGCAGGATCCGCAAGGATGACTATGGATCGTAGCTATACTATATATATATTACTCGTCTGGTCAGACAAGGTAAGAATTCTTTCACCCACCTACTCCAAAAATGATCCACTGTCTTCTGAACTGCTCTCCATTGCTTTTTGTGACATAAGTCTGGTTTTTCAAATATTGCAGGGGGGCTGCTTGGACTGGAGGACCCTAATAAAAGATGATTTGGAGTCAACGCATCTTCATCATGGTGGTCCAAGGAGACAAATGTAAGTGGACGACTGTTCACTATAGCTTCACATTCAACTAGTGTCGTTCGTAGTATTTCTTCAGTTGGTAGATGTGATTTTAAAATTACTCGTAACGTAGTTTTTACAGAGCGAATCAGTCTTTCCCACGCTCCTCCCATGTGTGGACAGCCAGGAGGGTTAAAATGCCAATTTATTTGTTTTTCATACAGGACCCGCTGAATTTCACTGAGGTTTAGTTGTTTTCATGCTGTCTTGAGCTCATTTTCTGCACCTCTGAAGTTTGTTGCATTGTCCGAGTAAATGTCTACTGGAAATCCTCGTCGAGAAATCATTCTCCGGATGGCAAGGATGCAGGAATCAGTTGACAAGGAAGAAGCCAACTCCAGGTGAATAGCTTAGGCAAGTAAAAAGTACCCCATATCTTTTCTCTTGCTTCTTTCCAAATTTAATCATCATTGGGCCAAAGTAGTCCATACCAACCGATACAAAGGCTCGTCTGTTTTGATTCACTCTTACAGGTGGTAAATCTCCCATTTTTGGAATCTGAGGTTTGGATCTTCGGTTTTTGCAAAACTGACAATGACTCCAGATGCTGCGTATCACCATCCTCATCTTTGGGATCGAATACCTCTGGCGTAATTTATTTGCGACCATCTCCATCCCATTATGATGCGCTTCTGAATGAAAGTGTTGTACCAGGAGTCTTGTGTATGGATGATGAGGATCCAATATGATCGGTTGTTTAGTCCACTGAGGTATGTCCTTTGACTTTCGAATTCGGCCTTCCAGCCTTAAAACTTTGTTATCGTCGATAATTGGGTTTAATGTATAAATTTTGCTCGACCTGTCAATTTTCTTATTTTTCATCAGATCCGATACCTCATTTGGATATGCATCAAGCTGTGCGGACTGACACCATTTTACTTCAGCAGCAGCAAATTCTTCAATAGTTAGTGGTCCATTCCTTTTCTCTGTATTACGAGCATTATGGATAAATCGTAAAGCCCAAGCGGTGGATCGTACAAGTTTATGCCATGAATAGAATTTTCGGATGTCCGGTAAATAGGAAGCTGTGGAGTCGTCAAGATGTAGGATCCAATCACGTTTAATTTCCAACTCCTCCTCATATTCGAAGTTTTCAGACTTTGTTTCTTTCGGCCAATCAATTTCTTCATGTTTTAGGAACTCAGGACCATTGAGCCATCTGCTGTCTGTCTGTAAAACAGCTGGAACCATGTCACGAGTTGCCTCGTCTGCGGGATTTTGTTTTGTGGGGACCCAATGCCAGCTACATACGTCAGTTTGTTCGAGAATCTCACCAACACGAAACCCAACAAACTGTTTAAACTGTCGATTTTCTGATCTCAGCCAGCACAATACGGTACGTGAATCCGTCCACAGATACAAATCGTCAATTACTAGTTCATGATTTTCTTTTGTTGTTGAATAAAGTCTGCTACCGATTACTGCTGCCTGGAGTTCCAATCTTGGAATCGACATGGACTTGGAAGGAAGGCCTCAAGGGAGCCGCCCGGGATTTGGACATCACAAAGGAAATTTCAATGCCAGCATCAGAAAGAATTCGAAAGTAAGCGACTGCAGCAAATACTTTCTGGCTAGCGTCGCAAAAAATATGCATCTCAATTTTTTTGGAGTTTTTCATCTTTAAGCTGTAGCATCTGTGTATTTTCAATTCGGTGATCAGGGGTAGCTGTAACATCTAAATGTTCCATTTTTCCAGATCTTTGCCACTCAACTCATCATCCCAGCCAATGTCATGTCTCCAAACATCCTGCATTAGAATTTTGCCTGCAACTGTGTAGTTAGTGAGGAAGCCAAGAGGATCAAACAATGACATCAAAACCTTGAGCATTTTACGTTTGGTGGGATTTTTTCGACCGCTGATAACGTCTGGTGAAACTTTGCTAAAATTGACAAGATAAGTAAAAATGTCTTTGCTTGCATTCCAATGAAGTCCAAGTACTCGTTCAGTCTCATTGGTAATGTTTGACTTGTTCTGTATTGCTCTCAGGTTTTCAGGGACATGGTCAAGTACGTTGGCTGAATTGCACGTCCAGTTTCGTATTGTGAATCCTCCCCTCCGGTGAATTTCAGTCACCTGCTGAAATCTGTTGATCGCGTCTTGTTCCAAATGTGCACTGTCAAAGTAGTCGTCGACGTAATGGCGTTCTATGATTGCTAAGGCAGCTTCTGAAAATTCCTGAGCGTGTTCCATCGCGTTTAGATTTTTTACGTACTGGGCACTACACGGAGATGAGGTGGAGCCAAACGTCATGGCTTTCATCTCGTAAACATCAGGTTCTCGAGATTGATTTCCCTCCCTCCACAAGAATCTTTGAGCAGGTAAGTCTTCATCACGGATGAGGACTCTGTGGAACATTTCCTGAATCCCAGGCGTGAAGAATGAACTCCTCATCAATTCGGTGTTTTTGGCAACCAATGGTTCCATGAACAGACCAGCCTAATAAAGATCGAGACAAGACAGGGGCGTTCGGCGGACCTTCGATAACCTCCCGAGGTATTATAAGTTGACAATTATCTTGTCCAATGAGCATTTTCGGTTTGGCGTTCGTCATGGAGGAAATTGGCACTGTTTTTAGGTGAGTCCATTTCTCTTGCAAATGCTGTACATCAATTGAATGAACTGGAAGTGATAAATTTTTAACAGTACGTACATTTTGCACAGGATACACTTCACAACCCTCCGAGTTTCCTTGTAGCGATACGTTGACACTCATGGAATCTTTTTCAGTTTGGCAGGAATTATTGGTCCATCTCAGTTGCAGTGGATTACGTTTTCCAGAGGCACTAATTTCTTTTGCCAGTTGCCAATCCATAAGAGTGACTGTGGATCCCTCATCAAAAAGTGCGCATGTTGCAACTTTGCCTTTCGGACCCATCACGGTAATTGGCAGCAAACGAAGAAGCACAGGAGGCGCTTTCGAAGCCAACAGAGCAACAACATCTCTAGTCTTACCCCCTAAAAGAGGAGCTGTCAATGAAGATTGCCAGAAGACATGTCCAGTCTTATCCTCACTTCTGTTGTCGTGCAATAACTTGTGATGGAAAGTTTGGCATGATTGGATCCCGCATGGACGCTTTTTCCTGCAATCCTTCTTCATGTGTCCAGATTTGAGACAAGCAAAACATAGATTGTTTTCCCGGACCCATGTTCGTTTGGTTTCGGTGTCTTGTGATGTAAAACTGTCACAGGTATGTATGGAATGACCCTCTTTTTCACAATATTTACAGACTCGTACTCGTTCATGACCAGTAGTAAGAACTGCATGTCTCGGGGTGGGTTGAAAATTTCTAATCTTGAGTTCATATTTTTCTCTCACAGGGTCTTTCGGAATTGACTGCATGGGAAGATAGCTAGCAGCAACTGCTAAATCCTCCAGCCACAGAGAAAAATCCTTTAGATTTGGCTCGGTTTGTCCAATAGTAGCTGCTGCGTGACCCCATTGCATACGTAAGCTCGTGGGTAGTTTGAGGAGGAAATCTTCCACCAACTGAGGATTCCACATGTGTCCTAGACATCCCAAAGTCTCCATCGTGGCCACTAGATTCTTAACAGCGTTGGAGAAATCTATGATAGATTCTGATTTATCTTCTTTTGGGGATGGAAGCAATTTTGCTCGAGCAATCATGGACTTGACAATAGCTGCGGGCCGTCCAAAACTTGTGAGTAAAGTTTTCATAACGTTATCTATTTGATTTGGCAGATGAAGTAGTGACTTAACAGACTCCTTTGCTCGTCCCTTCAGACATCGCTGCAGTCGAAGCATATTTTCATCTGGTGTGTACCCACACATTGCTGTGGATTGTCCAAATACACTGAAGAATCCTGGCCACTCCTCTGGATCCCCGGAAAATGTAGGGAGCTCTCTCCCTGAAGCGTGTTGTGATACAAATTTTCCCATCAAATTGGAATCTTCCTGTGTTTGCTGGTTGCTAAGGGAACGGAATGCATTGATCATTGACTGGACGAGTTCATTCGCCTCAGTCTCCTTTTTGTTATCTTCTGATTTGGTAACCCATTCTTGTGTTCTTGTTTTTTCAGATGCTATGGAGATAGGAATGTCATTTTCATGATTTGACAAACATTGGGATAGCTGATCGGAATTTTCTTCTTCCAAAATTTTCAATTTTTGGATTTCCAATCGCTTCAGTATTAGGGCTTTTTCTCGCGCGAACAAGAGTTCTTCAGCTGCAAGTTCTGCTTCTAGATTGCGTTGTCGTATGCTGTCAGCTTTTGACATTGTGGACGTAATGCTCATCGGCTTGTCTGGATTCTCCCCACCATTTGATGTCTCAGGATGGACTGGGTTTGTGCCTGCAGCTCGCGGCTCCTGCATCATGTCGGGCTCTTCTCCTCCCACAACGTCTCCACTTCGAAGCATCATTTTTTGGACTGTTTTTGCGTTTCGGGCTGTTCTGTTTGTATTCGAAGGACCATATATCTTGGTTCGATATGAGTTTAGTGTGTGTGTGCTTTGCTTGGCTTATTTCTAGTTAGTACGTAGAATTAAACGCCAGTTTAGGTTTTTAGTGAATATTTATTGTAGACAAATTGTACACATCTGTACGCGGCAAAAACTCATAATCGAATGAATCTAACAACTAACCTAGCTTGCTTTTGAAATGTTGTTAGTAACAGGCATAAAAGTTGCTATAGAAATATAGTAATAGTTACTCCGCTCGATTACAATGCTAATGGTCATGTTCATGGATAGATCATTTTGCACTGTCACATAATTTAAGTCTTTTAGCTAAAAATTGTTATGTTAATGCTAACTGTCTTCTTTCTGATCATTTTCCTATTGTCTTGGAACTAGAATTGAATGTTAATTCTGTGGCTTCTGTTAAAAATACTGGTATGAGTCGGAAAAAATCTAACTGGAAAAACAAGAAAGTACAGAATTTTGACAGAGTGATACAATTTTGTAACCCACAATTGTCTACACCTTTGTGTATGCTGGAAGGGTGTAGTGACCTGTCACATAAAGTTGACATAGCTCGCACTTATAATGAGTGCGTGCATGTACTTGTTGGGGCAGGTGACAATGCAACTAGGCAAACTACACGTGGGGGTAAAAATGTACCGGGTTGGAATGTCAAAGTGAAACCATTTTATGACGAGTATAGGCATTATTTCCTAAGGTGGGTGACAAATGGTAGAATTAAAAATGTAGAGTATGAAGAAATGTGTGCTAAGCGCAAAATTTTCAAACATCAATTGAAGCGTTGTAGGGAGGAGAGTGACGAAGAAAGGCTTGGTGCACTAGCTGCGGATTTGGGGGGCCGTGACTTTCCTGCATTCTGGCAGAGGGTTGAAGAGAGTAATGGTAATGTCAGTGAATGTGCAGAGGTGGTGGTTAGTGTGAATGGTGCTGAAGATGTTTGCTCTTTATGGGCGGACATTTTTGAAAAACAGTTCTCACTGTGTAACACTCCTGTTGAAGCTGAAAGAGATGAGCTATTAAGACTATTTGATAGCGCAAACCCTCGCTCGTGTCAAAAGTTTACTGACTATGATGTTCGGTGTGCAGTTGCAAAATTGAGTGTTGGGAAGTCAATTGGGTCCGATGGTTTTCTGCCTCAGAGTATATTAGAAGTTAGAATTATACCTATTGTTAAAAAAGACTTGATGTAAGTAATAGTTATAACTATAGACCCATAGCAATAGCCACTTCTATGTCTAAAATTGTGGAACATCTTATTTTGGAGAAATACTCTAAAGAATTGAAAGTAGGTAGTCAACAGTTTGGTTATTAAAAGCGTCTAGGAACTGAGTTAGGGGTGTTTGCGTTAAAAAGCATTGTTAGCCATTATAATAATAATAATACCACTGTCTATGCATGTTTTCTGGATGCATCAAAGGCGTTTGACAATGTACTGCATGAAAAGCTTTGTTTAAAGTTATGCAAACGCAGGATTCCAATGTAAGTTGTTAAATTATTTTATGTTTGGTGCAAAACTCAACGTTTTCGCATTAGCTGGAATGGTTGTGAGTCAAGGGAATTTGCTATTCATAAGTCTGTTCGACAGGGTGGAGTATTAAGTCCCTATTTGTTTAACTTGTACATGAATGATTTAGGAGTTAAACTATTTGCTAGTCGCATTGGGTGTCATATAGGACATGTGGCAACCAACAATATATGGATGCTGATGATTTGTGCTTGCTTGCTCCATCTATCTATGCTCTGCAGAATATGATTAATATTTGTAATCAATATGTCAATCATCATAACATAACATTTATTGCAAGTAAGACTGTGTGTATGGAGTTGTATGTACAAACTGGATCAAGTCATAGGAATAATGTGTTATTGGGGGAAAATAAACTCAGCTGGGTTGAGCAGTTTGATTACTTAGGTTACAGAATTTCTAATAACAATAAAAATTAAGATAGGGCAGAAATTGAAAAAAGATTAAGGGATTTGCGTATAAGAGCTAACATGATTCACTCAAGTTTTAGTAAAGCCAATGAGTGTGTTAAAAGTCGATTGTTTAGCACAGATTTTTAACAGATATATTGTTTAGGATTATGGATACCAATGACCAAGAAATTGCAGGATAAAGCAAGAGTTACTACCAACAACTGCTTCGAAAAAGTATTTGGAAAATGGGGTATTTTTAGTGTATCAAGAGAGTTTGTTAGTCGGAATCTGACTACTTGGGGTGGAATGCGACGTAACGCTGTGTACTCTCTACTATGTCGTGTAGCTAATTGTAACAATGATATAATATCAGCTAGTCAGCTATCTATAACTGTAAGTCATATTCTATTAATCTCATTGTAATTGAGGGCAAGAACATTTTGACTAATTGTATTAATTGTATTGACTGATTAACAACTTCTGTGTATGGATCATGAAATCTGCAATCAACTCCTATTATTATTATTATTATTATTATTAATTGATCACACTGATATTTACAATCACTTGTATTACATGTATGTATGATCCATAACAAATCTTAAATTATTATCAATTTTTAATTTTTTTAATTGCTTGATAAGTCAAGATGTATTACTCAGGCTCACTGGCGTTTACCTTGAGCCTATTTTAAGGAGCACAAATGATAAATTTTTCTACTTAAAAGTTTCAACGATCCACACATTTTAAGACGCACAAAAATGGTGAAGATTCTGATAAAGCAAAAAAAAAATTAACAACACTTAAAAGTCGCTTTATCAGATTCTAAAAAAGCGCTAGTCAATGTTTCGATCAGTGAAAATTTGACTATAAGGCTATTATTGGCTGAATGAAACTTAGTGACACAGGCTGCTCATATTAATACTCTAGTGTCTAGATAGTTTCCACAACAATGTTCTTACTTGCAAACAAACCTTTTGAAAACAAAAAAAAAATTTGAAAAGATGAAAGCAATCTCACTAGATCATCAAGTAAAATTTAGAATGAGTAAATCTATAATAACATTCCACGTACATTTATATTTTAATAATTTAAAACTGTCGTATTCAGAAAAAATCTAACAATTTTAATCCAGAATCAATGATGTGTGGAAAAAAACTAACTAATTCACGACGGTAATTCTAGAATCCTTTGTGCATGAAAACTCAAAAACAGCAAATGTTCCTTCATTCTTGATTTTCCACCAATGACCTTCAAACAAAAAAAAATAATCGACTTTAAACTTTGGACGAAAGTGTTACGAAAATTCCGTCACAGTGACACATGCATAACTAAACTAGAAATCAGAACATAAAAAATCCAAATTTCATTATGATTGCGAGAAATTGAAAAAAATTACCTGATTCTACGTCGTACTTTTTGAAATGTTCTGATGTAATGTGCTATCTTACTGTTTGATAGCCTCAATTCAGTCCGACTTGTCGCGTTTTCGAATACTTCCAAAGCTTTCGAAATGGATGACAGTAAAATCAAGCACCAATCTTTGTCCTGCTCAGTCAATTTTCTAATTAGGTCCCGTACATCAGGGGAAAACAAATATATATATTCTTCCTTATTTAGGCATAAGCTCCGGAAGCAAGTCTGCTCAAGAACAGAACGCGCAGCCATCCACTGTTTTCTGCCAAATATTCCTTCCCAAGGGAAAACTTTATCCAGTCGACAAAATACCGTCATCATCACAGCTGCCGCAGCTACCTGGTTAGTATGAACGAGTTGCCAATGATGGAGAAAAATAAAATACAGATCGCATCCGAAATCATCTACTTGTTGATTGTTTTCCATCAAAGTTTCCATAATATGAAAATTTTCGCCAGTTTCAGCTATGAATGCCGCTTGGAAAACAACCTCGATCAACTCAAGGTTTTTCAGTACAAGTTCTCGTACAACCTTTTGAACGATTGGATTCACAGCAATACATGATTTAGAATCTTTATCATCGTCATCCTTCAAAGCCTCGCACTCCCGAGCTAACTGGTGGAGAGTTGTATCGCGTTCTTGTTGTCGTCTCCTAACTTTTACTCGTAAACGTAGGGAAGCCAAGTTGAACTTCACAAGTGCAGAAACTGCCTTAGTAGCCACTGTTTTCCCATACAAAAATTCGAAATACTCAATCAGTGTCCCTCCTGCTGCACAAAATGATAGGATGTAAAGCATCTCCAAAGCGCAATCAGTTTTCCCGATGATATTCATACTTAAGTGAAACACAGTGGCCACAATGTGGGAATATTCACCGCCAACTTGTCTTCTCCTCCCTTGAAATTCATTGACATTGTTCTCGTATTTTTCGATGAAATCAGCAATGCTTACAGCTCCTATCTGTCCATTTAAATATGCTATAGCTTGTTGGATGGCTAGTGGGTGATCCTCCAGGCAAGAACAAAGCCATTTTATCTCTGACATCATCTCTTTTCGTTCTCCTGGTAATGCATTTTTGTATTTTTGCAATGACATTTGACATAGGTGTATGGCTTTCTCATTATTCAGTCGATGCGTATTAATTCTTGTTGGATCTGATTGACGTGAAATCTCTCCTGTGCGGTTTCCCAAAAAAATCTGGGGATCAATGCTTCCATGCAACTCTGGCATAATTTCTTGAAAGGATGGGCCAGCTTGAGAGCATCCCATTTGAACAGACGATAGTCGCTGGAAAAAAGTTTAATTGCCTTTAGTAACTTGTCTCTTACAAAAATTCAAACATTATCTCTAAATTCAGTATTTAAGCGAGAATTTCACTTCAATAATAATTAGCACGTCTGGTTCATTTCTAAATAATTTAATGACCCACTGTTTAGAAACTGGTCTTAGTTATGAAGTTTACAGGGGTAACAATACTTTTGGCATTCAATGGACGAATTTTAGAAAACTATTAAATTTCTGTTAGGGCTCCTCATTGTGACCAAATCAACCTTCTACTCACCCCGTCTGGAAACCTTTTACCAATCAAACGTAATCGTTTGAAGTTTTCTGTGGTGACTCAAAAAAGGCTAAACGCTATCTTGTGGGTTATCAAAAGTGGAATCATTCAGGCCTTTTTTTTCTTGATAGAAAACTGTGCCAAGCTATTGATAGCAAATTAAAACTTGAATTTCTTGTTTAAAAAAATATGTTGAGAACTACTGCGATTTAAAACCTTTTAAACTTATTCATACGGACCTTCATTCGGATTGGCATCATAAACATGTCAAAAAAAGTACATATCTTTGCCGATGAAAAATAAAAGTTGAGAATTCACGTTAAAAAAGTAGTTAGTTTCTGAATCTTACATCTAGATCCTACTGCCGTACGTTCGTTTTTTTTAGAACTTGAGCTAGTTACAAAAAAATTTTGAGCGATTTTTTTAATGAGTAAACTTTTTCCAGACCTGTTAATAAATAGTTGGCTTGGTCACTGAAGAAACTTTTTTCATTTGACCACGACGAGTTTTTCAAAGCTTTTTTTACTCACTTTGATTTAAAATCAAATTTACATAAACAGGCAGAGAAAACTAGCAAAACAGTTGAATTCGGCCGAAGAAAATGAAAAACGTATTTTTTTGACCATCATTTCATGGTGCTTAATAAGCGCAGAGTCCAACATCATTGTAACAACATATTCGAAAAATATTGGAAATCAAAAATAGAATAAATGATATCATATTAAAAAAATTGTTTTGATTAAAAATTAAGTTGTCGTATTGCGAGAGTTTGAAAACAATTACCTTTATTTCTTGCTGTTTTTTCTCCAGTGTTATTATATAACCTTCTCTCCTACTAGTTGTCAGATTGGATTCAGGCCATTTAGACGCATCTTTGAATGATTCTAATGCTAATGTGATGGAATTGAGTAAAACGGACAGCTTGTCTTTGTCCACTACAGTCAATTGTACAATCAACAAATCCACATAAGAGTGAAAACCACGGACAAAGTCATCATCATCCAGTAGAAGGCTTCGAAAACAAGTCCGCTCTAAAACAGAACACGCGTCCGCCCACTTTTTCCTACCAAATATAACTCCCCAAGGAAAAACTTCATTAAGTCTACAGAACGCCGTCATCATCACAGCAGAAGCGGCTGCTTCATTAGTTTGAACAAGCTCCCAATGATGAACGAAAATTTTATTCAGATTACATTCGGGGAAGTCTACGTTTTGATGGTTTTCCTTCAAAGTTTCGATCACTGGAAAATCACTGCCGGTTTCAACTATAAATGCTGCCTGAAAAATTACCTCCATTAACTCAATTCTCTCCAAAACAAGATCCTGGACCACCTTTTGAATCGTTCGGTGGACAAAAATACATTCTGTACCATCTTCATCACTTTCATTCTGAACAGAAAGAAATTGTTGAGCTAACTGGCGAAGAGCATTATTACGTTCAGGATCATCATCATAATCCAAAGAAGCCAACTGCTGTTGTAACTGGTGGAGAGCACTGTGACGTTCGGGACTATCATCATCAACTGAAGCAGCCAACCTTGCAACTCTCACTCGTTGAACAGAAGAAGCTAGGTGTAACCTCTCAAGTGCAGCAACTGCCTTCCTAGTCACAGTTTCTCCATACAAAATTTCAAAAAGCTCAACTGGTGTAGCTGATTCCGAATAAAACGATAGAAAATAAAGCATTTCCAAAGCACTATCAGTTTTTCCAATCAAATCCATAGTCAAGTAGAATACAGTCGCCACAGAGTGGGAATAGTCACCGCCAACTTGTTCTTCTTTTTTTTGGAATACCATGACATTCTTTTCGTAGTTCTCGATGAAATCGGCAATACTCTTGACTCCAGTCATTCTATTTAAATATGCTACAGCTTGTGTTATTGCTATTGGATGGTTCTCTAGGCAGGAACAAAGCCATTGTATTTCTGGGATCATAACTCTTCGTACTTCTTTTGTTGAATCTCTGTAGTTTTTTAATGATTTTTTGCAAAGCTCTACAGCTTCGCTATCAGTTAATAGACGTATTTTTTCTGACGTTTGATTCAATTTTTTTAAACCCTTTGCCGTGCTGGTAATCCAGTCCCTCAGGGATTCTTTTCCATTTTCTTTGCGTTGCTCATTAAAATCCGCAGAATGTGATTGAGGGATGACATTTTCTCTTGGTGGGTCAGCTCGCGACAATCTTGACTCTCGCAATAATTTTTGCTAGAAAAAATATTTTATAGCATAAAGTTATTGTATCTTGCATATATTCAAATATTGGTATAGCCAGAGCTTCAATTTGAAAAGATATTTTTACTTCTTGTCTGTATAAGATTTAGTGTCTCTATGTTTTACAATAAACCTCAGCAAGAGGGTATTACGACGAAGCCGGGTTAGGAATTATTTATGTTAATATTACAAAAAACCAGTAATAATAATTAGGGGTTTTTATCGTTTTTCGGTAGTCTCATCAGCTAGTCT
>Ga0210040_10007771_pt1 | contig 12878 bp, 8 predicted proteins | sample CryGeyCG12114_NA_FD_185462 | JGI IMG/M metagenome (GOLD analysis project Ga0210040, IMG submission 185462) | Groundwater microbial communities from aquifer - Crystal Geyser CG19_WC_8/21/14_NA (SPAdes) (version 2) | ecosystem: Environmental > Aquatic > Deep subsurface > Groundwater | place: USA... | reverse complement strand
GCGAGAAGGACATACTAATGGAGGTTAGGTAACTGAAAAAATCTACGGCTTATCCGGCAGAGACGCTACTGGCCAGCGAAAGAGCCGCGGCGCTGAATACGTACCAAGCCGTCATCTCGCAGCCTCGTTCGTGCCGGAGTCAGACGAGGGGTAGCATTCAGGCCGGACCATGAGCGTACGGCCAATTTACCTTATTACGCACAAGCACTTCTTGCAGCACCGGAGAGGCGTTCTATCATCGCTACACGAGAACGTAAGCCCCAGCGGTGATATCTATCGGAGCATGAATAAATGTCGCCCCGCTGGGGCTTACGTTCAAACAATCACGATTTTACTACCAATATGTCGCCCCTCCGGGGCTGCAAGAAGTGCTTGTATGTCAGTCCTATTTATAAACGAAAGTCGTCTATTACGCTAACAGACTCTGACCAGCTAAAAGGGCAATTTTCTTCAAAATTGCCACTCCAAAGATCAACTTCTCAAAGTTTCCTACCCCCATAAAAGGCCCTCACGCCTCCCGCGTCAGCTTCTCGGGGCGCAGGGGTAGCTCGCGCACGCGCTTGCCGGTGGCGCGGTATACGGCGTTGGCCAGGGCGGCGGCGGTAGGGCCCTGGGCCGCTTCGCCAGCGCCGAGGGGCGGCTCATCGGGCCGGTCGATGACGGTAACCTCGACGTAGGGAATTTCGTCGAAGTGAAAGATGGGGTAGGCCTCCCAATGGCGGCTGCGGACTTGGTGCTCGTCGAACTTCACCTCCTCCATTAGCGTCCAGCTGGCCGATTGAATCATGCCGCCCTCCGTCTGGTTTTTTAGGCCGTCGAGGTTGATGACCTCGCCCGCGTCGATGACGGCCCAGAGGTGCGGGCGGTAGGGCGTGCCTTCCTCGTGGATGCTGACTTTAGCCACCACCGCCACGTAGGCCGCCTCGTTCTTATACTGCGCAAAGGCGAAGCCTAGGCCTTCGTTTTCGCCTACTGTCTGCTGCTGGGCAATAGCGCGGGCGCGCTCTACCACGGCCACGGCGCGCGGATCATCCAGGTGGCGCAGGCGGAAATCCCAGGCATCCACGCCTGCTTTCTCGGCCAGCTCATCCATAAACGACTCAATAGCAAACACATTCCCGTAAGCCCCCAGGCCGCGCAACGACGACACCCGCAGCGGCCCGCAGAAGAAGTAGGCGTCTACGCGCAGGTTGGGTACCGTGTAGAGTGGCTCGGCATTGCGGTAGGCGCCTCCGCTGGGCTCGGGCGGGCCGGTTTCGTCGGGGCGGCGGGGCTGGGCCAGGTATTGGGTAGGGAGCAGCTTCTTGGCGTCGCCGGCGGGGCGGTTGCCGTGCACATCAGACCACAACTGCTGGTGCCAGTGGGTGAGGCGGCCGGTGGCGGGGTCGAGGCGGGCGGCCAGCTCCAGCACCATGGCCGAGCCGTAGGGTTCCCAGCAGTGCTCGTCCTCGCGGGCCCACTGCACGCGCACGTGCCGGCCGGGCGTGGCCACGGCGAGTAGGGCGGCATCGGCGGCCGCATCGTCGGCGCCGTTGTGGCCGTAGCAGCCCGAGCCGGGCACGCCCGTCACGTGGATGTTCTCGACCGGCAGTTGCAGCAAATCGGCCAGCGCGTCGCGCAGCGGGTATACGCCCTGGCTGTGCGACCACACCTCCAGGCGGCGCGTGGCGGCCTCGTAGCGGGCCACGGCGCAGCTCGGGCCGATGGAGCCGTGCATGAGGTAGGGCTTAAAGTAGGTGGCGCGCAGGGTAGGCGCGTCGGTGGGCGTGCCTCTGTCGGCTACGCGTTTGGTGGAAGTTGGGAGGGTGCGGAGGTAGTCGGGTAACGGCCGCTGGGTAGGCAAGGACTTGCCGGGCGTCCAGCGGGCGTGCACTTTGGCGTAGTCCTGGGCCAGCTTGGCGTCGTACTCGCGCTCGGCCAACAGGCCCACAAAGCTGCCATCAACTACCACGCTAAACAGGCCCGGCACCTCGCGCTTCAGCTCTTTCTCATCGAGCGTTACAAGCTTCGAATCGTAGTTGAAGGGCCTCAGCACACGGGCGTGCAGCATGCCGGGGAAGCGCAGGTCCTGCACGTACCACGGCTGGGCGCGCACCATGCGTTCAATTTCCATGCGCGGCACGGCCTTGCCCACGTAGCGGTAGTCTTTTTTAGGCTTGAGCGCCACGGGCAGCCGCACCTCATCCGTCAGCTGTCGTCCGCCGAGTACCTGCGCAAAGGTGCGCTGCTGCTTGCGTGGTCCCGTAATCACGCCGTCGCGCATGGTCAGCTGACTGGCTTTTGCGCCCAATTGTGGCGCGGCCAGGTCTAGCAGCTTCTGCCGGGCGGCAGCGGCGGCGTAGCGCACGGCCACGGCGCTGTTTTCGATGGAGCCACTGCCGGCGGTGTAGCCCTCGTTGGGTGTGCGGCCGGTTTCAGCTAGCACCACGTCTACGCGGTCCATAGGCAGGTCCAGCTCCTCGGCGGCCATTTGCGCCACCGCCACCCGAATACCCTGGCCAAGTTCAAGCTTGCCCGTGAGTATGCGCACGCGCCCATCCGCCAGCACCTCCAGCCACGAGTCGATGCGCGGGTAGTCACGGAGGCTGCCAGGTAGCGGAGCCTCAGCAGCTTCGGCCGCCACCCAGGTAGAACCGAGTAGGGAGAAGCCGATGGTGAGGCAGCCGGTGACTTTGAGGAAGTTGCGGCGGGAGGTAGGCATGAATGGGAGTAAATACAGAACCATTGTTTGTGAACCTGTCATGCTGAGCTTGTCGAAGCATCTCTACCATAAGTAAGCCCCTTTGATGGCAACGAAGCGGTAGAGATGCTTCGACAAGCTCAGCATGACAGGTTCTTTTTCAGTAAACTACTTTAAAACATCAGGATTTCCCGCCCGCCTGCACTACCTTTTGCGCCGCCCGGATGGCGCGGTGCTGCACGCAGCAGCGGCACAGCACGCGCATCAGGCCGTTGCGAATGGTTTCTTCGTTGGCCTGCGGATACTGGCGCAACGTAGCCACCGTCGACATGACCATGCCATTGAGGCAGAAGCCACACTGGGCGGCTTGCTCATCCACAAAGGCTTGCTGTACCGGGTGTAGGGTACCGTCGGGCTTTGCGAGGCCTTCGAGGGTGATGATGCGAATACCGCCCGTTACGTCGTGCACGGGGAGCTGGCAGCTGGGCCAGGCCACGTCGTCGAGCAGCACCATGCAGGCGCCGCACTGCATCAGGCCGCAGCCGAATTTAGGGCCGTTTAGCTGTAGCTGGTCGCGCAGTACGTAGAGTAGGGGCGTGGCCGGGTCGGCGCGCACCGTGTGCTGCTGACCGTTGACGAGTAAGGTAATATCGGCGTCCATAATCCAGAGTATAGGCACTTTACATACTGGGACGGCGCCGAAAAAGATACGACAGACAGTTTGGTTGAGGCGTTTCAGGCTAGCTCGGCGTTAACCAATGGCCACCTTCCCGCGTACCCCAAACCTACCCTTATCAACACAGCTATGAACCCTACCCAACTCAGCAACGAGCTGCGTAACGGCCAAAGCCCCGACCTCACCCGCCGCCGCTGGATCATCGGCCTGTCGCTGGTGACGGTGGTTGCCGGCCAGATCGTGACCCTGTACCAGACCGGCATCATCAAGCACCTGCCCGACCCGCCCCTGGACGTGTTCGATTCCGATAAAGTAGACGCCTCCGACTACGGCTACAAGCGCCTCGACACGCCCGACGCCGCCCCCATGATGATAACTGGCGCCCTTACTGCCACGCTGGCCGCCGCCGGGGGCATGGAACGTGCTACCACTACGCCGTGGCTGCCCGTGGCCATGGGCGTCAAAACAATTATCGACGTCGTAACCAATCTCTCACTGGCCAAAGAGGAATGGAAGGAAAATAAAGCCTTGTGCTTCTACTGCCAAACCTCTAGCGTGGCGGCGCTGGTAGCCCTGGCCCTGGCCATGCCCGAAACCGTGAAAGCGGCCAAGAACCTGCTGGGCCGCAAAAGCGAGTAGGGACGTAACACAAGAGTCCGTTTCGTGACGCGCGACGCGGGGAGTAACAGGCGTATGCCAATTGGTGCATCCGCGTAGGTACTCGCATAGCAAAACGAACTCTCGCACTATATTACTTCCTCCGAAATAGCTGCTGGTTCTACTATCGTTGTTTTGGCCAACGAGCGGGCAGCCAAGATTCCGCTTAACACCGCCAGGATAGCGGCAGCCAAGAAGGCGGCGCCCGGGAAGTGCACCGGCGCTTTTGGCCCGGTGAAGTAGGAGAACAAGCCCGTCATCAGCGGTGGGCCGATGATGGCCGTGACACTCACCAGACTAGTGAGGGCGCCTTGCAGCTCGCCCTGCTCGTTGGCCGGTACCTGCCCCGACATAATGCCCTGCAACGCCGGTCCGGCAATGCCGCCCAGGCAGTAGGGAACCAGGAACACGAACATCATCCAGCCCTGGCCAGCAAACGCGAATAGCAACAGCCCCAGTGCGTACAGGCTCAGCCCCAACACCACGGAGCGCGTGGCGCCCAGCCGCGGGTTGATGTAGCGAATCAGCACGCCCTGCACCAAGCCAGTCAGGATGCCAATGGCGCCGAGAGAGTAGCCTACCCAGGCTTCGTTCCAGCCGAAGCGGTACATGGTGAAGTAGGTCCAGGTGCTTTGCGTGGCGTGGCCGGCAATGTAAATCAGTACCAGCGAGCCCACCATGCCCAGGATGACGGGGTAGCGCTGTAGCTGCCGCAGCGAGCCGATGGGATTGGCCCGTTTCCAGTCAAAGGGCCGGCGGTTCTCTACTGGAAGCGACTCGGGCAGCACGAAGAAACCGTAGAGCCAGTTAAGGAGGGTGAGGCCAGCGGCGGCAAAGAAGGGCACGCGCGGCCCATACTGCCCGAGCAAGCCGCCAATGACCGGCCCAATGATAAACCCCATACCAAAAGCGGCGCCAATTAACCCAAAGTTTTGAGCTCGTTTTTCGGGCGGACTGATATCGGCAATGTAGGCGCCCGCCGTGGTGAAGCTGGCCCCCGTGAGGCCGGCAATGGCGCGCCCCACGAACAGCCATCCGATAGTCGGGGCGAAGGCCACTAGGAGGTAGTCGAGCCCGAAGCCGAACAAGGCCGTGAGCAGCACCGGTCGCCGACCGTACTGATCGGAGAGGTTGCCCATAATGGGCGAAAACAGAAACTGCATGCCTGCGAAGGCGAAGCCCAGCCAGCCGCCGTAGCGTGCCGCCGCGCTGAGGCCCTCGCCGGTGAGTTGCTCTATCAGCTTGGGAATCACGGGAATAATGATACCGAAGCCAATGACGTCGAGTAGGAGCGTGACAAAAATGAATCCGAGCGCGGCTTTGGGCTTTGAGGACATGGGGCGGGCTGCTTACGTGCTGGAAGACAGTACAAAGTGCATATATAGGGTATTTATTCTAATAATAATAGTAATATGCTAATAAAAATAGCTTAACTGCTTATCGCAACTACTCTTCTGAACAGCGTTGTAAGAAATCTAGATCAGGAGGTTGATGGGTCTTCCGTCTGAAAACTCACCAGTGCGCCGGGTAGGGCCGTGAGGGCCGATAGCACGTAGAACACCAAGCTCAGGGCTACTGCGATAGGCAGATCAATGTGCAGAAACTGCGCGCCGAACAGAAAGGTCAGCTCGCGGGCGCCTACTCCGCCGATGGTCAGGGGTAGCACCGAGGCCACCGACGACACCAGGAAAATCAGTAGGTAGTTGAGGCGCTGATCCGCGGCGTGCAGGGCCAGCAGTAGGCACAGGGCGCACAGTACCTGCGCCACCTGCACCAGCAGCGCCTGCCAGCTCGTGCTGATCAGAATGGGTGCGAAGTCGGCAAAAAACCGCTGCACCGCCCAAAAATACACCGCCACCAAGACCGGAATCAGCAGGAGCAGGGCGGGCTTGTAGGGTAAGGGGTAGGGCGTCAGCACGAAGAAAATATTGGCCAATACCAGCAGCGCCGCCACCCCGCTGATGCGGTCGAGAAGCACGGCTCCCACCAGCAGACGGGTAGGGGCGCGGAAGCGGCGGTGCAGCAGATACACCTTGTAGCCGTCGCCGCCGATGCCGCCGGGCAGGAACAGGTTGTAGAACATGCCCAGCCAGTAGAGGCGCAGGTTTTCCGGCTCGCTGAGCGGCACGCCAATGCGGTGAAAAAACTGGTTGAGGCGCCGGGCGGCCAGTAGCTTCGAGGCAACAAACAGCCCCAGCGCCGCCACCAGCCACGCCGGCTGCGCCGTCCGCACGGTTTGCCACACGGCCTGGGCGTCAATCTTGGTGAACACCAAATAGAGTCCGCCCGCCGTGAAGCCCAGCTTCAGCAGCAGCTTGCCAATGGCTTTGCCGCTAATTCGTGCCAACGAACACGCTCTTTACCTGGTAGGGCTTCTTGTCCTGCGACTCGTAGTAAGTACGCATCAGCATTTCGGCCAGAATGCCCACCGTAATCAGCTGAATGCCGCCCAGGGTGAGGGCCACGCCGAGCAGCAGTAGGGGCTTGCCCCAGATGTCGTTCCCGAAGATTTTCAGGGTCAGCAGGTAGAAGTTGATCAGCATGCCGACGCCAAAAATTCCGATTCCCAGCGTGCCAAACAGGTGAATGGGCCGCTGCAAGTACTTCTGAAAGAACACCATCAGCAGCAAATCGCTCATCACCCGGAACGTGCGCCCGATGCCGTACTTCGACACGCCGAAGCGGCGGGCGTGGTGCTTCACGTCCATTTGGGTGATGCTGGCCCCCTGCAATTGCGCCAGCACCGGAATGAAGCGGTGTAATTCGCCGTAGAGGCCCAGGTTCTTGGCAATTTCCTGCCGGAATACCTTCAGCGTGCAGCCGTAGTCCTTGATGTAGACGCCGGTGCTGCGCCGGATCAGGTTGTTGGCGAGCTTGCTAGGGATTTTGCGCAGCACCAGCCCATCCTGGCGGTTGGCGCGCACGCCGGCCACCACGTCCCAGTCCTCGGCTTGCAGGTGGGCCAGCATGGCCGGAATATCGGTCGGGTCGTTTTGCAGGTCGCCGTCGAGAGTAGCAATGTACTCACCGCTGGCGTAGTCGATGCCGGCGGCCATGGCGTTGCTCTGGCCGGAGTTCTTGCGCAAGTCTACCAGCTTGATGCGGTGGTCATTGAGGGCGCGAATCTCGCGGGCCGTGCCATCGGTCGAGCCGTCGTTGGCAAACACGATTTCGTAGTCGTAGCCCACCAGCGCGGCGTGAATGGCCTCCACCAGCGGCTGAATATTCTGCTCCTCATTGTACACCGCCACCACCACTGACAGCTTTTCGGGCATGATGTAAGTAGGCGCCGGTTCGGCAGATCGAAGGCTGGTTGTTAGGTCGGGTTGAAGCATAGTAGAAGATAAGTAGATTTTGCAGACGTTCACCCCAACCCCCGGCTCCCCGCCGCTTGATGCGCGGAATCCTCCGGGAGAGGGGGAGCCAGATAATTAGGCTGTTAGCTATCATTTACTGGTCCTCGTTTGTAGAGAAATCAATAGCTACTATTTCAGGCTAGGCTCCCCCTCTCCCGGAGGATGTCGCGCATCAAGCGAGTGTGAGGTAGGAGGGTGGGGTAAACGACCTTGAGAAAACTTCACTAGTTGCAGCTCCTCGTGGTCTTCGTCGGTGAAGAAGCGGTAGTAACTGGTGTAGCGGGCGTGCCGAAGCTGGCGGGTTTCGGCCAGGTAGTAAGTATCGGGCCGCACGCGCGGTGCGGTACGCAGAATGGCGCCCCGCTCGCGGGTAATGTAGAAGGCAATGTCGTTGTCGAGGTAGGCTCTGGGGTAGAGGTAGAGCGGCTGCCCTTTCGTAAGCTGACCTACCGTGACGCCGGCCCGGCGATACTGCACCTTGTCGGCAGTAGGTAGCACGCGCAGGGGCAGGACGAACCAGTCGAAGCCGATGCGGGCCGCCAGCAGCACGGCCGCTAGTAGCAGGAGGCGCCGGTTGGGCAGGTGGTACAGCAGCGCCGTGAGGGCAGCCAACAGTAAGAACAGGCCCAGGCTTTTGAAGGCAGCCAGGGGTAGGGCGCGGGTGCTGGGGAAGAACAGCGGCAGCAGCATGGCCACGGCCAGGCCCGCACTGATGCCCAGTAACAGCCCGTCCACAATCCGGCGATGCACGGGGTAGCGCACCCCAAACTGGAAGTAGGCATATACCAGCAGCGTCATCAGCTGGGGCACCAGCATAAACAGGTAGCGTGGAATGGTACTTGGTGAGAACCAGTAGATTGGTAGCGGAGCCAGTAGGGCTGCCAGGTTGAAGCTCAGAAAGGGATTGGCCCGCACGGCCCGCCAGAAGTCGCGGTGCAGGCAGCAGACGAGCAGCAGCGTCCAGGGCAGGAAGTTGCGCAGAAAATCGAAAGGAAATACGAAGAAGTGCACCACTGAATCCTGCCAGGTGTGCGCCGCCACCGTGCGCTTGCTCGACTCCGTCCAGAGGGTGCGGAAGTAGGTGTCGAGGGAATTGTAGCGGCTGTACTGGTAGAAGTAGGCGCCAATGAGGGCTAGCAGCACCAGCCCGCCCACCACGTGCTGCCAGGAAAACAGCCGTCGCCAGCGTCCTGTGTAGCCAAAGAAAACGGCCAGCATCAGCCCCTGAAAAACCAGGGAGGGCAGGCCCTTCAGCATGAAGCCCACCGCCGTCAGCCCGTACGATACCACGAACAGCCACACCCACTGCCGTCGCTCGGCGAAGTAGAAGATAGCCATGAAGCTCAGGTACGTGACCCAGGAGTAGGACATGTCGATCAGGCCCTGGAAGGAGTCGTAGTACAGGATGCGCCCACTGGTGACGAAGGCCAGCGCTGTGATTACGCCGACTCGGTTGCCAAGGTAGCGCCTGACAATCAGCCAGATACTCAAGGCAAATGTCAGTAGGAAAAAGACTGTGGGAATGCGAATCGTCCACTCCGACTCGTTGCCGAACAGCCAGAACACGCCCAGCAGCATCCAGTTGTAGAGCGGGGGCTTGTTGTAGTACAGCACCCCCTGCATCGTAGACAGGAAGTAATTGCCGGAATCGCGCAGCTCCAGCGCCACCAGCGCCCGAATCGGCTCATCAACGGTGAGGGGCAGCAACCCCAGATTAATCAGCAGCGCCGGCACCAGCAGCAGTAGCACCACAGCCACCAGCACGGCAGGCCGGCGGTCCAGGAAAGCAGGCACGGCGCGGAAAAAATGGGGAATCATCAAAGCCTTCGAAAGAAAGCCTCAAAGATAGGGCACGGCCCCCAATCGGTTTTTCTACCAAATGTTGCGCTGAAGTGAGGTAGGGAGTCCGCAAAAACTTCGGCAGGCACTAACGTGACGCAGATGGCGCGGGGCTTTGCCCCGTGCCGACTATTCGCGGGCCTCTGGCCCGTACGCCAGAACAGTTCCCCATACGATTGTTCAACGAATGCAGGCCAGAGGCCTGCGAATAGTCGGCACGGGGCAAAGCCCCGCGCCATCTGCGTCCGTAGCGAACTTCAGCAGGCACTTAAAACGTTTGCACCTCCTCCGAGTCAAAGTAGTACAGCACGCACCGCACGTCCGTGAAGCCGAGCTGCCGGAACAGGTCGGCGTAGCGGGCCAGCTGGTGGCGGTGCCGGGGCTCAGGCGGGGGCAGCTTGAAATCGAGTAATGTGACGCGGCCGGGCGTGGTCGGGTCGAACACCACGCGGTCGGGCTTGTAGTCCTGCCGCCGGGTGCCGCCCACCAAAATTTCGCGCTCCGTCTCGGGTTGCACCGCGGCGCTGAAGTAGGGTGCCAGCTGCGGATTATCTACCACTTGGTGCAACCTCTCTAGCAGTGCGGGCCGTTCCTTGGCGCTGATCAGGCCCTCGGCTACCAGCTGACCCGCCACACGGTCTACGTCGGTGGCGCGTAGGGTGCGGCGCAAGGCGTAGTGCAGCTTGCGGTTCCACTCCTGCTGCACCTGCTGCTCGTCGAAGTCGAACACCGTGTTGGCGTGCCGCCGCAACCGCAGGCGCTCCTCCCAGGGCGTACTGGTGAGGTTGGTTAAGTGAAATGTTGACTGTTGTGGGTTGACTGGTGAAGGACTAGTGGCCGTCTGGTTGCCCACTGGCAACGGGCTACTACTACTCGGTAACTGATTAAACGCCAAGGGATACCTGCCCTGCTCCAGGTCGTACTCATCCCTACTCACCAGGTAGCGGTGCAGAAGATCGGCCACGGTCTTGGCCGGCTCGGCGAGGTCGATTCCCGGCTCCTCGGCCTTCGCGCCGGCTTTCGGCTTGGGCTGGCGGCTGATGAGGTAGAGGCGGTGGCGGGGCCGCGTGAGGGCCACGTATAGCATGTTTAGCCCTTCGAGAAAGGTTTTTTCTAGCTCCGCAGTGTATTGCCCAGCCAAAGCGGTGTATTGCAAAGCCTGCACCTGGGGCACCACGGCCACGGGCGGCATCTCGGCAAGGGGCTTGGCGCCGTCGGGTAGGTGGCCCCAGAGCAGGGTGTTGCGGTGGGGCGTCAGGCTCCAATCGGCAAAGGGCACCAGCACCACGCCGTAGGCCAAGCCCTTGGCCTTGTGCACAGTCGTGATGGTAATAGCATCGCGCCCGGCCGGGGCATTGATGCTCAGGGTGCTCTTTTTTTGCTGCCAGTAGGCCAGAAAGTTGTTGAGGTTGTTGCCCTGGCGCAGGCTGAACTCCAGCGTCAAATCCATAAAGCGGAACAGGTACTCGCTCTCCCCAGCGCGCCCCAGCAGCCCGAAGGTACCGATCAGGCGCTCCGTCAACTCGTAAAGACCCAGGTTGCCGGTTTCTCGCTCCTGCAAATCGTAGCCCAGGGCGCGCAGCTCATCAAAAAAGGGTAGGGCGTCGGCCTCGTTCGCCACTGTAGCCAAGTGCCGGGCGCGGGCCGGGGTAGGGGCCAGGCCCCGCACCACCTTGTCCACGAGCAACAGGGCTTCGGCCTTGGCCAGCGTATCGGCCGGCTGGTTCAACACCCGAAACACAGACACCAATAGATTCACCACCTCGGCAAATTCCAGGGAGAGTGAATCGGCGGAAATAATGTTGTATCCGCGCTCCTTCAAAAACTTCGCTACCCGCCGGCTCTGGTCGCGCCGCCGACAGAGCACGGCCACATCCTGCTGCCGAAAGCCCTGCTGCAACGCCTCCTCCACGAGTTGTAGGGTGAGGTAAAGCGTGCTTTCGTCGTAGGTGAGCAGCTGGTCGGGTAGGGTAGGGTGGGGTACATTGTCGGTAGTCAGCAGAAGTTCGACGATGGCCTCACCTGCCCCGGCCCCTACTCCTGTGGATACGAAGGTAGGCGGCACTTCCTGCTGGAAGCCGGCGTCGTAAATCCCCTGCACCAGCGGTAGCTGCGAGTGCGTAGCGCTGATGTGCGCGAAAAAGTCGTTGTTGAAGCCTATGATGGCCGGGGCGGAGCGGTAGTTGGTATTCAGATTTCGGGCTTCCAGCGTTCGGTCCAGCGTTTGGTAGCGGTCTTGCAGCAGGTCGCGCAGCTCCTCATCGGTCACGCGGCCGTAGAGGTGCTGGGTTTCTTTGGTATACAGGCGCAGAATCTGCTCCATCTCGCCCCCGCGCCAGCGGTAAATGGCCTGCTTCGCGTCGCCCACCGCTAGGGAAAGGTTGCCGTTGGATACGGCATTTTCGACTAGAGGCAGCAGGTTATTCCATTGTAAGACAGACGTATCCTGAAACTCGTCAATCAGCAAATGCTGGTACCGCTCGCCCAGGCGCTCGTACAGAAACGGCACCGGCTCGCGCAGCACAATACCCGCAATGCGGCGGTTAAACTCAGCAATCAGCACCACGTTCCGGTCGCGGCTCAACTGGTCCACCGCCTTGTTCAACTCACTGAGTAGGGACACGTGGAAGATGTAGGGCAACATACCCATGACAACCAGGTAGTCGGGGAGTAGGCGGGCGCGCAGGTCTTCCAGCTCCTCGTAGGCCGCCATCAGGCCGGGCTTCACAGCGTCGACGCGCTGCTTATCGGCGGCAGTTTTCACCTTGCCGCTGTACCACTTGTCCTGCTCCAGGGTGGCGCGCACGTAGCTATTAGCCTCCTTGTCGGGTAGTAGGCGGTCCTCCCACTTAGTCACGTGGCCAATGAGGCCGCTCCGGCCTTGGTATAAATCGGTTTCGGTTACGCCGGCCGCGTCCAGCGCCATCACGGCCCGTTCGCTCGCCGCCCGAAACTCGCCCTCGATTTCCTCCCGCCGCTTGCGCAGGTTTTCGTGCAGGCGCCGGTAGTCCTGCAACGAAAGCTGCTGCAACTGGGCCACGGCCTCGTGCACCGGCTCGGAGAGCAGGAACTGCCCAAACTGCACGAGTTCCTCGGGCAACGTATTCCAGCTGCGGCCGTCCTCGGCCTTGCTCAGGGCGTAGTCAGCCAGGGAGCGGGCCAGCAGTTTGCTATTCGGGTCGCGGTTTACCTTGTCTAGGAGTAGGGCCACGGCGCTTTGCAGTACCGCCTCGCCGTCCAGTTCCACCTCAAAGGCGGCAGGCAGCCCCAGCTCACGCGTGAAGGCCTGCACAATGCGCTGCACAAACGAGTCGATGGTGCTCACCCCAAAATCGGCGTAGTGGTAGAGCACCAGCCGAAACGTGGCCGCTGCCCGTTGCCGCAGTGCCTGCTGTTGCTCGGCGGGTGTCTTGGCGTGGGGAGGGAGTAGGCCATCGGCAGCCAGCTCGGCGGCAATATCGCGCAGCAGCGTATCTTCTTGGCCGTTGGCAGTAGGATAGGCAAACTGTCGCAGCGCCTCGATGATGCGCGTCTTCATCTCGCCCGCCGCATCGTTGGTAAACGTAATGGCCAAAATGCTTTTAAAATAAGCCGCGTCTTCGGAGCCGAGCGCGAGCTTCAAATATTCTTTGGTAAGTTGGTACGTCTTGCCGGAACCGGCGGAAGAAGA
>Ga0210040_10007770_pt1 | contig 12878 bp, 14 predicted proteins | sample CryGeyCG12114_NA_FD_185462 | JGI IMG/M metagenome (GOLD analysis project Ga0210040, IMG submission 185462) | Groundwater microbial communities from aquifer - Crystal Geyser CG19_WC_8/21/14_NA (SPAdes) (version 2) | ecosystem: Environmental > Aquatic > Deep subsurface > Groundwater | place: USA... | reverse complement strand
TGGTGCGCAGCTCCGTCACCGCAGACCCGGCCTCGGACTCCGACATCCCGAGGGCGAGCAGCTTCTCCCCGGTCAGCAGCCCCGGCAGGAACCGCTCCTTCTGCTCGGGGGTGGCGTACTCGGCCAGGGTCCGGATGGCGCCAAAGCTGCCCGCCTGGACGACGTCGGCCGCCTTCGGTGAGGCGTAGGCGACCTCCTGGATGGCGATCACCGCGTCCATGAGGGACGCCCCCTGACCGCCGTCCTCCTCCCGCAGGGTGAGGCCGAGCAGGTTGTTCTTCGCCAGCTTCCTGGCGAGGTCCCAGGGATAGCCGGCCTCGTGTGCGAGCTCGACGGCGTCCTTCTGCAGCTCCGACCGGGCGAAGTCCCGCACCGCGCTGGCGAAGGCCCCCTGGTCCTCGTCGAGACGGAAGTCCACTACAGCCTCCTCGTTCTCGCCGCGCACCGCGGCGATCTCATGGCAATAGAAATATCCTATATGACCCACCCGGGAAACGCGGGGCCACAGCGTGCTGCGACCCCGCCCTCCCGACGCGCGAGGTCAGTCCTCGACCTCGAGCTTCACCTTCTCGGCCTCCTCGCCGACGATCCGCCGGCGGACCAGCTTCCAGATCCCGCCGCCGAAGAGCACCACGATCGCGACGACCCACATCCCGATGGCGATGCCGCTGTCGAGGAAGTAGGACAGGTCGCCACGGCTGAGGAACATGCCCTCGCGGAAGTGTTTCTCGATGAACGGCCCGAGGACCAGGCCGACGATCATCGAGGCGAGCGCGAAGTCGAGTTTTCGCAGGAAGTACCCGATGGCGCCGAGGAGCACGAGGACGTACACGTCCAGCATGTTGAACCGCGTGCTGTAGGCGCCGAGCACGGCGATCACGATGATGCCGGGCATCAGCATGCTCTTCGGGATGCGCAGCAGGCTCACCCAGATCCCCACCAGCGGCAGGTTGAGGATCAGCAGCATCACGTTCGCGACGTACATCGACGCGATGAGGCTCCAGAAGATGTCCGGCCGCTGCTCGATCAGCAGTGGCCCGGGCTGGATGCCCTGGACCACCATCGCCGCCAGCATCAGCGCGAACGTCGCCGAGAACGGCAACCCCAGCGACAGCAGCGGGACGAGGCTGCCCACCGCCGCGCTGTTGTTGGCCGCCTCAGGGCCGGCGACTCCCTCGACCGCGCCGGTGCCCATCTCGTCCCGGTGCTTCGAGACCGCCTTCTCCAGCCGGTACGAGGCGAAGCTGGACAGCGTGGCCGAGGGTCCCGGCAGCAGCCCGAAGAAGAAGCCGACCAGCGACCCGCGCCCCCACGGCGCCCATGCCCGGCGCCACTCCTCGCCGCTGGGCAAGAGCTCCCGCAGCTTGACGCTCTTGACCTTGGCAGCCCGGTCCGGGTCCTCGATCAGCAGGAGGATCTCGGCGATGCCGTAGAGGCCGATGGCGACCGGCACCAGCGAGAAGCCGAGGGCGAGGTCCTGGATCCCGAAGGTGAACCGGAAGAAGCCGGTCACCTGCTCGACGCCGACGGTGCCCAGCAGGACACCCAGCACCATCGGGAAGAACCCACTGGCCGGGCTACCGCCCGACACCCGGGCCAGGATCAGCAGTCCACCGCCGGTCAGCGCGAGGTACTCAGCCGGGCCGAACAGCAGCGCCACGTTCGACAGCAGCGGCGACATCAGCGTCACCAGGATGATGGCGATGGTGCCGGCGATGAACGAGCCGACCGCCATGATCGACAGGGCCGGCCCGGCTCTGCCCTTCCGGGTCATCTCGTATCCGTCGATGGCAGTGACCACCGACGCCGCCTCACCCGGCATGTTCATGAGCACCGACGTCGTCGATCCGCCGTACATGGAACCGGCATAGACACCGGCGATCATGATCAGGCCGGCCGCGGGCTGCAGGGTGAAGGTCAGCGGCAGGATCAGTGCCGCGCCGGCCACCGGGCCGAGACCCGGCAGGACGCCGATCGCCGTGCCGGCCGCCGCCCCGATGAAGGCGGCGAGCAGCAGCTGCGGGGTGAAGACGAGCTCCAGCCCGTAGAGCAGGCCCTCCCAGGGATTCACAGGAACAACCCCCCGATCAGCCCGGTGGGACCGAGCAGACCCTCGGGCAGGCGAACGCTCAGCAGCTCCATGAAGAACGCGGAGAGGACGACCCCGATCGCCGTGCCGTAGACGATGTTGCGGACCATCGAGCGGTTCCCCAGCAGGCTGAGCCCGGCGATCAGGAACAGCGACGAAGCGATGTACTGCCCCAGGAACTGGTACAGCCCCACGAACGCGATCAGCGCCACGCCCATCAGCAACAGCACCCGGCGCTTCTCCCCCTTGGGGAAGGTCACCTCGCCGGAGACCGCATCGGTCAGCCACGCCTCGGCGAGGGCCAGTATCGACACCGCGATCATGGCGATGCCGACGGCAAGCGGGAACACGCCGGCGCCCGGACGGTCCTGCGTGCCCATGGGCACGTTGGCCCACGTGTACCAGGTGTACCAAAGGCCCAGCACGAGGCCCACACCCCCGACCACGAGGCGGCCCTTGCGCTTGCTGCCAAGGGCCGGCCTCGCGGTGCGGGTGGTGTCGGCCGGACTCTGCCGACTCATACGTCCCTCTCTGGTTTCGTTCCTCGGGACCAACGGGACCGACGGATCAGGCGTCTGAGTCCTCGATCTCTTCGAAGACGGGCCGGTAGTCGTCGATCTCCTTGGCCAGGTCGTCCAGCTGGATGGGGTCCAGGACGTAGCCGTTCTCCTCGGCCCACTGCGTGAACTCCTCGGACTCGACGACCTCCTTCGAGGCGTCGACCAGGGTGTCGCGGCAGCTCTCGTCGAGGTCGGCCGGAGCGATCGTGTAGTAGGCCGCGGGCATCGACGCGCCCTCGAACTCCTGACCGATCAGCGGCAGGTCGGGGAGCAGGGGGTAGTCCTCGTCGTAGAAGACGCCCAGCGGACGCAGGTCCCCGGACTCCACGAAGCCCTGCATCGACGGGTAGAAGGTGCCGATCGACTCGATCTCGCCACTGACCACCGCGGTCAGCGCCTCGCCGCCGCCGCCACTGAAGGGCACCCGGTTGACCTCGATGCCCGAGCGGATCTCCAACAGCTTGGCGGCGCTGTCGGGCGTACCACCGGCCCCCGAGGTGCCGTAGCCGATGCCGTTGGGGTCCGCCTTGGCGGCCTCGAGGAACTCGTCGAGCGTCTGCCATGGAGTGTCGGCGTTGACCGCGAGCACCACGGGGATGTCGCCCAGCTTGATCAGCGGCGTGTAGTCATCCGTGGTCTGGAACGGCAGGTCGGGGTTGAGGGCCGGCTGGTTGGCCAGCGCGGTGTGGTTGGACAGGCCGAGTGTGTAGCAGTCCGGCTGGGCGGTGACGATCCCGGTGGTGCCGATCGTCGCCGCGCCGCCCTCACGGTTCTCGACGATGACGTCGACGCCGAGGACCTCCGAGAGCTGGCCGGCGAACTGCCGGCCGATCGGGTCGGTCGAGCCACCCGTGCCGTAGGGGATGATGTAGGTGATGGGGCGGTTCGGCTCCCAGGCGCCGGCGCCGGCGTCGCCTCCCCCGCTGGCGGTGCCTCCCCCGTCGTCGCTCCCACAGGCCACGAGCGCCAGGGCGCTGGCGACCGCGATGGTGACACGCAGACCGTGCTTCTTCATCTTCCGTCTCCTCGGTATCGGGGTGGAGCAGAACACTGGGTGGGAGACGTCGCCGTGGTCGATGACGCACGGGAGAACGGTTCCGCCGGGTCCAGCACGGGCCGGCTCATCCGTCGGCCGAGCCGGGGTCGACATCAGTGGTGACGACCTCGGTCGTGCCGAAGGTCGGGACCAGCATCGAGTGCTTGCCGGGCCCACCGGCCACGAGCACCAGCAGGCTCTCCGGGCCGTCGAGCATCGGGACGATGCCGTCGGGCGGCACGTTCCCGAACACGTGGGGAGCCGTCCGGCGGTAGCGGTCCATGTTCCCGGGCGACACACCCTCGACGCTCACCCGCGCGCGCGGGTGGGCATGGACGGCTTCCTGCACCCGACGGCGGTCGTAGCCGTCCCGTGCCAGGACGTCCGCGTGCTCGGGGCCCAGCACCAGGAGCATCTGCCCGCGCAGATAGAGGTTGTTGCTCCCGAGGCTGGCCACGGTGCCCGCGATCGTGTTGAGGATGCCCTCGGCGTCGGTGCTGCCGTGGTCGTTGATGTTGTGCGGCCCCTCACCGCCCATCACCGTCACCGCGCCCCGGAGGCCCCCGCCCCTGTCCTCGTGGAAGGTGGTCCACGGCGAGGCCGCGGCGTCCTCGGCGATGCAGTAGGCGTACTTCCCGGGTGTCCCGTGCGTGGCCCGGTCGGTCTCGCCCGGCCGCGCCTCGCCGATGTTCTGCAGGACGAGGCGCAGGGCCCGGCCGACACCGGCGTTCGCGCGGTTCCCCTGACCGAAGACGTTGGGCCCACTGTTGAAGCCCAGCTCCTCGACGACCGGCCCGTGCACGATCACCAGCGGCGTCACCGGGTGTGTCGTCGTCGTCAGTGCCTGCAGGTTGAACGACGGCTTCAGGGCCGCCTCGACGGCGGCGATGACGACCGGCGTGAGTTCCGGCCGACAGCCGGCCATGACGGCGTTGGCCGCCACGGCTGCGACGGTGGCACCACGGTTGGAGGGCGGCACCAGCCCGAGGAGTTCCCCGGCGTCGCGCCCGGTCGCCGCGACCGCACGGGCCACGAGCTCCTCGGACGGCGGTACCAGCGGCAGCCCGTCGCTCCACCGCCGCGTCTCCGCGAAGGCGAGGAAGTCGGACACGTCGGCCGGAGCGTCGTGGACCGCGGTGTGCACGACGCCCGGCACCGTCTCCGCGGGCGCCGAGAGGAGCGCGTCGATGACGGCGTCGACGGCGTCGGCCAACGCGTCGTCGAGCCCCTGGGGCTCCAGACCCCCGATCGGGTGCGGGAGGGTGACGACAGCGAGGGACTCGAAGCCCTCCTGCCGCGCCACGGCGCGCGCCAGCGGGAGGAACGAGTCGGTACAGATCAGCACCGTCGGAACTCCACGGCGTTCGAGCTCTGCTGAGTCGTGGACACTCCACGACGTGCAAGAGCCCTAATCACCGACGCCGACGATGGCCGCGTCGAAGTTGCGGAACTCGTCCAGCGCCTCGGCGGCAAAGGCTCGCGAGGAGTTCGGCTTCTCGGCGGCGACCACCTGCTCGGCCCCGAGGCGCCCGGCCAGGTGCCGGCCGAGCTCCCCGACGACGTAGGCGGCGTTCGGCTTGCCGTTGTTCAAGACCGCGATGCGAGCGCCCTTCAGGGACTGCGGCCGCGGCGACGTGGCCAGCCGCTCCGTAGGCGGCTCAGTCCCCGCAGGGTCGACGATTCGGAGTTCCACGCTGATGTCCTCCCGTTCGACAGTCCGTCGGCGCGGACGCTATAACATGTATGTGATGCACACAACATCCGATAGCAAGTTGTGTTCAAGCCCGGTTTCGGGGCTCGGACGGGGGCGCGAGCGCGGGTAGTGACGAAGCCGGGGGCACGCCGCGGAGGGGCCGTCGCCACATCCCGGCAGGCGACCGACCTCGAGCCCGGCACCTCTGCCTCGGGGGTTCCAGGCCACTTCTCGGCCCACCACGTATCGTCTATACAGTGCAACTGACCGTTGCCGGGCCGAGGGCCCGGTCCCCACGGGCCCCGCAGCACCTTCTCGCCCCAGCTCACTCGGCGGGACGGACACGACGACCAGGGACGACCAGGACGGTGCCGGGATGACGGAGACAGCCTCCACGCACAGCGGGACGGCACAGGGCAAGCTGACCCAGCCTCCGCTGAGCAAGACGGAGTACGTGCTGCAACGTCTGCGCGAGGACATCGCCAGCGGGCTCGTGGTGCCGGGCACCTCACTCCGGCAGAGCGAGATCGCGGCCCGTTACGGCGTCAGCGCCACCCCGGTGCGCGAGGCGCTGCGGCTCCTGGAGGCCGGCGGCACCGTCAGCTACGCGCCACACCGAGGTGCGACCGTCCGCGAGCTGTCCCAGGAGCGGGTGCACGACGTCTATCTGCTCCGCGCCGAGATCGAGGCGCTGGCGACCGCGGTGGCTTGCGAGCGGATGACCGACGACCAGTTCGCCCAGATCGAGGCCGTGCACGAGGAACTGCAGGCCTGCCGAGGCGGGGACGGCCAGGAGCAGGCCGTGCTCAATCGGCGGCTGCACTTCACCATCTACCACGCGGGGTCGGAGCTGATCGCGTCCCACGCGACGAGCCTGTGGTCACTGTTCCCGCCGCGGGTCACGATCTGGCGGATCCCCGAGGCCGCCACCTCCCTGGCCACCGATCACGACGGCATCATCGAGGCACTGCGTGCCCGCGATGCCCGACTGGCGCAGGACCGCGCCCGGGCCCACGTCCTGAACGCCGCCGCACTGCGCGAGCGGTTGTGAGCACTCCACCGATGCACGTCCACCCACACCCAGGAGAGACGATGTCCACCCAGACCGAAGCCGAGCAGGAACTCAACGAGATGCTCGACGAGGGTGTCAGCGTCCGACTCGTCGATGTCGACGAGGGCGTCTACGAGCTCCGGCTCGCCATGGACGACGCCGCGTGCGCGGACTGCCTCGTTCCTGACGTGACGCTCGTCGCGATCGCGACGGACGCACTGCAGCGCCGCGGGACCCCTGTCTCGTCCATGTCGGTGTTGCGACCGGCCTGACCGGCCCACCGCCTCACTCCTCCTGCGGCGGCACGCTGCGCTGCGACACGAGCGCAGCTGTCCCGAGGACCACGCAGGACAGCCACCACGCTCCCGCCGCTCCCGCCGAGGCAGCGACCACGCCGGCCACGCTGGGCACGGCGACCTGGCCGACCCGGTTGGCGACCATGCGCAGGGCGAGCACGCTGCTGCGCGCGTTCTCGGGGACCGCGCGGGCCAGCACGCTCATCGTGAGCGGCTGCCCCACACCGAGCAGGAAGCCGCCCGCCAGCAGTCCAGCAGCCATGCCGCCGAAGCCCACCCCCGCGATGGGGACGACGGCGAGGGTGACCGCCGATCCCGCCGCGCTCATGACGATGAGCTGTTGTCGGGTCCACCGCCGCAGCATCAGGTCCAGGAGCAGCCGCGAGGAGATCGTGGCGGCCGAGCGGAGGGCCAGCAGGATGCCGACAGCGGCTGGGGAGATGCCGTTGCGTTCACCGATGAGCGGCAGGTAGGCGGCCAGGATGTCGACCGCCGACAGCATCGCGAGGCTGGCGTACATCCCAGCGCCGACCCCGGGTCGTCGCACCAGCTGACGACTCGACTCGATCGTCGCGCTCTCCCGGCGCTCGCTCTTCTCGCGCCGCAGCGAGCGGGTACGGAACGCGATCAGCCCCACCAGTGGCATGGGGAGCAGTGCGATGCCGCCCGCCACCCAGAACGCGGTGCGACTGACCTCCGCCAGTTGCGCACCGCTCGCGTTCCCGAGCAACCCCCCGGCGAGCAGCGGTCCGAACAGCTGACCGAACGCGACTGCCGCGGTGAACCAGCCGAAGCCGCGGTCGAGGAGGTGGTCCGGTGACCACCGGGCGACGATCGCCTGCGCCCCCACCATGAAGACGAGCTGCCCCAGGCCGAGCACGGCACTGCTGAGGGCCAGCGCGAGAACCGTCTTCGTCGTGGACATCAGCAGGGCGCCACCCGCGAGCAGGAGCGGCCCACAGGCGAGGACGAGGCCCAGCCCGCGCAGCCGGTCCGTCAGCCGGCCCAGCGGCATGGCGACGATCAGCGGCAGCACGGCGAAGGCCGCCGTCACCAGGCCGATCGCCAGTGCATCCCCACCGAGCCCGATCACCCGATAGGTCACCAGCGGACGGCTCAGGTTGAGTGCCGCCTGGCTCAGCACGGCACAGGCCAGCAGCGGGATCAGCCACGGCGGGAATCGGCGCTGCTTCACCCTGCGCGAACCGCAGGACCGGACTCCACTCGCTCGCTCCCCTCCATCGTCGTGCCCCGGACACCGCGGCGCGCCGCCCGGGAGCCGGACGGCGCGCGCGGACTCATCCGGTTCGCCCGATGGCCACCTGGTGACGACTCAGGTGACGACTCAGGTGACGAGGAACTCGCCGCCGTTGACGTGGACCGCCTGACCGGTGATGTAGTCGCCCTCGGCGACCAGGAACCGGACCGTGGCTGCGATGTCCTCCACCGAGCCCGGATGGCGCACGGGGATGCCCTTGGACCGCTCCTCGTAGGAGAGCGTCGGGTACCACTCCTCCGGCCGCGTCGTCAGGATCAGACCGGGGACGACGGTGTTGACGTTGATCCCCTGCGGCCCGAACTCCAGCGCCAGCGCCTTGGTGAAACCGTGGATGCCGGCCTTGACCGTGACCCCGTGGGCACGGTTGAGGATCCCGGTGAACCCGTCCCGGCCGGAGATGTTGATGATCCGGCCCCAGCCGGCCTCGATCATGCCCGGAATGGCTGCCTGGGCACAGTGGAAGGCTCCGTTCAGGCCGATCCCGAGCACCCAGTTCCAGTCCTCGGGAGTGATCTCGAGGAAGGGCTGGTGAGGGCGGACGGCGGCGTTGTTGACCAGGATGTGCACGGGCCCGAGTTCGGACACCGCCCGCTCGAAGAGCGCGCGCACGTCCTCGACCTTGGAGACGTCGCCGGTCACGACGATCGCCTTGGAGCCGAGTTCGCGGACCGCGGCGGCGACCTCCTCGCCCTCCTCCACGTTCTGCCGGACGTTGACCACGATGTCCGCCCCGGCGGTTGCCAGCGCGAGCGCCATGGCTCGTCCGATGTTGCGGCCGGCCCCGCTGATGAGCGCAGTCCTGCCTTCGAGACTCCTGGCCCTGTCTGCCATCGACACTCCCTCACGTCCTTCCGAGGTACGGCGGCGTCCGCTGGGCCGGCCGCTCGCACCCTGTCGCCTCGACGGCGGGTCGCAGTCGAGGATCAGCCGTTCGACATGCCTGCTATCCCGCAGACTGCACTGTATAGGAAACGTCGGCGGACGCATCCTGCGCGCACACTTGCGTGACCGCGGGGGTCAGTGGCTGGCCGGGGCCGCCTTGACCGCCAGTACCGGGCACGGGGCGTCCAGCAGGATCCGCTGCGCGTTGCTCCCCATGATCAGCTTGCCCACGAGGCTGCGGTGACGCAGGCCGATGACGATCAGCGCCGCGTCGACCTCCTCCGCGACCTCGACCAGGGTCTCCGACGGGCTCTGCTGCGAGCCTGGCTGCCGGATCTCGTACTCGATGCCGGCCGCCTCGAGCTGAGTCCGCAGGCCGGTCAGGTCCTCCTCCCCCGCACGCCTCGCGTCAGCGAAGGCATCTGTCCCGGCCGAGTTGATGACCAGCAGGCGTCCGCCGCGCAGGCGCGCTTCGGCGATGCCGTGCTCGAGCGCGGTCTGGCCCTGCTCATTCGGGATGAAACCCACGACCACGGTCGGGGACATCGGTGCTCCGGTCATGCGCTGCTCCTGTGCGGTGTCGTCCTGGCTCGCGCCAGCATGCGGGTGGGGCGTGCCATCCGTCCGGCGGATGACGCTAGGGCGTCTGGCCCCGGCGCCTCCGCAGGGCGAGGAGACGGAAGTTCAGGATGGTCGCGAGCGCCAGCACCCCGATGCCGAAGACCGGCTGTCCGGAGACCAGGAGCAGTGCGCTCATCAGGAGCAGCAGCACGAGGATGGCGTAGCTCGCGACCATGCGCGGGCGTCGTCGGGACGACGTCTCTCCCTCGTGTCCGGCGCCCCCGGGCCGCGACGAACCGGTCACGAGTCGCTCCACTCATAGAAGCCGCGACCGGTCTTGCGGCCGAGCTCGCCCCGCTCCACCTTCGCGGCCAGCAACGTCGGCGGCTCGAACCGAGGGCCGAGGGTCCCGGCCAGGTGGCGGGCGATCCCGAGCCGGACGTCGAGGCCGACCAGATCGGTCAGTCGCAGCGGGCCGACTGGGTGCTTGTAACCGAGCACCATCGCGAGGTCGATGTCGGCGGCGGAGGCCACTCCTTCCTCCACCATCCGGATCGCCTCGAGCCCGAGCGCGAGACCGAGCCGACTGCTGGCGAAGCCCGGGGAGTCCTGGACGATGATCGGCGTCTTCCCCAGCGCCTCGACCCATCCGGTCGCCCGGTCGACGACGGCCGGGGCGGTCACCTCCCCGACAACGACCTCGACCAGCAGACTGGCCGGGACCGGGTTGAAGAAGTGCAGGCCGAGAACCCGCTCGGGCACGGTCAGGAGAGCGGCCAGACGGCTGATCGGCAGGCTGCTGGTGTTGCTGGCGATGACCGCGTCGGCGTCGACGGCGGCGTCCACGGCCGCGAAGACCTGCTCCTTGAGCGCGAAGTCCTCCGGCACCGCCTCGATGACGAGCCCACAACCGCGGAGCGCGGCCATGTCGGTGGAGACCGTCAGCCGGGCGGTGACCGCGTCCGCGTCACCGTCTAGTCCGCCCCGCTCCGCGCTGCGCCGCACGGCAGATCCCACTCGCTCACGGGCGGCCGGGACGGCGCTCTCGACGGCCTCGACCAGCACGACCTCGCTGCCGGCGAGGAGCAGGGCGTGCGCGATGCCGGCGCCCATGCGCCCGCCCCCGACGACACCGGTGCGGCCGGGCAGCGGCTGCCGGTCGCTCACCGGGCCCGCCACTGCGGCTCCCGCTTCTCGGCGAAGGCACGCACGCCTTCCACCCGGTCCTCGCTGGCGTAGGGATCGGGCCGCAGGTCCAGCCGGAGGGCGGCAGAGAGCGGCAGGTGCAGGCTGCTCTGGATCATGGCCTTGTACCGGCGGACGGTGAGCGGCGCCCGGAGCAGCAGGGTCCGGACGTACTCCTCCGCGGTCGCGGCGAGCTCGTTCCCGGGCACGACCGCGTTGACCAGTCCCCAGCGGGCCGCCTCCTCGGCGGTCACCGTCCGTCCCGTGTAGAGCATGTCGTAGGCGATGCCCATGGGCACCAGGCGCGGCAGGATGGCCGAGCCGAAGTTGGCCCCCATACCGCGCAGCGCCTCGGGCAGCGCGAGGCGGGCGTGCTCGGCGGCGATCCGCACGTCGCACGCCATGGCCAGCTCCAGCCCGCCCCCCATGGCCCAGCCGTTGAGCGCGGCGATCACCGGTTTGCGGCACTCGTAGACGACCTCGAACGGATTGCGCAGCAGCTGGCGCATCGGGGAGGGCGGCGGCGCTCCGGCCGAGTCGCGTCCGGCGAGCTCCTTGAGGTCCCGGCCCGCAGAGAACGCCTGGTCGCCGGCGCCGGTGACCAGAACAGCCCAGACGTCGTCGTCGTGGTCGAACCGGGAGAAGGTCTCGACCAGCCCCGCCATGACGTCGTTGCTGAGCGCGTTGCGGCGCTCGGGCCGGTCCAGGGTCACGTAGCCGACCCGGTCGCGGACCTCCACCCGGAGTCCCTCTGTCATTCCGTGTCTCCTTCGTCCGTCTGCACGCCGGTCAGTCCAGTGCCAGGGCCGCCGACGGATTGCGCACCGTCATGACCTCGATGTCGGCCTGGGTGAAGCCGCGCGCCCGCATGGCGTCGACGTACTGCCGGAGCCCGAGCACCGGCGAGACGTTGTGCGCCTGACCGAGGTCGGTGGCCATGACGGTGCTGTCGACACCCACGGTCCGGATCGCCTCGGCGACGTCGTCCAGCGGCACCTCGTCGCTGGTCGGCAGGGTGATGGCGAAGACGCGCTCGAACCAGATCCCGCCGAGCTCGGCGAGCTCGAGCTGGTCATCGATGACCAGGTTCACGCAGGAGTGCTCGGGATGGGTGATGAGCACGTTGGGCACGCCACGCCGGCGCGCTTCGGGCACCACCTGCATGATCTCGGCCGGCCCGATGTGCCCGGTCGCCAGCGTCGCGCCGGCGGCGGCGATGAGGTCGAGGACCGCGCAGACGTCGGCGGTCGGCCGGCCGACCTCGTCCAGCACGCTGATCCCGTCGCCCTCGATGCTGCCCAGCGACTTGAGGTTGCCGCTCTTGATCCCGCCCCGGGCGGCGTGCGCGATCTGGTTCGCTGCGGTGATGGTGGGCATCCAGATCACCTTCGCGCCCAGCTTCAGCGCGGTGTCCACCGCGTAGGGGTTGATCCCCCCGGTGGCGTGCAGGTTGAGCACGGCACCGCCGAAGACCTGCGAGCTGGCGCAGTGCTCCTGCGCCATGGTGGCGCGCGGCGCGGTGACGTTGTGGTGGCTCTTGAGGACGACGGCCCGGTATCCGGCCTCGTCGATCGCCCGGGCCAGTTCGGAGTCGCTCATCAGTCGCGGGATGACGTCGGGGGCGGTGTGGACGTGGGTGTCGACGACGCCCTCGGGCCAGGTGCGGTTCATCGGTGGTCTCCCGATCGGGCGGCAGTCACAGGACGCGGTCTTCGAGGGGGTCCCCGGACCAGAAGCGGGCGACGTTGTCGAGGACAGCCTGGGCCTTGAGCGCCGCGGTCTCCCGGGTGCCGGCTCCGCAGTGCGGCGTGACGACGACGTTCGGCAGCCTGAACAGCGGGTTGTCCGGCGCGACCGGCTCGGTCTCGAAGACGTCGAGACCGGCGGTGGCGGGACGGCCCGCGCGCAGCGCGTCCACGAGGTCACTCTCGACGACGAGCCCGCCCCGTGCGGTGTTGACGAACACCGAGTGCGGCCGCATCAGCGCCAACCGTCGGGCGTCGACCATGCCGCGGTTCTCCGGCAGCAAGGGGCAGTGCAGGGTCACGACGTCGGATTCCGCGAAGACCTCGTCGAGGCCGCCGGCGACGCGGACGGGCAGCCCCGCCCACTCCTCCCCCAGCGGCGCGTCCTGGCGCCGGTGGACCAGCACGTCGCTGCCGAACGCGAGCACGGCCCGGGCCACGGCCTGCCCGATGCGGCCGAACCCGACGATGCCGACCGTCGACCCGTGCAGCCCGAGGGAG
>Ga0210040_10007768_pt1 | contig 12881 bp, 8 predicted proteins | sample CryGeyCG12114_NA_FD_185462 | JGI IMG/M metagenome (GOLD analysis project Ga0210040, IMG submission 185462) | Groundwater microbial communities from aquifer - Crystal Geyser CG19_WC_8/21/14_NA (SPAdes) (version 2) | ecosystem: Environmental > Aquatic > Deep subsurface > Groundwater | place: USA... | reverse complement strand
TGCTTACTCAGGCTTAAGCATGAACGTTGAATAAAAATTAATTAGTGCCTATCAGCACCTGCTACTGACTGTACTGACTTGTGAAATTTTGAAGGAGTATTTATTTGGATTATTGGATTTTGATTTTGGATTGGACTTTGAATTAGTATTTTCAAGGATTCAAATCCGCAACTTGTTTTTTGAAGAGTTTATTATTGTGATCTAGTAAAGTAGAAAGTATCCCTCCCCACCTGCGTTTTGCACACGAAAAATATACTTCTTGTTGAGTGGAATGTTATTGTTGGAGCTGGATGAGAATTGAGGATTATGATCTATTCTGTGTATAAAGAACTTTTGAAATAAAACCAAGTGGTTAACTGTTCGCTCATGTATCGGCATTTACTGTTGAATAAGGCTGTTGCTGCTATCGTAAACAATTGATAGCTCCAAACTAAGTGAGTAATGCCAATGCCAACAAAAAGGATCACGTCAAGTGAATTTCTCTTGGCAAGAGAGTAGCGATAAAATAGAAAAATAAAATAGACGAGAACATTTGGACGAGTGTTTACCCATCAATTTGATGTGATAGGAAGGTGTTTACTATTCCATTCACGGAATCCAATGCTCCTAGTGAGCTTACCCAACCAATATTTAACTCGCACAGATTTCAATTTCTTTGCTTTCATCTTCCCCCTAGATGATTGTAGAAATTTATCCCCATGTCACCTTGAAAATTTTCCTTATTTCAATTCAATATTTTGTCTTCGTAATGCTCGACAAAAAATGTGGTTAAAATGGTGGTGTAGGCATGCTGTGCATGCGTCGTGTTAAGATTTATATTTTTAAATCCTACATTTGTTCCTTTAATTTGGATTGGGCATTGAAATGAATATTTTTCGTTATCCACGTTTTTCTATTTGTGTCAACCCGCAACCCCATGTCTTTAAATTTCCGTTTTTCCAACTAGTGCCCTAAAAGCTCTAACACTTTTATTATTATGTCGTGCCATTATTATTTGTTTCTTTTGGTTGCACTTAAAGAATTTTACCGGATAACATTATTATTATTTCACAAGGAACTATACTGCTAGATTTTCCGCTTTTCTTTCCGGATTTCTTTATGCAAATTTTTGCTTACAAATGGGTTTCCTTTGTTTGGCTGTCATATTTATGAACTGTGTGCGATTTTTGTCATAGGCTGTGCTGTAATGAAGAAATTTCATATTGTTCGATTTTTTCGTTATTATTGCTATTTATTATGGGACATAAATTTTAGTATTGCTGCTGGTATCAAATATTACCCTTAGGCCCTTGCAATTCTAATGCTAAAGTATTCAACTTGTGTGAGCTCTTCACCTTTATTCATGAATCATTTGTGGCACAGTGGCACTCTCTTAGTGAATGGTTATGATAAATGGTGCGTATCGTTGAGTCCATTGTTGTTCACCTCATATCGATTTTAGCTATGAATTATGATGTAACTAAATTCAGTTTCTTCCGTCTTGACTTGACTCCATGACTAGTTAATTTCGTCGCACAGTATCAGGTCATTTGATTGTTCGTATAACCAACTGCTTGCTGCACAAATAAGCAGCACTGATTGTATTCTATACAGTAACAAGTTCTTTGACGTTTGTCTCCCTAAAAATATATAATTCACAAACAGTATAAAAATTCATTTCATGTCCAACCTGCATTTAACTTCAAAATTAAATGTGTATATTTGAAACAACAAATTGTGTAATGGGTTGTAAAACAAATACCTTTGGCTCATTTTGCTATTTGGGATTTTTGTAGCTGGCTGAATCTCTCTAAATAGAAAGGGAGGTATAGTAATATGATTTTAAAAGCTTTCTCCGTGACTACTACTACTGCTCCTAACTAATGTATGCTGTTTACATTTTACATTTGCATAGAAAGTGCTCTTTTCATCCATGCTTTCCTTCCTTCCTGAACGGAATAGGACGGTCGTTTCGATTTACGGGCATTATTGTCATGTGCCTATTTAAACGTGTGAACGACATTGTTGATTGTCCAGGTGGAGTGGAAAACTCCAAACTCTATCCGATTCTTACCCAGAGTGATCAAGAAGCCAGCCAGAGAGTTTCGGTTCACAACAAACCGTCCGTGGACAGCCGAATTCAGAAGGCAAAATGAATTTCCCAGGTCCAAAGAAGTTTTTGTCGAGCCCATAAAAGACTGGATGTATTTCAAGGGCGACCGAGTGGAAATTCTTGTTGGGAGAGATAAGGGCAAACAAGGAATCGTTTCTCAGGTAGAGTCTTCTGTTCACTCTATTGCGCTCATATTTCTGCTAAAGATGCGACAGCAAAAATATTTTTCTATTGGTGAATTTACTAGTGGAAGTCCAAGGCCTATGGCTGTTTAGTTTGTTAGTTAGCTTGGAATCTACTGAGTCATACAAATCTGATATCGTTTTATTATAGACCGAAGCGTATAATTTGTGTGCTTTGTTTTTTTAGGTGATTCCCGAACGAAACTGGGTGATAGTAGCCGGTCTGAATTGGCACTACCGTCGAATGGGGAGGCGAGGAGATTTTCCTGGAATGATTATACGGTCTGAAGCACCACTTCTAGTCACTCATCAAGTCTCCCTTGTTGACCCAGCGGACCAGTAAGTTCTGTCCACTCATTTCATTATATGTGGTCTTAATTTCTTGATTATGTGTCCCTCCGTATCATTGCCGTGCTATTATCCTCATCATGAGAGCTCTGTGGGTTGTGATATCTGACTATTACATTATGTTGCTTTTGTATTACTCTTGTACGTAAGGCAGAGCATAGTCAGTTTAGTTCATGTTTATTTCCTTTATAAACTTTTAGTGGTGCTATTATTTTCTCCATTTACAGTACTACTACTGCAATCGAATGGCGATACACGGAGGATGGGGAACGAGTTCGTGTGTCAGTACGATCAGGTCGAATAATTCCTTTGCCCTCACTGGCTGAGGAAACTAAAGATTACAAGACTAGGCAGACGTATTTAGGTGAGAGTTCTATCTATGGCATGTGAAATGGGAATAAGAGAGAGGAGTAAGACTGTGTCGTGAAGGAAATCTGTGGCTGGTTCACAGATTACATTAGGATGAAAAGACGGATGAGATTTTTAGCATATTTTGTGCTGAGAACACAATATAGTTCATTTGGTTGTTGCAAAAAGTGTGAATTTTGAAATCCTTGTTTTTCCTGTAGAAGGTGACAAAGACACTAAAGCGAAGGAAGTGGAAACTATAACTTTTGAACCCAAGTTGAAAACTTTTGAAATGGATGTGATGGAGGCCATGGGAATCCAGGAAGATAGGATACCCAAGAAAACTTACTGGTATTAGTTATTGGGGACAAGGGGACGGTTTTTTTCTATCATGCGATCAGACTTGTGACGGCAAGTTTCACATTTGTGCTCCCATATGTACACAGTCTAACTAACTAACTAGCTCATTTCTTGTAGTGACATTATTAATAAAACAAAAGTTTTGAACAAAGTTTAAACCTCTTGTTAAAACTTTCCTTTTTTGTACATCGTACATTCTATTTCCATATGATGTGTCTCTGGGAATCCTGAACTTTGCACGTAACTTATCAGGTAATCTGTTACAATTTACCAAATCTTTTGACTTTCTCTGTAACAATGTAGGACAAAAAAGTGATCCTTTCATTCCACTTGTTTCCCTTTATTTATTACAAGATGACGGAATGGAATGAAAGTCATTCATGCCTGTCATGATCCACGACGTTGATTTTCTTTCTCTTTTTTCATGGAGAGCCCTTCAAAAGAAATAACTGGCAAAAATTTCATTTCCTTGTTCGACACACCGTTAAGGATTGTGTCCACTCTCTAATATATGATCCCCAGTAGGGTAGAAAAAATCGTGGACACCCACTTTCTCCACAATGTGAAATGGAATGAACCGTAGATTAAAAGGAGTAAAAACACGCGGTCTAACTCTAAACTTTAATCACGTATGTCTTCATTTTCCCCTTTGAACCAACCAGCACACATTCTTGCCGCATTTCTGTAGACACGATATACTTGTTACGCCCAATTTGGTAAGCAAGAGTTGTCAAGTGTTCACCTCCATGTGACATTCACATATTTCCTTTTCTCACTTTACCTATGCACTACTTACTTACTAAAGGCATCATCTCACAACTCGCTTTTTGCTTTGTAATAAAAGTTGCCATCTTCAAGCGCATAGCCTGTCACCCAATCTTGTGAACTAGGATCCGTCTTTGGTTCTATACTGGATACTGGGACATAGACGGCATGTGAGAAGAATAATGTCAGCTTTGAGATGATACAATCGACAGAAATGTGCACTTGTGCATGCATGCTGTACTCTGATGGCAGTTTCCGTGTGTTCCATCCAACCAACTACCACCACCACCTAACTCAAGTTACGTACATGCGTTGCTGTTTTTCATCCATACTAATGTACAATATGTGTACATCAGTCGTTGACACTTGAATTTCCGTGTGTAGGACCCAACCGCATAGGCAGCAAAAAAAAGGACGAATTTTGAAACTAAAATTTAACTTGGTGGATTCACTTTGCACAGCTTTTTGATCATATGGAAATGTATACAGTTTTTGAAACATGCATTGAGCGTAGAAACAAGATGCACAGTAAAGCGATTTATAGTATCAGAAATTAGTTAGAGTATTTTTTCGTAGGTAATTTATATTGGTTACTGACTACACGTTTACTTACTCATAGTAAGTTGCTAACTAACTAACTATGAAGCTTCCTGGAGTTAGTTGTACAGTAAACGCGTGTGTAAGCCCCAGAGGGTATGTAGCACTGAACGTGTGCGATGAAAAAGAGAGCTACGCCATTCCATGGAAAATGGAAGCTCACGTACAGATCCAAGAGTTTGGCTGGGATTGACGGCACGATGGAAATAGTGACGACCACCACTCCTTTCTTTCAAAAGGAATGGTCCGCTTGAGAAAATGGGAAACTACGTGCACAACATGAGAATTCATAAATTCCATGGAGAAACTTTGGTTCGTTGCATTTATATACACAGTGCACTGGAATTTCAGAGTTCTCATTGTCCTCAGACCACAACAGTGGGTTACCATATTATTGTGAGTTTATTACTCTGGTCTGCTCCACTGTGTTTGTGACTGACTGTGATTTCATTGGATAGCTAAAGAATTCTATTCCACAGTTATTATGGTTGTCACAATATTTGATAGCACGGAAATTATTAATATTGTTTGCAACTCAGCTCACTGTTACGTGCTACTCAAATGAACGTGTGCTTCCGTATTTAAATTAAATACTTATCACGCGTTAGCTACCTATAGTGGTACACCAATAAAATGCATGTGCAAGCACTTTTCAACATTATATCTTACACATGCTGACTTGACATATGGATCTCCTTCCGACATCTGATTGCTTAAGGGGATTTTTTGGGGGAACCTGCAAAAGGGTATACAAGGATTGAAATGTTTTGGGAAACTTATCAGGCCTGTGACAAAACTTGCTGAGGCAACAGGAGGAGATGAAGAAAAGGCCAACTTTTGTTGTACATGGCATCCCTACTACGTGTGTGTGTGGCTATACTGTCAACTGCCAACTTTCACGCCCATTTTAAAAAAGAATGGCACAAGGGAAAGTTCACCTTTGAGTTTCGGTGGGACAAAAATTTGTACCGGGATGAGAATGAAACTGTGACTGATTTATTGTTTCTATATCCTTCTTGAGATAGTCTTGCTCCTTGTCTTCCTGTCATCAACAAAGAGATTACACTTTAAGCTTTTTTTTCGTTCCCTTTTACCTAATGCAAAAAATTGGCTTCCTATATTATCACAGTGAGTTTCCTGCTCCAAGTTTTTATACACTGTAGATAGTACAATGTGCGCTTTTCGTGAAATATAATTGTCAAAGTCATTATTAACTACGCGTGAACTGAAAATTTATGGAGGCTAAAAGCCTTTGCATGGCTCCTTTCCATATGCTCACCAAACCAAACCACTTAAAGATTAGTGTTATTACCATGATAAGTGAAAGTGACCGCGCATTATTGCAAGTACATACTGAATTGAATTTGGGACTTAAAAATCGACAACAGATGAAATCATGGGTGGAATATAAAGTGGTGGAAATGCCAGTAATATGTTCATGTGTATGTATGAGCACCATGAGGATGGCTGAGGTTGAGAGTCCATTAAAAGTAGATGACAGAGTGTATTATATAGGGCTGTGGTTGAAATCCAATTTCGACAGAGTTTTTTTGTGGGTCAGTCTTCTTAAGCGAAGCTAACGGATGAAAAAATATAGAGAGCGAGGAAAGGGAAAAGAGGGTGAATAGTTGTATACTTGAATCCTCATGAAATATGGCCTACCTGGTTCGTGGTCATCAGTTTTTACGACTTGAACTAGAACTCTTATATCGTTCTGACGATCTGTTCCTTACAAAAGTTGTTATAAATATATACGGATACTGTACAAGTCAGAAAAGCATAGGGACCACAAAATGTGGAAGTTTGTAACTCACCAAGAATCTAAAACTGCGGTGTCTACCAAAAAAGTGAGTCAATGTTGTACGAACGTTTTCCTTCCTCCCATTCCTTCTGACTGACAGGCTCAGTTCAGTCAGTTCAGTGGTCACTATGCTATATAGTAAGTTTTCATTGGAGAGAGCTTAGGACACTTTTCCCATTATCGACAGTATACAGGGATCTCACACACGGGACATTTATTTAAAAGGAGCTTTCGCCTATTTTCTAATTTCCTCAACTGCCCACAAGCCAGAATCACTTAAATTTATAGTAGAAAATTGCATGGGCCACAGAAAATTGAATGCTGTGAAGTTGTGGAACTTTTGTGAATCAAACTGGGTGGTCAGTTCAACGGTACTATATTTTGGCCCGTTTTGCAGACAGGAGCAATCTGTTCCTTTGGTCATTGGTATGTTGCAAAACATTGTTTGTGTACACAAACTGCCCTAGTTTACACGAAATCGGATTTTGTGAAAATGGTTTGTCTGAGTGCATCTCATTTATTTTCCACGCTCTCCTGTCGTGCACACACTTGTGTAATCTATTGTTTACTTGATCAAACGATTTCACAGAATGAAATGAAAAATTATCTATGTATTCAGCACACAGGTTTCATGTTTGTGCATACAGTGTTATTCCACGTAGTTTGTGGAGCCTCACACGAACAGAACAACTGATATGGAGCATTGCATAGGGAAACTGTATTGTTGGAGAAAATTGGAATAGCAAGTGAGTGAGATTATTTTCAGGGCACTGGATTGTGTACAAGCATTTGGAATGTGACATAACCTTTGAGTGAGGTATGGGAAAATGTGAATCATAGAAATTCATATATGGAGATGGATGGGTGTAAATCTCATGGGGGAAAGGCGTAGTGTCAAATGAATGTAGAATGCCATGGTGTGATTTGTATTGGTGAAAGGCCCTGAACTGTTCCTGTAAGCTGCGTAGTATAGATTTGTATGATTTATTGGAATATAATGTAAATTTAATTAAAGGTTTCTTTGTGACAACGCACAATATTTATATCACTGGAATGCTCGTTTAATTATTATTTTTTGCCTGAGTGAGATGTTAAAACCTCTTGAGAAACGAGAAAATAATAAAGAATGTTAAAAACTCCTTCCAGCTATTTTTGCCAGTTGAATAAATAATAGCCGGGAATGTCAAAGAAAGCTAGTAATATGATACAGCTAGTGGGCACAATGTCTTAAATCGAAATGTAAATTTCACAGTAGAAGGCTTAATAAAACGAAATGGGGGTTTTAATGCCTAAAAATTCATCCACTGAATAAATATTTATTTTGTTTCACGAGTTTACAAAGTGCTAAATGCATCCCTGAGTTTAAATTTTGCTCGAGACCTTCCAGTTGGACTATCTAACATAAAATTGTATTGTGCATTACAAAGCTACAATGTTGTATTTTTGAAAGCTTGAACTAAATACCTTATACATATTTTACAGCCGGCAGTAATACAATACATAGTCTGAATTTTCTATGCACAATAAAATATAAATGCAAGAAAACAAGATGTTTTTTCCACTCTTATTAATGTTTTGTATTCCACACTGCCTTTAAGCTTTATGCACACTCTTGGATTTTATATATATGAGATTTATGTGATTCTATTTTTTCATATAAAAGAATTCCAACGTCACTTTGACTCCAGTCAGTCACTTGGCTACCAGCTTCTTCTGTATAGCAAATTTATCTGTCGTCTTACTTTCCTTCTTATCGTCTCCAGTGACTTGTATACATTCCTCGTTTCTTCTCTGCAAAAATTCTTCCGTCTGTATTGCGGCAACCAACCGATTCTAACAGCTTCAACCCATGGTCTTTGATTGAACCTACTCTTTGTTGGCATAATGGTCTACAGTACAAGAATGCTGCTATACCATATCCTTTGTTGCATCATGATCATTCTCCTAAAAAAAAGAATAGATTTCATATGCAACTGAACTGCCCTACAGGGAGTTTTTTGACAATTTTTTTAAATGACTGCTTGACAAGCTTTTTTTCCTCCCTATACTGTTTACTTGACTGTTTTTATTCACTTTTTATATCTTCTAGGGAGCTATTGTCATGCATTATGTGTACTTTTATGCTGCATTGGAGACTGTTGGAAAATTGTGCCTCAACTTTTAATTTTTCACCATGTATTATTCATCTAAAGCAGTTCACTTGGTTATTTTAGCATCCAAGGAAAACTTTCTTATACGGAGGTGTGGCCAAAATACATTGGTTTATTGCTATAGGTTTATTTATTTCCTACTGCATCCTCCTAATTCATAAAGAGTTGTCTTGTTTCCAAATTTTACCCATTCAACAAATATGTTTTCACATTAAGGACGTGGATGTGACTTGTAACTGTCATTTTTATTTGTTGTATACCACAGAAAGTAGTTAACACATGAATTGTGAAGTGGAAACAAGAATCCTATGGCAGTGTCGCTTCCGTACACTTTATTATTCCCATTCGTTCTCTTTATGTCGAAATTCACTTCACTCTTTATGTATAGTTATAACTTGACAACAACTTGAATCGTAATGCGGGTTTCCCATCTTTGCAGTCGGCATGAAAATGGCCATTGTTGATCCAATTTCGGATAGCTATCCTTAGCATTCTTTTCTTTACGATATTTTTTGCTGTAATTGACAGACTGGGATGAAATTGCTCAGCTTCTGTAGTATATACCAAGACCCAAGACTCAATTTTCTGTACAAATCACAAGAAATGCCCAAGTCGGAGAATCCGTGAAATTATTATGCAAATGGTGGGCAAGTCAGCATTTTTTAGGGATTCCGGCATTCACAGTTTTCTGTGATGTATCATTTGCCCAAAAATCAAATAATCCAAATGCTCTTTTATTACCATCATTGTTTATTTCCCATTCCTTCCAATAATACATTCTTATATAGCATCTATAGTCCAATGGAATATGTAACACGTTTTAAACCATTATAAGCCATATATTAGCTGTCAACAACAATACTTTCTGAGCTAAAGAGAGATCTCACCACTTAACTTTTTACAGTCATGAAAAGGGGAAAATATTTTATACCATTCCTTTTATTTTCTCTCTCTCACGGATGCATACATGGATTTGAACTTACCGACCAGTCATACATATGCATTACTTTTCTCTCACACGTAGGAATATAATGACTATCCAAATATAATGTCTATAACTAGCTAAATAACTAACTGTACACACTATACTCTATGAATATACATCAGAATCCGTAGGATCTCCATGTTTTTTGGAGGTTAGTATAATACGGTTCCCATCGTCGGAAAACTTTTTTAACTCAACTAACTGCGGGATAAAACTCTTGTCTCTTTCAGTTTCACTGATGGTGGCTGAGCTGGACCATTTGGGAACATTGTAAGGAGTATAAAGACACCCGGACTGTTATTTTTCACAACATTTTCCCTCTCTATACATTACACACACACTTTCCCCATCACGAATACGTATACTATACCTACTACATACACACATTACATATAAACCATGCATACACCAAGTTTCTCCACTGACACAAACCCATATATTCATTGAGTGAAAAAATGGGATCGGTAAAACTTCATTCACTTTCTTTTATATCTGTGCCGCTTTTTATTATTTGTACGCTGCTCATGCTTCCGGCCTCTGTTTTTTCTCTCCAAATCCAACTTTCCATTCTTTGGCCAACATTTTTTACCCAGTTTTTCCATCCTTTATATTTTGGGGGTTCTCTGTCACAGACACACAATGCACAGCCTGTAGTACTCGAGCATACTAACTTGAATCATCGTCTCCACAATAGCTTTCAACTCTCTGTACGCACGCACACACAGCATGATATAGTTGGGATCCACTTGTCTTGGACAGGATGTTCACATCCACCCATCTTAATTGTCATTACATTGTTGACACAGTCAACAACAATAGGGCTCAATTCAACATGTATGGATAAAAAGAGGAACAATGGGCTCCTTCCATGATTGATGGTTTTCCGCACTCAGCGTGATTGTTTTCACTGACAGACATGATGAGATTATAATATCCCATATGCATAGGAAGAGAAAAAAACGGTTGAAGCATTAAAGTCTTTTTTGTCACCCCTACTGGTGTGTTCTGGCCCACATTCAACGGGCTAGAAAATGTGGCCCTCTGGAAATCATTCATGGGAATTCCTGTGTGACATTCTAAGTGGAAGTGTCACAGTTATCACAAAGAAGAAGGAGTGGTCCAGTCTCCCATCCCGTATAACTCACACTATTTCTTTTAGTCCGTGTATGCGGTATGCAAAGTGGAGTGAAGAGAAATGAATAAGAGTGTTACCAAACTCGTCCCATGCATCATTGTAGAGGGAAATATGGCTGTGGCGGAGCTCTCATGTTGGACGGCCGCCGGAAGCTCTCCTGTCAAATATATCATAGTGAATCAATGCACAGTTTATAGTATCAGCTACAGCAGATTGCCTAGTACGTTCAATACAGTGTGGTGCTGGATTTCTACATGGGTGGACCACAAGCTATTATGGCCACACGCTTGGAAAGAAATGACGTTGTCAAACTAAAAATCGTTGGCAGTTTATCATGCAGAATAAATGAAATCATGTAGTATGAGTGAACTTGTCTATCGGATTCCAAAAGTATAGAATTTACTTGAGATAAAAAATGTGAGGCTTACTGGCTTTTAGTTAGTTAGACCAGAGGAAAAGAATTAATGCATGTTTCACACACAATTGTACATAGCATATCACAGTGTGAACCTAGTGGAGTAAAAAGTAAATGAGTGGTCACAAGAAAGCCTTTTTGGAAATGAGCGTAACTTGCTGTCAGGATAATGAATGCACATGATTTCAAGTGGAAACTGTAGAACGTATTTTAGGTCAGGCTACACAAGTGACTGGACAAAGTTGTGCCGTTGTGCGTGAAATCCTAATGCTACGCATTAATTATTAGTATGATTGTTTTCTCATGTTAGTTTAACGATGAGATCCAATGTGTGCTATAACTTTAGTGTTTCATCAACTGCAAATAATTTAGATGGATAGTCACATAGATTAACTAAATGATGATGAATTTCCCCCATACGTCATTATACAGTAGTGTGGTAGTGAGTAAGTTATATCTTTTGTGGTTTATGTTTCGAACTCCATGATAGCACTTTTTAGACACGACTCGTAATAACAAGAATAATTCTAGAACCAACTATTTAACTAACTAACAATAATGGAAAGGGAATTAAGCTACATTGTAGAAATGAAATTCTAACAACCTTACCATTTAGCACATGTACAGCTACAGTATTGGAGGCAGTTGAGGAAGCCCGACAAACATAATTGCCCGAGTCACTTTTACGAACAGAGAGCAGGGAGAGGAAAGAAGTGGCTTCTCCTTTTGTCTCATTTTTCCACTGCCTGTGTACAAAAAATGAATGGGATGAAGCACGTTTGGATACCACGGTTAGTTAGTTAGTATATTATTTCCCTTTCACATTTTCATCATCATCACCACTGTTCATGACAAGCATGGCAATAATCAAGTGTGGCATCTCAATTACATTGTTATTAGGGTGGGGATGACACACTTGTAATTAATACTACAAAACAATTTACTATAGTTTAGTAGATAATGATGATGAAATATAACTTTTTTTGGCTTACTTGATTTTCACCCTGCTGTCTCCTCCTGGGAGTAAACGTGTCCCTTTCGACCACGCAATATTATCATACATGTTGTCCACGTGACTGGTTCTGCATTTCAAATGAAGGGATGAGTCCACACGATAATGTCGCTCTGTAATGGCATGTCCATTCTCGTCCAGTATGAGCACCATCGGAGCTGACAAGTTGAAAAGTTTCATGTTTTTATTGCATGCCCCATATAGTTATGATTTACAACTAAACATTAGTCAAGGACATGTAGGGGTGAAAAAATAAATTATCCTTTTGTATTGGCTGGATTTTATGTGTCTGGGTGGGATAATATAGTTAATCAGATGGAAGAGAAAAATTGCAGAGGTTTCCAACTAAAGTCATCAATCAGTGGTATATAGTTTACTTTAGTTTCACTGTGTGGTTTCTTATTGATAGATTTTCAGTGACACCGTCCATGTAACCGATTTTTCATTTACCATTGATCAATTAAGTTGACCAGGCTGGAACGATAGGAAATCGATATGGAAGGATACTGGTTTGTACCGTTTGTACATAGTATCTGGATAAATTGGCTCACTAGTCATAGTCATAGTGTAGGACAAACACAAAAAACATTTTACAGACAATCTACAAATATATTTGTATAGTATTTACATGTGTTTTGTGTGGGTTTTATAACCTATAATTCTGATATCAGTCATTCACAATCTTAAAGTT